>Ga0126307_10003490_pt1 | contig 10767 bp, 10 predicted proteins | sample Plot28_FD_89955 | JGI IMG/M metagenome (GOLD analysis project Ga0126307, IMG submission 89955) | Serpentine soil microbial communities from UC McLaughlin Reserve, CA, USA - Plot28 | ecosystem: Environmental > Terrestrial > Soil > Grasslands | place: USA: UC McLaughlin Reserve, Lake County...
GACGCCCTCAACCAGGTTGAACAACCCCCAGCCGACGAGCATCCATCCGACGAGGGCGCGGCCGCTGAGCGCCCACCGCCAGTGAGTCGTGCGCTGCCACAAGACATAGAGGCCGACTGCGACTGCGATCCAGGTTGCCGCGTGAAACAGGCCATCCCACAGCGTGTTCGTTTCCAGTCCGGCAACGGTCGTATCGGGATAGCTGCCCTCGCTGGTGAGCATGTGGTGCCACTGGAGGATCTGGTGGAGGACGATCCCGTCGACGAAGCCTCCGAGCCCGATGCCAAGCAGGATGCCGGGGCCGCGCGGCCTGGAGGCCGCGTCGTCGGCGGCCGCTTCGGCGAGGGGATCCTCCCGTTGCTGCGTGCGAGCTTGGAGCACGTCAGTGGAGACGACTTGCGATCAGGGGCAGCGCCGACCCTTCGTTTCCGCCCTCACGGTCGGCGCTGCCCCGAGATCTGCTACCTGCGGCGATTCGTCGTGCCTGGCTCGTGAAACGACCCGGCCTTGGCAAGCCCGCGGCTGACGATGTAGCCGGTGCCGACGATCGCCACGTACAGCCACGCGCGCCGCGCATCAAGCGTGTCCGTCGATGCGGCCGCGATCAGGATCCCCGCGATCAAGACGACCATCGCCCAGAACTCCGTCGTGAGCGGCGCCCACTTCGTCTCGTCGTGAACCCCCGTTGTGCGGTCGGCGAGACGCTCTGCGCGCACGCCGACATCTTTGTCTGTGGCGCTTCTCGAAGCCATTGTTTCCCCCAGTCCCCGGTTGCAAGAAGATTGACGATTCCCTCCACGCCGGCGAAGAAACATGTGCTCGGCTCGCGTGAGGCCGGTCGTCAGACGCAACCTCAGCGGCTCCGGTTGTCGAGGCGTCACGCCCGATGCTCGAGCGTGACGCCTCTCATGGCTGACGAGGCTCGGCCTGTCAGCCGGCCGGGACGAACTGGATCTCGTCCAGTTCGCCGGGTGCGTACTGCTCGACGATGCCGAGGATCCACTCGATCACCGGCTCGGTATCGGTGCGGAACACGAAACCAGGCCCGCCGCAGGTCTGGCGGTTGAAGCCAAAGCCCCACGAGGTCACACCGACGATCAGGTTCGAGCTGAACCCGCCGTAGAACACGGGACCGCCGGAATCACCGAAGCAGCTGCCGCCGCGGCCGCCACCAGGTGATCCGCCCAGCGCCAGATTGAAACCGGCCGTGTTGCGGCTCTGGTTCAGGTTGACGAGCTGCGTCAGGGCCATCAGCCGCTCCCGGAAGGAGACCGTCTTCACGGGGTTGGAGAAGGTGAGCCCGTAGCCGGAGATCGTGAAGGTGATGTCCTCACGCCCGCGCGGGTCGGTAAGCGTGTCCTCGAGGAAGCCGGCGCCAGCCAGCTGCCCGTACTCCGGAAGCTCGACCGCCTGGTCTTCCGGCAGGATGATCAGCCCGACGTCACGGATGTTCGGGAAGCCGGCGAAGTTGTCGAAACCGAAGTCGAACAGCAGTGTCGACTCGACGCACAGCGGATCCCCTTCGAGGCATCGGTTCGGGTACCCGGTGTTGGGGTCCTCCGCCCCGGTGACCGGGTCGAAGGCACCGCCGACGTTCTGCTGGAACCAGATCCTCGCGAGCACGGGCGACTCCTCGGCGTCCTGATCGGTGCAGTGGCCGGCGGTGAGGAACACGCGATCAGTGATCAGAGCGCCCGAACAGCGCCAGAGAAATTCCCCTTCCGCGTCATAAAAGCCGACGAGACCGACGTAGGGGTGCTCGAAGTCCTCGACGAAGTTGCCCGTGACCGCGCTGCCTGGCGCTGCGGCGATGGCCAGAGTGGTGACCAGCGCGGCCCCGAACACGAACAGCTTGCGCATGTACGCCTCCCCTCTATGACTGAGCCTCCGACTGTTGCAAATATCCTTTGCCGTGTCGGGTGAAACCCGCGGGGGCGCGGCGGGTATGTGCGGAGGTCAGCCGCTGGTGGCATCGAGCAGCTGCAGGAGCTCGTGCGCGGCCAGCTCCACGTCCTTGTGGCGCCACTCGGAGGCTCGGTACACACACGCGATCAGGCCGTCGCGGTGGACGCGCCGGAAGTCTCCGTAGACGAACGCGTAGCGCGCCTTCGTCTCGTCCGCGGCACCCTCGGTCAGGGCGAGGTGCCAGTCCGCGTACTCGTCCCACGAATGGGACGCGAGGAACGCGTTCTCGTCCGCGGCGCTCGGCTGAACGTCGCCCCAGTCGCTGTCGAGCACGTACTGGCGGCTCTCGATCAAGCGGCGGGCCTTCGCGACAGCTCGCGTGTTGACGGAATACGAGGCCATGCGACATTGTGAAGCGGCGCCTAGAGCTGCGCCGACCGAACCGGCCGGCGGCTCTTTCGTCCACATGGGCTGATGGTGACGCTGCGGCGCTCCTGGATGATTTCCGCATGAGCGCCGAAGAGCACGCTCGAGGCAGGCTTCGTCTCGCTGCGATCCCGGAGGCGGGGGAGGCGCCGCTGCTGGCGGAGGCAAAGCTCGCTGCGCCCTGTGCGCGGGCGGAGATCGTCGCAAGGCCGCGCCTCGGGCAGGCGCTCGACGCAGGCGAGGGCACACCCTTGACCCTCGTGGCCGCCCCGGCGGGGTTCGGGAAGACGACGGCCGTTCGGGCCTGGTGCGCCGACCGAGACCCGCCGCTCGCGTGGGTCTCGCTGGACGCAGGCGACAACGACCTCGCCCGTTTCTGGACATACGTCTCGACGGCTGTGGATCGCGTGCGCGAAGGCCTCGGCCGCGGCGCGCTCCAGCGCCTGCGTTCGACGCGGGCGATCGAGGAGCCGATCGACGAGCTCATGAACGGCATCGCCGCCCTGGGACAGGGGCTGGTGATCGTGCTCGACGACCTGCAGACGGTCACCGACCGGGAGTGCCTGGCCTCGCTCGACTACGCGCTCGACCATCTGCCTGCACGTGTACGCGTGATCGCGATCTCGCGGGCGGACCCGATGCTACGGCTGGCGCGGCAGCGCGCGGCCGGCAGGATGATCGAGCTCCGCGCCGGTGACCTGGCGTTCACGACTGAGGAGGCGCGCGAGCTCGTGGTCGAGCACGGCGGCGTCGACCTCGGTGCGGAGGAGGTGCGGCTGCTGCACGAGCGGACCCAAGGCTGGCCCGCCGCGCTGGTGCTCGCCGCGATCTGGCTGCGGAGCGTCGACGACCCGCGTCTGGCCGTGCACGCGTTCGGCGGGAGCCACCGCTTCGTCGCCGACTATCTCAGCCAGGAGGTGATCGCCTCGCTCGACGCGGACATGGAGGCATTCCTGCTCTCGGCGTCGGTGCTCGGCCGGTTCACTCCCGAGCTTTCCGACGAGGTACTCACACGCTCCGATTCGGCGTCGATCCTGGCGAACCTGGACCGCTCCAACCTGCTCGTCTCCGGGCTCGAGCGCGGGGGCTGGTATCGAATCCACCCGTTGCTCGCCGAGTTCGCAATCGCCCAGCTCGCTGCGCTGGAACCGACCTCAGCTCAGGAGATCCACAGGCGCGCGGGCGTTTGGCTGAGCGAGCGCGGCTTTCCGGTGGAAGCTGCTCAGCACGCCGCCGCCGCGGGCGATCACGATCTCCTCGCCGAGCTGATGGTCAAGCACCACCTGACGCTGATCAGGACGGGAGACGCTCGCACGCTGCTCAACTGGGTGAGAACGCTGCCCGACGAGGTCGTCGTACGACATCCCGCGCTCGCCGTCGGCGGCGCCACCGCAGCGGGGATGGTCGGCCAGTCCACGCTCGAGCAACGCCGCTTTCTCCGGCTCGCCGAGCGGGCGCAGGCCGAGCACGCGGATCGCTTCGGGCCGTACGCCCACGCGGCGGCCGCCACCGTGCGTGCGGCCACCGTCGACGGCGACGTCGGGCTTGCCGTCGCCGAAGGACGGCGGGCCGTGGAGCTCGCGGAGGCACACGCAGAGGCCGGGAGCCTGCTCGTCGCGGCGCACGCCGGCTACGCCCGTGCGCTCTACTTCGCGGGAGACGTCAACGCTGCATGGGCTGCGGCGATGCGAGCGCTCGAGCAGCCGGAGGTCGAGCGCATCCCGCCCGGTCACGCCCTCGCGCGTGCGACGCTCGCCCTCGTCTCGGTCGAGAAGCGACGAGTGGAGACAGCTCGGATCCACGCCGAGAAGGGGAAGTCGATCGTGGCTCGTCTGGCCGGAAGCCGAAGCTGGATCGGCGCGAACGCAGCCGCCGCTCTCGGGGCAGTGCTCGAGGCGGAAGGGCATCTCGGTGAGGCGGAGAGGGAGCTCGCGCATGCGGAACACTTCTTCCACGACGAAGTCGCCACCGTGCACCATGCCTGGCTGCTCGTCGCGCTCGCCCGCGTGCGTGTCCGCCGCGGCCGCCTCGACGAGGCGAGGACGGCACTCAACGCAGCCCGGGACGAGATCGGCGATCTGCTGGACGGCGGACGCGTCACGTCGATGGCGGCAGCGGTGGAGGCCGAGCTCGAGGAGGCCGCCGCGCGCGCGGCGGGTGGCGAGATCCTGGCACCGCCGAGCGCGGCAGAGCTGGCAGTGCTGCGGCTGCTCGACTCCGAACTCTCCGCGCGCCAGATCGCTGTCGAGCTGTTCCTCTCCGCCAACACCGTCCGCACGCACACGCGGGCGATCTACCGCAAGCTGGATGTCAACTCCAGAGCGGATGCCGTCGCCCGGGCGCAAGAGGTTGGTCTGCTCGGCCATACGGAATCACCTAGGTGATCCGCGCCTGACCCGTTTGCAGGCACGCCGGAGTGCGAGATCGTCTGCAAGATGCCGCGTCGGCAGTACCGCCTCGTCGTCGAGGGCGAGTTGAGCGACCAAGTCGCGCTCGTGCTCGAGGGAATGACCATGAGCCGCGAGGGCGGGAACACGGTGCTCGTAGGCCCCGTCCGCGACCAGGCGGAGCTCCAGGGTTACCTCCAACGCCTGTCTGATTTCGGGCTCACCCTCCTCAGCGCGACCGCGGTCGAAGAGGAGACCCGTTCATGATCACCTGGGTGAAAGCGCCGGCATCGCTTGGTCGCCCGCCTGCTCCCGGAGTAGCGTCGAACCGAGCGAACGCCGACCACAGGAGGGACACATGCTCGTAGCCGACTACACGTTCATCGACTTCTTCTGGTCGATGTTCGTGTTCTCCCTCTGGATCATGTGGTTCTGGTTCCTCTTCATGGTCTGGAGCGACATCTTCCGCCGGCACGACATCTCAGGATGGGCGAAGGCCGGGTGGTTCATCTTCACGATCGTCCTGCCTTTCCTCGGCACCTTGATCTACATCGGGACGCAGAACGAGGGCATCAAGGAGCGCGGCGCCACGCGCGCGCAGAGGCAGCGCCGCGAGTACTCGGAGTACGTCCAGGAGACAGCCGGCACCGGCGGCGGCGCTGCGGACGAGATCGCGCGCGGCAAGGAGCTGCTCGACCGCGGCGTGATCACGCAGGCGGAATTCGACGTCCTGAAGACGAACGCGCTCGCCACGTGACCGGCGCGACGGAGGAGGCACGACCATGGCGACCCAGACAGCAGCGGTGACCGGGCTCGAGCCCCGCGCCTTCTGGGGGCACTTCGAGACGCTGACGCGGATCGCACGGCCGTCGCGGCAGGAGGAGCCCGTGATCGAGCACGTGCGTGCCTGGGCCGAGCAGCAGGGCTTCGAGTTGCAGCAGGACGCGGGGCGGAACCTGGTCGTCCGCGTCCCGGCTACTCCTGGCCGCGAAGGGGCACCGGTGGTCACGCTGCAGGGGCATCTCGACATGGTGTGCGAGCGCGATCCTGCGAGCCCGAACGACCCGGCGGAGGGGCGAATCGCTCTCGTCCGGGAGGGCGAGTGGCTGACCGCGGACGGGACGACGCTCGGCGCCGACGACGGAGTCGCGATCGCGGCGATGATGGCGCTCGTCGAAGACGAGTCGCTACCGCACGGGCCGCTCGAGCTGCTGATGACTGTGGCGGAGGAGGTCGGGCTCGAGGGCGCGAACGCCCTCGAGCCGGCTCTCGTGCGGGGCTCCATCCTCGTCAACCTCGACAGCGAAGAGGACGGCCGGCTGACGGTGGGCTGCGCGGGGAGCACGGACACGTGGATCCGCATTCGGGCGTCGCGCGACGCGGCGGAGGAGGGCCAGGTCACTCTCAGCGTGACCGTGAGCGGCGGCAGCGGCGGCCACTCGGGCACCGGGATCGCGCTCGGGCGGTCGAACGCCGTCAAGGTGCTCGGGCGGGCACTGCGGGAGGCAAGTAGGGAAGTGCCCTTCCGGCTCGTCTCGCTGTCCGGGGGCAAGAGCCGCAATGCGATACCGCGCGACGCGGTCGCGATCTGCGCCGTCGCCGCCGGCCGGGAGCAGGCGTTCCGCGACGCGATCCGCACCGCCTCGGACACGATCCGCGACGCGTACGCGAAGACGGATGCCGGTGTGACCGTCACCGTGGCGCCGGCCGACGCCTCCCTCGCGCCGTGGACCGTGGAGGGCACGGAGACGCTGCTCGACGTTGTCGCGCTCGTACCGACCGGGCCGCTCGCCCTCAGCCCCGACTTCGACGACCTCGTCGAGACCAGCACGTCGCTCGGCGAAGCGATCACGGAGGGCGACGAGCTGACGCTGCACAGCCTCTCCCGCTCGTCGAACGACTCGGCGCTGCCCGAGGTAATCGCGACGCTCGACGCGGCGGCGCGGCTCGGCGGCGGCCAGCTCGAAGTCAAGCGCAACTATGGCGGCTGGCGCCCCGATCTCGACTCGAAGGCACTCGCAGCCGCGCGCGGCGCATACGAGCGAGAGTTCGGAGAGCCCCCGATCATCACTGCGGTACACGCCGGCCTCGAGACCGCCGTCATCGGAACCAAGGTTCCCGGCCTGGACATGCTCTCGTTCGGTCCGCAGATCGAGTTCCCTCACTCCCCGGACGAGCGCGTGAGCATCCCCACGGTCGAGCGCTTCTGGAAGCTGCTCGTCGTCTTCGTCGATGAAGTGTCCGATCCGGACCGGAAGGTCTAGCGGTGCGCGGGCCGCTTCCCTGGATCCTGGCGGGCGTCGGCATCCTCGCCGTGATCCTCGTCGGCGCCGCAATCGGCGGCCGTGACGACAGTGGGGAAACCGTTCCCGCCGGCGAATGGGCGCAGAACGTCTGCGGCGCGGTCGGGGTCTGGCGCGCCCACATGGAGGTGATCGTCGACGACCTGCGCGATCCGAGCGCTCAGAGCGTATCGGGGGAGGAACCGCAGTCCGAGACGCCGCAGGGGCGGACGGGGTTCGCCCGCGAGAGCCTCGAGCGCGCGGTCGAGGCGACGGACACGCTGGTCGAAGGGGTCGAGAACGCCGGCGCCCCCGACACGCCGCAGGGCGAAGAGGTGGCCGACCGCGTCGCGGACTGGGCGAACGACGCCCAGGACGAGCTCGAGGAGACACAGGACGGGCTCGACGAGGAGGCCGACACGCTGGAGGAGGCGATCGAGCAGCTCACCGACGCGTCGCGGACGATCGCCGCGGTGCTCGTCAGCGGCACCCAGACGATCGCCGAGATCACGCAGCTCGACCCGGAGCTCGTCGGCGCCTTCCGCGGCGCGAGCACCTGCGAGGAGCTGCGAGAGGACAGCTCGTCATGAGCACGTCCGACTGGATCCTGATCGCGCTCGAGGGGCTGGTCGTGATCGGCTTCATCGCGCTCGGCGTGCGGTCGGGCGGGATCGGCCTCGGGCTCTGGGGCGGCGTCGGCACCCTCGTCCTCGTCTTCGGTTTCGGCCTCGCTCCCGGCGAGCCGCCCGTGAGCGCGATGCTGATCATCATCGCCGTGATCTCCGCGTCCGCGGCGATGCAGGCCGCCGGCGGGATCGACTACATGGTCTTGATCGCGGGCAAGGCGCTGCGCGCGCGTCCGAGAATGCTCAACTTCGCCGCGCCGTACGTCTCCTGGCTGCTCACGATCCTGACCGGGACGGGGAACACCTTCTTCTCCTTGATCCCGGTGATCAACGAGCTCGCGTACGCAAACAAGATCAGGCCGGAGCGGGCGCTGGCGGGCTCCGCCGTCGCCTCGACGTTCGGCATCACCGCGAGCCCGGTCGCCGCCGCGATGGCGACCATGCTCCCGCTCGTCGAGGTCTACGGCTACGACATCGTCGACGTGATGCTGATCACGATCCCGGCCAGCATCGTCGGCATCTTCGTCATGGCGCTGGTGATGAACACGCACGGCAAGGATCTGGACGACGACGTCGAGTTCCAGCGCCGGCTCGCCTCGGGCGAGATCAAGCCGCCCGCGCCTGCCGGCCAGATCGAGTTGCTGCCCTATGCAAAGCGCAGCGTGGCCATCTTCCTGACGGCGGTCGCAGCGATCTGTGTCTTTGGTGTCTTCGAGGGCCTCCGACCAACGATCCCCGCAGAGGGCGGAGGTGTCGAGCCGCTGTCCGTGACGCCGATCATCCAGATGTTCATGCTCACCGCCGCGGCGCTCATCCTCATCCTCGCGCATGTCCAGACGAGCGACGTCGCCAGCGCCCCGATCTTCAAGTCGGGGATGATCGCGATGATCGCGCTGTTCGGGATTGCCTGGATGGCGGACACCTTCATCGCCAACAACGAGGACGCGATCGTCGCTGCTCTCGGCGGCCTGGCCGAGAACTGGCCCTTCACGATCGCCCTTGCGGTCTTCCTCGTCGCCGCCTTGACGACGAGCCAATCGGCCGCGACCCGGACGATGATCCCGCTCGGGCTCGCGCTCGGGATCGGCGCCGGATACATGATCGCCTTCTGGACCGCCGTCGCCGGCGTGCTCTTCTTCCCAGCCAACGGGACGCAGATCGCAGCCGCCGAGGCCGACGAGACGGGCTCGACGACGCTCGGCAAGCGCGTGCTCGACCATTCGTTCCAGCTGCCGCTCCAGATCGCCTGGGTCGTGACCGCGCTCGTCGGCTGTCTGATCGTCTACCTCTTCTTCGGCGACCACACGCCCGCACCGCCGGCTCCCACCACTACGACCGCACCGTAGCGTGAGCGTCCGCGGCGCCGCCTTCCTCGGCATCGGCGCGATGGTCGGCGCGGGCATCTTCGCGCTGCTCGGCGAGGCCGGAGCGGTCGCGGGCTCGGCGGTCTGGCTCTCCTTCCTGCTCGCGGGGATCGTCTCTGCACTGCTCGGCTACACAGTGGTGAAGATGGGCGTCCGTTTTCCGTCCTCGGGCGGGATCATCGCGTACCTGATGGAGGGGTTCGGCAACGGACGGCTGGTCGGGATCGCCTCCTGGCTGGGCTACTTCGCCGCGATCGTGATCGTCTGCTCGATGGTCGCGGTCTCCTTCGGGAGCTACGCGACCTCGCTCTTCATCGGCGACGACGCAGCGGCCGGCTGGGACAACCTCTTCACGACCCTGATCGTGATCTCGATGGCGGCGATCAACCTCGTCGGCTCCAGGATCGTCGACCGCGCCCAGTCGCTGATCGTCGTCCTCCTGCTGGGGGTCTTCGCCGTCTTCATCGCCGTCACCCTGGTCGACATCGACTGGGATCTGCTCGCCTTCAACGGCTACCCGCCGTGGAACGACATCATCGCGAGCGTCGCCCTCACGTTCTTCGCCTACCTCGGCTTCAGTGTGATCACCTTCGCCGCCGGCGACCTGCGCGACCCTGCGCGCGAGCTGCCGCGGGCGATGTACGGGGCGCTCGCAGTGACGACGGTGCTCTACGTCCTGATCGCGCTCGGCGTCTTCGGCACGCTCACGGTCCCCGAGGTGATCGGCTACGGCGAGACCGCGATCGCCGAAGCGGCGCGGCCCACGCTCGGTGACGCCGGATTCACGATGATGGCGATTGCGGCTCTGCTCGCCACCTCGTCCTCCGTGAACGCGACCCTGTACGCCTCCGGCGGCCTCACCTCGATGCTGGCGAACGTCGGCCAGTTCCCGCCGTTCTTCGGACGCGGATCACGGCTCGGCGCCAACGCGGGCATGTTGATCACCGCTGCGATCGTGCTCGTCGTGAGCAATGTCGTCGACCTCTCTGCGATCGCCTCCGTCGGGAGCGCGTGCTCGCTGGTGATCTTCATGCTCGTCGGCGTTGCCGCGTACCGGCGGCGTGCAGACACGGGCGCGAACGCCGTGATCGTGCTCACCGCAATCGCCGCGACAGCCGTCGTGCTCGCGTTCTTCGCGGTCGACACGCTTCGGAACGCGCCGCAGACGTTCACCGCAATCATCGTGATCACGCTGCTCGCGGTCGCACTCGACGCGATCTGGAAGCGTAGCCGCGGCGCGCCGCCGGTGGCCGATCCCGATGCCACGGCGGCCTAGTTGTCCGAGCGGTCGAGCCCGCTCGACACGGGGGCCGGCAGTGAGCTGCTGCTCTTTCTCGCCGACCTCGGCGCGGCGCTGAATGCGATCGGCGAGACGGTCGATGCCATCGAGCAGCGACTGGCGGTGATCGCCCAGGCCTACGGGCTACACGACGCGCGCTTCAGCGTCTTCCCGACCTCGCTCTTCCTGACGCTGGGCCGTGGCGAGGCGGCGACGATCGAGCCGACGAGGCTCGCATTCGCGACGCCGCGCCTCGACCAGATCGCAGCCGTGCACCGGCTCGCCGAGGAGGCGGAACGCGGCAGCGTGGCCCCCCAGGACGGCATCGCCAGACTCGAGCAGATCCGAGCGACGGGCAGCCGCTTCGGGCCGCTGCCCAGCGTCCTCGGTTACACGACGCTGACCGTCGGAATCGCGCTGATCCTCCGTCCCGCAGTGCGTGACGTGGCGGCCGCGGCCGTGCTCGGCACGATCGTGGGCGTGCTGCGGCTCCTCGCA
>Ga0126307_10003491_pt1 | contig 10766 bp, 17 predicted proteins | sample Plot28_FD_89955 | JGI IMG/M metagenome (GOLD analysis project Ga0126307, IMG submission 89955) | Serpentine soil microbial communities from UC McLaughlin Reserve, CA, USA - Plot28 | ecosystem: Environmental > Terrestrial > Soil > Grasslands | place: USA: UC McLaughlin Reserve, Lake County...
CTATAACCTCGACCGGACTACCTGAGATTGACAAGGTTTCATAGAGATAGAGCTTACGAGAGCGTCCACGGTGACGTAGCTTAGTCTGCCACCTTGGGTTCTGGATCATCCAAGCTCGTGCAAACTACTTATCGTTTGTAGCTCCTGCAAGCCGCCGCCAGTGAAAACGTGAGGGACCTACATAGTACATTCCTCGAATGCCAAACATCCACTATGTAACGTTCAAGATATTCCCGCGATAGCACACCAGTTCCTTTGTCTCCCCATCCGGCTCCCCATGAGTTTACAAATCGGAGTCTCTCTCCTGCGTCAGTAAAACCACAATCAACGGCGACGGCATGCGTGCCCCTCTCGGCTTCTCCGATCTTTGGTAACGACACTATACCCTCTGGAGCATTGTTAGTTGACTCAAACATCCGAAAAGAAACCGTCAATCTGTTCCTAGCCCAGGGAGGGACATAACTGTCAACCAGTCGAGCGTTAATGAGGGTTGCCCTTAATAGCTGGTCGTAACTGCTCAACGGTTCATAGAAGGTTTGGCGTTCGTGGAGGTAAAGGAATGTCATCACTCGCGCACCCAGGAGCACATGGGGTTCCCTCCACTTCCGGATACCCACCGATGTCCTTACATACCCTGTAAACGTCGTGTTCGTCGTGTGCCAAGGAGTCGAAGGCAAGGAACGAGTTTCTAGGGTTCAAGTCACTAGCGGTCATCAGAACCTGATTATCATTCAGTACTGCGCTTCTAACACATGAAGTAATTTTTGTGTCATCTTGTATGCCACTCGCATACCGCTAACGTCATACGTACCGAAGCTAGCATCGTGGTCGTTCTACAGGAAATGTAGAATTTGCAGGTAGAATTTTACTACCGTCGGACACTAGACCCAACACGCTTCATGGCGGTGCGGAAATCGTAGGTAGTCACGGAGAGGCTTCCTAATTTCTGCGGTGAGATCCTCTTCTCGAAGTCTTGGAGGTTGATCGAGCGCCGCATACACACCAGGGCCGCCTCCCGGCACAGAGCTTCGAGGTCAGCCCCCGAGTAATCGCGGGTAAGCGTAGCGAGCTGCTTCAGGTCGAGGTCGGGCGCCACGGGCATGCCTTTAGCGTGGATCCGGAGGATGTGGAGCCGGGCGTCGGCGTCTGGGAGGCCTACCTCGATCTCGTGGTCAAAGCGACCCGGTCGTCTTAGAGCCGGGTCCAGAGCACTGGGACGGTTGGTCGTGGCGATAACGCATACCCTCCCCAGGTCGTTCATCCCGTCCATGAGCGAGAGCAGCTGGGAGACGAGTGTAGCCTCGAAGCTCTCGCTCATCGAGTCGCGCGCCGAGGCGAAGGAGTCTATCTCGTCGAAGAGGATTATGGACGGAGCTTTGGTCTTCGCCTCAGCGAAGATGTTCCTCAGACGCGCCTCACTCTGACCCCAGTATTTGTTAAGGATCTCCGGCCCCGAGACCGCTATAAAGTGCGCTCCGCTCTCGCGCGCGACCGCACGCGCTAGCAGGGTCTTGCCGGTCCCCGGCGGGCCGTAGAAGAGTATCCCCTTGTGCGGCCGGATACCCAAACGTTTAAAAATCTCCGGGTGAGTTATCGGCAGCTCGACCGCCTCGCGCACGAGGGCGATGGTCTCGCGCATCCCGCCGACATCCTCGTAGCGTGTTATGGGTACGTTGCGCGAACCCGGTGTTGCCCCCGAAGCCGCCACGACGCCCGCGCCCCCCTGCCGCATGGTCTTCGCGAAGCGCTCGAAGAGGCTCTCCTTTGGCTCGGAGGCCGCAGTCTCTTCGGGTGCTGCGTCCTTGTTCTTCGTCACGGTCCAGCTCGTTATAGGTCCGCTGCCCCTGTAGCACCAGCCTTCGTCGCGGTTTGGGTCTATTTTCTCGGGGAGGCGGGCCAGAATCTCGGCCACCCCATCGAGATCCAAAATAGGGCACCGCGTGCACGGTCCGAGGTCAGAGAGCATCCGCTCCGTAAGGCCTTCTTTATCCACATCGAAGACACCATCCTCCCTCACCTCGCCGAAGGAGTACCAGGAGTTCTTTGTGGCGTGATCGTTGTCGTAGACGTGAATCTGCTTACACGGGAAGAGTTGCTTGCCCCCGAGCTTCTTGGGCGTACACCACTCGCGGGCAGGCGTACCAGTACGTTGCTTGCGCAAGAAGCACCTGAGCCCCTCAAAGAGCTCGTCGCCCGAGACCGAAACACCGTCCGTCGCGTACTCCGCGGAGCGCTCGCCCCGCAGGAGCGCTCGCAGGTCATCCAGAGAGCGCCACTCCTCCGGCAGCTTCAGCTCGACGGCCACCCTTGCGGCGCCGTTTTCGCCCTCGATCCGGTAAGATGGGTGGCGAGCAGCGACTGAGGCCGCCTGTCCCAGGGTGCCCTCGGTACCAAGGGTAAATCTCATCTGTACCTTCACGAAAAGCGATTCTACCACCGCGCAGGAAAAGACCAGCCCACCTAAGGAGGACCACACATGGCCGACAGAAAGAACCCACCCGTCTCCACCGGCCGCGGCGACGATGGCATGACTGACCTCCTCGGCTCCGGCCGGATGCCCAAGAGCGACGCCCGCATCGTCGTCTTGGGCGACGTGGACGAGGCAAGCTCCTTTATAGGCCTCGCGCGCGCCGAGATCGGTGAAGTTGGGGGAGAGATGGGCGGGTTGCTAATCGAGCTACAGCGCCTCCTCTACCGGCTGATGGGAGACGTCGCCATGCCGAACGAAGAGAATGTAGTCGGGAAGGGCGACCTCGAGTACCTGGATGCTGCTTTAGATGAGTGGCGAAGCCGGACGGAAATCCCTAAAGAGTTCGTTGTCCCCGGCGAGAGCCGCCTCGGCGCCCTCCTAGATGTCGCCCGCTCTGTTGTGCGCCGTGCCGAACGCAGCTTCGTCGCCGCCGACTACGCCCAACAGCACCCTGACGCCCTCAAAGTCGTAAACCGCCTCTCCGACTTGCTCTTCGTCGTCGCCCGCAACGCCGACGGCACGTACGCCCGCTCCAAAGGGTAAGACTGCTCATACAAAATAGACTCAAAGGAGGTTTCGCGTGGCGGTAAAGTTCGGCGTGTTTGTCCCTCAGGGCTGGCGGATGGACTTGTTGGAGATAGAGGACCCCGTCGAGAAGTACGAGGCGAGATGACCCCTGTGGCGAAGGTCGCCGAGGAGAGCGGTGGTTATGACTCGGTCTGGCTTTACGACCATTTCCACACCGTCCCCACGCCAGAGAAAGAGACCGTTTTTGAGTGCTGGACGGCTACCGCGGGGCTCTGTCGCGACCCTGAAGAGATCAAAATTGGCCAGATGGTTACCTGCAACGGCTACCGCAACCCAGCCCTGCTGGCCAAGATGGCCTCGACAGTAGACGTAATGAGCAACGGGCGGCTTCCTCTTCGGCTTGGGCGCTGGCTAGTACGAGCACGAGTGGCGCGCCTACGGCCACGGCTTCCCCGAGTTGGGCGAGAGGATGCGCGCCTTCAAGGAGGGTTGTGAGATCGTCCACAGGATGTGGACCGAGGACGAGCCTGTCTTTGACGGCGAGTTTTATATGATAGACAAATCTATCAACGAGCCAAAAAGCGCCCAGAGACCGCACCCGCCATTCTGGATCGGGGGGAGCGGCGAGAAGGTGACCCTGAAGCTCGTCGCCAGGTGGGGCGACGCCTGCAACGTCGGCGGTGGGGTAGAGAGGATCAAACACAAATTCGACGTCCTCAAACGCCACTGCGACGACGTCGGGCGCTACTACGAAGAGATCACACGCTCCACCAGCATCAATGTGCCTGCTCGAAGAGGGCAAAGATCCGGAGGCCGCGACCAAAGCGGCCCGTGTCAGTCGCAGCTATGAGGAATATTCCAGGGAATTCATCGTTGGCACGCCCGAGGAGATCTCCAAGAGGTTAGAGCCGATGGTCGAGGCCGGGGTCGACTACTTCATAACCTACTGCCCCGCGTCGCCTACAACCCCGCTCCCGTAGAGCGCTTCGCCAGGGAGATTATCCCCAGCTTCGCCTGAGGGAAGCGCGATTCGGTAGCTAAACAAGTTTCTCCACCTACTCGGGAGGTGGTGTGATCTCCTCGGGCTTTGGACCCGGTCATCGATACCGGTCGAGGGCGCAGTCATAAGAACCACGCCTTTATGGCGTAGTCGGAGATAGCTTGGCACAAAAGAGGCATATCTTCCCGAAGAAGTTGCGGTTTTCGAGGACCTCGAGCTCTGCTTTCGTCATCATCTCGGGCTCGCCTTCGAGGTACTCGATCTGGCAGGTGGTGCAACGGGCGTGGGCGCCGCAGCGAGGAAGAATATCCACACCCGCGTCCTCCTCTATCTTCAGCACCAGCCGTTTCCCCTCCTGAACCACGAACGTACCAACACCTTCGACCTCGACTTTAGGCGCAACACCCTGCTTTCATAGCGGTTAGCAAAGACAGAAAACTGAAAGCTAAGGGCTGACAACCAAGGGTTGTTACAAGGCCGCGATCTCCCCAAAAAGGCGATGATAGGTTAAACTGCTTCAGCATGAGCGAGGAGACGCACTTCCCAGGAGGCGATAAGCCACCTTCAGTAAAGGTTGAGAAGCCCTGGGGCAAGTTCGAGCAGTACGCCCACAACGTACCCTGTACGGTCAAGATCATCACCGTCGAGCCGGGCGGTACGCTCTCGAGCCAGTACCACCATCGTCGCGACGAGCTCTGGGTCGTCCTCGACCCCGGCGCCAAAGTCGAGATCGGCGACAGGGTTCTTCACCCCGAACCTGAGGAGAAGCTTTTTATCCCTCGGGGCACGGTTCACCGCCTATCCTGCGAAGGTGAGCGGCCGGCGAGGATCCTCGAGGTCTCCTTCGGTGAGTTCGACGAGGAAGACATCGTCCGCCTCGAGGACGTCTACGGTCGCACAGGACTGTGAAGCCTACGACGGGCTCTGCCCTTAGCCCAGTGCTGAAGCCCCTCTTCCCGCGCTGCCCGCAAGAGTTTGTTCCTGCAGAAGTGCTTATATCGGCGACGTCCTAGATCAGAAAACTCACAGATGAGCTTTAGATCGGAGAACGAGCGGCGCGGCCCGTTTGACAGGCCTCCTGACAGCGAGCTCTCGGCGGCAAGGAAGGCCCCGGAAGAGGAAGGGGGGCACAGAAGGCTTGTAGCAGGTCCTCCAGGGCGCTGGCTCGTGCCTCTTATCATCGTCGGTGTTCTGTTGCTCGCGCTCGTAGTCGGCGCGGTTCTTCTTTGGTTCTCGTACGGGGATCGGGCCGGTGGTACGAGCGTCTTCGAGGATTCGGTCGAATCGGGGCCGGAGCCCGTAGTACGCCTGGCCAACGAGTCGGGCCGGGTGAGTATTGAAGGCGTCGAGGGACTGGAGAGAGTGGAGATCAGCGCGAAGAGGTACGCCCGTGGCTTCAACCCGCCTAGGGCCAAGGAAAACGCCGCCGGCGTCCCGGTAGACATCTTTCAAGAGGGCTCTAATCTGGAGATCTCGTCCGGCGGGGGTCGCGGGACCGGCACCGACTACGACGTCAGGGTCCCACCCCCAAGCGTAATCGAGGTCGAGTCTGCGACGGGAGACGTGGAGGTCTCGGGTCTTACCAACGACGTAATGGTTCGCGCAGAAGGCGGCGACGTTACCGTAGAGAACATTAAGGGCTCCATCGAGATCGAGGCGCCTCAAGGGGACGTAACGGTTGAGTCGGCGAGTACCGAGACCGGTAACGCGGGGGTTATGGTCGGCTCCGGCGACGTTACGCTCACAGACCTCGTCGTCGGCATTATGGAGACTCGGGTCGAGGCTGGCGATGTCACCCTGTCGGGGCGTTTCTCCGGCAGCGGCAGGGTCTTTGTGGAAACAGGCAGTATAAGCGTGAAGCTCCCACCCGAAGACGTCAGGGAACTGGATCTCCAAACCCGCGTGGGCGAGGTCGTGCGCGAGCAGGGATCGGAGTAGCGCTGACGCGTAGGGGAGTAAACTGGGACGTTCCCTCCGGCTACCGCTCGCCAGAAGGTTTCGGTGACGTCGTGTCTCAGGTCTGGCTCACACCGGGAAGGTTTTTCAGAGGGCTCGACTCGGAAGGCGGCCTATTGTGGCCAGCGCTCTTCGCCGCCGCTGTGTTATACCTCGACCTCCTTTTAGGGGAGCTCTTGCAGGCCGCCTGGCGTCTCGAGTTCAACTTCGGCCTCCTGTCTGCGGCGCTTCCGGGGCTCGTCGTATCGCTCGTCCTCGCCCCCCTACTCGTCGCGGGCCTCTCGCTGCTCGTTCTCACGATCCTCGACGGCGCCCCCTCGAGGCGCAAGTTCGGTCCCGTCTTCCGGGCCTTGGGGTACACTACCGCGATTGGGCTCGTGCTCTGGATACCCTACGCTTCCTTCCTCGCCATCCCCTATGGCCTCTACGTCGCCACCGTTGCCATAAAAGAGACGCTCTCCACAAACTGGATGCGTGCGATCGCCGGCACCCTCATCCCCTTAGGCGCCGTGCTCCTGATCGTCCTGCTACTAACCGGCTTCGACGAGGCCTACCGGCTTCTAATCAACCCGCCGGGAGAATAATGCCGCCATCAGGGCTTGTCAGACCAAGCTCCGACGGTCGTATACACCATCTCATCTCTGGGGGTCGTTGCTCGATCCTCGAGCACATCCCGAACCCCGAGGTCTCTTTAGTCTGGCTACACCGACACGTATCACAGACGCTAAGCGCTTGGCGGCGGGCCGCCGTTAGCGCTATCCCCGGCGGCCAGCCTCATAAGCTCAAAATCAGAGGTCTCGAGTTCGACGTTCAGATGAGTACCGAAAATTAATCGCGCTTCTACCCAAATTCGAGGAGTATGGAATCGATTCGTTTCGAATGAGCGAGAGAATTCCTAACACTTGCGCTATCGCACAGATATCGCGACATCCGTATCTTATCCAAAACAGGCTCTTTTTGAAGTTTATCCTGCCACAGGCCAACGAAGTCGCGCAACTGTCCTCGCCGAGTAAAAGCTACCTAAAGGACCTTCTCAAGGTACCGGCTATCCGCGATCGCGCATCCTGACCCAATGAAGAAGAGCTAAAAGCCAGCTTCTAACAGAGCTACCCAGACAGCGACTCCAACGCTAGCGCCACGAGTAGCGCCGACCCCTGGGCCAGTATCTCCTCGTCGAAGGAGAACTGCGCGGTGTGCAAACCCGAGACATCGCCGACGCCAAGCCATATAAAGGCGCCCGGCACCTGCTCGAGAAAGAATGCAAAGTCCTCACCGCCCATAGAGGGGTTGTCGAGCTCCACGGCATTTTCCTCACCAAAGAGCTCGGTGGTCACATCGAGGACGAGCCCGGCCGCGTCGGCGTCGTTGCTGGTAACAGGGTAGGAGAAGCGGTAGTCGAGCTCTATATCGCCGCGCATCCCGTGAGCGACGCCGCGAGCGAGCTCCTCGATGCGCTCGGACATCCTTTCGCGGAGGTCGGGATCAAGGGTGCGGACGGTGCCCCCTAGATACGCCGTCTCGGGAATGATGTTAAAGGCGAACCCAGCTTCGATCTGGCCGACCGTCAACACTGCGGGCTTTACCGGGTTCGCCTCCCTCGAGACGATAGTCTGCAGGACCGTCACGATGTGAGCAGCCATTGCGACAGCGTCAGCGGCCAAGTGCGGCATGGCGCCGTGTCCGCCCTGGCCCTTTACCGTCATCTCGAAAGCGTCAGCGGCGGCCATTATGGGCCCAGATTTCGTCCCTACCTTTCCGAACGGCAGCCCGGGCCACAGGTGCAAAGCGAAGATGGAGGAGACGTCTTCCGCAACCCCCTCCTCGACCATTACCTGGCCCCCAGCGTAGCCCTCTTCAGCTGGCTGGAAGACAAACTTCACGGTGCCCTTGAGCCGCTCGCGCAGGTGATCCTGCGACAGAGCGCGGGCGGCGCCGACGAGCATGCTCGTGTGCCCGTCGTGACCGCAGGCGTGCATCTTGCCGTCCTCCTCTGAGGCGAACGGCAGGCCCGTCTCCTCGTGAATCGGGAGGGCGTCCATGTCCGCCCGCAAAGCTACCGTAGGTCCGTCGCCTTTACCTTGCAGAGTCGCGACCATGCCGTTCTCGGCGACGCCGGTCTGTATCTCCAGTGGCAAACCGTCAAGAGCGTCGAGGACTTTCTGGGCAGTCTTTTCTGTCTCGAAACCGATCTCGGGTTCTCGATGAATGTCGCGCCTGAGGGCTACTATGTCCTCCTCGAAGCTCTCCCGAATTTCCTCTTTAAGCCCATCGAAGCTTTGCGTTATGCTCACGACGTCTCCTCTCTGCCGCTATGACACACTACTACAATCAGCGTTTATTTTAGCGAGTAATAACGCCCTTGACCCCTATACCCCGCTCCAAGAGGAGGCTGACACCAATTAGATCCGTGACGTCGAGCACAAAGAGTAACCTCACGCTCGCGAGTAGGATCGAGCTTTGCTAACAAACAATATCGTAGTCGAGCCCACGCTTCATTCCTGTTTGGAGCCCGGAAGCCGAGCAAAATCTTTGCGATGATTATCTTACCCTCTTACCCGCTACGTTCGGTTCGAGAAAGCCGCGGATCTAACTACTCAGTACCGCGATGCTCGGCCTGTCCCAGCTCTTTTCTACCTTATATAACAAGGCCCTTATCTAGGTGCTAGCCGCAACGTATCTGGCTTCACGCCTCGAGGCCCCTTAACTCTTCCGTGATGCTCTCTCTCCCTGCTCGCCGCTCTCTGGTAGAGACGCTCAAACTCTGTGTCAAAGCGCTCCCAGAGCTCCTTCCCTATTCGAGGATGTTAGCTCCCTCGCGAGCCTCTGCGCCTTCGATAATTCCTCCCCAAGCTGCACATAGATCGGCCCCTCACTACGCAGCTCAACGTCTAATTACAGGGACACACGTCATGTCTCCCCACCATCCGCGTTATATATGCACCAATACTGCTCTCTTATAGCGCCACAATCGAGCGATTGCAGGTTTTCATTTGGGTGTCGTGAGGGGCAAACTTCTTCCAGGCAGGTGACGTACCAGGCGTCAGGGCATCCAGATTCGGCCCGGCATCTCTGTGGGTAAGGAGCTCAATATCACCTGGCGCAAGCCCTTTCGCCAAAGGATATGAGCGACTACTGAGGCGTCGGACATGCGTCGACCGGGCTCGGCATAGGTCAGAAGCGCCGCCCGGCGAGCGCCTTCGGGGGTGGTCCGGAGCCCAGCGAGGAGCGAGCGGGCAAAGATCCTGGCGTCGATGGTGTGGCCCTGGCTTGTGCCGGTGAGCTCGGAGAAGACGCCTGGGCGGTGAACGTATTCCTCGTCTACGGGCTTGCCCAGGGCGCGCATGCCGCCTACGACGACCACGAGCGTAGCTCCCTCGGGAAGGAGAGGTTCGTGCGGTGCCGTCCCCTTCAGCGGCCGTCGGCGGGCTCCGTCAGCTTCAACGAGCGTGACGCCACTTGGCGAGGCCAGGGCCGGGACCCACGAGGCCTCGACGCCGCCTACCCGTCCCTTCGAGAGGATGGTGCTCCCGGCGACAGCGGCTCCCTCTCTGGCGAGGACCTCTGCAGCCTTCGAGTGCAACTCCTCTCTATCTTCGGAGATCAAGATGGAGCCTACTCCTTCGGCCTCTCTGACGAACATCTTCGTGGTTGGGGTAACGAGGACCGGTGTTCCGGCCTCCTTGAGTTCGTGAACAACCTGGAGTATCGCGCTCGATTTCCCCCCAGCTCCCACGAAGGCGACGATGTCTCCCTTTACGATGCCGAGCGCCCTGTAAAGCTCCAGAGCTCCCCTACCTCCAATCGGCTAGCCTCGCGCCCTTCTTCTGGAACGCGAGCACCGCGAGCGCGAGTGCTTTATGGTACACCAAGGACGGTAGCAAGAGCACTTCAAGTTGTCTTGGGGAAGATTACAGGTGCGAAAGCGTGGGTATCATATCTGTGGGATCTTCCGGTTCTAGGATCCAAGAAGAAAGGGGTGCTGGGTGGCAGAGCAACAGGAACGGGTAGAGAGGTTCACCAGGGAGCTGAACGAAGGCCCTGGAGCCTCCGACCGTAGCATCAAGGAAATATTAGATACGCTTCGACCGCAGGTGCAGGAGCTGGTCAACAAGCAGGTCGAGATGGCCCGCGTCGAGCTATTACCCGTAGGCAGGCAGGCTGGTATCGCCGCAGGCCTTCTGGTGGTCGGGGCGGTGTTTTTGCTGCTGTTCTCCTTCTTTTTCTTTTTAGCCTGTGTGTACTTCTTGGTTGCGTTCTTGGGCTTACCACAGTGGGTCTCGGCGCTTATCGTCTCTGGTATACTGCTCGTTATCGGGGGTGCATTAGCCGGGGGCGGCGCCGGAATTTTGCTGAGGTTGGATCCCAAGCCTCGCCGGACGATAGCAACCCTCCAGCAGAACATAGACTGGTTCAAGGAGCAGCTAAGGCCATGAGCGAGGCGCCAGAGCGTATAGAACGGCAGATGTTCGAGATCCGGAACCGCATGTCTTCAGACATGACCGATTTCCGCAAGCACGTCGAGCCCCAGGTCGTCGCAGAACAGGTCAAGCAAACGATAAGGCAGCGCCTCCAGGAAGCGTTTGCCCGCCTCAAGGGCACCCTCAAGGCCAAGCAACGGGAGTTCTTGAATTCCTTTGTCAACTCTGCCAGGCGCCAACTCTCCTTAGCCCGCGAGGCCGGCGAGAAACGGGATCCCTCCCCCCTCACCGACGCCGTAAGGAGCGATCCCCGTCCCCTCGTCCTGCTGACCGTACTCCTCGCCGTCACCCTCTTGATGGCTCGCAAGATGACCGGCAATCAGGGCGACCACGA
>Ga0126307_10003492_pt1 | contig 10765 bp, 6 predicted proteins | sample Plot28_FD_89955 | JGI IMG/M metagenome (GOLD analysis project Ga0126307, IMG submission 89955) | Serpentine soil microbial communities from UC McLaughlin Reserve, CA, USA - Plot28 | ecosystem: Environmental > Terrestrial > Soil > Grasslands | place: USA: UC McLaughlin Reserve, Lake County...
ATCAAAGATTGAAGAACAGGGCTCGTTGAATTATTAATATTTAGAGTAATTAGAGCAAGAAGATAAAATATAACTGTTCCAACCAATACTATAATTCCAAACGTCATTAAAGATCTGTATAATCCTGGCATTCCGAGAGCTCGGTTATTCTCTTTATCGGTACTATCCTTAGGTTTCTTTCTATAGGCTAGAAACATGTCAAAAACTAAGGGAATAATTATGATAAGAAAAATTACAATTATGAAAAGAGCTGGAAGATTACTATCAAAGATTGAACTTATTATTGTAGTAGAATTAACTGCAGTTGCATTTGCAGTAGTAGCGGGCAGTGGTCTAGAAGCAGAAGAAATACTGGAAATATTTTGTAAAGCTTGTGTAGCATTAGTTAATGCAGCTGTTGCATTTGCCAAAGCGCTTGTAGTGTTTTCTAATTTACCGGTAACATTTTCGGATACGACACTAGTAGCATTCGTAGTATTAGTTACTCCGCTAGTCGTAGCTGTCTGAGAATTATTAGCATTAATGGCAGGGAAAGAGGTACTAGCTAGTGCCTTCTCTGCAGACAAATTGTCGATGAACAATAGGGATACTAGCATCACTGCGGAAATTGTGTTTATGTATACTCTTTTCGTTTTGCTCGCAATATAACAATTGCTAAATCTTTTAAACTTTTTCTTCTCCTTGTTTTAACAAATAAAAATTCAGGTTCCATAACTTAACATCAGGCGTTTACACTGTCATAGAAATAGAATATAAGAAAATCTTCCTATTATTATAATCATGATTTGTTTCTAGCCATATGTATATATCGGAATATCCGCTTATCGAAGGAAATGTTATTTTGATAATTTGGGACAGGCATGAACAATACTGCAGAATCTACCGAATATTTTAAACCTTATAAAGTTTATAATATCGATAAAATTGCGAGTGACTACTCATTTCACGATATAGGCACTGGGTCAACTATAATAAACAAATCTTTGGTTCAAGGTTCATTTAACAAAGTGGAAAGAGAATATGGTGGAGATGTTAAGCAAACCCTAGATCAAATATCATAGTTTATTGAAAAGTCTGGTAATCCTACCGCTGGCGCGTTATTCAATACTTTTAATCAAGAATTGAGCAAATCACGACATGAAAAGTCAACTCTTAAAGGTATTTGGATGGAATTGAGAAAGTGCTTCCGTCAATAAGTACGGAGCTACAAGAGGAGGTAATATGGACTACATTTATTACTATATCTTAATTGCTTACTAGCTCCTAAATTGTAATTGTTTATCATTGAGTAAACTAGGAAATTAGCTTAGCAGGATATAGATATTCAACTATTAACAACTAATAGATCTTTTAGTCCAACGTGCTTTTCGTTCTGTACCAATTCAGCTACATTGAATACCTTATTTGCTCCAGGGATTGGATCAGCTGGAGAATCTATAATCACCAACAAACATAGACGGTCGCCTATATTTGTAGGTATAATCCATTCCCATGATAAGATGGTAGGCTCAGTATTTGTCAAAGTCTTTGGTGGAGACGGTAAAACTTTTGCTTCGCCTATAGGTTTCCAGATAGTTGTATCTGCGGGATTACCAGGGAAGGCTGTCCAAAAATCAGGTGGTAGATCTGGATATCCTGCAGAAGCATCCGCGTATAATATTTTGATAGCCACATTATCAGCAGGCTTAATACCACGATTATGCACCTGTACATATACACGATTCATTCGTCCCCGTTTAGGATTTCGATGATAGAGTTTACTTTCAAACGCTATGTAATCAACATCTTCTAGATTCATTTGGTAGGATGGAGGAAACCCTTCAAGTGCATCAACCTTGATATCAGCACACATTGACCACGACATTAAGTCACCTAATGAAACATGTTGAAAGGGATCGTCAAATGCTGCATTTATATTAGATGGTGAAGGTGTAAAACGTCCTGTGTCCATAAGATTGTCCCTTACAAACAAGTCAATATCGGGCATAGTCTGTACATCTAATTTTCGTTCCCACATCCCTCTACCATGAGTAACTGCTCGTAGAAGTCGTGTAGGTGTATGGAGACGCATATCATATACAGCACAGTTGGGAAGTCCTTCATTGAATGGAGTCCACGTTCTGCCTCCATCAGTAGTACGAAAAACACCAATATCTGTTCCTATGTACATGGACTGTGGTGCATCATCTTCAATAGCTATGGCATTAACAGAAACGTTGGGTAGTCGACCTTGTGTATTACGCTGACCGCTAATATCTGTCCATATAGCTGCACCAGTGGTTGGGACAGAACCACTCCAGACATGTCCTCCCTGGTCATCATTAAAGTAATAGCCAGCCATAACTAAAATAACTGTATTGACATCGTTGGGGAGTGTTGCTACATCCCAAATATACATTTCTTTAGGAAGGGGAGAAGCATGTATAGCTCTGGCTGTCCATGTATTCCCTCCTCTTGTTAGACAGTACACCTTGCCATCACCTGTACCAACATATAGAAGATCTGAGTTTACATAATTAATTGCAGAAACAAGATCTCGAGCTAAGCCAGGCAGTGGAATAGACGTACGCCATCTATTAAGTCCTTGACGTGTATCAAGGAAAATTTTGTCTGCTCCGAATGCAATATTCCTAGGATTGGACTGATCGAGAACAAAAGGGGCATAGAAAAGACACCGATTGCCATTAAGACTATATTCGATATCCTGCCAGCTATCAATTTTTCCTGCTCTTTCAGACCGGTATAAACTTGTAAATGTGTATTGATGCAAGAAAATGTTTGGTTCACTAGGGTCTATAGCAGTAAATCCTCCGTCACCATAAGCTGAAAAGTAAAATGCGGAGTTGTTATGAAATTGGACAGTCCCGTTATCTTGTGTGCCGGCTAAAACTAATGCATCTGAATTTGGGTGCTGTGCCATAAACTCAAACTGTGTAATACACAGTCCCTCATTAATTACATCAGACCATGTCCTTCCACCATCTATGGATTTATAAATTCCTCCATCATTTCCAGCATAAATTATAAGATCATTATTGGGGTCAAAAGCAAAGGCGTGATTATCAGGATGAATAGGTTTTCCTATATCTGTAATAGTCCAACTATCAGTAGCAGTATTGCGTACCGCCTTCCATAAAGAGACACCACCCAAATATACTATATCTGGGGTAGTAGGAGCAACTGCAACGTTCAGGTTGTAGAATCCCTGACCTCCAATGCTATTATCTTCCCATGGTGATGATCTTGCACGACCCGGAAGAAGAATAGCGCTCCAGGATGTACCACCGTTAATTGTATGATAAAATTTGTTAATGATATAATCATTTGCATCAGTATCAGCTATAAGTGCATAGATGGTTTGAGGTGACGATAGAGATATTCCAAGAGAGATTCTACTAAATCCACCACGACGAAGTCCTGTAATAGTCAACTTAGTCCATGAGGGATCGTTAGCATTGGCTTGAGTTGTTTTGTAAATTCCACTTCCGTAAAATGCGGCATATGCTACATTTGGATTAGTAGGATCAAGTACAATATCTGTTGCCCCTTGATTTCTCATAGAAGGAAGGCCGGTTTTCATTCTTGTCCAATTTATACCTCCATCAGTGCTTCTATAGATTCCAGAGGCAACATTAGGATCGTTAGAAGAGGTAATGGTAGCAAAAACTATCTCTGGTGTTGCAGGATTGACGGTTAAGCGGCTAAAGCGGGCCAAACTAAAAGTATCCTTTCCATATAATGTCCATGTATCACCTCCATCGGTAGTTTTGAGCACACCATTGCCGTAATAACTATCTCCAGAGTAATTGCCCTCACCTGTACCAGCATACAATATAAGATGATTTGTTGGGTCCATTGCAAGTGCTCCAATAGCCAAGGATACTTCATTATCTGATTTTGCCGCCCAGTTTCTGCCTGCATCGATTGTTTTCCATATGCCGCCCTGTGCAGTACCTACATAGATAATATTTGAATCAACAGGATCTACAACTATAGCCGTCACCCTGCCGGTTACTATTGCAGATGTAGGTCTCTCCCGAGTAAATTGTGGATAATAATATGTTGAAAGGGTTTGTCCACCTGGAACTGATGTAGGACCCATTTGTATCCAATTACTAACACCTGGAGTAGCAGGAGCTGAGAATTTATATTCAACAAGAGAGGTCTTTGGAAGCATCTTGGCAGCACGCTCCAAAGCATTGAGACGAAACTTTCCTAATGGGATATCTTTGTTTTTAGCGAAGAGATCACTCATCGTTGATCGATGACGGAGTAAGGGGTTGTCTCGTGCTGGTCTAGAGATTTTTCTTGCTTTTCTCCTCCTTGTGAGAGCTTTTTTTCGGATTATACGCATTATTGACCTCTTTTTGCCAATCTCTTAGTTTTAAGCATTGTGTACTGTGATGTTTCATTTTTACCTTAAATATTCTAAAAACATCTATTATTAGTAATCTTTATAAATAATCTTGCAAATTTTATTATGTGCAATCAATATTATATCAAAAATTATTTTTTACACTCGAAATTATAGCACTTATTCTTGTAGGTGTAGCACTAATAGCAGAATTTTTACCCGAGGTGAAGGCTAAGATAATAGTAGTTCCTGCACTAATTCTTGCTCTAGCAGTTAGCATCATAAGAGTTAGAAGAATCGGGTTCTCAAGGTTCCGCTGACGGCCAATTTAATGGCCCAATTAGGATTGCAGTTAACTCTTCTGAAATGCCTACGAAGCTGATACTGGAATAATCGTATCCAGGTATTTCCTATTGCGCATACACCAGCTACATAGACTTTACAAGGTTTTTGATTTATAATACATTAATACTAGAATAAGTTATCTGTGCAGTTGAATTAGAAGCATAAGCTTTGAAGCTATGTCGGTTCTTATTTTCAGAGTCTCTTTTTAAAACTACTATCGTGACGACGAGAACCACTGAACTAGTGCTGATCTTGAAGCTTATTTAAGTCTGTAAAACTTAGGTACAGATGTGAAAGTATAAAAAATACATTTACTGTAACACATAAAGAATAAAGATATATCATAAAATCTGGCAGCGTTCCTAACGCTCAACTCAGCGAAAACCTTAAACTTAACCTATAGTCAATTCTTTCTATTTCTTTCTTTCTCCTTCGGCATTCCATCCACTTAGATCTACTTCAGTAAATATCATTTCATTTTCCTTTGCAGAAACAATCCATTTCTTTAATGTCTGTTTCCAATTTATTTCTTTTTCATCCACTGCTATCATTTCATCGAATGCCTCAACAAATCTTGTGTAAAATTCACCTAGTTTTGTCATTGCTCTAAAAGTCTCATCTTCCTTTAACCCGATAGCAAATTCATTTCTGTCTTTGTTTGTATATATACAAATTAGTGATTCTTGATGCTTATTTCTAGTGGTTATATCTGTCATCTTTCTGAATCTATCCTCTCTTTTTTAGTTTAGTTGAATAGTATGAATCAATTAAGGTATTTATCGCCTCGTCTAATGTAATATGTCTATCGCCTTTATATTGTATAAGTTCAATAAGATACTTTATTGTATAAGTTCAATAAGATACTTGTCAAGTTTTACCTATAATTTGTCAATGTTCCTTGATCAAAGGTGGTATTTTTAAATCAAATTTGATCAGTACATCCTTGGGTCCAAAAGTTGTATCGATAACAATTCACAAACAACCCACCCATTGAACTTTTTCATAAATTAACCAAATAGAATGAACCCCCTTACCACAAGGGATATAATCCCACTGAACCCCGGATAGTAGTGCAAACACATACATGCGTTTTAACAATATATTAGAGCCGGACCTATGAAAATACGTAAAATATCGCCAGTATCTCCGAATCCCCGGAATGCTAAAAATTGAGTTCAATTTAGGTTAAATTTTAACGGTGATATTACATTCCAATAAGTCATATATCACCGGCTAAGAATGGATAAATTCACATTCAAATTAAGCAAGCCGGTGATTCCGGGGATGTTAATATACTTCTCTCTTAAACTCAGAGAAAGAAATCTAATTATGAATGTTGATTGATATTGCTGTTGATCCTTTGAATCAGCAGATACATATACTATACATTTCGGTTCTTGCATTGTATCTTATAGGTATTCAAACTTTAGTATTTTACAGAGCGTTCCTATGAATAGGAAAGTAGATTGTGATTTATATATTTGTATAATCTTCTTCTTTCTTCTTATTGATGTCTAATTTCTGTTCAGACTATAGACAGGAATAACAGATGATAGCAGGAATAACCTTTCGATAACAGAAAATATCAAAACAATAGTAAGAGTAATAAGTCTTTTATACAATGATCCTTTAGGCTAGCAGATACAATTGTTCATGAGCAGAGAAGAAAAAGAGAGGCGGATTATAGATCTTTATTATAACCAGGGTAAACCACACGTGAGATAATAAAAGAGCTTAGAGTATCACCTAGTTATGTAATCACAGTACTAAAGAAAGAAGAAGAAAAGAATAATAGTATCGTTACTAATAAACAGCAACAATCATCTCCTTCACGTGCAACCAAAGCATATGAGCTGATATCTCAAGGAAAGCACCATTACAAGTAGCCATAGCACTAAACATCAAACAATCAGAGGCTACAAAATTGTCATAAAAAGAACATAATGGAAATAAAGAACAAGAAATTGTTCGCAATCCTATTATAAACATAATTAGTCCTGAATGGTATTTCTCAGAGAGTCTTAGAATTATTCTTTTGATATAATCGAATTTCGTCTCTTCTATGATGTATATTATTATATATATTACTGAAGAATAGTTTTTCTTTACTTCCACTGCTTCAATCTATTCTGTGTGAGTATAACAAACAACACAAAGATAAATGCTTAAGTTAATGGAGCCAAATATAATAATTAAATCTAAAAGTTACATTAAGATAAAATCACAACTATACTGAACATAGGGAATAAATTTAAGTCCAAATGATATAACTAATAATACAATATAAATGCTTTATACGTAAAATAGATCTAAAGAAAAGAAGAAAAGAAATTTATATTTTTATAATTGTGTGAATATACTTTAATCAAAGAAAAAAAGGAAAAAATTATCGGGATGCTGTCGTGTTCATAGACTTGGTAATGTTTGCCTCAAAACCAACAGGACTAACAAGATTTACACCACAGAGATTCCAACTAGAAAAATCATTTGTGCTTACCGAAATTACTGAATTAGGACCGGCAAGCGGTACGGCTCCCACTGTGAAAATTGTTGTTGTCCCATCTGGATTCCATCCCCTTTGATTGCCCGAAGCATCATCAGCAACTACTTCAGTAAAATCTATATTATTATTATTTATTACTGTATAGACCAACGAGGTTCCGTCAGATGGTGCTGGATTTTGGTCAGGCGGAGCTGCACATGCCAGATAAATTTGCGATGCGTATGCATTTGAAAAAGCGGAGGTTCCCACGAAAATTGCTAGAATTGCCATTGTTCCGATTAATATCGCTTTTGACTTCAATTTTATCACAAAGGCTACGTATATAAAGTTCTCTGTCTATTACTATATATTTTAAGCAAAAAAGTATTATTTATATTTATATATATATTTCCTAATTCAGAAAAATACTTTATAATGCTCTAGGTGAGATTATCTGGTAAATCAAGTAGCTTTACTAACGTTGTTCCTTAATATCGTTGCTTGGTCTTATCGAATTATTATAAATATGTATTATATTTATGAACACATTTAGTCTATGTTCCAGAGGAAATAGTGCTGATATTGATCTAAAAAGTAGATTGTAATAATTTAGAAGGTTAGTAACGCTAGAATCAAAGTTCAGGTCTGCTCTTTCGTTACTAGTTCATGACTACACATCTAGAGTTTGTTTATTTTAGCGATTCCCATTGTATTATCAATAACACTATTTAATTCAAAGGTCATATTATCATAGATTGGATAGGATTCAAGACAGATTTAACTTGATTTTGAAACTGATTGTTAATCAAGCTTTTATTATTATTATTTTTTCAAATCTAACGGTACTAACTCAGGACCAACTATATGTCCTGTTGTTGTATCATCATGTGTTACTGTGTGGGTGAAGTGTGCTCCATACCAAACAACGGTGTCCATGTTCTTAATAAGCTCGTGATTCACAAAGTTATCTATTAGAGCTTCATAAGGCGGACCGATCGCTTCAACTCCATCATCAATCTCGTTGGGACGATTTCTTAGAAACCAGATGTCTCCTTTCCCAAAGCTGTCTGCGATGCCATCGTTCGCACCGGGATTGATCATATAACCTTTAGCTGTTTGTTGGTTTTGGATTCTCCATTTTCTGTTACTTGAAGGATTTCTTAATCTCTTAGTTTCGTATTCAATTACATGCCAATTTGATGAGCCTGATATTGGAGGGTCGTTGTACTCTTCTACCAAATTGTTTTTTGAATCGCCTATATCAAAGTTAAGTCTCCAGTATACATGATGGTGATGAGTATCACAAACACAAGAGTCATTGACAGCAGCAAATCCAAACCGTGGCTTTATAGTTCCATTTGCATGAAGACGCCATTCACTTATGTAGCGATACCATCCTGCCTCCATCTCGCTTACAAGTACTACCTCTTCTTCAAGTCCGTCTACATATACTGCTACTCCAAGGAAGTTTCCCTGATCGCTTCCGCTATCAAGAATTGTTTTAGCTGGAGTGGGACATAACCGAAAACCTGGTGCTACATCATCACCATCTGCATTAATCCTACTTTCCTGATACTGCCAATCTCTATAAGGACCACACGGGCTATCATCATACTTTACGTTAAGGATTGGTACATGTGCTTGGCGAATTACTGTCTTTCCTTTATAGTTTATATATTGAAGTTCTATGCCAGAACCGTTTGTTCCTGAAGAAGCAGCTGGTCTTGTCACTACAAAATCCCATAGTAAGGTATCACCTTGAGTAACTGTCACTTTAGCACTTCCGGGTGTTCCTCTAGCTGCTGTAGACTGATTAGCATCAGGAGAGCCACAAACTAATTCTTCAGCTCTAGAGTTTATGGGTGCTCTGTTATCGAATCTCATAATTGATTCGTGAACCATATTTATGGCCATGATCTCATGTCGATATTTAGAATTGGTGTTACTACCAGTATCGGTCAGCTGCAGACCAACACAGAGTGTCCTTTCTATATGTCCATCAGGAGTTTCTTGTATAAATAGGGGAGGCATTGGTCGGTATGGCTTTAAAATGTTGTTCTGTATTGATTCACCTATACTTGGTTCGCTTTGACTAAGGATTCTTAAAGCCTCTTCAAATTCTTCATCATTTGGCAATGGTTGTTGTTGTGATTCTACTATTTCGCTGAGGTTAATCTGACCAAGCTTTCCTTTTACAGTGATGCAGCAATTATTCTTATAGTCATAGTATTTAGCAATATATGATTTTGGTACGGTAATTCTTTTTGTACCAGTACTAGTTTTTGGAAGCAGCTGAAAAGATAACAGTCTAGGTGGTCGCCGGTTTTTCTTTTCTAATCCTTCACCATTTATACGTTTAAGGTAGCTTCGAACCTTTGGAATATTAAGAAGCTTACTTGTGAGAGAATTGATATTTTTTACACTTGGCCCAAAAGGAACGATTTTTACAACTATCTTATTCTGAGAGCTATCACCGTTATTAGACAATATCATCTTACATTATATATGTCCTTAAAAAGTTTCTTTGATTCGAAATAAGTTTATCAAATAGGCCCTGATGGAGAGCCATTATCTTGTAGATTTTATGAAATATAGTACAGAAGCATGCTTTCCTCTATGATAGCAGAGTATCTCCTTATTTCAATCTACTTTCCTCCTTATAGTAACACTTCAAAAAGTGCTAAAGTTTGAGTATCTTTAAGATATTACAATTATAGCATTCAAACATAATGTGGAGAGAGCAATTAAAAAATAACAGTATCATACAAATTAGAAATATTTCAACTATGCCAAGGAGATTAAAGAAGACCATCTGAAGAATAAAGAGCAGATCCAAGGGGATATGAATCAAGTTTGACTCAGTATTTAGCCCAAGTCTTCTCTTCTGCTAGAGATAACATTAAGTTGACTAACCAACTGACCAATAATCAACCAGATAACTACCGCAAACTTACCATTAAGACAACATAAGTAAAAAAACAGAGTCAGTCTAGTCTAATCTAAACGAAATAGCTGATACTTTAATCAACTAGGGGTTGTTGTCGAAAGAAATGTTTGTAACACTTTATTGAAATGTTCTGGATACTGATACATTAATCCATGTCCACCTCCTTTAATCTGTACAAACCAAGCTCCTGGGATTCGTTCTGTAATTAATAGAGAATTGATAGGTGAAGCAATGACATCATCAGTTCCAACTATAACTAGTGTGAGTTGAGTTATGTTTTTTAGTTTAGTGCAAACACCTGTCCAATTGAAAATTGCTTCTGTCTGTTGATCTAGTGTTTTATTAGGAATTGTCTCAGTAGTAGTTTTTGGAAGGTCTTTAAGATAATTTGGATTTTCATTGCGCCATTCTTCTCGGTAGAATAAATGTAGCAATCTTTCTATCCTCTCCATTGCAGTTCCCCTTCCATTAGATAGTGTGTTTATAACATCCTGACTTATTATGAATTCCTTTCCACCACATGATGCGGCAACAAGTATAAGCCTGTTAACCTTTTCTGGATTCGTAACTGTAAGCTGTTGAGCTACAAAGGAACCCATCGAATATCCAAGAACATCTGCTTTTCGTATTTTTAGAG
>Ga0126307_10003493_pt1 | contig 10765 bp, 9 predicted proteins | sample Plot28_FD_89955 | JGI IMG/M metagenome (GOLD analysis project Ga0126307, IMG submission 89955) | Serpentine soil microbial communities from UC McLaughlin Reserve, CA, USA - Plot28 | ecosystem: Environmental > Terrestrial > Soil > Grasslands | place: USA: UC McLaughlin Reserve, Lake County...
CGCCTGATCCTCGTCCTTCGCTTCCCACTCTCTGACGCTCTTCTCGTACCAGATAGGTCCCATAGCGAGCTGGCGGTTCGGACGAGGTATGCGGCGGAAGTTCCTACGGGAGAGGTAGGCAAGCACCGTATCCCGCTTGAAGCCCAACCTCCTGCCTAGAGCTGTGGCGTCCAGGACCTCGAAGTCCTTGGACACGTCGATCCGGTTTAGATCGGTCTCGTTGACCATAACCAGCACCATACATAAATTATAGACGACTCCATCTAATTTATCGATAAACTATTGATAAATTAGATGTCCACAGCATACACAACGGGAGGGATGAAGCTTCGCTCAGGGGTGTGGTGTGGGACTGAGGAAGGCATGAGGTTTTCCAAAAGCCCTAACCGACGGGGGGCCAAAAGTGCCAAAAGGTACTCTAAGGGCTTCTGTCACTTTTGGCACCTCGTCACATTAGGGTTTTCGAGAAACACACGACCATATACTCGATATAGGAGAGACGACTATTTAAGAACGATGAACCAAGAGAAGGGGCACCCTGGCTAAATGCCCAAAGGAATTTGGACACAGCGGCCCGAAGCAAAGCAGATCAGTCCAGATTCTGCCTCCTCTTCTGCAGACGAAATTTCATAATCCCTAACCTAGCAGGGTGCCAAAAGTGACAGAAGGGTGTTCAGGATGCTTTTGGCACTTTTGTCACTCCCTCACATAGGGATCTCACTGTACGCTCGGTGTACGAGAATGTGTAGCCGATCTTGATGAAAGCTCGGCGCCCGAACGGCGTCAGGATAGGACACGAAGGCGTTTTTCAACGGGCTCGCGTTTTCTCAGTAGTTCGCGCAGTTCTGGTATGACATCCGTGAACATTGGGGCTCTATCCGCTACGTAGGGTGGTATGCTCTCGTAAGTGTTGCATGGATCTTACCGAGCATCGCGTATCTATCCGGCGCCCGAGTGGCCAATTACGATGGCAGCACGCTCGGGCAGGGCGTCGTGAACGGGTTGGCCCTCGAGGGCCCAGTGCTAGTCTTCGCTCTTCCTTGTCGCCTCGAAGGGCCTGTTTATGGTCCCCGCATTCGCCTTGGTGAAGATCCGGGCCACGCAAGTGGACAGGCTGGTGGGGGGGGCAAGACCCTTGCGGGGTTGGTCGAGGGGGCTACGGACGAGCTCGACGCCTACCTCTGCGTGAACCGGCTGGGCATAACGATCTCCCCGCTGGGCCTGTGGTGGATAGGGGAGCCGGCCTTGCGATGAGGCACCCGAACAGATCGCCGAAGCCATGATCGAGCGCATCAGGTGGAACTGGCACCACTTCGCGAGCTCCAGAGCAGGGCTTCGATTCCGGGAGCGCTACCGCCTCCACCAGAGCCGCAGGAGGCGCGAAGGGTTCGACATGGTGCGCATCTCCTATATCGTCGGCGGGGCGTGGCTCATCGCGGTGAGCGCGCTGTTGGGCTGGCTGCCGGTGTTGGGCTGGGGAACAGCCATCTTAGCTTGCGTTTTTATTATTTGGGACACAGCTCGCGCCCCAGGCCCAGCGACATCGCCTCGTTAAGCCGGTGCAGACGCTTCCACTTCCTGGCGCCTTCCGTTGCAGCTGTGTGACTTGTCTTCCGACGTAGCTGGCAAGCGTCTGAGCGTTCGCCTGGCAACCTCCATGAATGCTCCGAGTACAGGGGAGATCCACCGCTCCTGGTGCCAAGCCATGTAAGTTGCGACCCTTAGCTCTGGACCCCGCCAGCGCAGGTTCGAGAGCGTGCCCGCTTCAAGTTCAGCCACCACAGAGATCTCCGCGAGCACAGCCACCCCCATCCCGGCCTCCGCACAGCGCTTCACCGCCTCGGCGCTGGTGAATTCCCCAGCAGCCTCCGGGCTTACTCCGGATTCGGAAAGTACCTGCTCGAAGACTCGACGGTAGCCGCAACCTTTCCCGGTGAACAATACGGATGCTCCCTCCAGATCGTCGGGAAGGACACTCCGCGCCCGCGAGAGCGGGTGCTTCGGCGAAGCCACCATCACAAGCGGCTCTTTAGAAAGCAGCTCTGTGGCTAGGTATCCGGGCAGACGCGGTCGCGGGAACGCTGTCCCGAAAGGCCGAGTTCCTCCTCCATTACAAATGCCACGTCTATCCCTCCTTCGTAAATGGCCCGCACCAGATCGGCGTCTAGTGCCCCGGTGGTACTGGGCACAAAGCGAATCTTTATCTCCGGGTGGCACTTGTCTAGCTCTTTCACTGTAGGTGGCATCCGGTGGGCGCACAGGGTTTCCGAGGCGCTCACCGTTACGATACCCGCCAACTCCCCACCGCCACAGACGGCCGTCCGGGCCTCCTCCGAGAGCTCAACCATTCTCCGGGCGTAGGGACGTAACTCCCTGCCCGCCGCCGTCAAGGCGATGCGTCGTCCCAGCCGGTCGAAGAGTTTTACCCCGAGTTCCTCCTCCAAAGCCTTGACGTGTGTGGTTACCGCTGACTGGACATAGCCAAGTTCCGCGGCAGCCTGCGTGAAGCTCGAAGCATCCGCCACCGCCTGGAAGGTCTTCAGGTGCCGCAGTTCCATCTGCGTCTCCTCTCATCTCATTTCGAGATCAGTAACATCTCATATTTTCGTTAGACACGATACATGCCAGCGGCTAACATCGGCTCATATGCCGTGCAGAAAGGAGTCTAAAGTGGAGACAGTCGTAGACCGGGACGTGGTTGTGGACGGGGCGCGAATCGCCTACCGCAACGGCGGAGGAGACGGACGACCGGTGGTGCTCGTCCATGGCACCCCTTCGCATTCGTACATCTGGCGTGAGGTTATCCCGCCTCTGGAGAGCGCGGGCTACCGGGTGCTCTGCTTCGACCTGCTCGGTTACGGTCGCTCCGAGAGACCCCTGGACAGGGACACCTCGGTTGCCGCACAGGCAAGGATACTGGAGCGGATGCTGGACTTCTGGGGCCTGGAGCAGGCAGACATCGTGGGCCACGACATAGGTGGGGCGACAGCGATGATCTTGGCCGTACACAAGCCGGAGCGACTCGGCAAGCTCCTGCTCGTCGACACCCCAAGCTACGATTCATGGCCTTCGGAAACGTGGCGGAAGATAATCCGCGACCATCTCCACGACTACCATCGCATGTCCCTAGAAGAGTTCCGAGAGATGATGGTCCGCCAGCTTACGATGACCGTTTACGCTAAGGAACGCATGAGCGAGGAGGTGCTGGAAGCGTACCTCGCGCCCCTGGCTGGCGAGATGGGCAAGGCGTCTTTCTTCACCCACCAGGTAAACCACTATGACTCCCGCTACACCGAGGAGATCACGGAAGACCTCAAGAAACTCACGGTGCCTGTGAAGATCCTCTGGGGCGCGGAGGACGAATGGCAACCCGTCTCCTACGCGAAGAGGCTTGCCGGGGACATCCCTGGAGCAGATCTCAGCATTATCTCGGAAGCCGGCCATTTCCTCATGGAGGACGCCCCCGAGAAGGTAGCCACAGAGATAAAGGATTTCCTCTACAAGTCGTAAAGAACGACTGACCGCTGACCTTTTTGAGGAGGTGAGCCGTTCACAAAGCGCCTTCCACCCTAAACCGCGCTACGCTCATAGGATTCCGCAATCGCTTCTACGGATGTCTCACTAGAAGAGCAGATGCACTTTTTGAGCTTGCCGATGCCATCCTTTCTAGCAATGGTGTTTCGTCGCCGCCACACCTCAGCTTGGCGCCAGTTCACCGTCGAAGTTGGGGCAGCCTCTACGCTGCGCTCAGGTACGGGAGGCTCGACGAAGAGACTATGCGAGCCCTGCTCGCAAGCCAGCAGCCAACACTGGATGCCAACACCGGGAAATGGCCTCTCGCTTTCGCCGTAGACCAAAGCGTGTGGGCACGCGGCGACGCCGAGTCCAGCCCGGGGCGCGGATATTATTACCATCCCAGCCGCCACTCAGCCGGGCAACCCATCGTAGCGGGGTGGGCCTACCAGCTCGTGGCGCAACTCGGCTTCGTCCGTGATTCTTGGGTCGCGCCGGTGGACGCGCGGCGCGTCCTGCCCGAAGAAGACGCCAACGATGCGGCCGCTGAACAGATTAGTGCACTGGTGAGTCGTCTTGGCCGTTGGGAGTCCGGTGGCGGCGACGCACCACTGTTTGTCTTCGATGCCGGCTATGATCCAGTCAGGCTTCAGCGCAACCTCGAAGGTTGCCATGCCCAGATCCTGGTGCGACTGGAGTGCAGCCGCACCTTCTACGCCGACCAGCAGACTCCAGAACAGCGTCCCGTAGGAAGACCTTTCGTTCATGGTGAGAAGTTTGACCTCAAAGACCCAAAGACGTGGCATGAACCGTCCGTAGAGCACAACTCCGAGAGCGCTGGCTACGGCAAAGTGCGGGCAAGAGCATGGTCGGGGCTGCATCCCAAGACTCGCCGAGCGAAGGAACGCTACGGCTGCGAGAGCGCAGCAGTGGTCAGGGGAACGGTAGTCTTGGTAGAGGTCGAGAGGCTGCCACGTGGCGAGCGCCGACGCAGACCCAAAAGGCTCTGGCTATGGTGGCACGGCGAAGGAGAGCCGGATCTGGATTTGCTGTGGCGATCTTATGTCCGCCGCTTCGATCTCGAACACGCCATACGCCACTGGAAACAGGCGTTGGGCTGGACGACACCGAGAGTGCGTCATGCAGAGCAGGCTGACAGATGGACCTGGCTGATCCTCGCAGCCTATATGCAATTGCGGCTCGCCAGGAGCATCGTCGCCGACCGGAGGCTACCCTGGGAGCGCCCGTTAGCCATCCAGTCCCTCACCCCGATGAGGGTTTTGAGGAGTTTCGCCACACTCCTGCCCTTGGTAGGCACGCCAGCCAGTGAGCCAAAACCCCGCGGCCGCTCTCCCGGACGGCCCAAAGGGCGACTCTCGGGCAGGGCGAAGTGGCAGCCGAGCCTACCACGGGAGCGGGCCGAGGAGCGTAGGCAAGGCCAGCTAGAGGAGCGTCGCCGACTCAAAGAAGAAGAACGTATCCGGGCCCGCAAGGCCGCCTGGGAGTCGTTCATGCGTAGGGAGCGGCGGGAGCTAAAGCTGCGCAAGGACGGCCAGCTGGCCGGGCTGCTGGGCGAAGCGTTGGTGGGGGAGTCGACAGCGGTCTTGCGGCGGCTGGCGCGCGAAGACCAAAGACAGGCTAAGGAGGGGCTGGTGGCGCTAACGAGCAATGGCAAAACGTACTACAAGCTCGTGGAGGAGCTCGAAGAAGGGGACATGGCGGCCAGGATCGCTGCGGATAGGTTGCGGGAGACGTGGCTCAAGGAGCGGCGGGACCGGTGGCGCGATTACGGGGGAGCCTCCCAAGGGGAAGGCCGCCTGTAGCAACCTCCGTCCGGCGAGCCCCACGCACGAATTCGATGTGCTAGGTATCGAGTTGGCTGGCAATCGGCCCGAGCTTTCAGGAAAGCGGCGCGACGTAGCGCAGCACTGCCCAGAAATGGCAGGCGCTTCCGGCCAGGACGAAGAGGTGCCACAGTCCGTGGAACCCGAATATTCCTGCCAGCAGGTCATGCCAGAGCCACATCCCATCTCCTGGGGCAACATCTTCCAGGGAATACCACTCTTGAGGACGAACAGGATGCCGGTGAGAGCTGCCCGGTCATCGATGCGTGGCCTGCCGCCGTTGGGTTTGGGTGGCTCTTCGGGCAGCAGCGGCTCGATCACTTCCCATAGTTCGTCGGTAACGAGTTTCTTAGCCATACCTTCAGCCTACCTACTACCTGGTTTTGTTAGGCGCATTTAGTCCGGGGATCACGTCGCGCCATATGTAGGAGTGGGAGGGCGTGCCGTGGATCAGCACTATTGGCGAGCCTTCTCCGCTATCGGCGTAGGCGATCCGGACACCATCCACGATCACGTCTCGGTCGAGCACTGTCCGCATAACGACCTCCTAGTTCACTTCTTCGATGACCGCCGACCGACGGTTTGTCTGTCACCAGTGTTCTCTTCCCGTGTATCCCGTTCATTATGTGAGGTATGCTTCGTGTCAGGGAACACGAGGCGACCCCTACGGCAACGACTACCGTATGCCGCGGAGTTCGAGGACATCCGCCACTCGCCTTATGCCCAAGCAGTAGGCCGCCAAGCGCATGATCGTGCCGTACACCCGAGACGCCTCCAGGACCGAGTCGAAGGCCCCAGCCATCACCCGCTCCAGGCGTGCGTCGAGCTCCTCCTTTAGCCAGTTGTAGCTCGCGCGGTTCTGGACCCACCCGAAGTAGGAGGCCGTCACCCCCCGGTGTTGGCCAGAATGTCCGGCACCACGAAGACATCCGCCTCCTCCAGCATGGGATTGGCCTCGGAGGAGGTAGGGCCGTTGGTGCCCTCGACGATGGCCCTGGCTTTGATCCTTGGGGCGTTCTCGGCGGTGATTTGGCCCTCCAAGGTGCAGGTCGTGACGCCCCTTCCGATGGCTTCCTTCCTCCCCGCCGAGGATGAGAAGCTTGCCGGTGACGACCGCGGGCTCCAGGTGCCTGGCGTAGCGAAAGTAGTTGTCCATTACCCATGGCTATAACCTGCTCGTCGGTGTTCACGTCCGGTGCTGGCACGTCTTTTTCCAGCCCCAACACGTCGAGCAACTCCGCCATGTAGCGGCGGGTGATCTTCTCGAAAGGCACCTCGGAGAGCTTCCTCAGATTGCAGACGATACCCCCTTGACCCCCTCCGAACGGCACGTCCACCACCGCACTTCCAAGTCATCCAGGCCGCGAGCGCGGTGACTTCGCTCAAAGTAATGTCGGGGGAGTAGCGGATGCCCCCCTTGGTCAGGCCCGGGTTATGGTTGTGAATCACCCGGTAGCCTGTATAGGCTTCCATGCCGCCGTCTTCGAGGCGGATAGATACGGCCACCGCCTGCCGAGCGGGGTCTTAAGGTAACGAACGATACCGGAGTCTAATTCAAGAATCTCTACCGCTGCCTTAAAACGGTCCAGCATAGAAGGCAACGGACCGTCGTCCATGGTACGTGGGTATTAGCCGTCAGGGTCTTCGAGTGCCTGATCGGACTCCTCTCAAGGTTGCTTTGATCGGCGGCACTGCGCCTCTACGACAGACCTTATCTGTTGTTGCCCGGTACGCGTCACCTCACCCTCACCACCACGTTTTTGATCCGCGTGTAGTTGTCCAGCCCTACCAGTCCCCTTTCGCGCCCGAAGCCGCTTTGCTTGTAGCCCCCGAATGGGGAACCGGCGCCGCCAGAGAAGTACTCGTTGATCATGACGTATCCGGCTTGGATGTCGTTCGCAAAGCGAAATGCGCGATCGATGTCGCGGGTGAAGATCCCCGCGGCCAGACCGTAGTTGGAGTTGTTTGCCGTCCGCAGGGCTTCCTGTTCGTCGCTGAAGGTCAAGACGGATAGCACGGGTCCGAAGATCTCCTCCTGTGCGATACGCATGCCGCTTTCTACCTCGTCGAAGATGGTAGGCGAGACGAAGTAGCCTTTGTCGAACCCCTCCGCGCGCCCCCCGGTAAGCATGCGCGCGCCCTCCTTCTGGCCCGTGTCTATGTATCTCAGGACGCGCTCGAAATGCTCAGCGGAGACCAACGGCCCCATGTCCGGCCCCTCCAGCCCCGCGCCGAGTTTTATATCGTGGGAGCGGTTGACCATCCTCTCCAGGAAGCGGTCCCTGATCGACTCTTCGATCACCAGCCGGGAGCCCGCGTCGCAGTATTGTCCCGTGTTGGAGTAGATGCCCTTCGCGACCTCGTTCGCGACCAGATCGAGGTCACTGTCGGCGAAGACGATCTGCGGGGACTTTCCGCCCAGCTCGAGGACCACCGGCTTCACGTGCTCCGCCGCCGAGCGCAGTACAGCGCGCCCGGTCTCAACGGAGCCGGTGAAAGTGATCGAATCTATCCCCGGGTGTTCGCTGAGAGCCCTGCCCGCTTCCTCGCCAAATCCGGTGACGACGTTGTAGACGCCTTCGGGGAAACCGAGTTCCAGAAACACCTCGGCGAACTGGAGCGCAGTGAGGGGTGTCTGTTCAGCGGGTTTGACCACGGCGGTGTTTGCCGCCGCCAGCGCTGGGGCGAGGCTTCGGGAGACCATACTCAAGGGCGCGTTCCAGGGGACGATGTGGGCAGTCACGCCGAGTGGCTCCCGTACGGTGTAGTTCAGATAATTCGGCCCCAGCGGGATCGTCTCGCCGTGAATCTTGTCGGCTACACCAGCGTAGTAGTCGAAGTAGCGGACGCAACCGGAGACCTCGCTGCGAGCGTGCTGTATGGGCTTGCCCGTGTCGAGTGTCTCCAGCTCGGCGAACTCGTCGATCCTCGCCTCGAGCGCCCGCGCCAGTTGGTAGAGAAGCCGTGCGCGATCCTCGGGTTTGAGTCGCCGCCATGGCCCACTGAAAGCCTCTCTTGCGGCCCCCACAGCGTCGTCGACGTCCTCCACCGTCCCTCGAGCCACGGTGGTGAGCACCTCCTCCGTCGAGGGGTCCACGACCTCGAAAACCTTCCCGCTCCGGCTGGAGCTCCACCTGCCCGCGATATAGAGCTTGTCGTGAAGCTTTGGCACTCCGGCACTTCCTCAGCTCGAGTTTGCTCCGTCCGAACGGAACATGCGCACCATCTCCTCTTCGTTGCCTGGCGGCACCCGGTCGATGCCGACCATCTTGTCGATGACCATGTTCTGGTAGCGGTGTAGCGACCCCTCGAAGCGGTAGCACATCCGGCCCCCGCGGTAGGCCGGGTTGGAGATTCCTTCCTGCACCCGCTCGACGATCTCGACATCCTGCACGTTCACAAGATCCCAGAACTCCATCAGCTGGTCGAGTTCCTCATCCACGTTGGGACTCTCCAAAGACTCCGGGTGGGAGAGGATAACCGTATCTTCGACGGTACGTCCTGGGCCGTTAGGGCGGGCGATAATGACGAAGGCGTGGTTCGGCAGCACCGAGATGGCCGTGTTCGGGAAGAGTAGGACGAAGCGCCCGCTCTCGGCGTCATCTCCTGTCAAGGAGCCCACCGGTGGCAATCCCCGCCAGCCGCCGGCCTCGGTGTTCTGGGAGATCGGGGTGGTGCAGAACCCCGCGTACATTCCCGGGCCCTGCCAGCGGTAGTGGTCCTCGATCCGGGAGACCTCGACCAGCTCCGGGTGGACCCATGGCAGGTGGTAGTACTCCAGGAAGTTCTCGCCAATCAGCTTGTAATTCGCAGCTACCTCGTATTCCTTTCCCCGTACCACCCGCCACTCACCGAGGCGGTAATCAGCGAACCGCTCGGGCAGATCGCCCAAATACTCCTCAAGCGGCACGGCGTTCAGATCGAGGTTGACGAAGACGAGAAAGCCCCAGCTCTCAACCCTAACGGGCAGCAAACCGTAGTCCGCCTTGTCGAACTCCTTGACCTCGCTCATGTCGAAGGCAGCCCGCTGGCCCTCGGGGATGTCCGAGCCCTCGAAGAGAGGCGTGCCGAGACAGTTTCCCTCGAGATCGTATGTCCAGCTGTGGTAGGGGCACCTTATCCTGTTGTTGCGCACCAACCCGCAATCGTCATCAAGCAGCTTCGCGGCCCGATGGCGGCAGACATTGTGGAAGGCTTGCAGCTCGCCCGCCTTGTCGCGCGTCACGATGATCGAGCGTCCGGCCACCTCGGCCACGATCACCTGTCCGGTCTGTTCGACCTGTGAGGTGCAGCCGACCACGACCCAGCTCGAAGCAAACACCTTCTCTCTCTCGAGGTCGTAGAACTCTCGCATAGTGTAGGCGTCCGGGATCAGGGTCACCGCCAGATCGATCGGAGCCCGCGTGTGCTTGTAGGTCTCCTCTTTCATGTAATCCTGGGACGGGATGGGACGAGAATTGAGCCGCGTGTAGGGATCAGCACGATCAATGGTCATGAATCTTCCTCCTCTCCAACACTCGTCGAACACAGTTGACGTGTCTTTGCACCGCAGCCACCTAAAAAGCGCAGCGGCTGTAGTTCTGATCTCAGTTTCACGAGAGCAACCTTTCTTCGTAGGGATAGAGCGAGAGCATAACGGGGCCGCCCGCGGTGATCCAGACCTCGTCCTCCAGCTTCACCTCGTCTTGTTCGCCGACCTTACCAGCGTAGAACTCCACGCTCACCACCATGTTCTCCCTGAGCTTTCCTTCGAGTCGCTCCGCTCCCGGCTCATCGGGAACCGCCAAGAAGGGCGGCTCGTCGTCGGTACCGACGCCGTGCAGGATGAACGGGTAGCACTGCGCCCGGTAAGGCTCCGGATACTCGGGAAGGTCTTCGGCGAGTTCCGCATAGCTGAGACCGGGCCGGGGCCGTCCGGCGAGTTCCTGAACAAACTCGAACGCCACCCGATACGCTTCTCTTTGTGCGGGCGTTGCCTTCTCACCGCACAGGAAGGTGCGCGGGACGTCGCAAACGTATCCTTCGGGCCCGATCATATCGGTGTCGAAGGCGACTAGGTCGCCTGGGCGCACCAGTTTGCTGCCGGCTTCGTGGAACCAGGGGTTCGTCTTGTCCCCCGTGGCGAGAAGCCGACTGAAGCAGTGCTCGCCGCCCAGCGAAAGCATCTTGTCCTGGACCATCCCCAACAGCTCATGCTCGCTTACCCCAGGCCGGATGGCACTCTCGAGGTCGTACAACGCCGCCTCGTAGACTACCGTGAACTGTCGTAGGAACTCGATTTCATCCCGGGTCTTGATGATGCGCGCGGCTTCCATCGGCTCGTCGGCGTCCGCGAGGCGGATCCCCCGCTCCCGGAGCGCCGTGAAGCCGTGGTAATCGAGGTAGTCAACGCCGAGTTTGGCGTCGTC
>Ga0126307_10003494_pt1 | contig 10763 bp, 9 predicted proteins | sample Plot28_FD_89955 | JGI IMG/M metagenome (GOLD analysis project Ga0126307, IMG submission 89955) | Serpentine soil microbial communities from UC McLaughlin Reserve, CA, USA - Plot28 | ecosystem: Environmental > Terrestrial > Soil > Grasslands | place: USA: UC McLaughlin Reserve, Lake County...
ATCGATCACGTCTCGGTCTGGCCGGCGAGCCACTACGTGGTCAAGGAGGAGACGATGGAGCGGGCGGTCGACGAGATCGAGCGCGAGATGCGCAACCAGGTCGCCTCCTTCGAGGAGCACGGCAAGCAGCTCGAGGCGCACCGGCTCCAGCAGCGGACCCGCTACGACATGGAGATGATGCGCGAGCTCGGCTTCTGCCCGGGCATCGAGAACTACTCGCGCATCCTCGATGGCCGCCCGCCGGGCAGCCCGCCATACACGCTGATCGACTACTTCCCCGACGACTTCGTCCTCTTCGTCGACGAGTCACACCAGACCATTCCCCAGCTCGGCGGGATGTACGAGGGGGACTTCTCTCGCAAGTCCACGCTGGTGGACTTCGGCTTCCGCCTGCCGAGCGCGGTCGACAACCGGCCGCTCAAGTTCGACGAGTTCCTCGACCGGGTCAAGCAGATGGTGCTGGTCTCGGCGACGCCCGGCCCTTGGGAGCAGGCGGAGTCCACTCGAGTCGTCGAGCAGATCGTCCGGCCGACCGGGATCGTCGACCCGGAGGTCGAGGTTCGCGAGACGAAGAACCAGATCGACGACCTGATGAATGAGGTGAGGATTCGTGCGGAGAAGGACGAGCGCGTCCTCGTCACCACGCTGACCAAGAAGATGGCGGAGGACCTGACCGAGTACCTGCTCGAGCACGGCTTCAAGGTGCGCTACCTGCACTCCGAGGTCGACACGCTGGAGCGGATCCAGATCATCCGCGAGCTCCGTCTCGGCGAGTACGACGTGCTGGTCGGGGTCAACCTGCTGCGCGAGGGCCTGGATCTTCCCGAGGTCTCACTGGTCGCGATCCTCGACGCCGACAAGGAGGGCTTCCTCCGCGGGGAGACCAGCCTGATCCAGACGATCGGTCGCGCCGCCCGGAACGTCGACGGCCGCGTCTTGATGTACGCGGACAAGGAGACCGACGCGATGCGCAAGGCGATCTACGAGACAGACCGCCGCCGTGCGATCCAGGTCGCCTACAACGAGGAGCACGGCATCACCGCCGCAACGGTCACCAAGGGCATCTCCGATATGGCCGAGTTCCTGGCGATGGAGTCGAATGCGCCGCGCCGCCGGCGCCGCCGCCGCGACGAGACCGCCACCAAGACTCCCGAGGAGCTCGAGAAGCTGGTGATCGAGCTGGAGGAGGAGATGCTGGCCGCCGCCGACGACCTTCGCTTCGAGGAGGCGGCGCGGATCCGCGACGAGCTCAAGGAGCTCAAGGCGGACCTCGACGCGATCCGCGCCTAGGGTGCCACCCGCCGCATCCCCTTCTTCATCCGCATCAACTCCGGGTGCTTCTTCATCAGCCGATTGACCCGCTGGCTCGTCCCGAGCTTCCTCAGCTTCTGCTCTGAGGCGGTGGCCGCAGCCGCCGGCTGTCCCGCTGCGTGTGCCAGGTCCAGCTCCCAGTAGAGAAACCAGTCCGCCTGCTCGAGGTAGAGGGTCCGATACTGGGCCCACGGCACGTGGCCGGCTCCGTCCTGGATCTGAAGGAATGCGATTACCCCGGCGTCGACCATCGCATTCGCGGTGTCCACCGACCAGGAGGCGGGCACGACGTTGTCGGCCGAGCCGTGGAAGAGCAGCCCGGGAGCGTCGCCTGCGCCGGCGATCGCGGCGGTCGGTACCCCACCCGAGACCGACACGAACCCCCGGACGGTCGACGGCCAGCCCGGGTTGCCGCTGGTGCCGACGTCTTCGGAAAGGAGGCCCACAAGCGTCGCGGTGATGGCGCCGGCCGACTCGCCGCCAATCCCGATGCGCGTGGGGTCGATGCCGTAGGTGGCGGAATTGGCGCGCAACCAGCGCACCGCCGCCTGGGCATCCCGCTTCGCCTCGATCGCCGCCGTCGTACAGCCGGACGGGTTGGCGACGCAGCCGGAGCCCAGCAGCCGGTAATTGATCGAGACGACGACGTACCCCAGCTTCGCGAACGTGTTGGCCACGTCGACCGGGACGACGTTCGTCTTGTCGCCGGCGCTGAAGCTGCCGCCGTGCACCCACACGAGTGCCGGTCGGCTCGTCTGCGTGTCCCCGGTCGGCCGGTACATGTCGAGCTTCAGCGGAACCGGCGTGCCCTGGGCATCCGGCGCGCTTCCGTACTGCAGGTTGCTGGTGACTGTGACGTTGCTGAAGACCTGGTCGCGGTAACGCAGAGGTGCGGTCCCGGGTGGCTGTGGAACCGTGCAGCCGGTGATCAGCGCCACGGCCAACAGCGTGACCAGCATGGCCAATCCCTTGCGCCATCCATTCACGTCGGAACTCCCTCTCCTCGCGCGCCTTTCTCGCCGCGTCGTGCGGTCGCCGCCATCCTATCCGTGGCGCATCCTGTGCAACCACGCGGTAGGAGCAGTGCCGGGTCGCGCGCGCATGCGCCAGTTCGAGCGCGTCGTCGCGACCCGCGGGCCCGTCTCAACAAAGCCGAAGTAGGCGGTTTCCTACGATCTGACGAGCTGTCCACTTTCGAACGAAGGGGCTCGGGATGAAGATCGGAATCGTCGGGGCCGGCCGGATCGGCGGCAATTGCGCGACCCAGCTCGCCAAGGGCGGACACGAGGTGAAGCTCAGCGGGCGTGACCCGTCGAAGCTCGAGCCGCTCGCCGCTCAGATCGGCGAGGCGGCCAGCGTCGGGACACCGGCGGAGGCGGCGGAGTTCGGTGAGGTGGTCGTCTTCGCGGTGCCCTGGGACGGATTCGACGACGCGGTCGCAGCGGCCGGCGACCTGGTCGGCAAGATCGTGATCGACACGACCAACCAATACGGCAGCTCAGAGATGCCCGCCGAGGGGGAGACCGGGGCCAGCTTTCACGCGGCCAAGGTCGAGGGCGCCCTGTACACCAAGAGCTTCAACACACTCACCTCGGCGTTTCAGGCAGAGACCGCGTTTCGTCCCGAGGCCGATCGCGTCGTCCAATGGGTCTGTGGCGACGACGCGGTCGCCAAGCAGGTCGTCATGGGCCTGATCGCGGATGCGGGCTACGCCCCGATCGATGTCGGCACGAATGCGGATGCGGCCGTGATGGAGGCACCTCGGCGGGAGGGCGCCGTGTACGGCGAGGAGTACCGGCTGCCGGACGCGGAGAAGGTGGTTGAGGCCGTCAAGCAGAGCGAGGCGATCCCGCCGGTCCCCACCTACTGAGCTACTTCACCAGCTGGATGATGAAGTAGACGATCACGATCAGGTTGACGAGCCAGCCGTGGGTCGTCAGGTATTCGCGGATGCCGGGCATCGCCGCCCGAGCTCGACGGCCGAGCAGGCTGTAGGCCAGGAACGGCAAAGCCATCAGGAAGGTTGTGGCCGCCACCAGGGGCCAGGCGTGCAGGGCGTTGTCGTGGTGGTCATGGAGGAACTGGACCGTCGAGATGACAGCGATGATGTCGGTGGGCATCAGCAGGATCAGCAGGAACGCGAGGCTGAAGGCGCGCTTCGGCTTGGCCTCTTGGAGAGCGGTCATCCACTTTGGAACTGTCGCTGTCCCGCGGCCCCGGAAGACGTGAATGGCGGCGAGTGCCAGGAGGCCGGCGACGACATAGTCGGCCGTCGTCGGGCCCTCGTCCTCGGACGGATTGATGCCGAGCGCCTTGACCAGGCTGTACCAGATCGCCACGGACAGGCAGGCGGCTGCCACCACCCCAACGATCATCGCCAGGGAGTTCTTGACCGGCTCCTTGCTCGTCACGAGGAAGATCGCGGTCAGAATCTGAGGCCCCATCACCATGATCAGGGCCAGCGGGAGAACTTGGAGTTGGTTCGAGTCCACGGTCGAGGCGGCGATGCCGCGCGAGCAGCCTATGTCCTATTACGCTTTCTGACATGAGCGCCGGATACCAAGCCGACGATCTTGCTGCGAAGGCCGCCGAGGCGGTCCGGAGCGTGATCGCCAACGCCGAGGACCGCGCCGCCGAGATCGTCCGTGACGCCGAGGCGAAGGCCGCGAGCGTTCGCGAGCAGGCCGAGGCCGAGGCCGTTCAGATCCGGGAGCGCGGCGAGGCCGACGCCCGTGCACAGATCGAGGCCGCGAAGCGAGCGCTCGACGAGCTCGGCGGCACGCTGGTGGCGGCTGCCACGGAGGCCATCCCGAAGTCCGAGACGCCCGATCCGGACGCCGAGCCGGAGCCGCAGCCCGAGCCTGGCCCGGAGCCGGACCCCGAGCCGGAGCCCGCGGCCCCGGAGCCGGAGCAGCCCGCGGAATCACCGGGAGCGCCGGAGGCCCCGGTCTCACCGCCCGCCGAGAACGGCGGCGACGCAGCCGAGCGCCTGGTGGCGATGAAGCTGGCAGTCGAGGGCAAGGATCCCGCCGCTATCGAGGCCGAGCTGATCGAGAGGTTCGGCCCAGGTGACCGCTCCGCCCTGCTCAGGGACGTGGTCACTCGCGCGGCTGGGTAGCGCTGCACTAGGCTCCTCCCACTGCCTCACTCAAACCGAATGGAGGAACCTGGATGGTTCTCGCTGACGTCACCTTCGGGCAAGTGCTGCTCACCGTTCTCGAGATTTTCGTCTTCGCCGCATGGCTGATGGTCCTCTTCACGATCGTCGGTGACCTGTTCCGCGACCATGCGATGTCCGGCTGGGGGAAGGCCGCCTGGGTGCTGTTCCTGATCTTCGTCCCGTTCGTCGCCGCGCTGATCTACCTGATCTCCCGCGGACATGGGATGCGCGATCGCGCCCTCGCCCAGCAGCAGGAGGCCCAGAAGCAGCTCGACGCCTACGTGCGCCAGACGGCGGGGGGCGGCTCGGCCGCTGACGAGCTCACCAAGCTCGCCAAGCTCCACGACGACAAGAAGCTCTCGGACCAGGAGTTCGAGGCCGCCAAGGCCAAGATCGTCGCTTAGGCCGCCTCGGCCTCGGCTTCAGCGGCGGCAGCGGCCGGTTCCTGCCGGAGGATGCTGATGTAGGCGAGCGCGCCAGGGATCGTCGGCAGCCAGAAGGAGAAGGCGCGGTAGGAGAGGACGGCCACGATCGCCAGACCACCGGGAACGTTGAAGGCGATCAGGGACCCGATCATGCCGCCCTCCACGCCGCCGACGCCACCGGGCAGCGGCAGCAGGTTGGCGGTCATGCCAATGAAGTAGGAGGCGACGATCACACCGACGGGCGGAGCGTTCCCGAATGCGTGCAGGCAAGCCCAGAGCACCGCTATGTCGAACCCCCACCAGCCGGCCGCCCAGAGGCCGTTGACCGGACGCTCCCTGAGGATCGCAATGGCGCCGCGCACTCCGCCGGCCAACGTGTTCGGCACGGTCGCCAGGGCCGCCCGCCAGCGCTGGCGCCGGTTCGGGTCACGCAGTCGCTCGGTGGTCTCCTGCAGCTCGCCGCCGAAGTACCCGATCAGCAGGGCGGCGATGATGATCAGGCCGGCAACGGCCGCCGGGATCAGCGTGAAGGCGACCGGGCTCGGTCCGGAGAGAATCCCGACGCGTAGGCCGAGGCCGGTGATCACCACGGCACCCATGTAGACGGTGTAGAGGAGCACCAGCATGGTCGCCATCCGAAGGGCCACCAGCGAGGCGCGGAGCCCCTCACGGCGCAGCGCCCAGGCGGTGAGCGCGATGCCCCCGATCCCGCCGGCGGCGAGCAGCCTGGTGGCGGCCAGGCTGGCCAGGGTGATCCGGTAGCTCTGCGCCCATCCGATCCGGGCCTCGTGGCCGATCACCCCCCGGAAGAGCGCGACGTAACAGAAGAAGGAGGCGATCTCGAGGAACAGGCCTGTGATCAGCCAGCCCGGCTCGCCCTTGTCGAACCTTTTCCAGGTGTCGCCGAGCCCGGCGAGGTTCGGCAGCACGATGTACAGGGCGCCGAGCGAGACCGCGGCGAACGCGAGCGCGATCAGGATCTGCTTCCGGGTAAAGCCTCGCGGTGCCTCGTTCATTCGCGCCGAAAGGTCCCCGGGCCCCCGCCGGCGCGGGCGCCCTCGGTGTACTCGGCCATGTCCTGCGACCAGAATTCAACGACGTTGCCGTCCGGGTCGGTCACGTAGACCGCTCGTCCCGGCCCGAGCTGGATGGGACCCTCGACCTCGGCGCCCGCCGCCTCGATTCGCTCCTTGATCCGGTCGATCTCGGCGTCGTCTGTGTGGAAGGCGTAGTGGACATGAGTGCCGCCGCGCCCCCCGGCGAGGCCGACCTGCTCGGTCCAGAGCCCAAGCCGGGCGGTATCGCCGACCAGATACCAGTAGCGCCCCTCGGCACCCTCGCCGTAGAGCGTCTCCTCGAAGCCGAGCACGTCCCGGTAGAAGCGCCGCGAGGCCTCGAGATCGTCCACCTCGAGGACGAGCTCCGAGATCCCGCTGACTGGCGGCCTCCCGTTCATCAGGGCCGAGCTTAACCTGAGCCCGGATGCTTCCCGACGCCTACAAGCGAGTTCTCGACGCGCCCGGCGTCCGTCAGCCCCTGATCGGCGTCGTCATCGGCCGCCTCTCAATTGCGGCGGAACCGCTCTCGACCGTACTGCTCGTGCGCGGCACGACCGGGTCGTTTGCGGCGGCCGGCGCCGTGATGGGCGCGTTCTCGATCGCGGCGGCGATCTCGCTACCGGTGCAGGGCCGGATCATGGACCGGATCGGGCAGACCCGGGTGATCTCCGCCGCGACGATGCTGAGCACGGCGGGCTTCCTCGCCCTGATCCTCCTGGCCCATGGCGGGGCGACGGTTCCGGTGCTGTGCGCGGCCGCTGCCGTAGCCGGTTTGGGCACCGTCCCGACCGGCACCGCGATGCGGACTCTTTGGTCGGATCTTGTCCCGGAAAGCGAGCTGCGCCAGGCGGCGTTCGCGCTCGACGCGGTCGCGATCGACGTCGCATTCATCGTCGGCCCCCTGATTGCCGCGGCGGTGATTGCGTTCGCCTCGCCGACGGCGTCGCTGTTCGTCTGCATGTTCCTGACCGTGCTCGGCTACGCCGTCTTCGCGACCTCGTCCGCATCTCGCACCTGGCGCGGGGCCCGTGACGAGGGCGGCCGGATCGCGCCACTGCGCTCCGTCAGCATCTGGGTGCTGATGGGCGCGGCGTTCGGCGTCGGCGTGGCGGTTGGCGCCACCGAGCTGGCGATCACTGCGTTTGCATCCGAGCACGGGGCGGCTGAGCTCGGTGGTGCGCTGATCGCGATTCAGGCGGTCGCCAGCGGGGCGGGCGGACTCTGGTACGGCGCTCGGAACTGGCACCGCTCGCCGGGAGAGCGACTGCCCGCGGTCGGTCTCGTCTTCGCGCTCACGCTGGCCCCTCTGGTCGCCGTCCCGTCGATCGCAACCGCATTCCCGTTGATGGCGCTGAGTGGACTGGCGCTGGCGCCGGCGATCTCGCTGATCTACCTGCTGCTGGACTCGGTTGCCCCGACCGGGACGGCCGCCGAAGCCACCGGCTGGATTCTGACCGCGATCGTGAGCGGGGCGGCGATTGGCAACGCGGCGGCCGGAGGGGCTGTGGCCGAGGCGAGCCCGCACGCAGGCCTGGCGATCGCCTTCGCAGGAGGACTGGTGACTCTGGGCGCCGCCTGGCTGGGCCGGCGCCGCCTGCTGCCGGGGGACCCTCTCGTGCCCGAGGCGGAGCCGGCCCGCTAGAGCGCCCTTGCACCGTCCCCAGCCAGGGTCTACGGTCGCTGGGCTCGTCTCGCACTCAACCGGAGGAGGATTCGATGAAGCGACGCTACGTTCTCACAGGACTTGCGGCGATCGCGATCTTTGCCATTGCATCGCCGGCACTTGGTGGCCCCTCACTCAAGAGCCTGGTGAAGAAAGAGGTCAAGAAGCAGCTCGCCGGGAAGACCGGCCCCGCTGGGGCCAATGGCACGAACGGGTCGAACGGGGCCAACGGGACCGCTCGCGCCTTCGGCTACGTCGACAAGTTCTTCTGCGGCGGAGGCTTTCCAGCCACCTGCACCTCAACCGATCCGAAGAGCAGCAATGTCACCAGCATTCAGCAGGTGGCGGCCGGCCGCTACTGCGTGACCGTGTCCGGGATCAGCTCTGACGACACCGTGGCCGTCGCGACGGTGGACAACACCGAGAGCTTCCCCGGGAACGCGAGCAACGCCGTAGCGTTCGCGAAGCTCGGCAGCGTCGCGTGCCCGACGCCCAAGTTCGAGTTCGACACGTTCGATCCAGCTGATCCCACGGCGAACGTGGATACGTCGTTCACCTTCGTGATCCCGTAGTTCCAGTGTGGGCGGGCGGACGGCCGGGGAACGACTGTTCGCCCGCCTACACTCAATGTGATGGCGCCTTCCGACCGCATAGTCATTCGCGGGGCGCGCGAGCACAACCTCAAGGACATCGACCTTGAGCTGCCTCGCAACGCCCTGATTGTCATGACCGGCCTCTCCGGGTCCGGCAAGTCGAGCCTTGCCTTCGACACGATCTATGCGGAGGGACAGCGGCGCTACGTCGAGTCCCTGTCCGCCTACGCACGCCAGTTCCTCGGCCTGATGGAGAAGCCGGACGTCGACTCGATCGATGGGCTCTCGCCCGCGATCTCGATCGACCAGAAGACGACCTCGCGAAACCCGCGATCGACGGTCGGAACCGTGACCGAGGTCTACGACTACCTGCGCCTGCTCTGGGCCCGGATCGGCAAGCCCCATTGCCCCGAGTGCGGGGAGCCGATCGAGGGGCAGTCGGTCGAGCAGATCACCGATCGCGTCATGACCCTGGATGAGGGGACTCGGTTCATGGTGATGGCGCCCGTGGTCCGCGGCCGCAAGGGCGAGTTCGAGAAGCTCTTCGAACAGTTCAGGCTTGAGGGCTACAGCCGCGTCCGCGTGGACAACGAGATCCGCCTCCTGGACGAGGTGACCAAGCTCGACAAGAAGTTCAACCACGACATCTCGGTGGTCGTCGACCGCCTGGTGATGAAGAACGACCTGCGACGCCGGCTCTCGGAGTCGGTCGAGGCCGCGGCGGCGCTCGCCGGCGGGGTCGTCGAGGTCGATGTACTGGCGGAGGGGAGCTCCGGTGAGGCCGAGGGCGACGGTTCCGAGCCGCGCGAGGGCGGCGTAAAGGGCGCCAAGGGCGCGGGTGAGCTGCCGCCGGGGATCACCGACCGTCTCACCTTCAGCGAGCGATTCGCCTGCATGAACTGCGGCACCTCGATCCCGGAGCTGGAGCCACGGATCTTCTCCTTCAACAGCCCACACGGCGCCTGCGACCGCTGCCACGGGCTCGGCTTCCAGAAGGTCGTCGACCCCGATCTGGTCGTTCCGGATCCGACGCTGTCGCTCTCCGAGGGCGCTCTGCAGCCCTGGCGGGTCGGGCACTCCCGCTACTGGAAGCGGCTCGTTGAGGCGGTCGCCGAGGACTACGGGATCGACCCCGATGCTCCCTGGCAGGAGCTCTCCGACGAGGACCGCGAGATCTTCCTCTACGGGACCGGGGGCGAGCGGCACAAGGTCAACTACACGAACCGCTTCGGCAGGCGGCGCTCGTACAGCGTCCGCTTCGAGGGCATCGTCAGCAACCTCGAGCGCCGCTATGACGAAACTGACTCGGACGGGGTGCGGGAGCGGGTTGAGGGCTACATGGCCGAGCAGCCGTGCCCGGACTGTAAGGGCGCCCGCCTGAGACCCGAGAGCCTCGCGGTCAAGGTCGGCGGGGTCTCGATCGCGGACTACACGGAGCTCTCCGCCCGGGCGGCGCTGGAGTGGATCAACGAGCTCGAGATGACGGAGACCGAGCGGACGATCGCACGGTTGCTGGTCCGCGAGATCGATGAGCGGCTCGCATTCCTCGAGAACGTCGGCGTTGGCTATCTGAACCTGGCACGCTCGGCCCGGAGCCTGTCGGGCGGCGAAGCCCAGCGCATCAGGTTGGCGACGCAGATCGGCTCCAGCCTGGTGGGCGTCCTCTACATCCTTGACGAGCCCTCGATCGGCCTGCACCAGCGCGACAACGCCAAGCTGATCCAGACGCTCGAGCGCCTGCGGGATCTGGGCAACACGGTGATCGTCGTCGAGCACGACGAGGGGACGATGCGTTCGGCGGACTATCTCGTTGACCTCGGGCCCGGCGCCGGCGAGCACGGCGGCCACGTGATCTCCGAGGGGACGCCCAAGCAGGTCGAGGCGGATCCCGCGTCGCTCACGGGCCAGTACCTCGCGGGGCAGCGCCAGATCGAGATCCCCGAGAAGCGGCGCGAGCCGCGCGGTGAGCTGCTGGTCAAGGGCGCTCGCCAGCACAACCTGAAGAAGATCAACGTGCCGATCCCGCTCGGCGTCTTCTGCTGCGTCACCGGAGTGTCCGGGTCCGGTAAGTCCACGCTGATCAACGAGACGCTCTATCCGTCGGTCGCCAACCGGCTTCACCAGGCGAAGCTGCGGCCGGGCACGCACGACCGCATCGACGGCATCGAGCAGATAGACAAGATCATCAACATCGACCAGTCGCCGATCGGCAGGACGCCCAGATCTAACCCGGCGACCTACACCGGCGTCTTCGACCACATCCGCCAGCTCTACGCGCAGACGCGCGAGGCGCGCGCCCGCGGCTACAAGCCCGGGCGCTTCAGCTTCAACGTCAAGGGCGGGCGCTGCGAGGTCTGCCGCGGCGATGGCCAGATCAAGATCGAGATGCACTTCCTGCCCGACGTCTACGTGCCGTGCGAGCAGTGCCACGGCAAGCGCTACAACCGCGAGACGCTCGAGGTCCGCTTCAAGGGGAAGTCGATCGCGGACGTGCTCGAGATGTCGGTCGCCGAGGGCTGCCAGTTCTTCAGGGACATCCCGAAGATCTCCCGG
>Ga0126307_10003495_pt1 | contig 10762 bp, 9 predicted proteins | sample Plot28_FD_89955 | JGI IMG/M metagenome (GOLD analysis project Ga0126307, IMG submission 89955) | Serpentine soil microbial communities from UC McLaughlin Reserve, CA, USA - Plot28 | ecosystem: Environmental > Terrestrial > Soil > Grasslands | place: USA: UC McLaughlin Reserve, Lake County...
AATAACAATAACAATAACAATAACAATAACAATAACAATAACAATAACAATAAAATTGCCAAAGTAAATAATTATGTATCTAAGACTACAAGAATTGGAAAAAACGTCAAGATCTGGCATTTTGCATATGTTGGAGATAAAACCATAATTGGTGACAATGTTATGATAGGATCTCTTTCTCATATTGATTATAATGTTAAAATTGGAAATAACACAAGAATAGAAGGAGCAGTATATATTCCACCTTTAACAGTAATAGGAAACAATGTATTCATTGGCCCTGGCGCAACATTTACTAATGATCCATATCCTATGAGTCCAAAAATGATAGGAGTCACAGTAGAGAATGGAGCAATAATTGCTTCTAGAGCAGTAATAAAACCAGGTGTCAACATAGGAAAGAATGCTGTGGTGGGTATGGGTGCTGTAGTAACAAAAGATGTACCAGCCGAAACAGTTGTTGTTGGAAATCCTGCTAGAATAAAATATTCCAGAACGGAATATGATCAAAAGAAATTAGAGTGGGAAAAACAAGCAAGCTAGACATATTAAATGAAATGAGGATTAAGATTTAACTATATAACTATCTAACTAAAATCTATACATAAATAATTATTTATACATATAAAATCACTATTCTTAATATTATTATTATTATTATAAAATAATATGTTTATACTACTTCACAAATAGGATTTGCTTTAATTATAATTGATTCAGAACTCCTATTTTGTGATAATAACTGATAATCACTTTTAGAACAGGCAATAGATATTGTAGTTTTATCACTAGGATAAGTATCAAGAGAATTTGTTCCTTTTCTTTCTACTTCTCCTATGTAGTCCCTTAACTTTGATTCTAAGAGTGCAAATACATCTATTTTATCACCTCTCATCTCATTTGTATCTAAAGTCCATGAAATTGATATCCTGGTTTTACTTGCTTTTAGATTCCTTTTCTTTAAAATATATCTTACTTTGTCAATAAGATTTTTTGTATAACTTTCTATGCTTTTGATTGTACCATTAACAAGGTAGACTAAAGGATTAGATCCATGTAAAAAAGATTGGATTATTCGTAGATCATGTAAGCCATTTGTTATATCATCTAAATACAAGTCTTTGTAAAAAGTATCAACGATTTGATTATCGATATTGTATCCGGTAGAAAATTTGCATACCTCTAGAACACTTGCAATTCCTGAATAATGACGAAGGATTCTTGAAACATAAGATAATTCAGCAGATAATATATCAACAAAATTAATTTCCTGATGTGTAAATTTATTTAACATATTTTCTAAAAAGCTATCTCTTTTAGAGTTGAAATTGCCAAGAATAGTATTAGTTGATAGAATGGGTCCTGAATTTATTGGCATATAATAGTAATAGATATTCTCTCCAACTGTCATCCCTGTTGTATGTTCTAAAATATCTATATTTTCTTCATTGCCACCTATACCAGTAGGAAGGGTATAGATAATAGATGTATTGTTATTGATAGGTTTTATAGCATCAATAAATTTAGACGATATATCAATTTTAACCTCCTGACCAATTTTTCTTATTTTAGGAAAAAAGAAAAGATAAGATGCGGAAGATATTACATCATCCATAGCCTCTAATTCGAGCAATGATTCATCTTCAATCAGATCAGATGCGGAAGAATATGTTCCAACTATATCAGTATTTAATAAAAATCCCCTTTTTGTAGATTCATCAAGTAGCGATACTTTATGCCCTGCAGATACCAATGAAGACGCAAAGTTATATCCTTCTGTACTTAATCCATAGACAACAACATTTGGCAAAGAGGGCAACTTAACAATCAGATATAGAAAAGTTCTCCTTACTAAAGTTATTCCCTCTTTTTATATAATAAATATATAGAAGAAGATGCAATTATGAAAAAACAATTAAACCTACTAATACACTTCAAAATAGAAAGAAAAGTATATTCATTAAGACTATTTCGTAATTATAATATTGAGAATTTGGTTTGATATCCTTACTCCAAAACAAATAATGTTTTTTCAAAACTTTGTAGATATATTGAGAAAAGATGATCATGATATACTATGTACAGGCAGAGATTATAGAGAAGCAAAAGAATTAGCAAAGTTAAAAAAAATAGATATAAAAACAATAGGCAAACATGGTGGAGATAACAAATATGAAAAATTGACTGCCAGTACAGAAAGAGCATTTCTTTTATCTAGTATAATAAATTCTTTTAATCCAGATTTGACTGTCTCATTTTCTTCTCCTGAAGCAGCAAGAGTATCATTTGGATTGGGAATAAAACACTATGTATTTAATGACTCACCTCATGCTACAGCTGTAGCTAGATTAACAATTCCTTTAGTTGATAGATTATTTTGTCCGTGGGTCATTCCAGTAAAAGATTGGACTAAATTTGGCTTAGAGAAAGATAAAATAACAACATACAAAGCATTGGATCCAATAGTCTGGATAAAAAAAGAATTAGAAAATAAGAATTACCAAGAGATCGCGAAAATAAAAAAAAAATTAAAAATTGAAGAAGGAAAAAAGATCATATTGATTAGGCCTGAAGAAGTAAAAGCATCTTATATTGCGGATAAAAAGGTAAGGAATTCAATTGAATTAATTGATGAAATAGTAAATAATTTTTCTGATAAATACAATATTTTGGTTCTAGCAAGATACCAAGATCAGATAGATTTTTACAAGAACAGATTTGAAAATAAAAATGGAATTAAAGTAATAGAAACCGTAACTGATGGAATTTTATTATTAAAACTTACCGATTTATTTATAGGCGCAGGCGGGACCATGAGCGCAGAAGCAGCACTAATAGGTAAGCCTGTTATTTCCATAACTCCTATCAATTTCCATGTTGAAAATTATCTTATAAAAATTGGGTTAATTCAAAAAATAAGTAATTTACATACATTGAATAAATATATAAAAACGATTCTTTCTGATGATGAAGAGGTCAAAAACAAAAAAAAATCTTTTTATATAAATCAAATGTCATATCAAGAGAATATAAATAGAATATCTCAAAGAATAGTTGCAAAAATGGAGGATCCAATAGAGATATTTAAAACATTCCTTTTAAATCCATAACATTATAATTCAAGTAATTTATACGACATTATGCCCGGAAGCCCGGTGGAGGAAAATATCCTTTTCCGCCGAGTGTAGCGGCCAAGCATAAAGGCCTTTGGAGCCTTTGACCCCAGTTCGAATCTGGGCCGGGCTATAATTAAGCTAAACTAATTTGTTATCGATTATTAATTTTTTAGAAACAAAATATTTGATAAAAATATTGACATTGGCATCAAAAATATTATTATTATTTATTTTTGTCACCAATGGTATTTAAAATAACATTATCCAAATTATTAATTGTTGTAAATAACAATTCTTTTCTTTTAGTTAAAACTGTAGTATAGGTTAATAGTGATTTTTCAATTGAATTAATCATATCATTTTGTTGTAGTGGATTAGGAGATCCATAAGATTTTCGTAAGAATATTGATTTTTCAGGTTTTGTATCTTTAATAATAGACATTAATTCATCTAAATCTATTTTAATTTTTAAAGAATTCAACACTTTATTAACAAGATCTTGTGGGATCTTATATAATGGTATGTTTTCATGTATAATTGCATATTGTACTAATTGTCCAATTAATTTGTGTACTTTCCTGAATGGTATATTGTATTTGATTACAATTTGCTCGGCTATATCAAGAGATACACCATAGCTTTTATTTGCAGAATATAATGTATTTGTTTTATTTACTTTAAATGTATCAATAATACCTTTCATTATACGTAAAGACTCTTTAACTATTTTTGATGAATTCCATAATAGAGGTTTAAGATCTTGTAAATCTCTACTATATCCTGAAGGAAGATTTTTTATTATAGAAAGCGATGAAATCAGCATTCCAATAACAAGCGCACTACGAGATCGGAGTATTTCAAGTGGATCAGGATTTTTTTTTTGTGGCATAACACTCGATGTAGAACTATATTTGTCTGAAAGTTCGATATAACTAAATTCAGAAGTAGACCACAAAATAAAATCCTCAGCAATTCTGCTTAATGAAGTCATTAAAATTGAAAGAAAAGACAAATACTCTATCATTGAATCTCGTGAACTTGTTGCATCAATAGAATTTTCTAATAATCCTTGAAATCCTAAAAGAGAAGCGGTATAATTTCTATCTATTGGTATACCAGTCCCACCAATAGCACAGGATCCAAGAGGTGATAAATTGATCTTTTCAAAAGAGTAACTTATCCTATCCAGATCTCTCAATAGGTTAAAAGAATATGATAAAAGATAATGAGACATTGTTCCTATTTGTGCTTGTTGTAAATGAGTATATAATGATATTATGGTATCTTTATGTTCTTTTGCTCGTACAATTAGAGATTTAATAACACTAATAAGATATTCAGAAATATCAATAATATCATCTCTCAATTTCATTCTTAAATCCAAGGCAACTTGATCATTTCGTGAACGTCCAGTATGTATTTTTCCACCTATATCTATTCCAATATCTTGAATAACTATGGATTCTATTTGTTCATGTATGTCTTCTTCAAAAGATAGTTCATTTGAAATTATATATTGTATTGTGCCTTCATCTTTTGATTTATATTTTATTTTATTTAAAGAAAAAAGAACTTTAGATAACTCATCAGAAGTTAAAATGCCAATTTTATTTAGCATTATACAATGAGCTTGAGTTCCCAAAATATCATAATAAAATATATTAACATCTTCACGAAGAGAAGAAAGAAAATTTAATACATCTTTATCTAAATTTTCTTTTTGTCTAGAGCGATACAAAATATTGTTCATAATAATGTGAAAAAAGATATAATATATTCATTATTCTTCCAAAAATATAAGTCGGAATTTAATCCATAAATAGATCTTGATCCAATAAATAGTTAAATATGGTTTTTGATAACTTTATATAATGTCTCAAGACATTCAACAAACCCGGAGGCTTATTTTTGATGAATTATCTAAAATAGTAGATCCGGAAATAGGCGTATCAATTATGGAATTAGAATTGATTGATAAAGTAGATATTGAAGAAAAAGATGTGAATGTTGATTTACATTTAACAAGTCCATTTTGTCCTGCAGTATTTGGTTTTAAAATTGCTCAAGATGTAAGAGACAATATCTATAGAATAGATGGAATTGAAAATGTAAAGATCAATGTCAGCAATCATTTCATGGCAGAAGCTATTAATAAGCAGGTAAACGAAAGCAAACTTCCTTCAAAACAACAACAACAACAAGAAGAAGAAAATGAAGAAGAAGTAGAAGAAGTAGAACAAAAACCGATGAATGAAAGTAAACTAGAGTAAAACAGCCTACTAATAAGATATTAATAATCTCAAAATATTTAATTACCTTTTTTCTTTTATCATCCTCATTATAATTACATACATAGCAATAAAAATAAATTCAGATTTTACAAAAAAATATAATTTATTTATAAGGTTAAAGTGAATTCTAACTATTACACAATACCCTCTTGTTCGCTGTCATAATTAGTAGCTGTTGTAATTGATCTATCTTGAAGTTTTGCAACTTTTTTTTCGTTCTTTGAGAGACCTAATAAATGACTTCTTAGAAGCTGGATTCCCAATGCAGGATCAACTCCCTTAGGACAAACATTACTGCACGATCCTGCAAAATGACATCTCCATATTCCATGATTGGTATCAATTACTTTTAGTCTATTGGATTTGTCTGTATCCCTAGAATCAGCAAAATATCTATAAGCTTGTGATAATGCTTGAGGTCCGGGAAATTTGAGATCCGTTGCTACTGTTGGACATGCAGAATAACACAAACCACATCTTATACAATAAGAGAATTGAAGAAATTTATCGATGTCTTCAGGAGTTTGAACAAATTCGGAATTTTCATTGACATTCTCAATATCGGCTTTCTTATTTTGTATAAAAGGCATAATACTTCTATGATGCTCAAAGAATTTTGAAAAATCTGTAACTAAATCTCTGATATAGGGAAAATTAGGTAGAGGTTCACAGGTGATTGTATTTGTATTAAGATCAGAAATCTTTGTATAACATGCTAATCGCGGCATACCATTTATTTTCATCCCACAAGATCCACATGAAGCCATTCTACAGGAATAACGGATACCAATGCTGCTATCCTGATAACTTTTAGCATGCAATAAAGCATCTAATACAGTAGTCCATCTCTTTACTGGAACATTAAATTCATCAAAGTGAGGAACATCATTGGAATCTTTAATTGCATTAATTCTAAATACACGTAGTTTTACAGAGCTTTGATTACTTGATGATGTGGTTGTTGATAATGATGTATTTGATTCTTTTACAGATATTTCTTTTCCTAATTTCTTTCTTTTATTTCTTTTAAATATATTCATCTTACATATCACCGTTATTTAACCCATCGATAACCCATTTGCAATTATTATTGTTCGGGTTCCATAAGCAATTACTCCTATCAGGCCAAGTATCACCAATATATTTACTCCTTTCTCCCATATTTCATTTTGTCGCAATTCTAATAAAATAATTCTAAGGCCATTAAAACCATGTATAGCTATTAGTACCAAAATAGATTCTAACAAGAGTGAATAAAATATATTTTTATAATTTAAGATTACATTTTCATATTCAAGGGACATATTATAAGGCATTATTAACCTCATCATAATGTGAACAGCAACTACAAATAATGCCCCTACACCCGTAATGTAGTGTATTTTCATTATCTGACTTTCTCTTAAAATAGTAATTCTTGACAATCTATTATTCTTATTACTTTTTTTCTTGCTATTATTTTCGATATTTGCAGCAGTCATTTTTTGTGATTCACTCTCCTCCACTAAAGAGAACATTTGCTCCATATAACATTGCTACAGCAGTTAAAACAAATGCAATCCATAATCCAGAACGTTGCCTATTGTTAATAGAGGCAGGATCATAAGGATAATCAGGTCGACCTGGTTTCCCCAGACCTTGACCAGAATGAGTAAATATCAATCGTATTCCATTTACTGAATGAAAAGTGCTTGCACCTATTACGAGAATTAGGAATAAGTGACCTCCAATTGTTTGGGTCATCTCTAACATTGCAGCCCAGGCATCGGGACCATTTACCAAAGAACTCGTCTCATATACATGACCAATGAAATACACTAAGAGAAATATACCGGTCAATCTTTGAAACCAATAAGAAACCCTTTCCCATCCATATTTTATTGGATTAAGCCATCCTTTAAGTCCTTCTCTATTACTTCGTTCGTTATTATTATTTCCGCCAATTCTTTTTGCTGATGAAGCTGAAGTCATTTCAATACTTCCTCTCCACCGGTGCATATCTAGTAAATATTACCGGATGCCAAGACAATATGGGTTCTTTTTCAGAATTATAATAAGCTAATGTATGTTTTAAAAAATTCACATCATCTCTATTTGGATAATCTAGTCTAGCATGTGCTCCTCTGGATTCTTTTCTATTTATAGCTCCCATTAAGACTACTTCTGCTGTTCGCAACATAGCATCAATCTCCATTACATTAGTAAAATTAGTATTATATTCCTTTGATTGATCATCTACATGTTTCCATGTGGAATTTTTCAATTCTCTTATTCTTTTTAATCCTGATACAAGATGATCTTCTGTTCTAAAGACATATGCTTTATCGTCCATAGTATCTGTTAATTCTTTTCCGACTTCATATGGATTAATTTCTCCTCTTCCTCTAAAAATTCCATCAAAAATTCTTTTTTCTTCCGAAAGAACTTGATCGTTGGAGATATCCATTGTAGTTCCTTTTTTATCTAATGCAAATTGTGCTGCTTGTTCACCAGTTATTTTACCCCAAACAATACATTCAGATGTTGAATTTGCTCCTAATCTATTTGCACCATGCAAGCTATTACATGCAGCTTCACCTGCAGCCCATAAACCTCCAAGCTCAGTTTTGCCATCAATATCAGTATGAATTCCTCCCATCATATAATGACAAACGGGCCTAATTTCAATAGGCTCGCTAATTATATCTACTCCCGAAAATTTTATTCCGATTTCTCTAATTCCAGAAAGTCTTTCTTTAATCTGTTCATCTCCTAGGTGTGTTAAATCTAATTTCAAACAATCATATCCTGACTCATGTTTAAATCCTCTTCCTTCTTGTATTTCCCTTATCATTGACCTAGAGACTACATCTCTGGGAGCAAGCTCTAGTTTTTCTGGGGCATATTTTTTCATGAATCGTTCTTTCTCATTGTTGATGAGGTAACCTCCTTCGCCTCGTGCTCCTTCAGTTATTAATATTCCAGATGGTAAGATGCCTGTAGGATGAAATTGGACAAATTCCATATCTTTCATTGCTAGGCCTGCTCGATAAGCCATATCAATACCATCTGGAGTAGATGAATAAGCATAAGTAGAGAAGCTATATATTCTACCAGCACCTCCAGTACATATAATTCCTGCCGGTGATTTTATTTTCACAAAGTTTCCGTTTTTCATTTCAATTGCTGTTACTCCTCTGAAGAGATTATTTTCTTTAAGGATACTGGTACAAAACCATTCATTGTAAAAATTAATATTATCATATTTTTGACATGTATCGTATAGAGTTTGCATTTCATAAAAACCAACTTTATCTTGTGAAAAGGTAGCACGAGGAAAGGAATATCCACCAAATTTTCTTTGCCCAATACGACCATCTTCTCTTCTAGACCAAGGCATCCCCCAATGATCTAATTGATAAATTTCATGAGGAATGCTCCTTACTAGTTTTTCCGCGACATTTTGATCGGCCAAAAAATCGCTTCCTTTTATTGTATCATATATATGAGATTCTTGGTTATCTCCTTCATCTTCAAACAACACTGCAGCAGTACCTCCTTCTGCAGATACAGAATGAGAACGCATTACTTGTACTTTGGAAAATACCCCAATACTGATATTATCTTTTCCATATGCTGCTGCAGCAATTGCAGCTCTCAAGCCTGCTAGGCCTGATCCAATAATAACAACATCATGTTGAATTGATTCTGTCACTAATGTCTCCCAAAAACGAGTATTGAGATAATACAAATATACTTTATGATTCATTCATGATAATATCTTACTACATATCGTATAATTCGAATTTTTATTAACTCGTTCTGTCTTGTAAAAAAATGATGAAAAATAGAGATAGATCATATAAATAAAATTAAAAGAAGTGTACACTAAAAATAATAAAAAGGTAACGTTTAACAAGATTTACATTTATTAAAGTAACCAAACGGATTTATTTTATCATGGCTATAGGGTATTCTAAAAGAGTATTTTTTGCTCCAAATACGTCTGATCAAGAGATAATCGATAAAGCAAAACAAACTCTAAGCTCTAATGGCATAAAAGAAAAAGATATTCAGATTAACTATAATACAAATGATTTAGAAGAAGGAGATCTCTATATTAGTTATGACCCTCCAGACTTGATAATACGAATTGTATATCAAAAGAAAAATGCTGGAATCATAAAGATGAAAAGTATTGCTATGATAAAACTATAGGAATTGGAATATTTTTTTATCTAAATCTTCTAAAGTTTCAACCTTTTCTTTTCCATCTTTCATATTTCTAATGATTACTTTATTCATTGAAATTTCATCTGGAGCAACAATTATAGTCAAAGTTGCCTCTTTGGATGAAGCATCATAGAGTTGCTTTTTAAGGGATCTATTAGACATGTCATATTCGACAGTAAAACCCTTTTTTCTTAAATTGCTTAAAATTAAACGAGATTGATTTCTGACTGATTCACTGCTATTTGCAATGTAAATAATTTTTTTATTGTTTTGTGGTATCTTGTTATGATATTGTAAAGCCAGAATTATTCTTTCTACACCGCCGGCAGCACCTGCTGCTCCTAAATCAGGTCGACCAAATATTTTAGGTAATTTATCATATCTACCTCCTCCCACTAAAGAACCAATATTAGAAATCTGATCAAACACCTCAAATACAATTCCTGAATAATAGTCTAAGCCTCGAACTATTCCAAGATTTACTCTTTTGTTACTAATATTTCTCAATTCTAATGAGGTAAATAAATTTTGGAGGTACCTGATACTTTGTAGATTCTTTAATTTTTCATGAGAAATAAGATCTGACATATTTCCCTTAAACGAACAAATTTCTAAAAGGTCTTCAAGAATATGGGCATCAATAATATCCTTATATTCCATACATACCTGTCTTATTCCTTTTTTTGAAACTTTATCAATAGCTCTAAAAATAGTGCCAATTGAATTTTCATCGTCAATGTTATATTTTGTTTTAATATATTCTTCAATAATTCTTCTATCACTTATTTCAATAATAGTTTCAAGGCCTAGCTTATTGAAAAAATTCGAAACCAATTCAATTACCTCTGCTTCAGTTTCAGAATTGAAATTATCATAAATTTCTATATCCCACTGATGAAAATATCTGTATCTACCAGCTTGTGGTTCATCATATCTGAAGACACCACCAAAATTTGCCAATTTTATAGGTATACGTAAATCCCTCTTTGCTATAGCAAATCTAGTTATACCTATTGTAAGGTCATAACGTAAAGCAATATCACGTCCGCCTTTGTCTTTGAAATTATAAATCTCATTTATTATTGATTCTCCACTTTTTGCTTCAAGTGTTGATAATAGTTCAATAGGAGATGGTTCAATAAT
>Ga0126307_10003497_pt1 | contig 10756 bp, 8 predicted proteins | sample Plot28_FD_89955 | JGI IMG/M metagenome (GOLD analysis project Ga0126307, IMG submission 89955) | Serpentine soil microbial communities from UC McLaughlin Reserve, CA, USA - Plot28 | ecosystem: Environmental > Terrestrial > Soil > Grasslands | place: USA: UC McLaughlin Reserve, Lake County...
CGAGGCGCTGGCGTCAGTGGAGTCCGCGTTCCTCGACGAGAAGGGCTTACCGGACCGTCCATGGTTCCGTCACATATTGATCGGCCCCGGCCTGACCACCGGTTACGCGCCGTGGCCCTTCCCGGCGCTGCAACAGGCGATCGAGGAAAAGGATGCGGCGATGTTCGCAGCCGAGAGCAAGCGTGTCATCGCTGCGATAAAGGCCGGCGCGGCGCGGTTGCCTAAGTAGCGGACACTAAGCCGCGACACACACGCGCGCGCTCTCCCACAGCACGGATTGCTGCTCGAACGTCTTACGATACGCCTCGATCACGGTCAGGACCGACTGCCGCGCCGCCGCCGTATCCGGATGGACGAGGAGCACGACTTTCGACCGCTCGTGATCGATGCTGCCGGCGGGTGTCCGCCACTGGCCCTCGGCCTCCCACACGGTCAGCCCGTCTGGAAACCGTCTGGTCACTTCGTCACGCAGGAATAGCTGCCATTCGAGCTCGGTGACCGAGCCCTTCGGCCGCGCCAGCCCGAAATAGAGCGTCGTGCGGAGCTGCGCGACTGACGACGCGCCGCACTCCATCACGACGGTAGGTCCCTGCGCGGCCGCCGGGGGCTGCAGGCGATTGCCGGCGCCGAAACCGGCAGCGAAGATCAACGTTCCCACCGTGGTCATCAGCGCTCGCATGGGATCACCCTCCTCGGGTCAACTGTGTCCGCGCATTGTAGCGTCCTGGATTCGGGATGAAGAATCAGGGATTTCGTGCGCGCGTCCAGGACCGCACGAAGGCGCGCTGTGCCTCCGTCTGCGGTGAGTCCTTCCATCCATCCGGGGTGGCCGCGCGCAGTTCATCGATCCGCGCGAACGCATCGTCACAGGTCTGCCCCTGCTCGCGCAGCCAGCATCCGGCCACGGTGCCGGTGCGTCCGATTCCTCCCCAGCAGTGGAAGAACACCGGACGACCTGCCGCTATCTCTGACTGAATCGCATCGAGAATCTCGTTCATCCGCTCGGATGTGGGCACGTCCATGTCGCGGATCGGCAGCCGCCGGTACTTCACCGCGATGCCGCGTTCGCCTGCGAGCTGCTGGAGCATCGGTTCGTATGGTTCGAGCGGATCGCTCTTCTCCGTGAGATCGATGAAGCTGCGAATTCCGGCGTCGAGCAGACGACTGAGCTGCCCTTCTGCGATGTCGTCGTCCCAGTGTCCCGGATATTCGCCGGCGAGGAGCTGGCCATTGATCAGCCAGTAGGAGTCATCGAGAGGAACCTGGAGAGTCACGTCGATGAATTTACCGCAACCAGCGGCCGTGTACCGGAGCGCTTCCTCAGACGAGCTCCGGTTCTTCGCACGGCAATTCAAGTCTCCTTATCGGCGGCAACGCGGGGAGGAGTCCCTGCAGGTCTCCATACATCCCGGAGATGGTGAAGGTGACCGACTCGATCTGCTTCGTGCGTCTCGCCCACTGCCGTTCGGCCGCGCGGCGCTCCTGGTCGAGGTCTTCCTGCATCCGATCGAACGATTCGACAATGGCTTCGACGCGCTGGCGGAACTCGATGCCGGACAGATACTGGTGAAGGAGCTCGAGTTTTTCCCCCTTGGTGATCGCGGAGCGGCGCGTCTGCGCCAGCTGCAGCAGGTTGGCGCGAAGGATCGCAGCGATCGGCGCCGCGCAGGTGAAGTCGGTCACGACCACCCCGTCGATCGAGGTGAACCGCCGGCAGTTCTTCGGCAGGCTCGCGGTGACGAGGACGGCGACATCCGCGCGCAGCGCGCGCTGGTCTTCTTTCAGCTTGTCGATCCAGCTATCGCTCCAATTCTTCGCGTTCTTGCATTCCCAGAGGATTGCGCCTGCCCTCGCGCCGCGCAAATCGAACACGACCTGGTGGATGTCCGCGCCGCGCACACCCTGCACGACCGGATCGATGTCGTCGCCTGGAAACGTGCAGCGCAGGGTTGTCTCGAGCGTGTCTTCGCCGGCTTCGCCCTGACGCTGTTGGGAGCCCTGCTCCGCCTTGCGTTTCAGGTCTTCGATGTGGCGGCGCATGTCCGAGAGCTGGCGCTCTTTCTCGGCGTCCTTCAGCCGGTGTTGGTCGGTCAACTCCTTCTTCGCTTCCGACAGCAGGTGCGCGCGCTGTTCGTCCAGCCTTCGCGCGAGGATCAGTTCCATCTCTTTGTGCCGCCGCTCGAGCTCGCGTTCACGCTTGCGGATCGCCAGCTCCATCGTCCGCGCGTCGTCGAGCTCTTTCGATTGTTCCGTGAGCTGCTGCTGAAGCGCGAGCAGCTCCACTGTGGACTTCCGCTCGGCCGCCGTCGCCGCCTCGCGCCTGGCGCGCTCGAGCCTCGCCTCGTACTGCTGCTTGACTGCGGCCTCAATGTCGGCCCGCAGGGCTTCGGTCAGAGCTATCTTTTCACCGCATTTCGGACAGGAGATCGACTGGTCGGTCATGGCACCTCGCATTGATGCGAGTGTATGGACGACCCGTGACAGGGCTGGTCATACGATGTCCCTTCGCCTAACATCAGCGTCAGAACTCATGATTAACCTCACCACGACCCGCATCCTGGCGCTCGCGCTCATCTCGCTCGTGGCTGGGCAACCAGCCGCGAAACCCGAAGCGACTTCGCTGCTGGGTAAGCCGCTGTTTTCACCGCCGCAGGCCCTCGACACGGCGGCGCAGAACGAGAAGAACCTCGCCGCCGCCAAGGCTGATTTCGATAAAGATCCTTCGGAAGCGGAGGCGGCGATCTGGCTGGGCCGCCGTACCGCGTACCTTGGACGATTCCGCGAGGCAATCGCGATCTACACGGCCGCGATCGCAAAACATCCAGGGGACGCACGGCTATTCCGCCATCGCGGCCACCGATACATCACGGTCCGCGAGTTCGACGCCGCAATCGACGATTTATCGAAGGCGGCAGCCCTCGTAGCAAACCGCCCCGACGAGGTGGAGCCGGACGGGCAGCCGAACGTCCGCAACATTCCACATGGAACGCTGAAGACCAGCATCTATTACCACCTCGGTCTCGCGCATTACCTGAAAGGGGAATTCGCGAAGGCGGCGGAGGTGTACCAACTCTGCATGGACCATTCGAAGAATCCCGACATGCAGGTCGCGACCGCCCACTGGCAGTACATGACGTTGCGCCGCTTGAATCGCACCGACCAGGCGCAGAAAGTACTCGGGCCCATAACCAGGGAGATGGACGCGTTCGAGAACGTGTCCTACCACCGGCTGCTGCTGATGTACAAGGACGCCGGCGACATGGGCGCGCTGCCCGACACGATCGCGAAAGGGGGCACGGACGCCGCGACAATTGCCTACGGCGTCGCCAACTGGCACCTCTATAACGGGCGGGTGGAACAAGGCCGCAAACTTCTGAACGATCTCGTGACCGGCAGTCCGAATCAGTGGACGTCGTTCGGATACATCGCGGCGGAAGCGGAGCTCGCGCGAACGCCCGGCGATCCGCGTTTACGGGTGGCGGCGCGGCTCCACGCACGGTGAGAGCCGCAGGTCGGCGGCGTCGGCAGACGCTTTCGTGACCTGATTGAACGCCGCGATCATGTCCTTGGGGTCCACTGGAGAAGTGGGCGGCGGCAACGTGGCGTCGGCAGTCTTCGACACATAGCCGAGAGCGGCGAGGCGAGCGGCCAGCGCGGGGTCGACGGCACGTGACGCCGCGGGTGCCTGGTCTCCCCCGAGGATCTGCAGCCTCTTGAGCATCGCCGCCCCACGCGCACGCTGCGCCTCGAAGATATTCCGCGCCTCGAGCGGGTCGCTTTCGAGATCGAAGAGTTCGGGGCGGGGCGCATCGATCACCTTGTAGCGGTCCGCGCGCAACGATCGCAGGCTTGCCCAACCGAACCTCTCGGGATAACGCGATTCCGCATACACCTCGCGCGGCGCGTCCTCGCGATCGCCACGCATCAAAGGCAACACACTGACGCCATCCAATCCGGCCACGGACCAGCCGAACGCGTCGAGAACCGTGGGCATGACATCGGCCAGACGGACGGGCGGCGAGATGCGTCCCTTCGGGATACCGCGGCCGCGCAGGATGAGCGGAACATGCAACGTTTCCTGATAAATGAATATGCCGTGCGAGTCTTCACCATGGTCCCCCAGCGATTCTCCATGGTCGCCTACGATCACGACGAGCGTGTCGTCAAGAACCCGGGCCTGTCGCAGATAGTCCACGAGGCGCTCAATTTGCGAGTCTTCAAACGCAATCGCCGCCACGTACGGATCCGCGTACGCGCGCGCGTACTCGCCGGGCAGCCGATACGGCCGGTGTGCGTCGTACAGGTGCGCCCAGGCGAAAAACGGCCGGCGCAGGTCGCGGGCCAGCCATTCCAGCGCATCGTCGATGACAGCGTCCGCCGGCCGCCTCACGCGCGGCGCGTCGCGGCACGATTGAGCCGGCCCTGTGCTGTAGGTATCAAACCCCTGGGCGACCCCTCGATCGCGCCCGAGTACTGATGCGGCGACGAACGCGCCGGTGCGCCGGCCGTGGACGCGCATGATCTCGGCAAGCGTCTGAAACCGACCGTCCAGCGGGTCTCCGCTATTGTCGTGAACGCGGGTGCGCGGTGGATTGAGACCGGTGAAGAGCGTCGCGTGAGAGGGCAACGTCAGTGGCACCGCGGCGAAGGCTGCCTCGAACACCGTGCCCTCCTCGGCGAGCCGGTCGAGCGCAGGGGTGATGATGTTGCTGAATCCGTATGCAGGCAGCCGGTCGGCGCGCACCGTGTCCAGAGACACGATCAGGACGTTGCGCAGCCGCGGCGGCCCACCGCAGGACGGGAGCGGGACGGACGTTAACGCCACGACCGCGGCCCATCCGCACATGCGGCTCGTTGCTCGTTTCACGTGCTATCGAACCATCTCGAATTGATGATCGGCCCCATAGCAGAACGACGTGAGTGAGTAGAACGGAGCGACCGAACTCCGGGACATCCCCGTCACCCCCACCATCCGTCCTGAAATCCGGCTGGAAGTGGCAGTGGCGTCGACAATTCCGCTGATGACGAACGCCGTCGGGGGGAACCGCTCGATGACGGCGTCCTCGCTGACGTAGTAGTAGTAGTAGCCGTAACCAAAACGGAACACCACCCGATCGCCGAGCAGATCTCCGTCGAAGTGATTGCCGATACCATTGGTGACGATGAAGTCCGCGCCGCTCAATGTGACCGACAGGCGCGCGCCATTCTGGTCGATGGTCGCGAGGTAAGTGCGAGTTCGAGCATCCGGTGGAAAAGCTGTGCCGGAGCACTGCCCTTTCGTTGTGATCGTGAGCGAGTACGTTCCCGCAAGCGACCGCCGCTCGCCGGCAAATGACATCGCGATCTCGGCGCTGCGGTGGGCGGCGACCTGGATCTCGTCGATCTGGTTCAGATAACCGTCTTTTTTCGCATGGAGACGTACGGTTCCGGCCACTCCGTAGAACGCGAATTTGCCGGCGCCATCGGTCGTCGCAGTCAGCCCCTCACCGACACCGGCGATCACCATCACGGTGGCTCCCGCCAACCCAACTCCGCTGTCGGACACCGTACCGGTGAGGCGAAAAGTATCCTTCGGCAGCACTAACACCGGCAGGGATGCCGACCGGGTCTGGTAACGCCCGAACACCAGTGATTCGCCACGCGCGCGGCCGTTCAACAGCCCGTCGGAGTTCACGGTCACGACACCACCATTGGTTGAGGACCAGGTAGTCCGACTCGTGACGTCTTCACTGGATCCGTCGGATTTGATTGCGGTGGCCGAGAGTTGCGCCGAGCCGCCGGGCTCGACCGACCCAGCGCCGGCAATCATGATACGAACGAGAGTGGAGGTCGCCGGAACGGGCGTCGGTGGCGGAGCTGGACTGGTCGGATTCTTGTCGCAGGAGGTGACCGCCAGCGCGAGAGCGACTGCAGTCAGAGGAACAACGAGGATCGAGACGATGCGAAGGTTGCTGCGCATTCGACTCTCCGGATCGGCAAAGTGTCGCCGAGGGCTGCCGAGGGCCCCGGGAAGAGCGGAGTATGCGCGCGAGCCCCCGGCATGTCCATGCGTTTCTCAGCGCTGGGAACGGCCGGGCTCGGCTTGCCGCTGATTGCCTTTATACTCCGCGCAGCCAGTGTCCTTGTCCGCCGGTACCCGACTCGGCCCCTACGAAATCACCGCCGCTCTCGGCGCCGGCGGTATGGGCGAGGTGTATCGCGCAACGGATACGCGCCTCTCGCGCCCCGTGGCAATCAAGGTGCTGCCCGCCATCCTTGCGGCCGATCCGCAGTTCAGGGAGCGGTTCGAGCGCGAGGCGAGGGCTGTCTCGCAGCTGAATCATCCAAACATCTGCACGCTTCACGACGTCGGCGAACAGGACGGTACCGCGTTCCTGGTCATGGAGTGTCTCGAAGGAGAGACGCTGGCCGCCCGCCTCAAGAAGGGCGCACTTCCGCTCGAGCAGGTGCTCGACTACGCGCTCCAGATCGCCGATGCCCTCGACAAAGCGCATCGCCACGGGATCATTCATCGTGACCTGAAACCGGCCAACGTGATGCTCGTGCGAGCCGGCGCCGGATCGCAACCGGCAACATGCAAGCTGCTCGACTTCGGCCTCGCGAAGATGGGCGGCGTAGCGGCTGCCGGAATGATCGAAACGCGCATGCTCACCACGCCGGCGCCAGGCACCGCGGATGTGCCGCTCACATCCCAGGGAAGCATTCTCGGAACCTTCCAGTACATGGCACCCGAGCAGGTCGAAGGCCAGGATGTCGATGCGCGCGCCGACATCTGGGCGTTCGGCTGCGTGCTCTATGAGATGGCAACGGGCCACCGCCCTTTTGCAGGAAAGTCACAGGCCAGCCTGATTGCTGCGATCCTGGAGCGCGAGCCGACGCCGATCGCGGAGCTGCAGCCGATGATCCCGCCGGTGCTCAGTCGCGTGGTGCGCACATGCCTGGCGAAACACCCGAACGATCGCTTCCAGACGGCGCACGATCTCCGCCTCCAGCTGGAATGGATCGACGAGGGAGGATCGGCCGCGGGACTTCCGGCGCCGGTCATCGCTCGTCGACGACGCCGCGAACAATCGGTGTGGCTGGGAATCGCCGCCGCGGCCGCCCTGGCGGGGGCCGCTGCGGCGTGGTGGTTCAAGCCGGCGCCGGTCACGACGCCGATCGTCTCGCGCTTCGAGTATCTGCTCCCGGACGGACGGCTATTCTCGCGCGGCGGCCGGCACGTGCTCGCGATCTCGCCGGACGGAACGAAGATCGCGTATGTGGCAAACCAGCAGCTCTATCTGCGATCGATTGATCAACTGGATGCGCAGCCGATTCGCGGGAGCGATGAGGATCCCCTCGATCCCATCTTCTCCCCCGACGGCGAGTGGATCGCCTACTTTGCGCCGCCGAAACAGGGGGCGTCGAATCGATTCGCGCTCAGGAAAATTGCCGTGACGGGCGGGCCGCCCATGTCGCTCGCCCAAACCAGCCCTCCTCTCGGCGTCACCTGGGAGAACGGGATCATCGCATTCGGCCAGACCGAAACCGGAAAGGATCCCGCGATCGTCGCCGTGCCCGATGCCGGCGGGCCGGCAAAGACGCTGGTCACGGTAAAGTCCAGCGACGGTCGCGCGACCCAACCCCAGTTGCTGCCCGGCGGCCGTCACATCCTCTTTCACGTTGGCCCAATCGGAACGTCGGACGATGACGGGCAGATCGTCGTGCAGGCGTTGGACGGCAGTACGCGGGTGGTACTCGTTGCCGGCGGCCGGAACCCGCGGCGGCTGTCGACTGGGCAACTCGTCTACTTCCGCGGCGGAACGCTTTTCGCCGCCAGTGTCGACTGGGACCGGTTTTCGGTCGTCGGCGCGCCCGTGCCGATCCTCGAGGGAGTAATGGGAAGCATGGCGAGCAGGGTCGGCCAGTTTACGGTGTCGCGCACCGGCACGCTGGCTTACCGGCCAGGCGCCGCATCGAATAATCCCGCCTTGATGCTGTTCTGGGTCGATCGTCAGGGACACGAACAACCGGTGAGCAGCAGACCGCAGTTTTACCAGGACGCTCGCCTGTCGCCAGATGACAGCAAGATCGCACTCACGCTCGGCGACGATGAGCGCGATCTCTGGGTGTGGGACATCGCCCGGGAGACGATGACGCGGTTGACATTCGGGCCGGCCGTCGAACGCGCTCCAGTGTGGACCGACGCCCAGCACGTGAGTTTCCTTTCGACCTCCGAGACCGCTGTCGCGGACATTTTTCGCAAGGCAGCCGACAGTACTGGCACCCTCGAATCGCTCACCAGGAATGGTACCGGTGGTCTCCCGCAGTCGCTTGCTCCCGATGGTCAACTCATATTCGAGAAACGCTCCGGACCGGAGTCGGACCTGATGCTTCTGCCGGCTGGTAGCGGCGATCCGAAGCCGCTCCTGGCCAATCCAAATTACATCGAGGCGGCCGGCTCGGTTTCTCCGGACGGCCAGTGGCTCGCCTACCAGTCCAACGAAACGGGAATACTTGACGTGTACGTCCGCCCCTTTCCAGCGGTCGAGGCCGGGCGTTGGAAGATCTCAGATGGCGGCGGTGTCCGGCCCGTGTGGTCTCGCACCGGGCGTGAGTTGTTCTTCGTCTCGACTTTCGGCGGCGATCTGTCACGCGCGCAGATGATGTCAGTAGCGGTTGCGCCCGGACCATCGTTCTCGTCCGGCAAGCCGCAGGCGCTATTCCCGGTGACGCCGGAGGTGGTCGGAATTCCGCCGTACGCCGTCGCTCGCGACGGGCGATTCCTGATGATCAAGACAGCCGACCCTACGGAAAACACGCGTCATCGATTCGTCGTCGTCTCGAACTGGGTCGAAGAGGTCAAGGCGCGGCTGAAGAAATAGAGCGGCGCTTCTTCCGCGTCCGGCGTCGCGGCTCGCGTTTTGCGCCATTCGCGTCGCCCCAGTGCGCGAGGAACTGCGTGATGAAGGCGTGTTCCTCGCGTGAATCCACCGCCAGCGGGGCCAGCGCGAGCGCGACGGTCAGGGCGATGTGATATCCCGCGGATCGTGATGCCGCGGCGCGCCCGTAGGCCGGATGCGCCTCGTTGATCCAGATGGTGCTGTCGACGAGCCGCCCAAGCTCGGTGTCGTCGGGACGCGACTCGAACTGCACCAGCAGGCCGTAACGTGCGGGACGACGGCGGCCGGCAACGGTACCGAGCGCTCCGACCCGGAATGGCTGTTCGGCCGTCGCGTCGTGCCCAGGCCTTGGGGAGGTCTCGCTTGGCGGCTCACCTTCACCTGGTGCATTCTCCACATTCGCATCCGGGAGCATAGGGCCGTGATCCGCGGCAAAGCCTGCGAACAACGGACCTGGTACCTGCTCGTGTCCACGGCCTGGAAGCGGCAGCCGCTTCTGGCCGCCGGCTCGCTGATCCACGAGCGACCGCAGCAGCGGAAAGTCGTCGGCAAGATCCTCGAGTACCCGTTCGAGATCACGCTCGAGTCGAACCGTGCGCGGCCGCACCTCGGGATCCGGTGCGTCACCCCACGCGTTCAACTGCCGCGACACGACGTCCTGGAGGGCCTTGCGATAGGTGAGATATGCAGCGCCGCGCGGACCAGTCCGGATGAAATCGTTCTTGCTGAGCGTCAGGCACGCGGCGAGTTCGGGAGCCTCGACCAGGCCAGTCACGCGCCAGGCGGTGGCGGGCGCGAGACCAAGCCAGTCCCAGCCGCGCTTGATCACCTTCCCGAACGTGCTGATCGCAATGCCCTGTTGATCCTCGGGCAACGGATGCTCGTGCCGCTGGACAATCGCCACGGCCGACGGCAGGCGCTTGCGTCCGAGGCGGATCGGGATCGTCACGCGATCGCGCACCCTCGCGGTCGTCGCCGCGATTGGCCGGCCGTGCACCTCGAAGCGGATGCGGTTCGGATAGTGACGCCGCAGGAGATCGTCGAAAGCCGGATCGAGCAGCGACGCGAAGTGAACGCGGATCGCCTCTTCGAGATAGCCGACATCGAGGAGCGGCGACAGCGGATTCGACAGCCGCAGCCGCACCGCCGTGCCGCGTTCGCCGGTGAGCCCCGGCGGCGGGATCCACTTCCATGGCGCGCGCGTGCGGGTCGCGAGTCGCCACACCGTCGCGACATGCGTCGCGCCGCGCCGGGTCTCGGTCACAACCTCCTCGGCAACCAGGAGACCCAGCTTGATACCCACGCCCGCGAAGCCAATCCCCTCTCCCCGCGCTTTCGAACTCGCAGCGACGTCGTGATATCGCGCAAGATCGCGGCGCTTCATTCCACGCCCGTCATCGATGACGGTGAGGGTGGCGGCGACCGGGTCCGGGTGGAGGCTGATGCGCGTGGCGCCGGAGTCCAGGGCGTTGGCCGTGATCTCGGTGAGGATCGTCTCTTCGAGCGATCCGGTGTACGCGTCCCGCAGGTCCTCAAGGAGGTGCTGGAGGTCGACTCTCGTTTCGCCCACGGGGCATTATCTTTCAGGTGCCAAAGGGCCAGGGTGCCGGGTGCCCAGGTGCCGGGGTGCCTGGGTGTTGTCAGCCGTCAGCTGGAAGTTGGAAGCTGTTGCGCGTATTATCTCCGCGCTACTACTGAAAGGAGTCACTGATGTGCACGAGCGGGATCAACAGTCTGTCGGCAGTCGCCGTCCTGACGATGGCATTCCTCGCACCCGGGTCGGGGCAACAACAGGCGCCGCCCACGCCGCCGGCGGAAATGGCGCAGATCGCCTACTTCGAAGGCACCTGGACGTGCAGCGGCAAGATGATGGA
>Ga0126307_10003498_pt1 | contig 10755 bp, 8 predicted proteins | sample Plot28_FD_89955 | JGI IMG/M metagenome (GOLD analysis project Ga0126307, IMG submission 89955) | Serpentine soil microbial communities from UC McLaughlin Reserve, CA, USA - Plot28 | ecosystem: Environmental > Terrestrial > Soil > Grasslands | place: USA: UC McLaughlin Reserve, Lake County...
CCCCAGCGAAGCCGCCGCCTCCTCCATGTCGCGGTCCAGCTCGAGAAGCACCGGCTGAACGGCCCTGATGACGAACGGGAGGGTGACGAAAAGCAGCGCCAGCCCCACGGACGCCTTGGTGTAGGCGATGTTCAATCCCAGAGGGCTCTTGGGACCGTAGAGCGCGAGCAGCGTCAGGCTAGCTACGATGGTAGGCAGGGCGAAGGGGAGGTCTATGATCGAGTTTACGATCGCCTTGCCCCTGAACGAGTCGCGCACGAGTACCCAGGCAATGATGGTCCCGGCGACGACGTTGATGGCCACGACTACCAGCGAAGCCAGGAAGGTGAGCCTGAGGGCGGCGAGGGCCTGCGGGTTGGTGACCGCCCGTATGAAACCGCCGATCCCGTCCTGCGTGGATTGCCACACGACCGCGGCGAGCGGGATGAGGACCAGGAGGCTGAGGTAGGTGATCACCACCCCGCGGCTGGCGAGGCTGCCTTCGCTCTTTGGCGCGGAGGCCCCGGTCGCAGTCTGTGCGTTGCTCGTGACGCTCATTACTCCGTCGGTTCCCCGACTTGACGCTCGATGTCCGCCATGATGCCCCCATCAGGGTCGAAGAACTCGTCCATGACCGTGTCCCAGCCTCCGACCTCCTCGATCGTGAACAGGCCGGGAGGCACGGGGAAGTCGAACTTCTTGAACTCCTTCTCGACCACAGGACGGTAGCCCTGCTCGCCCCACGTGTGCTGCGCCTCGGGCGTGCGGAGGAAGTCGACGAACGCCTGCGCCTCATCAGGGGCCCTGCTGTCATTGGTTACCGCGATGGGGTTCTCTATGAGGATCGTCTGGTCGGGCACGATGTAGTCGAGCTTTTCGCCCTGCTGCTGGGCGGCGATGGCCTCGTTCTCGTAAGCGAGCAAGACGTCGCCCTTCCCGCCGGTGAAGGTCGACAGAGAATCGCGGGCGCTCGCGTCCTGCACCGTGACGTTATGGAAGAGCTTCTCGAGGTAATCTACACCTTCTTGCTCGGATTTGCCCTGCTCGAGCTGGGCTCCGTAGCCGGCCATGACGTTCCAGCGGGCGCCGCCCGAGGTGAACGGGTTCGGCGTGATCACCTCCACCCCGGGCTTGGTCAGATCACTCCAGTCCTCTATGCCCAAAGGGTTGCCCTTGCGGAAGGCGATGACGACTACCGAGTCGGTCACCATGCCGTCGTACTCGTCCTTGTTCCAGTCAGGGTCGACGAGCCCGGCGTCGACGAGACTGGTCATGTCGGGCTCGAGCGAGAACTCCACCACGTCGGCCGGCAACCCCGACTCGACCGCCCGGCTCTGCTCACCCGAACTGTCATATGACGTCTTGAACTCTACCCCATTGCCGGCGTCGGTCTTGCGGAACTGTGGTATCAACGCATCGTAGGCCGCCTCCGGTGTCGAATAGGCGACCAGGGTGAGGCTCGTGCTTCCACCGCCCCCGGCACTCGAGGCGCCCCCGCAGCCCGCCAGGATTACCACGCCTGCGAGCGCTAGCAATACAGCAACATACTTTCCGACCGTTACTATCCTCTCTTGCTCCCTCATCTTCTCCTCTCATGTGCAACTTTGTTCATCAGACTAGTTTGTTAATTAGTTTAGTGTACAATTGTGAGCGAAAGCAACACTAGATCAGCACCTCGTACTTGTCAACCCCAAACGAGGAAGACTTAGATGCTCGAGAGCACCATACAGATCCCCAACCGTGCCGGGGTGCCAATACCCCGGGCCAGAGCGGCTCGGATTCCCTGGCGGGAAGTTGCACAGGGGTCAAGTAATCTTCGAAAATCTTAAAATTTCTACGCGAATACCCTTGACTCTACGTCCGTACTGTTTTAGAGTCCCCATCGCTATTGTTAAGCAACCTAGTAGACAAAGATAGCAAGAGGAGAGAAAAGATGGAGCGACCCAATGTGGTGATGATCGTGGCAGACACGTTCCGCAGGGATCACATGGGGACCTACGGCAACCCGTTCATCAGCACGCCTCACCTGGACGAGTTCGCCCGGTCTTCGGTGGTTTTCGACCAGCACGTCGTCTCTTCGTTCCCCACCATGCCCGCCCGCGCCGACATGCTCACGGGGACTTTCTCCTACACGCACATGGGCTGGGAGCCTTTGCCGCGGCATCTTACGACGTTGCCCGACGTACTCTCCCGGGCCGGCTACCACACCATGGGGGTTGTGGATACGCCGTTCTTCGTTCGGAACGGCTTCGGCTATGACCGCGGCTTCGACGACTTTATCTGGGTGAGGGGCCAGGGCGACGACACCAGGCCGCAGGAGCGGGCTGACGCGCGGTCGACGTGGCGTTCTGAGGAGGACAGGATGGTCGCGCGCACTATGAGCGAGGCCGAGCGGTGGCTGGAGAGGCACCACGACGAGCAGTTCTTCCTCTACGTGGATACCTGGGATCCGCACGAGCCGTGGGACGCACCCGATTACTACACCAGGAAGTACCGGGAAGATTACGACGGGGAGCAGATCTACCCCGCCTACGGAAACTGGAAGAGGGCCGGCCTGAAGAAGGACGACGTGGACCTCGGGCACGCCACCTACTGCGGCGAGGTCACCATGGTGGACTTCTGGATCGGACGCCTCCTGGCCAAGCTCGACGCTTTGGGCCTGAGGGACAACACCGTCGTGCTCTTCACCTCAGACCACGGCTTCTACTTCGGCGAGCACGACTACTTCGGCAAGGCCGAGTGGGTGCACGACCCTGAGGCCGAACTCAGCGCGGACTCCTCGCTTCCGGAGTGGCTTAAAGAATCCTGGCTGCTCACTGTGGAGCGCTCGCCGCTCTACAAAGAGCTCACGAACATCCCCCTGATGGTGCGTGGACCAGGACTCGAACCGGGGCACACGCGGGCCATGACGACCGCCCCAGACATCGCGCCAACGATCATGGATCTCGTGGGCCTTGGTGGCGTGCCAACGACCATGACCGGCGATTCCTTCGGCGGTGTGCTCGACGGGAGCAGGGAGGAGCACAGGCCGCTCGTCGTCAGTTCCTGGCCGCTGTATCTGGCGGAGGGTGAGATCGTCACGGCCATCGACTCCAAGGCGCGCAGGATCGCCGACTACATGCCTATCACGGTCACGACGCCGGAGCGGTCCCTGATCCTGGGCGGCCCCGACGACGAGCCCGAGCTCTACGACCTCACCCGCGACCCGGCCGAGCAAGACAACGTCTGGAGGACGTCGGGCGGCGAAGGCGGGCTGCTGGCCGAAGAGGCTCTCTCGTTCCTCGAAGGCGTCCGGACGCCGGAGGAGTACCTCGCCCCACGCCGCGAGGCGGTCGACCGTTGGAGGGTTGTCAGAGAGAGCGCATAATAGCGGGTCCGGGAAGGCCCTTCCAGAACCCACGCTGGTCAGCACGGCGCTTCGCGCCTTGTCAGCATGCTTCGCGCCTTGCGGGCCCTCGCTTGTCAGCTTCTCAGCTACTCCTGTTCGGGCCACGCCCGTCAGCGCACGAGGCACCACTGAGGGCGGAGGTCAGGTTCCTCGCTCTTGGGAGCCTCCGAAACGACCTGCTGAAGTGGCTGACATGCTTGCAAATAATGATCTAGGATACTCCTACGATGGCGTCGTCGGGCACCCAGGCAGGGTGCCCTGGTAGACGAGTCAAGGGCGGCGCCGGGAAGGAGGAGCGCCCGTGAAGGAGAGGGATCAGGACTACCTCTTCGAACAGTTCCGCGTCGAGCGCGGATGCCTCGGCTACGTAGTCGCCGAAGCGCGTTCGGCCGCGATCTTCGACCCGGAGCTGGAGATGGTCGAACCCATGCTAGACTTCGTCTTCGAGCATGGTCTGAAGCCGGCATACATAGTGGACACCCACACTCACGCCGACCACATCTCGGGAGCCAGGGAACTGAAGTCCAAGACGACGGCGAAGATCGTGATGCACGAAAAAGCCCCGGCGAGCTGCGTAGACATAAGGGTCGAGGACGGCGACCGCCTCCGGCTTGGCGACCTTTCGATCAAGTTCCTCCACACGCCAGGACACGCCAAGGACCTCGTCTCCGTCGTACTGCCTGGCCGTATACTCACCGCCGACGCGTTGCTAATAGGGTCCTGTGGGCGCACCGACCTCCTCAACGGCAACGCCGTTCGCCAGTACCACACGCTCTATTACACTTACCGCGCCCTCCCCGACGACCTGCTCGTCTATCCCGGACACGACTACAACGGCCGCGAGCACTCGGTCCTGAGAGAGGAGAAGCAGAGCAACCCCAAGCTGCTCTTCGACGCAGAGGAGGAGTTCGTCGAGTACATGGAGGGGGAGAACCCGGGCAAACTCACGCCCGTGTATCATCTGGCCGACGCCCTCAAGGCAAATATGGCCTGATAGGTATTTAATGAGTCGAAACACTGCTGACACCTTACCCCTGTAGCCTTAAAGACAGGGACCTATGATGGACGACGCGTTACATGGTAGAGTGCGTGTTTTCTCGAATGCTGCGGGGACGGCCTGAAGTGAGCAAGAGACCGAAGAGGGCACTGACGCGCAGGGACTTCTTGAAGGCCGCCGGAGCCGGTGCGGCCGGGGCGTCCCTGCTAGGCGCCACCGGGTGCGCCGGCTTCGGCGGCAAGGTGGCGCGGCTGCCCGAGGATTACCTCCCTGGCGGGGGGGCAGGGCCGAACGTCGTGGTGGTGATCATAGACAGCCTGAGGAGGGACCACGTCGGCGCCTACGGCAACGACTGGATAAAGACCCCCAACCTCGACGCCCTCGCCAAAGAGAGCCTGCTCTTCACCCACCCCCAACCGGAGGCCATGCCAACGATACCGGTGAGACGCGCCATCCACACGGGCATGAGGACCTGGCCCACGCGCCCACCCTACTTCGGGTGGAAGCCGATCCCTGCAGAACAGAGAACGGTGGCCGAGATACTCAGCGAGAAGGGCTTCGGCACCTACCTCGTGACCGACACCTACGTCCAGTTCCGCACCCACATGAACTTCGGCCGGGGCTTCGACACGTACCATATGATCCGGGGCCAAGAGAGGGACCCCTTCAAGGACCCCTCCTCTATCTCCGAGGAGGAGATGCGGCGCCGTTACATCATCCTCGGGGAGGGCAAGAAGGCCCGCCAGTACCTGGCGAACGTCCAGGGCCGCGAGGGTGAGGAAGACTGGTTCGCTCCCAAGGTGTTCTCGAACGCCATGGACGTGCTAAGAGAGGCAGCAGAGGGGACCCGACCTTTCTTCCTGGTGGCCGACTGCTACGACCCGCACGAGCCCTGGGACCCGCCCGAGGAGTACGTCACGATGTACGACGAGGGATACAAGGGTAAGGAGCCCCTGGACGACAACTACGGCAAGGACGATTACCTCACCGACCGCCAGCTCCTGAGGATGAGGGCGCTCTACGCCGCCGAGATCACCATGATGGACCGGTGGCTCGGGAAGTTTATGGAGAGGATGCACGAGCTTGGGGTGATGGAGAGGACCCTGCTCGTGGTCCTCTCCGACCATGGACACCTCCTCGGCGAGCATGGCTACACGGGGAAGCCTGGCTACGCCCTCTACCCCGAGCTCACCGACACCATCTTCATGGTGAGACACCCACAGGGTAAGAGGGCCGGCGAGACGAGCGACTTCTACGTTTCGACCCACGACGTGGCCCCCACGATCCTGGGCTTCCTCGGGGTCGAGCAGCCCGAGCCTATGGATGGGCAGGACCTGGAGCCGATCTTGCGGGGCAAGGAACCGCTGCGGCCGAGGGACCACTTCACCCAGGGCTACGCGAACTACGTGTGCTGCCGGGACGAGCACAGGGTGATGTTCTGCCGCAGCGACGGGGCCGACGCTCACCTCTTCGACGCCATAAACGACGCGGACCAGATGAGGGACCTGGCCAAGGTGGAGCCTGAGACCGTAAAGAGGATGTACGAGGAGTACGCTCAGCAAGACGCCGCGGGCCGCCTTCCGTATTTCTGAAGGTGAGGCTACAGGTGTCAGGCATCAGCACGCTCCGCCCTTCGGGCTTCGTTTCAAGCATTTCAGCCGTCAGCTTCGCCCTGGAGGGACGATCCTACCCCAACACTCGGCTCGGAAGCTCGCAAACCAGATCGCGCTTAACTGGAGCTGAGCCATTAGCCTGGAGAGCAGGTGTCTTCATCGAGGGGATTGCCTTATGCAAGTCCTGCTGCCTGTAGGCTTGACCTCGATATGGTGCTGGGCTACAGTTCTCCGATGTCCATGAATCTAGTAGGCAAAGTGGTTAATAGGTCTGGCGGCATACTCTCATGACGTTGGGGTACATCCCGGTATCATGCGCGGTGGAACCGGGAGGGTCATGGAAGCCCACCCTGTAGACTAGGAGAGAGGCGCAAGTGAGACAGAGCAAACCCGTTGCGTTGTGGGCCGTACCACGTTCGATCTCTACGGCGTTCGAGCGGGTCTTCGTGGAGAGGGACGACTTCGAGGTCTTGCACGAGCCGTTTTCGGCCTCTTACTACTACGGGGAGGATCGTCTGAGCGACCGCTTTGCGGAGGCTGAGCCGAAGGCCGAGTACGGCTACGAGAGGGTGCTCGAGGACGTATTCAGGCCGCGCGAGCGGCGCGTCTTCCTCAAGGACATGGCTTACCACGCCAAGAAGTTGTTGAGCCCCGAGTTTGCCTCTCGCTTCGCCAACACCTTTATCGTCAGGGACCCGAAGTATGTGTTGATGTCGCTCTACAAGATGTGGCCCGACTTCACGCTGGAGGAGACGGGCTATGAGGACCTGTACAGGCTCTTCAAGTACACGACGGATGCGGGAGAGGATGTTGCCGTCGTCGACGCGATGACCTTCTCGGAGAATCCGGCGGGCGTGCTTGCGGCCTACTGCGAGCACCTCGAGGTACCTTTCACGGCCGGCTCCCTCGCGTGGGAGTCTGGGGAGGTCGAGGAGTGGGACAACTGGGAGGGATGGCACGAGGATGCCGAGAGCAGCACGGGCATAGAGCCGGCGGAGCGCAGGGACCCCGAGTTGCCCGAGGAGCTCGAGGCCGCCTACGAGCACTGTTTGCCCTACTACTATGAGCTGGCCGCGCACGCCATTCCATCCGTGGTACGAAGTGCCGCCCGGGGAGGAACAGTTGGCGACGACAAGGAGAGGATCTTGCTAAGGACAGAGAGCACCATAGCCCCGCACGGGGGGAACCTCGTAGACCGCGTGGTCCCCGAGGAGGAGCGCAGGGAGCGATCGATGGAGGCGGCGGAGCTACCCAAGGTGCCCTTGAGCCCGCGAGCCCTATCCGACCTGCAGATGATCTCGACCGGGGTATTCAGCCCCCTCGAAGGGTTCATGGTGCGCGAAGAGTACGAGGGCGTCGTCGAGGACATGCGCCTGGGCAGCGCCCTAGCCTGGAGCCTGCCCATTACCCTCTCCGTGGACGAGGGGAAGGCCGGAGAGCTGCTGGAGGGCTCTGAGATAGCGCTGGTGGAAGGTAGCGGGGAGCCGGTCGCTACCATGGTGCTCAAAGATATCTACGGCTACGATAAAGACCGCGAGGCCAGGATGGTCTACAGGACGACCGACGCCGGCCATCCAGGCGTCGCTGCCGTCTACAGGCAAGGCGACGTCCTGCTCGGCGGCGAGGTAGAGCTTTTGCGGGCTCCGGATAAGGGGCGTTTCCCCCGCTACTACTACACGCCGGCGCAACTCAGGGCCTCGTTCGCCGAGAAGGGCTGGAAGCGGATCGTCGGCTTCCAGACCAGGAACCCTGTCCATCGGGCGCACGAGTACATCCAGAAGAGCGCTCTGGAGACAGTGGACGGGCTCCTTTTGAACCCGCTCGTCGGGGAGACCAAATCAGACGACATACCGGCCGACGTGCGGATGAGGTCTTACGAGGTGATCCTGGAGCGCTACTATCCCGAGGACCGGACGATGCTCGCCGTCTTCCCCGCAGCGATGCGCTACGCCGGTCCTAGGGAGGCTATCTTCCACGCGATCTGCCGTAAGAACTACGGTTGCTCGCACTTCATCGTGGGTCGCGACCACGCTGGCGTCGGCAGTTACTACGGCACCTACGATGCCCAGCACATCTTCGACGAGTTCGAGCCCGAGGAGCTCGGGATCACACCTCTCTTCTTCGAACACGCGTTCTTCTGCACGGAGTGTGGGGGTATGGGCTCCTCCAAGACCTGCCCGCACGACCCGGAGTTCCACGTCTTCCTCTCTGGTACGAAGGTAAGGGAGATGCTCAAGGAGGGCGAGTACCCGCCCCCCGAGTTCTCCCGACCCGAAGTCATCGAGGTGCTCATGGAAGGACAATAAACTCAGAGCAACTAGCGATCAGCCTTTCAGCACGCTACACCCTTCGGGCTTCGCTTGTCAGCGTGTCATACCACGGCAGGGTGAATGCCAACGGCACGAGACAGCGAGCCATGCCTACCGCCCTTCTCCTGGATTCCCGCTTTCGCGGGAACGCCGTATGGGAGGCCCCATGTGTGTGCCCGCAGCTCGGACGCGGCTCCCTTCAAACGAACTCGGTATAGAGGGCTGACATGCTCACAAGCCGCCTGGCGAAGCTGGAGCTTGCTGACTTGCTTAACTCGCGGCGCTGACTATCACTACTACGCCGAGCGAGATGAGCATGTAGAAGCATCCGGCGTCGAGAACGTTCCTGAGTCCCACAACGGCCGGTAGGACCAGCCAGCTACCCACGATGGTCGAAAAGAATACCATCTCGGCCCCCACCATCGCAGACGCCACCTCGCAGAAGAGCAGCGAAGCCAACACGACCGACCCGAGCGTTGGCCCGAAACGTACGCGGGCCGCACCATCCTTACCGTGCGCCTGTCCCCTCGCGCCCGTGTTGGACCAGAAACCGCTCAAGTCTCCTCGTGACGCCCGTCTTCGATGGTGTCAGGGACAGCATCCGGCGCGCGTCCGGTGCCGGGGCGATCTCGTGCCTCACCTCGCAGGTCGTACCAAGTATCCAACCCCTGACTGCCAGCCCTGTCCCAAAGCTCGTACCAGAGATCCAAGTCCCACTTCATCGCTCCGCCTCGACTCTCCTTGTACATTGTCCACTTTATAAGTAGGCAATATGGTATACGACTACTCATACGGCGTCAAGCTCAGGGGCCTCGGATGGCGTCTGAATACGGGCAAGGGGCATGATCGTGTCATATAGAAGATGCAGGATCACTTCCCTAGCGTGTACAAACCAGGCGAAAGCGACTCCCTTGCTCCCACTATCTCCGTCATTCCCGCTGAGGCGGAAATCCACTGCGGAGCAGGATCTCCCCACCTCAAACCTGAGGCGATCCAGCGGATCGTATGGTAGGCCCTCAAGGGTGTTGATCCGATGAAGGTTTCGTGTATTCTTTACCATCGCAATAGACAAAGTAGCTTTAGTAGACATTGGCAGATACATGGAAGGAAGACAATGGGTGCTAGAACCAGGGTCGCTGGGCCGGGGCTGTCGTACTTGATCTGTGCGACGCCGCGCAGCGGGAGTACGTTGCTTTGCGCGGCGCTCGACGACACAGGGATAGCGGGCCACCCCGAGGAGCACTTCGAGGTCTTGCTCGAGACGGGCCGGCCCAGACAACCGCGCGACTACTTCCAGCGCTCCAACGACCCTGAAGTGTGGGCGCTCCTCGACGATCCAGAGTTCAGGGACGTTATGGGCGAGTATGGTGGCAGGTACTCCGAACATCCGGCCAGGCGTGATCCTCTCTGGCGTCCGCCCGACTTCGAGAGGCTGGTTGAAGGGGCGCTGAGAGAGGGCACGACCGAGAACGGGGTGCTTGGGACCAAGATCATGTGGGCCTACTTCCGCGACTTCGTTCGTCTCGCGCGCAGGGCGTGGGGGCTTGCGGACGTGCGTCCGTGCGAGGTGCCTGCCTCGGTCCTGCCCAACCTTCGGCGGTTCGTCTGGATGCATCGCAGGGACACCACCCGCCAGGCCGTCTCCCTGTGGAAGGCGCTCCAGACCCAGCAGTGGCGCAAGGACTCCGACGAGGACGTAAGGGGACAGGGCTTGCGTTTCAGCTTTGCCGCCGTAGACCATCTAAAGCTGCGTATCGACGAGCACAACGCCGCCTGGCAGGACTTCTTCGAGGGGTGTGGCGTGGAGCCCATGGAGGTGGTCTACGAGGAGTTCGTCGAAAATTATCTGGAGAAGGTGTTATGGCTCCTCGATGGCATCGGGATCTCCGTCCCGGAGAATTTCGCCGTCGCAGAGCCTAAAATGAGGCGGCAGGCCGACGAGCTCTCCGAGGAGTGGGTCCGTCTGTACGACGAGCGCGCTGCCGCGAAAACCGTGCAGAAAGGATAAGTTTTGCCGGATCTTCCGAACATCCTCTACATCCACTCCCACGACACCGGGCGGTGGGTCAGGCCCTACGGTTACTCCGTAAGGACGCCCAATATCCAGCGGCTCGCCGAGGAGGGCGTGCTCTTCCGCAAGGCGTTCTGCGCTGCCCCTACCTGCTCGGGGAGCAGGGCGTGTCTGCTGACAGGGCAGTACGCCCACTCGAACGGGATGGTCGGCCTCGCTCACCGCGGGTTCTCGCTCAAGGACTACAGGCACCACATCGTCCACACGCTGCGCGATCTCGGGTACTGGTCGGCGCTCATCGGCGAGCAACACATTTCCAAGAAGCCCGACGTCATCGGTTACGACGAGGTCGTCAAGATCAGCACCAGCCACACCGACGACGTCGTGCCCGTGACGCTCGACCTGCTGGAACGCGCCAGCGACAGGCCCTTTTTCCTCTCCGTCGGGTTCTTCGAGAC
>Ga0126307_10003499_pt1 | contig 10755 bp, 7 predicted proteins | sample Plot28_FD_89955 | JGI IMG/M metagenome (GOLD analysis project Ga0126307, IMG submission 89955) | Serpentine soil microbial communities from UC McLaughlin Reserve, CA, USA - Plot28 | ecosystem: Environmental > Terrestrial > Soil > Grasslands | place: USA: UC McLaughlin Reserve, Lake County...
CGCGGGACACCCATGTTCCCGACGCGCGACCAGATGGTCGCGTACATCGAGCACTGCGCGACGATGACCGGGCTCGACCTGCGGTTGGGCACCGAGGTGCACTCGCTCGCGCGCGACGGCGCCGGCTGGGTGCTCGCCACGAGCTCCGGTGAGATTCGCGCGCCGCAGGTGATCGTCGCCACGGGGCACGAGAACGAGCCGTTCATTACCGACTGGCCGGGTCGCGAGAGCTTCGAGGGCCGGCTGCTTCATTCGAGCGACTACCGGAACGCGGAGGGGTTCGGCGACAGCCGTGTGCTCGTCGTCGGACCCGGCTCCTCCGGGATGGAGATCGCGTACGACCTCGTCGAAGGTGGCGCCGACACCGTCTGGCTGTCCGCCCGCACGCCCCCGAACATCGTCCTGCGCGAGGGCCGCGGCGGCCTCCCCGGCGACTTCATCGCGGTCACGCTGCTCCACACGCCCACCCGCTTCGGCGATGCTATGGCGCGCTTCGGCCGCCGCATGGACGTCGGCGACCTGAGCGAGTTCGGACTACCAGTCCCCGAGGACGGGATCTTCTCGCGCCTTCACCGACACGAGGTCGCGCCGGCAATCGTTGACCAGGACGTGATCGAGGCGATCAGGACGCGGCGCATCGAGATAGTGCGGGGCGTCGAGGCCCTCGACTCCACCGGCGCGACGCTCGCTGATGGGATGCGAGTCGAGCCGGACGCCGTCATCTGCGCGACCGGCTACCGCGAAGGGCTCGAACGGCTCGTGGGCGACCTCGACGTGCTTGACGCGGACGGCCGCCCGCGCGAGCGGGGCGAACGACCGGCTGCGCCGGGACTGAGGTTCGTCGGCTATACCGCGCGCCCCGGCGCGCTCAGCTACACCGGGAAGGAGGCGAGGCGCGCCGCCCGGGCCATCGCGCGCGAGCTGCGCGCCTAGATCGCGGACCAGCGCTCGCCATCGCCGTCCGACACGCGTTCCACCTCGCCCCGAAGCTCGAGGTGGCGCAGGTAGCAGAGCGTCTCCGAGAGCCCCCAGCCGACCATCATCGGCGCGGGCAACTCATAGGCGACCACCGCCGGCACCATCGCGAAGGCGGCCCGCGGCCCGTCGGTCAACTCGGCGCGGACGCGCTCGAGGCGCTCGGCCACCGCGCGCCGGTTCGCCTCGATCAGCGCGAACGCGTCGCGCACCGGGCGGCCGTGGCCCGCCAGCACGAGCTGCACGTCGAGCTCGTCGATCACGTCGAGGCTGCGCAGGAACTCGCCGGCGGGGTCGGGCGTGTAGCCGTAGTCGTAGTAGAGCGACACTCGCCCGAGCAGGTGGTCGCCGGACAGGATGAGCCCGCGATCCGGCTGATGCAGGCAGACATGCGAGGGCGCGTGGCCGGGGGTCTCGTAGACCTGCCAGGTGCCGAGATCGGTCGATACCTCCATGCCCGGCAGGAGCGCGCGCGACGGCTCGACAATCGACGCGATCCCGAAGCCCTGACCCGAGCGCGCCTCGCGGTATTGGGCGAGCGCGTCGGCGGGCACGCCGCTCTGGCGCGCGATCTCGAAGCGCCGCTCGAAGGCCGCGGCCGAGTCGAGCGCCGGCTTCGTCATGTGCTCGTGGTTCGGGTGCATCCAGAGCTCGCAGTCGGCCGCCTCGGTGATCGGCGCCGCCTGGCCGTAGTGATCGGAGTGCGCGTGGGTGCAGACGAGGAGGCGCACATGCTCGAGTCGCAGCCCCGCCTGATCGAGCGCGAGCTCGAGCTGGCGCATTGAGCCCGGCTCGTGGATCCCCGTGTCCACGAGCACCACGCCGTCGCCCGCCGCGATCGCGTAGGCGTTGCCGTGAGGCACTCCCGGCCACGGCAGCGGCAGCCTCAGGCGCCACAGTCCGGGCAGCACCCGGTCGGCCCGGGCGAGCTCTCGACGACGCGCGCTCACGGGTCGATCAGCACCCCTGGATTGAGCAGGCCGGCCGGGTCGACCGCCCGCTTCGCCGCGCACAGCGCCACGGCGAACGGCTCGGGCCGCTGGCGGTCGTACCAGGGACGGTGGTCGCGGCCGACCGCGTGATGATGCGTGATCGTCCCGCCCGCGGCGGCGATGGCCTCCGAGGCCGCTGCTTTCAGCTCGGCCCACTGCTCGAGCTCGCCGCCCCTCACCGCGGGCGCCAACGCCGTGAAGTAGGGGGCGGCGCCGTCGGCGTAGGCGTGCGTCAGCCGGCAGGTCACCCGGCCCTCGCCGAGGGCTCGCTCGGTCGCCTCGCGCACCTCGGCGACGAAGGCGTCGAAGCGGTCCCAGGTGATCGCGGTCTCAAACGTCTCCGCGAGGATGCCCGCCGCGACGAGCGTGTCGCGCAGGTAGGGCATCTGGAGGAAGGCGCTCCGCCAGGCGCCCTCCGACGCGCCGTCGCGCTCGCGCCCCTCGCCACCATGGTCGCCACACAGCTCGAGCGCCCGCGCGAGCGCGCCGTTGACAGGGTCGGGGCCCTCGAACCCGAGCACGAGCAGCGCCCGGCCGGCCGGCGCGGCGTCGCTGAGGGCGGCCTCGCCGGGGTCGAGCAGGCGGCAGTTGGCCGGGAAGAGCCGTGACTGCGCGAGCGCCCGCACGGCCCGCGCGCCCCTCTCGAAGCCGTCGAACAGGACGGCCGCCGATTCCTTGAAGCGCGGCGGTTCCTGCACGCGCACCCACGCCTCGGTGATCACGCCGAGGATGCCCTCGGAGCCGATCAGCAGGCGGTCGGGGCTCGGCCCGGCGCCGGAGCCCGGCAGCCGCCGGCTCTCCCACTCGCCCCGCGGTGTGAGCGCCCGAACCGACTCGACGAAGTCGTCGATATGGGTATGCAGGGTGGCGTAGTGGCCGCCGGCGCGCGTGGCGATCCAGCCGCCCAGCGTCGAGTACTCGAACGACTGCGGGTAGTGGCGCAACGTCAGCCCGTGCTCGCGAAGCTGCTCCTCGAGCCGCGGGCCCGTCGCGCCCGCCTGGATGCGGGCGGCGCGGGAGTCGCGGTCCACGTCGAGGACCCGGTCGAGCGCGCCGAGGTCGATCGTCACGGCCGCGTCCTGCGGCACGCGCGGCTCGACGCCGCCCACGACGCTCGTCCCGCCCCCGAACGGGATCGCCGCCGCCCCCGCCTCCTCGCACCACGAGAGAACGCGCTCGACGTCGGCCTCGTCGCGCGGGCGAGCCACCACGTCGGGCGGATGGTCGAAGCGGCCGCGGTAGGCGCGGATCAGGTCCCGGTAGGCCCGTCCGTAGGCGTGCAGGGCGCGCTCGTGGGGGTCGCTGGTGCAGATCGCCGCCAGCGACGGCGGCGGCACCACGCGCGGCGACGGCAGCTCGATGGCCTCGGCGGCGGGCGGCAGCTCGACCTCCGCGGGCACGAAGCCGAGACGCTCGCGGCTCGCCGCGGCGGCCTGCTCGAGCTCGCGGGGGGCGGGCTGCTGGTCCTCGTAGCCCCAGCCCCAGAACTTGCGTCGGCGCGTCGTCATGGCGCCGTCACACTAAGCTGCCTTCGCTCGGCGCGAGCGGAGCCGGCACGCGGGTCGATCTCCACGAGGTCCGCCGCCAGCGGCTCGAAGCGCGGCCGCGCCTCGTACACGAGCACCGCCAGTCCGAACGGCTGAGCCTTCTCGAGGTTGCCCGTGCCGCCACCGCCGACCGTCCCGCCGTTCGGCTCGACGAGGTTCTCGGAGGTGGCGAGATCGGCCACGTGGGTGTGCCCCGTGAGGATCGCCAGCGGCTCGGGGGGCGGGTTCGCGCGCAGCTCCTCGGCAGCGAGCTCGGCGAGCGCAGGCGAGTGCACGAGCACCACGTCGATCCTGCCGACGAGCGGCCGCAACCAGTCGACGAACGAGCGCTGCTGCTCCAGCGTCGGCTGCGGCTCCGAGAGCGCCCGGTATCTCTCGCTGCGCCGGCGCTCGAACGGATCGGAGTAGCCCGCTATGCGCAGCGCACCCACCCGCGCCACGAGCGGCCCGAGCCGTCCGTTCGCCAGCAGCCTGCCGCGCTCGGTGAGCACGACCGCTCCGGCGCGCGCGCCAGCCTGCTGACGAGCACGTCTGAGTCGTGGTTCCCCGACACGAACACGAACCGGCGACCGGCCTCCACGATCCGCCTGACGAGGCTGATCTCGAAGGGAGAGCCGCTCGAGGTGAGGTCTCCCGCGAACAGGAGCGTCGCCCCGGCGGCCGCGCGCTCGAGGGCCGGGAGCGCCAGCAGGTTGTTGTGGAGGTCCGAGGCCAGCACGAGCCGCGGTGCCCCCGCCACGTCGCCCCCGTCGGAGCTCTCGGCGACCAGCCGGGCGAGCCCCACGAGCTGCTCGTTCAGCTCCTCGGAGATCGCGCGGGCCGACCCCTGCGCCTGCTCGATCGCGCGAAGCGCCACCGGGATGTCGGGCCCGTTCGCGTAGTACTCGGGATCAGCGATCGCGCCGCGCGGGGGAAGAAGCAGCGCGAGTGCCACGACCAGCGCCGCGGCGGTCGCGGCCGCGGCGAGCTGCCAGCGAAGCCGCGGCGCCCCGTGACCCCGCACCGCAAACGCCATGAGTACTCCCCCGGCGAGTGAGCAGGCAAGCACCACGGCGAGCAGCAGGCGCAGGTAGGAGGCCACCGCGTCGCGTGCCTCGCTGCGCACCGCCTCCACCTCCGGGAGCTGACCCGCGGCCACGCGCCGGGCCGCCTGGCGGTCCACCGCGCGCACGTCGATCGAGAGCCGGGCCGGGGCGCGCACGGCGTCGAAGCGCACGCCCCAGTCGACGAGCGGAACGTATATGTCGAGCGCGCCGCCGCGAAAGGGCTGCACCGACAGCTCGATCCGGGCCACGCTCAGCTCGCGCTCGGCGCTGTAGGTGGCCAGCGCCAGCAGCCCGCCGCCGAGCGCGGCCAGCACCACGGCGGCAACCGCGGCGACCCTGCGGACGGCCCTCACGCACGGAAGGTACCCCTCGGCCCTGCGATCGCCCGCCCGGTGCACGCGCGCCGGCCCGAGCGAGGGCTACAGTTGACTTTCGGATGGCCACGCCGGCAACGACCGTGCAAATCACCATGCCCCAGATGGGCGAGTCCGTGACCGAGGGCACGGTGATCGAGTGGATGAAGCAGGTCGGCGACCGGGTGGAGGCCGAGGAGCCGGTCGTGGAGATCTCGACCGACAAGGTCGACGCCGAGGTGCCCTCGCCCGCTGCCGGGACGCTCGCGCGGATCGTCGCCGAGCCGGATGCGACCGTGCAGGTCGGCGCGGTGCTCGGCGAGATCGACGTGAGCGGCAACGGCGCGGCGCCGGCGCGCGAGCCCGAGCCGCCCCCGGCGGAGCCCGCGCCGTCCCCGGCGGAGCGCGAGCCGTCTCCGGCGGAGCCCGCGCCGTCCCCGGCGGACGAGCCGCAGGCTGAGGCACCCGGAGAGACGGTGGACGTGACGTTCCCCGAGATGGGCGACTCCGTCGCCGAGGGCACGATCCTCGAGTGGCTGGTGAAGCCGGGCGACAGCGTGGCGGCGGACGATCCACTGGTTGAGCTATCGACCGACAAGGTCGACGCCGAGCTGCCCTCGCCAGTGGCCGGCACGGTCACCGAGCTGCTCGTGGACGCGGACGCTACCGTCGCCGTTGGCACGGTCCTGTGCCGCATCACGGCCGGCGCTGGTATGGCGGCGGGCGCCACACCGGGCCCCGAGCAGCCAGCCGCGAGGCCGACCTCCGCCCCGGCGCCACCGGAGCCCGCCGGCAACGGCGGGAACATCACCCCGGTCGCCGCGCGCATCGCCAGCGCGCACGGGCTCGACATCGAGGCGATACGGGGCACCGGCCCGCGCGGACGAGTCACGAAGGAGGACGTGCTGGCCGCGGTGGAGGGCAACGGCGCAGGAGCCCGCTCGCCGGCGGCAGCGGCGGCGCCGAATGCGCCCGGGGGCGCCGAGGTCACGGCCATGCGAGGCCCCGCCGCCACGCTCGCCCGCTTCATGAACGAAAGCCGCTCGATCCCCACGGCCACGAGCTTCCGCACGCTGCCTGTGGACGTGCTGGACGCGCGCCGCAGGGAGCTGAAGGCGCGCGGCCGCAAGCTCTCGTTCACGCACCTGATCGCATGGGCCGTCGTCGAGGCGGCGCAGGAGATGCCGGTGATGACGAACTCCTACGCCGAGGACGGCGGCAAGCCACAGCGGGTCGCGCCCACGTCCGTCAGCCTCGGCCTGGCCGTGGACGTGGAGCGTAAGGACGGCACGCGCTCGCTCGTCGTGCCAGTGCTCGCCGGGGCGAGCCAGATGAGCTTCGCCGCCTTCGTCGAGCGCTATGACGAGCTGGTGGCGGGGGCGCGCGACAACACGCTCGATCCGGGCGCCTACCAGGGCGCGAACATCACGCTCACGAACCCCGGTGGCATCGGCACCGTGGCCAGCGTGCCGCGGCTGATGCCGGGTCAGGGCACGATCGTGGCCACCGGCGCGATCGGCTACCCGGCCGGTCTCACGCACGCCGACCCGGCGAAGCTGCGCGAGCTCGGCGTCCAGAAGGTCATGACGATGACGAGCACGTACGACCACCGCGTGATCCAGGGTGCGGAGTCGGGCGCCTTCCTGCGCCGGGTCGAGGCTCTCCTCCAAGGCGAGGACGGGTTCTACGACGGCGTCTTCGAGGCGCTCGACCTCGACGCGGTCGCTTCGGGATCGGACGCGCCGGCGGCGGTGACCGCCGCCGAGCCGGTGCCGGCCGCCGCCACGCCCGCGGCGCCGCCCGTGGTCGACGCCGCCTTGCTGCAGGCGGTGCAGGCGGCGACGTCGCTCGTAAAGGCGCACCGCATGCACGGCCACCTGGCCGCGCAGCTCGACCCGCTTGGCTCCTTGCCGGTCGGCGACCCGGCGCTCGACCCCGCCACCGTGAGCCTGACCGACGAGCTGATGCGGCGCATCCCGGCGTCGGTCCTCCGGGTGGCGGTGCCCGGCGAGACCTTCGCGGACGCGCTGCCCGCGCTGCGCGAGACATACACGGGCACGATTGCCTACGAGATCGAGCACATCTCGGACCACCAGCAGCGGGTGTGGCTGCGCCAGGCGATCGAGTCGGGGGCGCACCGCCGGCCGCTGGCCGCCGACGAGCAGCGCCGCCTGCTCGAGCGGCTCTCGCAGGTCGAGGCGCTCGAGAGCTACCTGCACAAGGCCTTCCTCGGTAAGAAGCAGTTCTCGATCGAGGGCCTCGACACGCTCGTCCCGATGCTCGACGAGGCGATCGACCTGTCCGCCGCGCACGGCGCCCGCGAGGTGGTGCTCGGCATGGCGCACCGCGGCCGGCTAAACGTGCTGGCGCACACGGTTGGGCGCCCCTACGAGACGATCCTGGCCGAGTTCGAGGGCGAGCAGACGCTGGCGGTCGACACCGCCGCGCCCGAGGGCGGCACGGGCGACGTGAAGTACCACTACGGCGCGAGCGGCACGCGCTCCGCGGCCTCCGGGAGCAGCGTGACGGTCACGCTGTCGCCGAACCCGAGCCACCTGGAGTACGTCAACCCGGTGATCGAGGGCCGCGCACGCGCCGATCAGACGAGCCGCAAGGCGCGCGACCTCGTGCACGACCCGGGAGCCGTGATCCCGGTGCTGATCCACGGCGACGCCGCGTTCCCCGGCCAGGGGATCGTGGCCGAGACGCTCAACCTGCAGGCCCTGCGCGGCTACTCCACCGGCGGCACGATCCACGTGATCGCGAACAACCAGCTCGGCTTCACGACCGATCCCGACGAGAGCCGCTCGACGCGCTACGCGTCGGACCTCGCGAAGGGATTCGACATCCCGATCATCCACGTGAACGCCGACGACGTGGAGGCCTGCATTGCAGCCGTCCGCCTCGCGCACGCATACCGCGAGGGCTTCGGCCGTGACGCTCTCATCGACCTGATCGGATACCGCCGCTTCGGCCACAACGAGACGGACGAGCCGGCATACACGCAGCCGCACATGTACGCGCTGATCAAGAAGCACCCGCCGGTGCGGCAGCTCTACGCCGAGCGGCTGCAGGCGGCCGGCGTGGTGACCGCCGAGGAGGCGAAGGAGATGGCGAGCGCTGCCTACGCGCGCGTGGGCGAGGCGCACGAGGAGCTGAAGCGCGCGATGGGCGCGCCGCCCGAGACGGGCGAGCACGAGCTCGACCGCACGATGAGCCGCGAGCCGCGGACCACGGTCGCAGAGGAGACGCTCCGCTCGCTGGGCGAGCAGCTGCTTCGCGTGCCGGACGGGTTCGAGGTGCACCGCAAGCTGCGGCCGTTCCTCGACCGACGTCGTACGGTTTTCGGCGAGGAGGCCGCGCCGGTGGACTGGGCGCACGCGGAGGCACTCGCGATCGCGTCGCTCCTCGCGCTCGGCGTGCCCGTGCGGCTGACCGGGCAGGACACCGAGCGCGGCACGTTCAGCCAGCGCCACGCCGTGCTGCACCACGCCGAGACCGGCGAACGCTGGTGCCCGCTTCAGCAGCTGCGCGATGCGCACGCCCCGTTCGAGCTGTACAACAGCCCGCTCTCGGAGCAGGGCTGCGTTGGCTTCGAGTACGGCTACAGCGTGCAGGCGCCGGACTCGCTCGTGCTCTGGGAGGCGCAGTTCGGCGACTTCGTGAACTCGGCGCAGGTGATCGTCGACCAGTTCCTCGTGTCCGGCCTGGCGAAATGGGGCCAGACCTCACGGCTCACGCTGCTCCTGCCCCACGGGTACGAGGGATCAGGCCCCGAGCACTCGAGCGGCCGCGTCGAGCGTTTCCTCCAGTCCGCGGCCGAGGGGAACATCCGCGTCGCGAACTGCACGACGCCTGCCCAGTACTTCCACCTGCTGCGTCGCCAGGCGCTCGTCTCGAAGCCGCGCCCGCTCATCCTGATGACACCGAAGAGCCTGCTGCGGCTGCCGGCCGCCGGCTCGCCGCTGTGGGAGCTCGCCGAGGGGTCCTTTCACCGCGTACTCGACGATCCCCGCTTCGCCGACAGCGGCTCGCCCGCGCGCGAGGAGGTCACGAAGCTCGTCCTCTGCTCGGGCAAGATCTTCTACGACATCGATGCGCACGAGCAGCGCGCCGAGCAGCGCCACATCGCGGTCGCGCGCGTCGAACTGCTCTACCCGTTCCCCGAGCAGGAACTCATCGATCTGATGGCGAGCTACCCCAACCTCGACCGCGTCGTCTGGGTTCAGGAGGAGCCGCGCAACATGGGTGCGCGCGGCTTCATGCGGCGCCGCATGGCGAAGATCCTTCCGGAGCGCATGTCGTACGACTACGTCGGCCGTCAGCTGCGCGCCGCGCCGGGAGAGGGCTATTCCGCGGCGCACAAGCGGGAGCAGGCGCGCATCGTGCGCGTGGCGCTCGACCTCGAGGACGACCGGCTCGAGCCGGACCTGTCGGCACAGCGGCCGCAGATGTAGAGCGGCGCGCCGCCTGCAGCGCGCGTGGTCTGTTCGTCGGCGCCGGTTCGCCGCGTCAGCGCTTCACGCGCTGCGCCTCGGCGATGCGCGCCGCCAGCTCGCGCGAGCCGAGCTTTCGCTGGAGCGCGCCGACCGGGCCGGGTGCAAGCGCCGCCGCGACCGCCCCGACCCGCAGCGCTAGCGGCGCCACGTCGATCTCCGCGCGTTCCTCCTGGACCCCGCGCACGACCGCCGCCGCGACCTCCTGAGGGGTCACCAACCCGACGCCCGGGCGCAGCTTCACGCCGGTCTCCGCGAACATGCCCTCACCGGACACGAATCCCGGGGAGACCACCGTCACGCCCACGCCGCTCCCGTGCAGGTCCTCGTACAGCCCGGCGGCGAAGCCCCGCAGCCCGTACTTCGTGGCCGAATAGACGGTGGAGCCCGCCGACGCGATCTTGCCCGAGAGCGAGCTCACGTAGACGAGGTGGCCGTGCCCGCGCTCCTGCATGCCGGGAAGGAGCGCGCGCGTGAGCTGCATCGGTGCGCGCAGGTTCACGTCGAGTGCGCGGTCGATCTCCGTCGGCGAGAAGTCGTCGAGGAGACCGCTGGCCGGCAGCCCGGCGTTCGCCACGAGCACGTCGACCGCGCCCGCGCGCTCCGCCAGCGCGGCCGCTCCAGCGGCGTCGGCGAGATCGGCCTCGATCACCTCCGGGCGCCCACCGAGCTCGGTCCGAACGTCCTCGAGCACGTCGGAGCGGCGCCCGCTCACGAGAAGCCGCGCCCCGCGGGCGTCGAGCGCCCGCGCGATCGCCTTGCCGATGCCACCGCTCGCGCCCGTGAGGAGGACCCTGGCTCCGCCGATCTCCATCGCCACGGACGCTAGCGGAGCCCGCATGGCATCAGCGCGATGCTGATCGAACATCAAGGAAGCCGGCCGCGCGTGGCCGACTCGGCGTACGTGCCGCCGAACGCGGTGCTGAGCGGCGACGTGGTCGTTGGCGACGGCGCCCGCATCCTCCTCGGCGCCTTTCGACGGCGGAGGGCGGCCTCGTGGAGGTCGGTCCGCGGTGCATCGTGATGGAGAACGCTGTGCTGCGCGGGCGCGAGTCGCATCCGCTGCGGCTCGGCCACAGCGTCCTCGTGGGACCCAACGCCCACCTGAACGGCGCGACCGTGGACGACGGGGTCTTCCTGGCCACCCGGCGTCGCGGTTGCCCGGGCGTCCGCATCGGGCGCGGTTCGGAGGTTCGCATCGGCGGCGTCGTGCACGTGAACAGCTCGCTCCCCGCCAAGACCACCGTCCCGATCGGCTGGATCGCGGTGGGCGACCCGGCCGAGCTGTTCCCCCCGGGCGCGCAGGTCGAGCTATGGGCGGTCCAGCGCGAGCTCGACTTCCCGAG
>Ga0126307_10003500_pt1 | contig 10754 bp, 10 predicted proteins | sample Plot28_FD_89955 | JGI IMG/M metagenome (GOLD analysis project Ga0126307, IMG submission 89955) | Serpentine soil microbial communities from UC McLaughlin Reserve, CA, USA - Plot28 | ecosystem: Environmental > Terrestrial > Soil > Grasslands | place: USA: UC McLaughlin Reserve, Lake County...
GAGCGCCGTCAGCCCGAACGCGTACGGAGCGAGCAGGAAGAGATGGCGTCTCCGGTCCGTCACCTCTCCGCGCGGCCGAACAGCGGCGTCGTCGCCGCGATCGCCTTGCGCGCAACTTCCTCCGGCGGGACGCCCTCGTACAGACCCTGCTCGAGCTCGCCCTCGATCGCGTCCTCGATCTCCGGCCACGTCGACACCGTCGGCACGTGCCGGATGTTCGGGATCGCATCCAGGAAGACCCGAGAGTTGCGCGGCTTCGCCGACGGGTTCAGGAACGCCTCGGAGTTGGCGACGCTACGGAGCGACGGCACCGTGCGGCCCGTGCGGGCGGCGATCCGCTGTCCTTCCTCGCCGAGCGCGAACTCCATGAACGACCAGGCGGCGTCCTTGTTCTTCGAGGCCTTCGTCAGGCAGTACGCGTCCGAATGGAGGATCCCCGCGGGCTCGCGCACGATCGGCATCGGCGCGACGTCCCAGTCGAAGGACTCGATCGTCCGGAACACCGGCGTCGATCGCCGCGAGGAGAAGAGCATCGCCAGACGGCCGTTCATGAACCGGGACTCGTCGTCCTCGGACTCGACGTCCGTTTCCGTCGGCACGACCGCGTGCGTTCCCCGCAGGTCGAAGAGGAGCTGCATCGCCTCGAGCGCCTCGGGCGAGTCGAGCGTGAGCCGCGTGGGCGCCTCGTGCGAGTCGACGATCTCGCCGGCGTTCGACCAAACGAGCGGCGCGAGCCGGATGATCGACGGTTCGATTCCGAGCCCGTAGAGCTCGTAACGGCCCTTGCCGTCGGTGTTCTTCGTCAGCTTCGCCGCGACGTCCACGAGCTCGTTCCACGTCCACCCTGGGCGCGGCTCAGGCACGCCGTATTTCCGGAAGAGATCGCGGTTGTAGTAGACGACGAGACTGGAGATGTTCTGCGGCATACACGTGAGCTCGCCGTTCCAGCGAAACGCTTCCACCGCTTGCGGATAGAAGTGGTCGACCTCGAACGCGGCAGAGTCCTCGACGCGCTGCTCGACCGGCTCGAGCACGCCCTTCGACGCGAACTGACCGTAGAAGCGGTAGTTGATCAGGAAGAGATCCGGCGGAGAGCCTCCCGCGAACGATGTCGAAAGGCGCGCGATCAGGTCATCGCGGTCGCTGGCCTCGATCAGCCGCACGTGCGCGCCGTCGTTCCGGCGCTCGTACTCGGAGATGATGTTGCGATACGCGCGCAGCTCCTCCGGGTCGCCGAAGACGAGGAAGTCGACATTGCCCTTGGCGCCCGAGTCGGAGCCGCCGCAGGAGGTGCCGAGCGCGAGCGTCAGCACGACGAGCGCAAGCGCTTTCAGCGTCCGAGCCATCCCACACCTTTGTTTTCGTGGAGGAAGAACCGTTGTGCGACGACGAACGCCGCGATCACGGGCGCCGTGGCGAAGACCGCTCCCGCGAGCAGCACGGGATAGTTCGCCGCGTCGAGCTGTGCCAGCGACCTGAGCCCGAGCGGAAGCGTAAAGAGGCGCGCGTCGAAGAGATAGATCAGTGGGTCGAGGAAGTTGCCCCACGTGAAGATGAAGGCCAGCAGAGCGACCGCTGCCGTCGTGCCGCGAACGAGGGGCATCGCGACGCTGCGCCACGTCTCGAGCGCCGTGCCGCCGTCGACCGCAGCCGCGTCGAAGACCTCGCGCGGCACGCGTCGGAAGGTCCACCAGTACACGAGCACGTAGAACGGCGACGTTCCGATCAGCGCGGGTGCGATCAGCGGCACGTACGTGTTGGTGAGCTCGAGCGTCCGGAAGAGCGCGAATCGCGGGACGAGGAGCGCCGTCGCCGGGACCATCAGCGCGACGAAGGACAGCGCGACGAACACTTTCTCGATGCGGCCTCGGAGCTGTGACAGCGCGAAGCCCGCCCATGACGCCACGAGCACCGTCAGCGGCACGACCAACGCGGCGACGAGCAGCGAGTTGAGCGTGTGGCGCGCGAGGTCAACCACGTCGAGCGCCCGCCCGTAGTTCGCGAACGAGATCGGTTCGGGGACAAGCTCGGGCGTCCGCGGCGGCGGCGCGCCTGCGCGCCTGAGCGAGCCGCTCACCATGAGCGCGAGCGGGATCAGGAACAGCGACGCGACCACAGCGCCGCCAAGTCCCCGCACCCTCCCTCCCACCGCCATCGACGCGCGCAAGCATGCCAGCGGCCGACAGCGACGCCTCAAAAGCGGGCTACCATGCGCGCGGCGTCGGTACGAATTCTGGGGGTTAGGTCATGTTCGAAAACGTCGTTGCGCTGAGGCGGCTGGTCTGCTGCTCGCTCGGCGCGGTGGTGATCGCCTTTGCGGCAGGCCTCGCCGCGTCAACCGCGTCGGCGGCGGGAACGCAGCGGCCCGTGCCGTCGCTGCAGCCGGCAAAGACCGCAAAGCTGTGGCGGCAGCTCGTCGACCGGCCCCGTGCGCTGACCGCGCGCCGAGCCGCCGATTGCCGGCCGCTCCGCGCCGTCTTCTACACGGCAAGCGACTGGCTCCGCCTGGCGACGAAGCTTGCCGGCGCTGCGTCGACATGCGCCGAGTACTACATCTCGATCCCGCCGATCGTCGCGGACAAGACGACGTTCCGGTACGACCAGCCGTGGCGGATCCGCGCCCTCGGCCCCAACTTCCACGTGCTCGCGGAGATCCACATGAACGCGTGGAGCACCTGGGTCGCGAACAACGGCGGCAGCTGGTACGCCGCCGGCGTCGAAGCTCGGCGGCGGATGGCCGCATCCGGCTTCGACGTCGCGAGCGGGGACAGCTGGTCCGTCAACGAGCTGTCCTCCGCAGTCCGTCGCGGCGACGGCGACGCGCGCGCAAACGTCCGCGACCTCATCCGCGGGCTGTACGAAGGCGACGGAACTGGCCCGCGCGTCACAGGCGCCGTGCTGGTCGCCGGCTTCAGCCAATCCGGGACGTACCTCTCGGTCTACAAGTCGAACCTGCAGGCGTGGTTCGAAGACACGGCCTTCTGGAACGACATGTCGTCGTACGTCAGCGACTGGGCGCAGGAGGTCTACGGAGACGTCCGCAACTACGCCGCCGCAGACGCGACGCTCCCCGAACGGCGGGACGCGCTCGAGGCGTACCTCGCCCACGAGCTGACGCTTGCCAACGCGGGACCGGACGAGGTCGCACCGGCGAGATCGTTCCTCCAGTCGGCGTACAACCCGCTCGCGAACGCGGCTTGGCAATGGGATTCGGCCTACGGCTGGACGGCCGTGCCGTACGCGCAGATGCAGGACTTCGTCTCCGCCCAGACGTACGCGCTCCGCTCGCTGCAGCCTCTGAGCGGCTCGCCGATCGACCGCTTCGGCTTCGCGTGGGCTCCGAAGGTCCCGGCGACGATGACGTCGGCGGACTTCGCGACGCAGTCGGGATACGTCCTCGGCCGGCTCGCGGCGGCGATTCGTGATTCCGGAACGCCCGCCGATCCGGCCGACCCGGGAATCGGAGCGTGCTCGCCCGAAGGCTGGAACGCCTGGTGCTCGACCGTCCTCGACGGCGCGTGGCTGAACCACGCGTGGAACACGTTCACGACGTGGGCGCCGCCCGCGCTCGGCTTCACCGGCCCGCCCACCACTGCCACGGCAGGCGAGCCAACGGCGCTGACGGTGCAGCTCCAGGTCGCCGGCGTGGCGCGCACCGCGCAGGCGCCTGTACCGGTAACGGTCTCGACGAGCTCGCCAGCGGGCGCCTTCGCACTCGACCCGGCGGGGCCATGGACGAGCTCCCTCGACGCGACGGTTCCGGCCGGGGCAGCGGAAGCCGGCTTCTACTACCGCGACACACGCGCGGGCACGGCGACGGTCTCGGCGACCTCGCCGGGGAGAGTTCCAGCCGGCCGGACGGTGACGGTCTCGGCGGGGCCGGTCGTGCAGCTCACGCTCTCGCCTCCGTCCGCGACCATCGCGGCGGGCGCAACGCAGGCCTTCAGCGCCGCCGGCGTCGACGCCTTCGGAAACGATGTCGCCGTCGATCCGACCTGGACGCTTTCCTCAGGGACTCCGGGATCGCTGTCCGCATCCACCGGCGCGTCGACGACCTTCGCGGCGAGCCCGGCGACCGGCGGTGTCGGCAGCGTCGTCGCGAGCGTCGGCAGCATCACGGCGGCGGCACCGGTAACCGTCCTCGCGCCAAAGCTCCGTGTCGTGTCCGTTACCTATGCGGTCCCGTGGAAGCGGCTCGTCGTGACGTTCACGGTCGTGCGGACGAGCGACGGCGCCGGCGTCCCCGGGGTCTCGATCCGGTTCACGACGTATCGCAGCGGCTGGCCGTTCGCCTCGTCGACCGTGGAAACGGGCCTCGACGGCCGCGCGGTCTACACATCGGCCGACCAGGCCCGACGCGGTTGCTACACGACGACGCTCGACGACGTCTCGGGCGCCGGCCTCGGCTGGGACGGCTTCACGCCGCCAAACCAGTACTGCGACTGAGGCGGGCGTCGCCGGCCCGCCGCACGACACACGGCGCCAGCCTCGGCCGCGGCCGCACGCTGCGGGCGAACGCAGGAGACCGGGCTACGATGCACACGGCGTCTGATCGGTTCATCGGGGGTTGTGGTCGAGAAGGATTCGTGCTGATGCGAGCGGCTCTCCTATCCGTCGTCGCGCTCGTGGTCGCTCTTGCCGCCGCGTCTCCGTCACGTGCCGCTTCGGACCGACCGGTGCCGTCGCTGCAGCCGGCGAAGACGGCGAAGGTGTGGCAGCGCGTCGCCGAACGGCCCCATGCGTTCACGGCCCGGACGACCGCGGACTGCCGATCGCTCCGCGCCGTGTTCTACACCGCGAGCGACTGGTTGCGCCTAGCAACCAAGCTCGCCGCCGCGGCGTCCCCGTGTGCCGAGTACTTCATCTCGATTCCGCCGGTCGTGGCCGACAAGACGACGTTCCGCTACGACCAGCCGTGGCGCATCCGCGCCCTCGGCCCGAACTTCCACGTCCTCGCGGAGATCCACATGCCCGCGTGGAGCACCTGGGTCGCCAACAACGGCGGCAGCTGGTACGCCGCCGGCGTCGAGGCGCGACGCCGCATGGCCGCGTCCGGCTTCGACGTCGCGGGCGGGGACAGCTGGTCGGTCAACGAGCTCTCCTCCGCGGTGCGACGCGGCGACGGCGACGCGCGCGCGCAGGTTCGCGACCTCGTCCGAGGCTTGTACGAAGGCGACGGGACCGGGCCCCGGGTGAAGGGTTCCGTCCTGGTCGCGGGTTTCAGCCAATCGGGCACGTACCTCTCGGTCTACAAGTCGAACCTGCAGGCGTGGTTCGAAGACACGGCCTTCTGGAGCGACATGTCGTCCTACGTCAGCGACTGGTCGCAGGAGGTCTATGGGGACGTCCGCAACTACGCGGCACCAGGCGCGACGCTGGCCCAGCGGCGAGACGCGCTGAAGGCCTACGTCGCGCACCAGCTGACGCTCGCCAACGCGGGACCGGACGAGGTCGCATCGGCGAAATCGTTCCTTCGGTCGGCATACAACCCGCTGGCAAATGCGGCTTGGCAATGGGATTCCGCCTACGGCTGGACGGCGGTGCCGTACGCGCAGATGCAGGACTTCGTCTCCGCGCAGACCTACGCCCTCCGCTCGGCCCAGCCGCTCAGCGGCGCGCCGGTCGACCGCTTCGGTTTTGCCTGGGCGCCGAAGGTCCCGCCGACGATGACGTCGGCCGACTTCGCGACGCAGTCGGGGTATGTGCTCGACCGCCTCGCGGCGGCGATTCGTGATTCCGGAGTCGCGGCCGATCCCGCCGACCCCGGAATGGGCGCGTGTGCGCCGGCAGGGTCTAACGCCTGGTGCTCGACCGCGCTCGACGGCGCGTGGCTGAACGGCGCGTGGAACACGTTCACGACGTGGGCTCTGCCGGCGGTCGGCTTCACGGGCTCCCCCCCGACGGTCACGGCAGGCGTCCCGCAGTCGCTGACGGTGCAGCTGCAAGTCGACGGGGTGGCCCGCACCGCGCAGGCCTCAGTGCCCGTCACGGTGTCGACAAGCTCGCCCGGCGGCGCGTTCGCGCTCGATCCGGCCGGGCCGTGGGTGAGCGCGCTCGAGGTCACGGTGCCGCCGGGCGCCGCCGACGCGGGCTTCTACTACCGCGACACGCGCGCGGGGTCGGCCACGCTGTCGGCATCCTCGCCTGGTCGCGTCTCGGCCGGCTACACGCTGGCCGTCGCACCCGGCGCCGTTGCGCAACTGACCGTCTCGCCCACGTCGGCAACGGTCGCCGCGGGCGCAAGACAGGTGTTCACGGCAGCCGGCGCCGACGCATTCGGAAACGGCGTCGCCGTCAACCCGTCGTGGACGCTGTCGGCGGGGACGCCGGGAACACTGTCTCCGTCCACTGGCGTCTCGACGACGTTCGCCGCGAGCCCCGCGGCCGGCGGCGCCGGTGCCGTCGTGGCGAGCATGGACAACGTGACGGTAGCCGCACCGGTAACGGTGGTCGCACCGAAGCTGCGGGTTCGATCGATCAGCTATGCAGTCTCGAAGAAGCGCCTTGTCGTCAAGTTCACGGTCGCGCGAACGAGCGACGGCGTGCGCGTCCGTGGTGTCTCGCTCCGATTCACGACGTCTCGGAACGGCCGGGCGCTTGCAACGGTCACCGTGCGCACGAGGCCGGACGGGCGTGCGGTCTACATATCGCGGAAGCAGGTGCGACGAGGCTGCTATTCGACGAGGCTCCGCAGAGTCTCGGGCGCGGGCCTCGTTTGGAACGGCTCGACGCCCGCGAACCGATACTGCCGCTGAGGTGACCACGCCGCACGCCGCGCCAACTTCGGGTCGAGCCGGCGGGGGCGGCGAGAAGCGAGCCGTCGACCCGGGAGACCCGCGGTGTGCATCGGGCGATTCTCCCAACCGCCCTCCCTTCGCTCCAGGGCGGCGAACGAGCGGCAGCCCCTTGCGGGGCTGCCGCCTACTTGAGGTGCGCGTGCCTACGAGCGGTCGCGCGCGCGTTTGATCGCGCGCTCGAGCTCTGCCTTCTTCATCCGCGAGCGGCCCTCGATCTTCAGCCGCGTCGCCTGACGGTAGAGCTGCTCCCTCGTCCGGTTGCTCGTCGACGACGACCGGGTCGATCCGCCGGCGCCGGACGAGCGTCCACGGGAGGACGACGACCGCGACGACGATGTCGTGGAGCGCGCTGACCGCGACTTCGGCGCGTTGCTCGACGATCTCGTCGAGCTCCGGGAGCTGCCTCCCGAGCGGGAGCTTGGCTGCGACCCGCGCGATGACGAGGTCGAGCGGCCGCCCGAGCCTCTTGTCGAGCTCCGGCTGGAGGTCGACCCGCCGCGGGACGACGAACCGCCGCTCCGGCTGGACGTCGAGCCGCCGCGCGAGGACGAGCCGCCGCTGCGGCTGGAGCTTGACCGGGCCGCGCTGCTCCGCGACGACGAGCCGCCGCTACTGCGCGACGATGAACCGCCGCTCCGGCTCCGGCTCGAGCTCGACCCGCCGCGCGGCGACGAGCCGCCGCTCCGGCTGGAGCTCGACCGGGCCGCGCTGCTCCGCGACGACGAGCCGCCGCTACTGCGCGACGACGAACCGCCGCTCCGGCTCGAGCTCGACCGGCCCGAGCTGCTCCGCGATGACGGCGCGCCGCTACTGCGCGATGACGACCCGCCGCTACTCCGCGACGAGGAGCCGCCGCTCCCGCTCGAGCTACTCCGCGGCGATGAACCGCCGCTCCGGCTCGAGGTCGACCCGCTGCGTGAGCTCGACGACTTCCGGCCGCTCGAGCTGCTCCCGGAGCCGCGCGAGGACGAGCCGGACGACCGGCTGCCGGTGCCCCTCGAGCTCGAACGCGTCGCACGCGTGGCGCCGGACCGCGAGGAGCGCCGGCCACGGCCCGCGGCAGCTCCGCCTTTGCCGCCGTCCACGCCTTCTGACGACTCGTCGCCGCCCGCCTCGGCGGAGCGTTGTGACGACTCACCGCCGCCCGCCGCTTGGGGCTCGCCCTCGCCGCCGCCGTCATCGCTGTCGGATTCGTCGTCCCCGATCAGCTTCTTGGCGACGCCGACCGCAGCCGGGATCGCGACACCGAGCGCTGCGCCGGCGACGACCTTCTTCGGCACCGACATCCCCTCGTCGTCCGACGATTCGTCCTCGGTCGAGGCCGTTTCCTCTTCGGTCGACGAAGCTTCGTCTTCAGTTGCCATCGTTCACCTCCCGCGCGCCGGTCGCGCTGCGTCGGTGCGCAGCGAAATGCGACGCGTCTGTCATCCCTTTGCGTTGTTGAACGACTCGATGAATCGCGGCACGATCCGATCCTTCACGAAATCCGGGCCGCTCTCGGCGAGATAGCGCCCCGCGGCATCCGCCGCGTCCTCGGCGAGCGGAACGAGCGCGTCACGCGCAGCGTCCAAGCCACCGGCCGCCGCGGATGCGAACAGCGACTGGCCGGACTGGGCCACCTTCTTCCCGGACTGGGCCACCTTCTTCGGCGACTTCGACGGCTGGTCGCCGGCGCCCTCGCCGCCGCCGTCGCTGCCGCCGCCGTTCGAGCCGTGCGACAACGCCTTCCGCACCGCGAACGTCGCGGCAGCTCCGGTCGCGGCCGCCGCCGCCGCCGCCTTCAGCGCAGTGGCGCGCCCACTTCCACCGCCACTATCACTGCCACTTTCCTGCTCAGTTTCGTCCGTCTGCTCTTGGTCGGCAACAGGCATGTATCTCCTCCAGATGTGACGTAGTTACGAGGACGAGGACGAGGACGAGGACGAGGGCGAGGACGCGGTCGAGGTCGCACTCTTCTGGCGCCTTTGCGCGCCGCTCGAGTTCGACTTCTGACCCCGATCCCCCTTGCCGCCGATCTCGTCGATCCGCGACATCAGCGTTTCGTTGATGCTGTTAAACGTCTGCGCTGCGTTGTCGGCCTGCTCGCTGATCGAGTCCGCAATCTGCGTCAGCTTCTCGAAGTCCGGGCCGTCCTTCAGCTCTGAACGAAGGTCGCCGAGAAGACCCTCGAGCTGATCGGCAACCTGCTCAACGTCTTTCAGTGACGCCATCGAGTTCCCCTTTCGTAAGACATCTCGCCCGAGGGTTCCCAAAAGTGTCGCTTATTAGTCCTCGGCGTCTCAGAGGAGGTTTCCGAGCGGTCCGAGGTTCAGATTCAGGTCCTCGTCGCGCAGCCCGAACTCGTCCTTCAGCTCGTCCATGCGTTCGGCGAGCTTCATGAACGTCTCGCCGAGTCGCTCGACTTGCTCGTCCGTGAGCGTCCCCTGTTCCATCCGCCTGAGCGCCTGTCGCTCCATCAGCTGGCGCAGGAGTTCGATCAGCGTGAGCACGAGTTGCGCCAGCCCGCGCTCCACGCTCTCCGGGTCGGCGGTGACACGACGTGGGAACGCGTCGCGGATCTGGTCCAGCTCGCGCGCCAGGAGGTCGAGGTCGCCGTGGGCGTTCTGCAGGCGGGCCGCGAGGTCGCCGTTCTCGGTCACGGCCGCGCCTCCGGCTCCGCGAACGTGTAAGGCGCCCACGGCCCCGTGCAGACGACTGTGATCTCGGGGTGGGCTGTGCAGAAGCGATCGACGATCGACCGAAACGTCGCGGCGTCGTCGCGCGCGACGAGGTAAGCCGCGTCATGGGCGAACCCGCCGAGGGGGCGCCTGCGAACGCTCGCGTGCGCTCGCCGCTCGAGCGGGTCATGCAGCGCGGACACCAGGCGCTCGGTGAGACGACGCTCCTCGAGCTTGAGCCGCATGTACTCGGTTCCGTTCGCGGCGCGTCCGGACTCCGGCTCGCGCGGATCGGCCAGGCACACGCCGAGCTCGACGCATCCCTCGACGGCCGTCAGCCGGCTGCGGAGTTGGTCGAGTCGTGGCGAGATCTTGGCGACGAGTTCCTCGTCGTCGCCGAACCGCTCACCGAAGCGGACCGGGAGCACTGCGTCCGCGACCTCGGCCAGCGCCTCCACCGCCAGCCCGTGCTCGAGCGGCGCATCGCGGTCGGACGTCTCGGGCAGGTCATCCCCGACGACTGCCACGACGTCTTCGATCGGCACGGCTCGAAGGGATGCACCGCCGATGCCGCCTCGCGGCGGAAGCGCTGCGAGACCGCGCACGAGGGCGTAGAGGTGGATCATTTGCTGTCGCCCGTCGCGGCGAGTCGATCGAGTGTCGACGCGGACGCCAGCAGCACGCGCAGGCCCACGTAGACAAGATCGACGTCGGCGACGGCGAGCGTGATGTCACCGTGAACTACGACGCCCGCGTTCAGCACGCGGTCGACGAGCTCGATCAGCGTGATCTGTTCTTCGAGCGGCCGTGGCCGAGGCTCGATGACGCTCACTCTGGTTCCTCGGCGCCGACGAAGTTGTACGCCGGCCACGGGCCCGTCACCTCGAACGTGATGCCGTGGTCGCGATGCTCGTCGGCGAGCCGCCGCACCTCGGCGCTGAGGCGGCCGTCGCCGCGCGCGACGAGGTACGAGGCGTTCAGGAGCATCCTGTCGCTCCGCCCGCTCAGCTCCGGCGGCTGAGGACGGTTCACGCGCGCGGCGTCCGCAACGGAGCGCAGGGCTTCGTGGGCTCGCGCGACGATTTCCGTAGACAGCGCCTCCGCTTCCGCCTCGAGCCGCCGCTCGCGCTGCCGCCGGAGAAGGTACGCGGTGCCGGCGCCTCCGCCCTCGTCGCCGGCGTCGTCGCCCGAACGGTTGCGCAGCGACTCCTCGACGCGAGACCGGTCGGCGAACGCCTTGACGCCGAGCTCGACGCGCCCCTCGATCCGCTCGAGCGCGCGCTCGAGCTCGTCGCGCCGA
>Ga0126307_10003502_pt1 | contig 10750 bp, 12 predicted proteins | sample Plot28_FD_89955 | JGI IMG/M metagenome (GOLD analysis project Ga0126307, IMG submission 89955) | Serpentine soil microbial communities from UC McLaughlin Reserve, CA, USA - Plot28 | ecosystem: Environmental > Terrestrial > Soil > Grasslands | place: USA: UC McLaughlin Reserve, Lake County...
GGAGACGGGCACCGTGAACGCCTTCGGCGAGCTCGTGAGCGTCTGCGCGAGCAGGAACTCGTTCCAGACGAAGAAGGCGGTCAGGAGGCCGGCGGTCACGAGCCCCGGCGCCGCCAGCGGCAGAATCACCTTGCGGAACGCCTGGAAGTAGGTCGCCCCGTCGACCAGCGCCGCCTCCTCGAGCTCCTTCGGGATCTCCTTAAAGAACGAGGTGAGGATGTAGATCGCGAGCGGAAGCGCGAAGGTGAGGTACGGCAGGATCAGCCCGATGTACGTGTCGTAGAACCCGATCTCGGTCCAGAGCTTGAAGATCGGCGCGGCGATCGCGATCGGCGGGAACGTCGAGATCGACAGGATGACCGCCAAGAGCAGGAACTTGCGTGGGAAGCGCAGGCGCGCCAGTGCGTAGGCCGCGAACGAGCCGACGATCAGGGCCAGGATCGTCGTGATACTCGTCACGATGACGCTGTTGCGCAACGCCGATGTGAAGTCGCCGTTCTTGAAGATCGAGTCGTAGTTGTCGAGCGTGGGCGACGGGGGGAGGAGGTCGGATTGCGACAGGTCCGATCCCGTCTTCAGCGACACGTTGATCAGCCAGTAGAACGGGAAGAGGCAGAAGATGCAGATGAGAACGACCGCCAGCCACATGAGCAGCGGCCGTATCCACCTACGCCCCGGCCCGCGCCGCTCGAGCGCGCGGGCCTCCTCGCGCTCCTTCTCCTTCTGACGCACGTCCGTGCCGGGGGTGACTACTCCGCCAGAGGCCTCCATCACGTGTCCTCCGCCAGCGACTTGATGTTCCCGCCGACCGTCCGGATGTAGATGAACGAGACACCCATTACGATCACGAACGTGAGCACCGACAGCGCCGAGCCGTACCCGATCAGGTTGTTGGTGGTCAGCTCCTGCTGCGCGATCAGCGACAGCGTCGAGGTGCCGTTGGTGCCGCCGGTAAGCACGAACGGGAGGTCGAAGATCCGCAGCGCGTCGAGCGTGCGGAAGATCAGCGCGACCAGGATCGCGGGCATGAGCAGCGGGATCGTGATGCGGCGAAAGCGCTGCCACGTCGTGGCGCCGTCCACCTTCGCGGCGTCATAGACGTCGTCCGGGATCACCTGGAGTCCCGCGAGCAGCAGCAGTGCCATGAACGGCGCCGTCTTCCATACGTCGGCGAGGACCATCACCGCCATCGCGTAGCCTTCCTGGCCCAGCCAGACGACGTTCTCGCCTATGCCGATCTTCTCGAGGACCGTCGGCGCGAGGCCGAGGTTCGGCTCGAACAGCGTCCGCCACGTGATTGCGCTCACGACCGTGAGCACCGCCCACGGCACGAGCACCACGGTCCGCAGAAGCCCACGGCCCTTGAACGCGGCGTGCATCGCGAGCGCCATACCGAGGCCAATCACCAGCTCCAGGGACACCGATAGGCCCGTGAAGAGGAACGTGTTCTTGACCGCACCCCAGAACTCGGTCGAGCCGAACGCCTCGGTGTAGTTGTCGAAGCCGGCGAAGCGCCACTTGCCGGGCTCGCGGAGGCTGTACTCGGTCAGCGAGAGCCAGACGGCGTAACCGATCGGATACGCCGCGACCAGGGCGATGACCACCATGGCCGGCGAGAGGAGCAGCGTGGCAAGACGCCGCTCCTCGCTGCCATAGCTCTTCTCCCTCTTGCGGCGCCTGCCGCGCCCCAATCTCGCCGTGGCGGCTTCCATGCCGCTAGAACGTCTCCAATGCCTTCTGAATCTCGTCGTTAATCTTGCTGGCCGCCTCGTCGGGCGACGCGTTTCCTTGCAGCGCGTCGTAGACGTTGTTGTAGATCGCCTCGCTGATCTGCGGGTAGACCGCCGACACCGGCCGCGCCTGCGCCTGCTCGATCGCGCTCCGCAGCTGGTCGGCGAACGGCATCGCCTTCTTCACCGCCGGGTCGTCATAAACCGACGCGACGGTCGGCGGCAGCGACGCCTCCGTCGCCATGATCTTCTGCTGATCCGGCTTCGTTGCGAACTCGATGAACGCCAGCGAGCCCTCCGGGTTCTTCGCGTAGGCCGAGATGCCGAGGTTGTAGCCGCCGACCACGCCGGCGCCCTCGTTGCCCTTGAAGCCCGGGAACGTCGCGATGTCGAACTTGTCAGCGATCTTCGAGTCCTTGCCGAGCGCATAGGCGTACGGCCAGTTGCGCATGAAGCTCGCATTGCCCGACTCGAACGCCCGCCGCGACTCCTCCTCCTTGTAGGTGGTGTTCGCCTTCGGCGCGGCGCCGTTCTTGATGCCGTCGGCCATGAACGTCAGCACGTCCTTGACCTCCTGCGAGTCGGCGGTCGCCTGCTTGCCGTCCTCGGAGATCACGCTGCCGCCCGCGCTGTACAGCAGCTCGAGGAAGTTCACGGTCAGGCCCTCGTAGCGGAAGCCCTGGTAGACCACGCCGTTGTCGGCCTTGGCCTCCTCGTAGAGGTCCTCCCACGTGTCGGGCGCCTTGTCGACCTGGTCGGTCCGGTAGTAGATGAAGCCCGCGTTCGAGTTGAACGGGACGCCCCAATTCTTGCCCTCGAAGTCGGTGGTCTCGACGGTGGACTCGATGAACTGGTCGCCGTTCTGCGACATGAAGTCCGAGACGTCCTTGAGCCAGCCCTGCCCCGCGTACTCAGCGGTCCAGATCACGTCCATGCCCAGCACGTCGCACTCGGTCGACTTTGCGCGCAGGCGCTGGATCTGAAGCCGGCGCTGCTCCCCCGCGTCCTCCGGCAGCTCGAGCAGTTTCACGTTTGCCTTCGGGTTCGCCTTGTTGAAGTTGTCGACGACCGTCCCGAAGGCGCCGCTCGTGTCCTTGCCGATGCACCAGGTGACGTCTCCGGACGCCTTCGCCTGGGTCGCCTTCTCGGCTTCCGGCGCCCCGCCGTCGTCGTCGTCGTCACTCCCGCATCCGGCGATCGCGAGCATCAGAACAGCGGCGAGTGCGGCGAGCAACCGCGGCATCTTCATCATTCGAGGTTCCTCCTCCTCGGGCAAGTTCACGTTCGCACTACCCGCTAGTCCGCGGATTTATTCGAATTGGCGGGTTCGCAACCGGCGCTTAACGGGCTGCCGTGGCGCGCTGGCGCTCGTGGCGGCCCTCGCAGATCTCCTCGGCGAGCTTGTCGCAGAACGCCGGCAGATCGTCGGGCCTGCGGCTCGACACGAGGCCGTTGTCGACCACGACCTCCTCATCGACCCAGTTGCCGCCCGCGTTGCGGATGTCGGTTCGCAGGCTGGGCCACGACGTGATCTTGCGGTCGCGCAGCACATCAGCTTCCACGAGCGTCCAGGGGCCGTGGCAGATGACCGCCACCGGCTTCTGCGCCTCGAAGAACGAGCGCACGAACCTCACGGCGTCGTCGTCCGTGCGCAGGAAGTCCGGGTTGGCGACGCCGCCGGGCAGCACGAGTCCGTCGTAGTCGCCCTCACTCGCCTCCTGAACCGTCTTGTCGACCTGGAACGTGTCGCCCTTGTCGAGGTGCTCGAAGCCCTGTATCGCGCCGCTCTCGAGCGAGACGAGCTGGGGCGTGCCGCCTTCCTTCTCGACCTTCTTCCACGGCTCGGTCAGCTCGACCTGCTCCACGCCGTCCGCCGCCAGAAAGGCAACCTTCTTGCTGTCAAGTTTTCCCATGCCGCGCTCGTACCCGGCTACAGCAGCTCAAGCACCTCAGCCGCCGCCGCGTCGCCCGAGCGGACCGCGCCGTCCATGTAGCCGTTCCAGACCTGCGCGTATTCCGCACCGGCCCAGTGCAGCGGGCCGATCGGCGCGTGCAGGGCCGGGCCATAGGCGGTCCAGGCGCCGGTGGGCATGTGGCAGCCGTAGCAGCCGCGCGTCCACTCCTCCTCGGCCCAGAGGCGCTCGATGTAGTCGTCGGGGCGGGCCGCCCGCGGCCCGAACATGCGCGCGAAGCAGTCGATCACCGCGGTGCGGCGCTCGTCGGGTCGCAGCCGCCCCAGTTGACGCGCGTTGCGGCCCTCCAGGAACCCGAGCAGGACGCCCGGCGACCCCTCGGGAGGCGAGTTGTCGAAGGCCAGCCGCACCGGGCCGCGGTCGCTCATGCCCTGGCCCGAGAGGCCCTCGGCGCGCCAGAAGGGCTCGGCGTAGACCGCCATGCACTTCGCGACCGTCCCGAGCGGCATGCGCTGGGTGAGCTGGTCGCGGTAGCCGGGCAGCGGCGGGTCGTAGGCGATGCGGCCCGCGAGTGTTGGCGTGATGGCGATGATGGCCCGGCGGCCGCGCCCGACGGCGGAGTCACTGTGAACGGTCACGCCGCGGTCCGCGCTGTGCTCGACGCTCCGGACCGGTGCGCCGAGTACGAGCCGCTCCTGGCCGAGCTCCTCCGCCATCCGAAGCGCGATCAGCTGGGACCCGCCCACGAAGCGGTCCTGCTGCGCTCCGCCCTCGGTGTCGAACAGCAGCTCGAGGCTGCCGGCCGAGTGGATGTAGAACAGCACGTGCAGGAGCGACATGTCCTCCGGCTGCGCGGCCCAGACCGCCTCGATGCCGAGGCCGAGCAGCATGCGACCGGACTTCGTGGCGAGATTGCGGCCCAGCCAGGTGGCGGCCGTCTGGCCGTCGAGCTGTGCCGCGTTCGCAGCCTCCCAGGGCGCGTCCAGCGGCACCTTGCGCGCGAGCCGGTTGAGGCGCCGCTGCGCCTGCTCGACATCGACGAGGACGGCCGGGTTGATGCGCGGGATCGTCCCGCGGTAGCGCCGGACGCTGCCCGCGTACTCGAGCAGGTTGTAGCCCTCGGCGTGCGTCGCGAAGCTGTCGACGCCGAGCTCCCGCGCGAGCGCGGCGAGCCGGTCCTGAGTGGGGCCGATCCACTGGCCGCCCACCTCGACGACCTTGCCCTCACCCAGGTCGTGGTTGAGGAGTCGACCGCCGACACGGTCGCGCGCCTCGAGCACCACCACGGCGGCCCCGCCCGCCGTCAGCGCGCGCGCGGCGGCCAGCCCGGCCAGCCCGGCGCCGACGACGACAACGTCCGCTTCGTGAGTCTCCGGGGCGGCCACGTCGGCAGCCTAAGGGCATCGCTGCGCAGCGGGCACCGCCCGCTGCTTGCGCAACTTCGCGGCATCGCCGCGCAGCGGGCGCCGCCCGCTGCTTGTGCCACGGCCTCGCTACCCTGCCCTATTCGCATGCCTCCCGCATCTCACTCGGTTGAGCGCGAGGAGGAGCGCCGCCTCAATACGCGGACGCTGGCGATCGCCAGCATCGCGTCGGCCACGGTGGCAGCCGTCACCTCGCAGCTCTGGATCGCCGGCACATGGATCGCCGCGGCGCTCACGCCTGTCCTCGTGACACTGATCAGCGAGGCGATGCACCGCCCGACGGAGCGGATCGCGCGCGCCTGGACGGCGGAGCGCGACGCGGGCGGCTCCGGGGCGGTCTCCCCGACCCGCACGGAGCCGACCGCCGTGACCGGGACGCCCGGCCTGGTGCGCGTCTACCGGGCCGGCGACACCGGCTCGCGCACCACGCTCACGCGGCGGCGGATCGCAATCGGCACGGTGGCGGCGACCGCCGCGATCGCGTGCGCGATCGGGCTGCTGACCCTCACGACCGTCGATCTCGTGAGCGGCGGCTCGGTCGGGAAGGGGTCCGGGCGCTTCACGTTGGGCGGGAGCGGGAGCAGCGACGCGAACGACGAACAGAAGGACGCGACTCAGCAGCAGCAGCAGCAACAACAGCAGGAGCAGCCGCGGTCGGATCAGCAGAAGACCGCGCCGAGCGACCAGCCGCCTGACACCACGGAGCCGGCCCCGGAGGAACAGCCTCCGTCGGACACCGCACCGGTGCCGCCATCATCCGAGACGCCGCCGGGCGAGCCGGTTCCGGACACGGGAACGCCCTAACCGGCCGCGCCCGCAGCACGCCCACCTCGCCTTTAGCGGCCGCTGCGCCGGGTAGGCGTGAGGGACCCGACGGAGGAGACGACATGGCTCAGTGCAAGGTCTGCGGGAACGAGTACGACAAGACGCTCGAGATCACGCGAGGCGGCGAGACGCACACATTCGACAGCTTCGAGTGCGCAATCCACGCGCTCGCGCCGACGTGCGGGCACTGCGGGATCAAGATCATCGGCCACGGGATCGAGTCCGACGGCGCGATCTACTGCTGCGCGCACTGCGCGCAGGCCTCAGGGGTCGAGGGCGCGCGCGACCGCGTCGAGGCCAGCTAGCGCTCCGCGGGCGAGCGCGCGCCTGGCACGTCCGTGCGGGCGCCCACGCCGCTCGCGAACTCGCGCGCGCGCAAGGGCCCGGCGCCGCCGGGCTCGAGCGGCGGCGTGTCGAGCCCCGCCCCCTCGTGCAGCCCGTCGAGCAGATCGAGCAGCGCCTCCGACGAGCTCCGCTTCGGCTGCCAGCCGAGCTCGGTGCGTGCGCGGGTCGTGTCCATCACCGGCACGGCGAACGCCATGTCGACCCAGCCGGGCTCGCTCGGCTGGAGCCGCAGCCCGTAGGTGAGCGCTGCGCCGCCGCGCAGGAGGCGGCCGGGCACACGCACGGTGCGAGCGCCCAGCGTGCGGGCAAGCTCGGGCGGGTCGAGGACGGGGTCGGCGGCGATGTTGAAGGCACCGCGAGCGTCGTCGTTGACGAGGGCGAGCCGGTAGGCCTCGCCCACGTCGTACGAGTGAACGGCCTGGAAGACCAGCCGCCCGTGCGCCGGAACCACTGGGATCAGCCGCCGCTGCACCAGGAAGTTCGGGAGCAGCGGGCCGGCGAACAGCCGCCGGATGCCGGAGGCGGCCTCGCGCTTGAAGATCAGCCCGGGGCGCAGGCGCACGACGCGCGTTTCCGGATGCTCATCCTCAAACCGGTCGAGCAGGCGCTCGACTTCGGCCTTGTGGCGCGCGTAGAAGGAGGTGCCTATCCCGGTGGTCGGCCAGCTCTCGTCGACGCCCCGGTCCTTGGGGCCGGGCGCGTAGGCGCCGACCGACGACGCGTACACGAGCGCAGGAACGCCCGCGGCCGCCGCGGCCCTGAACACGCGCGCGCTTCCCTCCACGTTGACCTCGTGCAGGCGCTGCTTGTCGCGGCCGGGCTGGATCAGCCAGGCGAGGTGGACGACGGCGTCGGCGTCCTGGAACAGCGGCCGCAGCGGAGAGCGCGAGATGTCGGCCTGGCGCCACTCGGTCTTCGGGAACTTGCCGTTCGGGATTCGGCGCGCGATACCGAGCACCGAGCCCACGGCCGGCTCCGACGCCAGTGAGCGCAGGAGGCTCGTCCCGACGTTACCGCTCGCGCCTATTACTACGACTCGCATAGCTCGCGGCAGCCCCGCCCCGGCTGGGTGCGCATGTGCCACTCGAGCCACCAGCCGGCATGCAGCAGCGCCGCAAAGCCGAAGCTCGCGCCCTTCATCGCCACCTCTCTGGCGCCGCTCATGGAGGGTCCGTACCCGCCTATGCTCAGGACAAACTGCGCCATGCACGACCACGGGCACACACACGTCCGGACCGAAGACGCCAGCCGGCTGACGCTCGCGCTGGCGCTGATCCTCGGGTTGATGGGCGCCGAGGTGGTGGCCGGCATCCTGGCCGACTCGCTGGCGCTGCTCTCGGACGCAGCTCACATGCTCACCGACGCCGGTGCCATCGCGCTCGCCCTGTTCGCGGCGCGGCTAGCGCGGCGGCCCGCACACGGCGGCTTCACGTTCGGCTTCCGGCGCGCCGAGATCCTGTCCGCCCAGCTGAACGGCGCAACGCTCGTCGCGCTCGCCGTGGTGATCGTCGTCGAGGGCGTCCGCCGGCTAATCGACCCACCCGAGGTGGAGGGCCTCGTCGTGCTGCTCGTGGCGCTCGCGGGCATCGCGATCAACCTGGCCGCCACAATGGTTCTCGCCGGCGCAGACCGGCGCAGCCTGAACGTAGAGGGCGCCTTCCAGCACGTGCTCACCGACCTGTTCGCGTTCATAGCCACCGCGATCGCGGGCGCCGTGGTGCTCGCCACCGATTTCTCGCGCGCGGACGGGATCGCGGCGCTCATCGTCGCCGCGCTCATGCTGCGCTCCGGCTTCGCGTTGCTGCGCGACTCCGGGCGCGTGCTGCTCGAGGCGTCGCCGCGCGACCTCGACCCAGCGGAGATCGGCCGGGCGCTCGCCGAGCAGAACCACGTGGTCGAGGTCCACGACCTGCACGTGTGGGAGGTCACCTCGGGGTTCCCGGCGATCTCGGCGCACGTGACCGTCGGTGCCGGCTGCGACACCCGGGCGCACCGGCGCGAGCTCGCGGAGCTCCTGAGCGCGCGCTTCGGCGTCACGCACTCGACGCTCCAGGTGGAGACGCGCCACGAGGGGCCGCTGACTATCGAGCCGCTCAAGCGGGGAAGCGAGGCGTGAGTGCCCCGCTACGTGATTCAGCAGCACCACGCGACCAGCATGCACTTCGACTTCCGGCTGGAGGTCGCTGGGACGTTCAAGTCGTGGGCCGTGCCGAAAGGCCCGTCGATGGACCCGCGCGACAAGCGGCTGGCCATGGCGGTCGACGACCACGCAATCTCCTGGGGTGACTTCGAGGGCGTGATCCCGGAGGGCGAATACGGCGCGGGACCGGTGATCATCTGGGACCGCGGCACCTACGAGAACCTGCGCGATGAGCGGATGGAGGAGACGCTCGAAGCCGGCCACGCCTCCTTCCGGCTCGACGGCGAGAAGCTGCACGGCGGCTGGTCGCTGCGCAGGATCGAGGGCCGCCGCTGGCTGCTCGTCAAGCGGCGCGACGATGAGGCCGGCAGCGGCGACCCCGTGGGGGACCGGCCCGAATCCGTGCTGAGCGGCCGGACGATCGAGGAGCTCGGCCAGTGATCGAGCCGATGAAGGCGGTGCTGTCCGACAGGCCGTTCTCCGACCCGGACTGGATCTTCGAGCGGAAGCTCGACGGAATCCGCTGCCTGGCGATCAGGGACGGCTCCCGGGTGAGCCTGATGTCGCGCACCGCCCGCCGGATGAACGACCAGTTCCCGGAGCTCGTCCGCGCGCTCGAGGAAGAGCCCTCAGGCGACTTCACTCTCGACGGCGAGATCGTCGCGTTCGAGGACGGCGTCACGAGCTTCGCGCGCCTCCAGCAGCGCGCCCGCGAGCGCGTGCCCGTATTCCTGTACGTCTTCGACCTTCCACGCCACGACGGCGAGGACCTGCGCCCGCTCCCGCTGCGCGAGCGCAAGGCACGCCTGCGGAGAGCGCTCGACTTCCACGGCGCGATCCGCTTCAACCCGCACCGGAACGGCGAGCACGGCGAGGAGCTCTACCGCGAGGCGTGCGAGAAGGGCCTCGAGGGCGTGATCGCCAAGCGGGCCGACAGCCCCTACGCCGGCGGCCGCTCGCGCGACTGGCTGAAGCTGAAGTGCCACGCCGAGCAGGAGCTCGTTATCGGCGGCTTCACCGCCCCGAAGGGCTCGCGCACCGAGTTCGGCGCGCTGCTCGTGGGCTACAACGAGGACGGCGCGCTTCGCTACGCGGGGAAGGTCGGCACGGGCTTCGACCAGGCCGCGCTGCGCGAGCTCGGCGCGCGGATGCGCGAGCTCGAGCAGGAGCGGTCGCCGTTCGAGCCGTTCAAGCCGATCCCGCCGGGCACGCGCTGGGTGCGGCCGGAGCTTGTCGCCCAGTTCGGCTTCTCGGAATGGACGCGCGACGGCCGTTTGCGCCACCCTCGTTACATCGGGCTGCGCGAGGACAAGCCGGCACGGGAGGTCGTGCGCGAGGTGCCGTCGTGACCGGCGTCGACATCACACATCCGGACAAGCTGCTCTTCCCCGCCGACGGGATAACGAAGGCGGACCTCGCCGGCTACTACGAGCGCGTGGCCGAGTGGATGCTGCCGCACATCAGCTTCCGCCCGGTGAGCATGCAGCGCTTCCCCGACGGAATCGAGCGCAAGGGCTTCTTCCACAAGGACGTCCCCGACTACTTCCCCGAGTGGGTGCGCCGCATCGAGGTGCCGAAGTCCGGCGGCACGGTCACGCACATGTTCGTCTGCAACGTCGACGCGCTTGTGTACCTCGTCGGGCAGAACACGATCACGCCGCACGTGTGGCTCTCGCGCGCCGACCGCGTCTGGCAGCCCGACCGCATGGTGATCGACCTCGACCCGCCGCCGGAAAGCGACTTCGACGCCGTGCGCCGCGCGGCGGGCCAGGCCGGCCAGCTGCTGCGCGAGCTCGGCTTCACGCCGTTCGCGCAGGTGACGGGCTCGAAGGGCATCCACGTGTGGACGCCGCTGCGCCGCCGCGCCCGCCACGACGAGGTGCGGGCCTTCGCCGGGGACGTCGCGCGCGTGCTCGCAGCCCGGCACCCGGACGAGCTCACGACCGAGTTCCGCAAGGTGAAGCGCGACGGCCGGATACTCGTGGACACCGCGCGCAACACCTACGCGCAGACGGCGGTGCCCCCCTACGCCGTGCGGCCGCGCCCGCGTGCCCCTGTCGCCACGCCGCTCGACTGGGACGAGCTGTCCGACTCGAAGCTCCGGCCCGATCGCTGGAACGTCGGGAACGTCCTGAGGCGCCTCGGCGCGAAGGGCGACCCCTGGGCCGATATCTCGTCGTACGCGCGCGGGATCTCCCGCGCGCGCCGGCGCATCCAGTCGCTGCTGGACTGAGCCGCCGGCTGCTCCGCGCTGTCAGCTCTCGCAGTTCGCCGTCACTGGATGGATGTTGAGCGCTTCTCGTCGAGGCGGCCTTCCCTGATGGTCGCCTCCATCTCCGTAGAGTCCTCGCGGTAGGCCGAGCCGTCCTCGAA
>Ga0126307_10003503_pt1 | contig 10750 bp, 9 predicted proteins | sample Plot28_FD_89955 | JGI IMG/M metagenome (GOLD analysis project Ga0126307, IMG submission 89955) | Serpentine soil microbial communities from UC McLaughlin Reserve, CA, USA - Plot28 | ecosystem: Environmental > Terrestrial > Soil > Grasslands | place: USA: UC McLaughlin Reserve, Lake County...
CACCTCGCAGCAGGCAGCCGGCGTTGTCGCCCGCCTCGCCGCGGTCGAGGTCCTTGTGGAACATCTGCACCCCGGTGATCACCGTCTTGTGCGTGTCGGGATGGATGCCGACGATCTCGATCTCGTCGCCGACGTTGACGACGCCCTGCTCGATCCGGCCGGTGGCGACCGTGCCGCGGCCGGTGATCGTCATCACATCCTCGACCGGCATCAGGAACGGCTTGTCGAGGTCGCGCTCGGGCTCCGGGATGTACGTGTCGAGCGCCTCGGCGAGCTCGAGGATCGCCTTCTTGGCGTCCTCGTCACCCTCCAGCGCCTTGAGCGCGGAGCCCCGGATGATCGGCGTCTCGTCGCCCGGGAACTCGTACTCGTTGAGCAGGTCCTTGACCTCCTCTTCGACGAGCTCCACGATCTCCTCGTCGTCGACCATGTCGACCTTGTTGAGGAAGACGACGACGTAGGGCACGTTCACCTGCCGCGCGAGCAGGATGTGCTCGCGCGTCTGCGGCATCGGCCCATCGGCGGCCGAGACCACGAGGATCGCGCCATCCATCTGCGCGGCGCCGGTGATCATGTTCTTCACGTAGTCGGCGTGGCCCGGGCAGTCGACGTGGGCGTAGTGGCGGTTCTCCGTCTCGTACTCGACGTGCGAGGTGGCGATGGTGATCCCGCGCTCCTTCTCCTCCGGGGCGTTGTCGATCTCCTCGAACGACTTCGCCTCGGCGCCGCCCTGCTCGGCGAGCACCTTCGTGATCGCCGCGGTCAGCGTCGTCTTGCCGTGATCGATGTGACCGATCGTGCCCACGTTCAGGTGCGGCTTGCTGCGATCGAACTTCTCCGCCATCTCTTTCCTCTAGCTCCTTCGCTTGTTCTCAGTCTTCAAGTTCTAGCTGGCTCCGGGCAACCCCGGAAGAATTACAGAAACGCTGCTCAGGCCTCAGCTCCGACGGGCTCGCCCGTCTTCGCCTCGGTGATCTGCTCGGCGATGTTGGTCGGCACTTCCTCGTAGCGCTCGAACTGCATCGTGTAGGTGGCACGGCCCTGCGTCGAGGAGCGCAGGTCGGTGGCGTAGCCGAACATCTCGCCGAGCGGCACGAAGGCCTGGACCGCGAGCGCGTTGCCGCGCCGCTCCTGGCCCTGGACCTTGCCTCGCCGGCGCGAGAGGTCGCCGATCACGTCGCCGAGGAACTCCTCGGGGGTCACGACCTCGACCGCCATCACCGGTTCGAGCAGCACGGGCTTCGCCCGCCGAGCCGCCTCCTGGACGGCCATCGAGCCGGCGATCTTGAACGCCATCTCCGAGGAGTCGACCTCGTGGTAGGAGCCGTCGGTGAGCTCAACGCGGACGTCGACCATCGGGTAGCCGGCCTTGACGCCGGACCCGAGTGCCTCCTCCATCCCCTGCTCCACGGCCGGAATGAACTCGGTCGGAATCACGCCGCCCTTGATCCGGTTGACGAAGTCGAAGCCCTCCTCGGGCGCCGGCTCGAGGTTGATGACCACGTGGCCGAACTGGCCGCGCCCGCCCGTCTGGCGCACGAAGCGCCCCTGGATCTTCTCGACGCGGTCGCGCACGGTCTCGCGGTAGGCGACCTGTGGGCGGCCGACGTTCGCGTCGACGTTGAATTCGCGCAGGAGGCGATCGACGATCACCTCGAGGTGGAGCTCGCCCATGCCATGGATCAGCGTCTGGCCGGTCTCCTCGTCGGACTCGATCCGGAAGGTCGGGTCCTCCTCGGCGAGCCGCGCAAGGGAGGAGGAGAGCTTCTCCTGGTCGGCCTTGGTCTTCGGCTCGATCGCCACGGCGATCACCGGCTCGGCGAAGTGGATCGTCTCGAGGATCACCGGGGCGTCGGGGGCCGAGAGCGTGTCGCCGGTAGCCGTCTGCTTGAGCCCGACCCCGGCGACGATGTCGCCCGCGTAGCACTCCTGGATCTCCTCGCGGTGATTGGCGTGCATCATCAGCAGGCGGCCGATCCGTTCGGTCCTGCCGTTGCTGGCGTTGAGCACGCGGCTGCCGGCCGAGACCTTGCCGGAGTACACGCGGAAGTAGGTCAGCTTGCCGACGTAGGGGTCGGCCATCACCTTGAAGGCGAGGGCGGCGAACGGCTCCGAGTCGTCGGCGTGGCGCTCGACCTCGTCGCCCTGCTCGCCCGTGCCCTTGGCGGAGGTCTCATAGCCCTGCACCGCCGGCACCTCGAGCGGCGACGGCAGCAGCTCGACGATCTCGTCGAGGAGCGGCTGCACGCCCTTGTTCTTGAACGCCGAGCCGCAGAGGACCGGCGTTACCTTGAGGTCGAGCGTCGCGCGGTGCAGCGACCGGGCGATCCGCTCGTGGGGGATCTCCTCTTCGTTGAGGTAGGCCTCGAGCAGCTCATCGTCGTAGTCGGCGCACGCCTCGATCAGGTGGGTGCGGGCGTCGTGGGCGGCGTCGACGAGGCCCGAGGGGATCTCCTCGTAAACGAACTCGGTCCCGAGCTCGTCCTTCCAGACCATGGCCTTGTCCTCGATCAGGTCGATCACGCCGACGAACTGGTCCTCGGCGCCGATCGGGAGCTGGATCGGCAGCGGGTTGGCCCCGAGCCGGTCGCGCATCGTCTCGACCGCGCTTGCGAAGTCGGCGCCGATCCGGTCCATCTTGTTGATGAAGGCGATCCGCGGGACCCGGTACTTGTCGGCCTGGCGCCAGACGGTCTCCGACTGCGGCTCGACGCCGGCGACGGCGTCGAAGACGGCGATCGCGCCGTCCAGGACCCGCAGCGACCGCTCGACCTCGGCAGTGAAGTCGACGTGGCCGGGCGTGTCGATGATGTTGATCCGGTGGCCGTTCCACTCGCACGCGGTGGCGGCCGAGGTGATCGTGATCCCCCGCTCCTGCTCCTGCTCCATCCAGTCCATGACGGCAGCGCCCTCATGGACCTCACCCATCTTGTGGGTGCGGCCCGTGTAGTAGAGGATGCGCTCGGTCGTCGTCGTCTTACCGGCGTCGATGTGCGCCATGATCCCGATGTTGCGGGTCTTCTCTAGGGGGAAGGTGCGAGGCATGTGTCTCTTAAGGTTTGTCGTCTAGGTTGCTGTAGGTTGAGCGACGGTTAAGGAAGGCCCGTCGCTAGGAGGAGACGAAACCGGCGATACAGGCGGTCTCAGCGCATAAAAAAGGCCCTTGCGGGCCTGAGCGCATGACCGCCATCAAGCCCGGAAACGCCCTATGTCGTGCGGCTCTCCATGGAAGGGAATCTCCGCTCACGCGCCGGTTCGAACGCGGCCGCGAACGACGCACGATGTTAGCAGAGGTCCGCTGGCCCTCCGGAGGCCTGGATGAGGCTCCCCGGGGGCCGCAGCGACCCTCCCGAGGACGCCACCGAGGCGCGCGAGAAGCGCCGCCGCGACCGGTCTGAACGCGCCGCGCGCCGAGCGCGGGCCAAGGTCGAGAAGCGCGCCAACGCCGAGGCGGTGAAGCGCGCCAAGGCGCAGGTTCCGCGCCGGCCCTCACGCTTTGCGACGCTGCTTCGCGGCGGCGAGCGCGGGGCCGCAAAGGAGCGCGAGCCGCTGCCGAAGGCACCGTCGCCTCAACCCGGGGCGACCGCTGACCGGCGGCGGGTCGCCGGGACCGGCGGCGCGATTGCCGTCGAGCTCGTGAAGCTCGTCCGCGAGATGCTGGCGCTCCCCGCGCAGCTCTGGATGGCAGTTGCCGAGCTCGTCGGCGCCACCACCCTCGCGGCCTGGAGGCGCGCCGTGCGCCCCGCGTTGGTCGCGGTGCTGCGCTTCGCGCGCGCCGTCCTCAGCCTCGCCGAGCGCCACGTCACTCCGGCACGCGCGGTGGTGGCTGTCGCGCTCGCTGCGCTCGCAGCCCTCGCCGCCTCCCAGTGGCTCGATTACCGGACGATCAGTGTCGGCAACTCGGCCTACTCCGGCGAGGTCGGCGCCGTCGCCCCGGCCCCCGAGATCGACACCCCCACCGCTGGGTCCGCGCACGCCTGGGTGATGCTTCCGCTGGCCGCCGCGGGCATCGCCGCGCTTGCCTTCGCGGTCGCGCGGCGCCCGGGCGCCGCGCGCCTGCTCGCGATCGTCGGCGTGGCGGCGATCGCCATCAGCCTCATTGTCGACGCGCCGAAGGGGCTCGACGAGGGCACGAGTGCCGTCGCTTATGAGGGGGCGGAGGCGAGCCTGCTCGAGGGCTTCTGGCTTCAGATCGTGACCGGCGGCATCCTGATCGCCTGCGGACTGATGCTGCCGCGCTACCTGCGCCCGGCGCGGGCGCCTGCCGCGCGCCCCGCACCGCGGCCGCCGAGCCCGGCGCAGCGGCTGCTCGCGTGGGCGCGCGCCGAGCTCGAGCGAGGCAAGCGGAAGGTCCAGGGGGCGGGGACGTGAACGAGGTCGGCAGGCTGACCCGCCTGCTTCCGGTCGCGTGCATCGCGGCGTCGGTGTGCCTGTTCGCCTCGGAGCTGATGACGATCTTCGAGTTCACGCCGCCCGGCGCGGAGGCGATCTGCTCGCAGGGCGCCGGCGACCGGCACTCGAACGCCCAGATGGTCCTGGCCGTGTTCGCGATCGTCGCGACCATCGTCGCGATCTACGGCGGCTCGCGCCCCGCCGCCTACGCGGTCGCCGCCGTGGGGATCCTCGCCCTGCTCATCTTCCTGATCAGCGACCTGCGCGTCGTGAACGCCACCGGCTCGCTGGACGAGTCGTGCGGCTCGGGCGGCGCCTCGTTCTTCGACGCCGAGGCGGTCCCCCAGGGCGGGTTCTGGCTCGAGATGGTGGGGGCGCTGGCTCTGGCGGTCACCGGGATCGCGCTCGCGACGATGACGCCCGGTCAGCTCTCCGCCCTGCGCCCGCCGCGCCGCACGCGCCCAACAGCCGCGCCCGGCACGCCGCGGGTCGACGAGGCCTCCGAGACGCAGCCGGCCGGGCCCGTCCAGACCACGACCGCCGCCGAGGCGGAGATCGAGACCGGACTTCGGGACGCTATTCGTCCCCAATCCCGGTCTCGGCGCCGACGCTGAGCCGCGGGCGCGCTACCAGCGGTAGTGCGCGAAGGCCTTGTTGGCCTGGGCCATGCGGTAGACGTCGTCCTTGCGCTTCCAGGCGCCGCCCTGCTGAGAGATCGAGTCCGTGATCTCGTTCGCGAGTCGTTCGGCCATCGACTTCTCGCGGCGGTTGCGGGCGTAGGAGACGAGCCAGCGGACGGCGAGCGTGCGGGCGCGGCGCACCGGGACCTCGACCGGTACCTGATAGGTCGCGCCGCCCACGCGGCGCGACTTCACCTCGAGGACCGGGGTGAGCTCCTTGATCGAGTCCTCGAGCACGTCCACGGGTGGTCTGCCGGTGCGCTCGCCGACGATCGCGAGCGCGTCGTAGGTGATCTGCTCGGCGACGGCCTTCTTGCCGTCCTGCATCACCTTGTTGACGATCTGCTGGACGAGCCGGCTCTTGTGGACCGAATCGGCCTCGATCGGCCTGATCGCAGCGCGGGCGCGGCGTGGCACTAGCGGTGCCTCCTTGTGGTGGGAGGAGTCACCGCTTACTTCTTGACCCCGTACTGGGACCGCGCCTGCTTGCGGTCCGAGACACCGGACGCGTCGAGCGCGCCGCGGATCACCTTGTAGCGGACGCCCGGAAGGTCCTTGACGCGGCCGCCGCGCACTAGGACGACCGAGTGCTCCTGAAGGTTGTGACCCTCGCCCGGGATGTAGCAGGTGACCTCCATCCCGTTGGTGAGACGCACGCGGGCAACCTTGCGAAGCGCGGAGTTCGGCTTCTTCGGAGTCGCCGTGTAGACGCGCGTGCAGACGCCGCGCCGCTGCGGGGCGGCGATCCGGCGCTTGCGGCCCTGGCCGGACTTGAGGCCGGGCGTCGCCACCTTCTTCTGTGGGGGCTTGCGGCCCTTTCTGATCAGCTGATTGGTGCTCGGCACGGCGGCCGAAGATAGCAGGGAGGCCTCAGTAGATTGGCGCCATGGCGGAGCCGTCCGACCGGCCGGTGCTCGCCGTCGATGTCGACGGCGTGATCAGCCTGTTCGGATTCGAGGGCCCGATCGACGAGGTGCAGGGGCAGTTTCACCTCATCGAGGGCGTCGCCCACTGCATCTCCAACAGCGCCGGGCCGCTGCTCCGCCGGCTCGGCGAGGTGTACGAGCTCATCTGGGCGACGGGCTGGGAGGACCGCGCCAACGACCACCTGCCGCTGATCCTCGGCCTCCCGGCCGAGCTGCCCGTGCTCACCTTCGCCGGTCGCGCCCGCTTCGGCACCGCGCATTGGAAGCTCGAGGCGCTCGAGGAGTACGCGGTCGACCGCCCGCTCGCCTGGATCGACGACTCGCTCGACGAGAGCTGCTACGAGTGGGCCGCGGCGCGCGCGGCCTCCACTCTCCTCGTCCCCACCGAGTCCGACGTCGGCATCACCGACGCGCACGCGGACACGCTTTTGAGCTGGGCCCGCCACGGATACACTGGCTGACGGTGGAGGGATTCGCGCCCATCTTCTTTTTGATGGTGATCCTCAAGATCCCCGTCGCGGCGATGCTTTACCTCGTCTGGTGGGCGTTCCGGGCCGAGACGCGGCCCGAGGAGGCGCCGGGCACGGAGGAGGATCACGGCTTCCGGCGCTTTCGTCGCGAGCCGAAGCGCCCGCGCGGCCCGCGGCGCGGCAACCACGGGCCCGACGCCCTGCCGCTCCCCGACTGCCCGCCGAGCGGCCGCATGCGCGTGCTGACGCCGCCGGCGCCGGCGCGCGCCGCAACCGCCCATTCCGCCCAGCGCGGTTCGGCGGAGCCGGTCGAGCAGTAAGCCGCGCGGCCTAGCCGCGGATCGCCTGCTCGAGGTCCGCGACCAGATCCTCGGCCGCCTCGATCCCGCACGAGAGGCGGACCAGGTCCGGCGGCACCGCGGCGTCCGACCCCTCCACCGACTGGTGCGTCATCGCCTGCGGGACCTCGATCAGCGATTCGACGCCGCCGAGCGACTCCGCGAGCGCGAAGATCTCGGTGCGCGCGGCGAGCGCGGTCGCGTCCGGATGACGGAAGGAGACCATGCCGCCGAAGCCCGGCCAGCGGACGTCCTCGACGCCAGGCGCCCCGGCGAGGTAGTCGCTCACCGCCCGGCCGTTTTCGGTGTGCCGCGCGACGCGCAGCGCGAGCGTGCGGATCCCGCGGTGAACGAGGAAGCAGTCGAGCGGGCCGGGCACGGCGCCGACCGAGTTCTGCACGAACCGAATTCGCTCGTGGAGCTCCGGATCGGCCACGACGACCGCGCCGCCGACGACATCGGAGTGCCCGCCGATGTACTTCGTGGTCGAGTGGACGACGGCGTCGGCGCCGTCTTCAAGCGGCCGCTGGACGATCGGCGTGGCGAACGTGTTGTCGACCGCGACGAGCGCTCCGGGTGCCGCGTCGCGCACGAGCTCGACGACCGAGGCGATGTCGACCGTGTTGAGCAGGGGATTCGTGGGCGTCTCCACCCAGACCAGCCTCGTCTCCGGGCGGATCGCCGCCCGCAACGCCTCGGCGTCGCGCTGCTCGACGAGATCGAATGAGAGCCCGAAGCGGGCCAGCACCTTGTCGAGGAGGCGGTAGGTGCCGCCGTAGAGGTCCAACGGCAGGATCAGGTGGCCGCCCGCCTCGAGCGCCGCCGTGATCAGCGCGTGAGTGGCCGCCATGCCGCTCGCGAAGGCCGTGGCGCTTCCGCCCTCGAGTTCGCCGAGCGCTCGCTCGAGCGCCGCCCGCGTCGGGTTCGCGGAGCGCGAGTAGTCGTAGTTCTCGGCGAACTCGCCTGGAGCGGGCTGCACGAAGGTCGAGGTCTGGTGGACCGGCGGTATCACCGAGCCGTAGGTGGGGTCGGGCGCGAGGCCCGCGTGGACGACCCGCGTGTCGATCCGCTCCGAAGCTCGCTCGCTCACCGGTTGAGCGCCTCCACGAGGTCGACGGCGGTGAGGACTCCGACGGGCGTCCCCGCATGCAGCACGACGAGGGCCCGGGCGTCCTCGCGCAGCATCCGCACCGCGTCGTCGGCGGGGTCCTGAGCGGAGAGCTCGGGAAGCGGCGGCTCGATCACCTCGGTCACCGGCTCGCCGAGGATCCCCGGATGGTCTGCGGAGGCCATCAAAAGGCCGCGCTCGGACACCGTGCCGACGAACGCCCGGTCATCCTCGGAGGAGACCACCGGCACCTGGGAGACCCCGTGCTCGCGCATCATCTCCAGCGCCCGGCCCACCGGGTCGTGGCTCCCCACGGTGAGGATCGGCTCCGGCTCGGCGCGGGCGGCGAGAAGCTCGCCCACCGTCTGGCCCTCGGCGTCGCCGAGGTACCCGTGCTCGCGCATCCAGGAGTCGTTGAAGAGCTTGGAGACGTACGGGCGACCGCCGTCCGGGATGAGGGTCGCGACCATCGCCTCGGGATCGTCGAGCTCGCGCGCGACCTGAAGGGCCGCGCAGAGAGCGGTCCCGGTGGAGCCGCCGGCGAAGATCCCCTCGCGAGCGACGAGCCGGCGAGCAAGCAGGAAGGAGTCGCGGTCCGAGACCGTGATGTAGCGGTCGATCACGTCGCGATGAAGGCTCTCGGGCCAGAAGTCCTCGCCGATTCCCTCGACGCGATACGGGTGCACCGGCCCGCCCGAGTAGATCGAGCCCTCCGGGTCGGCGCCGACCACCTCGACCCCAGGGTTCTGCTCCTTCAGGTAGCGCCCCACGCCGCTGATCGTGCCGCCGGTGCCGACGGCGATCACGAGGTGGGTGATCCTGCCGCCCGTCTGACGCCAGAGCTCCGGCCCGGTGCTCCCGAAATGCGCCTGCGGGTTCGCCTGGTTGAAGTACTGGTTCGGCTGGAAGGCGCCGTCGATCTCCTCCGTGAGCCGGTCGGCGACCCGGTAGTAGGACTGCGGCGAGTCGGGCTCGACCGCAGTCGGACAGACGACCACCTCCGCGCCGAAGGCCCGCAGGGTGTCGATCTTCTCGCGGCTCATCTTGTCCGGCATGACCGCGATCACCCGGTAGCCGCGAAGCGCCGCGACCATCGCCAGGCCGAGCCCGGTGTTGCCGGACGTCGGCTCGACCAGGGTGCCGCCGGGCTTCAGCAGGCCCTCGCGCTCCGCGGCGTCGATCATCGAGACGGCCGCCCGGTCCTTGACCGAGCCCGCCGGGTTCACGAACTCGATCTTCGCGACGAGCGGCGTGCGCAGCTCCGGGTCGAGCCGGGTGAGCCGAACGACCGGCGTCTCCCCGATCAGCCCGAGGACGGAGTCGTGGATCTCGCTGCCCGCCTCAGGCGCCACGAGGTGAGCTTAGTCCGGCACAGGCGTAAAGAGGCGGCCGCTCTCGCGACCGCCTCTCCTCAAACGCTCCGCTTGATGCCGGCTAACTCGACTCGCCGTCACCGGTGCCGGACTCGATCTCCTGCGCGAGCTCCTCGAGCTCCTCGGCGAACGAGGGGCCGAAGCCCTCGAGCTCGGTCGACTCCTCGCCGTCCTCGGCGAGCCCGAGCTCGGCGGCGAGCTCCTCCTCGTCGAGCAGGTCCTCCTCCGGGCGCTGCGCGGGCTCCACCGGCTCGATCTCGAGCGAGCGGTAGTGGCGCAGGCCGGTGGCGGCCGGGATCAGCTTGCCGATGATCACGTTCTCCTTCAGGCCGACGAGCTTGTCGCGCTTGCCCTCGAGCGCGGCGTCGGTGAGGACCTTCGTCGTCTCCTGGAAGGACGCCGCCGAGAGGAACGACTCGGTCGCCAGCGAGGCCTTGGTGATCCCGAGGATCACCTCCTCGGCGCGGGTCGGCGTGCCGCCCTCGTCCTTGACCTTCTTGTTGAGCGCCTTGAGCTTGTGCCGGTCCTCGAGGGCGCCCGGCAGCAGCGTCGTCGAGCCCTTCGACTCGATCCGCACGCGCTTCATCATCTGACGCACGATCAGCTCGATGTGCTTGTCGTTGATGTCGACGCCCTGCGCCTTGTAGACGCGCTGGACCTCGTTGACCAGGTAGAGCTCCGTCTCGGTGCGGCCGCGGATCCGCAGCAGGTCGGCGGGGTAAAGCGACCCCTCCTCGAGCTGCTGCCCGGCCTCGACGCGCTTGCCGTGCTTCACCAGCAGGCGGGCCCTCGGCTGGAGCTTGTGCGAGTGCTCCTCGCCCTTCGAGTCGGTGATCGTGAGGCGGATCTCCTTGTCCGTCTCCTCGATCGAGATCTTGCCGTCGACCTCGGCCATCTCCGACATGCCCTTCGGCTTGCGCGCCTCGAACAGCTCCACCACGCGCGGCAGACCCTGCGTGATGTCGAGCCCGGCGACACCGCCGGTGTGGAAGGTCCGCATCGTGAGCTGTGTTCCCGGCTCGCCGATCGACTGCGCCGCGATGATCCCGACCGCGTCGCCGAGCTCGACCATCGAGCCGGTGGCGAGCGCGCGGCCGTAGCACGAGCGGCAGACCCCGGTCTCGAGCTCGCACTTGAGCACCGAGCGAACCGGAACGGTGACGTCCTCCTCCCCGAAGGCCTCCGCGATCTCATGGAGCTCCGGCATGTCGATCTCGTCACCGCGCTTGAGGAGCTCGCGGCCGCGCTTGGTCGCGAACTTCTTGGCGGCGATCCGGCCGATCAGGTTCGGGTTGAGCTCACCCTCGGCGTTGCGCAGCGGGACCTCCACGTAGTCCTTCGTCTTGCAGTCCTCGGCCCGGATGATCACGTCCTGGGAGACGTCCACCAGGCGCCGCGTGAGGTAGCCCGAGTCGGCCGTGCGCAGCGCCGTGTCGGCCAGGCCCTTGCGCGCGCCGTGCGTC
>Ga0126307_10003504_pt1 | contig 10748 bp, 9 predicted proteins | sample Plot28_FD_89955 | JGI IMG/M metagenome (GOLD analysis project Ga0126307, IMG submission 89955) | Serpentine soil microbial communities from UC McLaughlin Reserve, CA, USA - Plot28 | ecosystem: Environmental > Terrestrial > Soil > Grasslands | place: USA: UC McLaughlin Reserve, Lake County...
CGACCCCGAAGAGCGTGACCGTATTTACCGCGAACTGGGCGGAGTGCTGCACGACTCGCCGGCCGGCATCTATCTCTGGAGTCTGACGTCGTTCTATGGCCTGGACCACGATGCACCAGGGTGGACGCCGCGCGCAGACGACTGGATTCTGCCGTTGGTGGAGGACGAGTCGTGAGTTGTCAGGTATGCGTCGTGAGTCGTCAGTCATGGGTCGTGGGTCGTGAGGACCGCTCGCGCCCCACTTGCGATTTCCCAGAGGGGGGGAGCGCACCCTGACCATATGGCGTTCATTCGGGATGGCCGGGTCGGGCGCCTGGCTACGGCTGACGCTCGTGGCACGCCATCGGTCGTGCCGGTGGTTTACGCCAGCTTCGCCCTGGCTGGTGAACCGGTCATCGCCATCGCCATCGACGAGAAGCCGAAGGGTGACCCGCGGGCGCTGCGCCGAGTGCGCAACATCCGGGAGCGACCCGAGGTCGCGCTGGTTGTCGACGAGTACCGGGAAGATTGGGACGAGCTAGCGTGGGTACTGGTGCGGGGCTCAGCGAGTCTGATCGAGCCGGGTGCTCCGGGTCACGCCGAAGCGGTGGTGGCACTCCGGCTGAAATACGCCCAATACACGGCAATGCAGCTCGAAGAGCGGCCGGCAATCATCATCCGGGACCTCTCGACGCGCTCATGGCGCGCGGCGGCGCTTGATGACGAGCAACCTCTGCCGCGGCCCGGACGGGAAGAACTGGCCGCGCTCGTGCGCGGGCGGCGATCAGTTCGCGCGTTTCAGTCGCGGCCCGTACCGCGGGCGATCGTCGAGGAAGCAATCGCCGCGGCTGGCTGGGCGCCGTCGCCTCATGGACGACAGCCGTGGCGGTTCGTCGTGATCGAATCCCAGGAGCGCCGCGACGCGCTGGCCGACGCGATGGCGGAGACGTGGCGGACACAACTGCGGTTCGATGGTCAGGACGAGACGATCGTCGAGGCGCGACTGCAGAAGAGCCGCGATCGCCTGCAACGAGCGCCGGTGCTGATCGTCCCCTGTCTATATCTGGAAGGACTCGACACCTATCCTGACGCGGACCGGCAGCAGGCGGAGGAGACGATGGCTGTGCAGAGCCTGGGCGCGGCAGTGCAGAATCTACTCCTCTCGCTCTACGCCGCCGGGGTGGACGGCGGCTGGATGTGTGCCCCGCTCTTCTGTCCCGACGTCGTTCAGGCCGCGCTGGGGCTCGACACGACGTTGGACCCCCACGCGTTGATCGCCGTCGGCTACGCGGCAAGTGATCCGGTGCGGCGGCCGCGCCTGCCACTGGACGAGTTGATCGTCGACTGGCAGTGAGGGTTCCCTCGCCCTAGTCTGGCGCGACCCCGCACCAGTCGAGCACGAAGGCCCCAAGCACTTTTGCCGCGGGGGCGAGGGAGGGCAGATCGAGCCACTCATCGGCGGCATGCCCGTTGCCACCGGCTGCGCCATAGCACCCGGCGGGAATCCCGACGAAGTTGTAATAGCGCATGTCGTTGATCCCGGTACCGGCTTTGAGCTCCATCGGCGCGCCGAAGACCTGCTGGTGCCAGTGGTTGAGGAGTTGGACCGACGGTTCATCCATCGATACGGTCGAGCCGGAGCTCTGGAAACCGTCCCAGACCAGGCTCGGTGGGTGCTCCGCGAACCAGGGATCGCCGGCGATGGCTCCGGCAATCGCGGTCTCGATCTCGCGCCGGGTCTCCTCGACGGACTGACCGGGGTAGCAGCTCAAGCGACAGTGCAACTCGCAGGCGCCCGGGACGGTGCTCGGCCAATCGCCACCATTGATGACCCCGATGTTGAGATTGATCGGGTGCTCGATTTCCGCGAACGCCGGATGGGTCCGCTGGTTGAGGCGGGCGTCCAGGTCCTGCAAGGCTTGCATGATCGGGATGGCCTTGGTGATGGCATTGACACCCTGCCAGGCCTGCATCGCGTGCCACGATTTGCCAACGATACCGATGCGGAACCAGAGGACCCCGACGTGGGCGTGGGTGAAATGACCGGCCGTCGGCTCAGTGATGACCGCGGCGTCCGCATGGTAGCGGCGGGCGGCGTCGAGGGCGCCGTTGCCGGTGCATTCCTCTTCGATCACGCTCTGCACGATGAGATCGCCGGCGAGCGGGATGCCGAGATCGCCCAAGAGGCGAGGCAACATCAGGTTGAGGGCGTCACCGTTCTTCATGTCATAGGCACCGCGGCCGTACATGCGGTCGCCGACAATGGTCGCTTGCCAGGGATCGTAGGACCAGGCTGCGACCGGCTCTGGTGAAACGACGTCGATGTGCCCTTGCACGATCAGGGACCGGCCGCCGCCTAACCCCTTCTGAATACCAGCGACGTTGGGGCGCCCGGGAAAGGGCACGCCGCTGCCGCCGGCGTTTGGCAGCGCTTTGACCGAGTCATCGAGATCCCAGGCATCGACCGTGAGACCGGATGCCGCGAGATGGTCCGCGACGTATGACTGGGCCTCAGCTTCGGCACCGAGTGGGCTGGGTCGCCGCACCAGCTCAGCGACGGTCTCGATCAGCTCGTCTTCGCGGCGGTCGATCTCGGTCCAGAGGCGATCGATGGCGTGGCGGGTCGATCGGGATTCGGTCATAGATTCTCCAGTCAGTGAATGCGCCTGATCGATTCGAACTTACCGAACTTTCCGAACTTCCGGGGTACTAGGGAATACGGAAGTTCGCTCTGGTCGGCCCTCACCCCCAACCCCCTCTCCCGTCGGAGACAGGAGTGGGGGCTTCGTGCTCCCATCTCCCCGCTCCGAGGGGAGATGGGTTAGTGATAGCGATATTCGGGGAGCAGGGCTGATCTACGGGGGCGTGCTATCCCGGCCAGTTGCCGCCATCGACGTTGAGGGTTTGCTGCGTCATGTAGTCGGATTCGGCGGAAGCAAGGAAGATCGCGGCGCCGGTGACATCTTCCGGTTGCTCGATGCGGCCGAGCGGAATCGATTCGACAAATTTCCGCTTCGGCTCGCCGATCTCCCAGCCGAACAGCTTCGCGAACTGCTTGTCGACCTCGACCCAGAACGGGGTATCGACGATGCCAGGGGCGATGCCGTTGACGTTGATCTTGTGTGGCGCCAGAGCCAGCGCCATCGACTGGGTCATGCTGATCACACATGCCTTGCTTGCGCAGTAGGCCAGCACCAGCGACTCGCCCCGTCGCCCGGCCTGGGAGGCGAGGTTGACGATCTTCCCGCCGCGACCCTGCTCGATCATCTGCCGCGCCGCCGCCTGCGAACACCAAAGCAGGCCCTTGCAGTTGACGTCGAACATAAAGTCCCAATCCTCATTCGTCGTCTCGAGGAAGGGGATGATCTTGCCCACGCCGGCATTGTTGACCAGGACATCGAGACCCCCGAACGTCTCGACGGCCGCATCGATCATCGCCTGTGCCTGTGCCTGATCCCGTATGTCGGTCTGGACAGGGAGCGCCTCGCCACCTGCCGCCGAGATCTGTTCGGCGACTCCCCGCGCCGCGTCGAGATTGAGGTCGGCGATGATTACTTTAGCGCCCTCGCGGGCATAGGCCTGACTAATGGCCTTGCCCATGCCCGAACCGCCACCGGTGACCGCGGCAATTTTTCCTTCGAGCCTCACGTGACCTCCTCCATGGTTCTATGGCGGGCAGTCCGCCAGACTGCTGGACGGCGAGTCATGGTATGCGGTACCGATCCACGATCGCCTGATTGAGTGATACGCCAAGTCCGGGCCGCGCCGGTAATCGCACCTGACCATTTGCCCCGACTTCGATTGCTTCCTCAAACAACTCCGAGCGGAGGACATTGGGATTCTGGTCGAATTCGAGCAAGCCGCCGTTTGGCAGCGAAGCAATGAAGTGCATGTTGGCCATCGCCGCGACGGCCGACGAGAAGACGTGGGGAACGATTGGCAATCTGTAGGCTTCGGCCAGCGCCGCCACCTTGCGGCAGACGGTGATACCGCCCGTCCAGATGACATCGGGTTGAACGATGTCGACCGCGCGCTGGGCGATGAGGTCCCGGAAACTGGCGAGGCCGGCGGCCGTCTCGTAGCCGGCCACTGGTACGTCGATCGCATGCGCGACCTCCGCGCTGCCAACTAGATCGTCGGTGGCGACCGGCTCCTCGAGCCAGTAAATATTCTGGTCGGCCACCCGGCGCATGAACTGAATCGCGACTGAAGGTGTCCAGGCGTTATTGGCGTCGATGGCGAGGCGGACGTCTGAACCGATCGCGGCGCGGGCGGCGCGTACGCGCTCCACATCCTCATCAAGAGTCACCGTCGCGTAGTTTGGGGCCCACATGTCTGGTAACGGGTTGAGCATGACCTCGGGGTTGCGCCCGACCTTCATCTTCACAGTGCGGAACCCGCGTTCGGCATAGCTACCGACCTCTTCGGCAAGTTCTGCCAGACCCTTGCCGCCGGCGTAAAACCCGGCTGAGGCGTAGGCATCGAGCGTGTCCCGGTAGCCGCCCAACAAGCGATAGAGGGGAGTCCGTGTAGCCTGCCCGATGAGATCCCAGAGGGCGATATCGACACCACTGATGGCCTGCATCAGCATGCCGGTCGTGCCGCGTTGATGCGAGCGCCGCGCCATCCTGCTCCAGAGCCGCTCGACATGGAAGGGATCTTCGCCAACGAGCGACGGCTGCAGGTCGTCGAGAACGACCCGTTCCATGCTGTCCATGGAGCCGCCGTAAGCGGCACATTCGCCGAGTCCGACGAGACCGTCGTCGGTGGTGATCTGGACGAGCAAGAGATTGCGCTCAGGCATGTAGTGGATGGCGTCGGCCATCGGTGTTTCCATGGAGAAGCGCAGCTTGAGCGTGGAGACCTCGACGATGCGCACAGCGAAAGAACCTCCCGGGGTAGACGCGCGCCACCGGGCGCCGCGCCTCATGCACGCGGTCCGGGCTGGCATCGAGCCCGGCAACGGCCGATTCTTGTGGCCCGGGTGCTTGCTGTCAACTCGTCAGGCTGTTGCCGCTTGACGATGAACGGGTGAGCAGTAGTATTCCCTCGCCGTTCCATGACGGTCGAGGGCCGAAGCGTGGACATCCCTGAGCTCGCTTAGGGCTGACCATTCGCTACCGCACCGACGGGGCAGGACGGCAGGATCCGTGAAGCCGCCGCGAAGCCGCGGCGGTAACCATGTGGCTGGCCGGCTCTGGCCGCTAAACCGCTCCGTGAAGGAGGACACCGTGATCGATCCCAGGATGATCAGGGGCATGAACATGACGTTGCATGCGAAGAAGAGCCGGCGCTCGGTGTTGCGATTGACCGCGGCCGGGACGGGCCTCGTCGTCGCCAGCCGCTACTTCACCAGATCGGTAGCGGCACAGGTCCCGCCGCTGGAAGAAAAAGACACGTACACCGTTGGCTTCGCGCAGACCGGAAGCAACAACCCCTGGCGGCTGGGCGAGTCGAAGAGCATGCAGGACGAGGCGAAGGCCCGTGGCTACACGCTGGTCGAGACCAACGCCAACGAGGACACGGCCAAGCAGATCGCCGACGTTGATTCTTTGATCGCGCAGGGTGTCGACATCCTCATCTTCCCGCCCCGCGAATCGCAAGCCCTGGCGCCATCGGTCATGAAGGCGAAGGCGGCCGGTATTCCGGTGATCCTGATCGACCGTGACGTCGATCACGAGATCGCCAAGCCGGGTGAGGATTACATCACGTTCATCGGCTCCGACTTCGTCGATCAGGGCCGGCGAGCCGCTGAGTGGCTGGCGGTGGCGACCGGAGGCGAGGCCAAGATCATCGAGCTCGAGGGGACAACCGGGGCTGACCCGGCGATCGACCGCAAGAAGGGGTTCGATGACTACCTGGCCGGAGAATTCCGGGGCACCCCGACACCCGAAGGCGGGTTCCCTGGCATGGAGATCATCGCCTCCCAGACGGCCGACTTCCAGCGTGACACCGGCCGGGAAGTGATGCAGACGCTGCTGCAGGCTCACCCAGAGGTGACTGCTGTCTATGCCCATAACGACGAGATGGCGATCGGCGCCATCGCGGCTCTCCAAGAGGCGGGCCGGAAGCCGGGTGAGGACGTCATCGTCGTCTCGATCGACGGTGAGAACGCTGCGCTCGACGCGATCCTTGACGGGACCCTGGGCGCCTCAGTCGAGTCAAGCCCGTTCTTCGGGCCGATCGCCTTCGAGACGATGGACAAGTACATCGCCGGCGAGGATATCCCCGACTGGGTCAAGGTCGAGGATCGCTTCTTCGACAAGAGCAATGCCGCGGAGTTCCAGGGCAAGCAGTTCTAGCATCCGGGGCTAGCCCTCGTCCCCGGCCAACAGTCGTTGGCTATTAACTGCAAGTATCGGCTATCGGCGGTTAGCGCAGGCTAGCAGCCGATAGCCACTAGCCACTAGCCAATCTCCCGTGGCACTAAAGTCATGAACCTGGAGTTCATTCCGCTTGGCTGAACTGGCGGCAGCATCAGAACCACTTCTGGCCATGGAAGGCATTGAAAAGGCCTTCCCGGGTGTGGTCGCGCTCGATGGAGCGTCGTTGCATGTCGCTCCGGGCGACGTGCACGCAATCATTGGGCAAAACGGGGCCGGCAAGAGCACGCTGATCAAGATCCTCAATGGCGCCTACCGGCGCGACGCCGGGACGATCGTGCTCGATGGGCGGCCAGTTGACTTTCACAATCCCCAGGAGGCCCAGCTCGCCGGTGTCAGCACGATCTACCAGGAGATCAATCTCGTTCCTTACCGGAGCGTGGCCGAGAACATCTTCATGGGTCGCGAACCGCGGCGATGGGGTCTTCTCGATCGGGAGCGGATGAACCGCGACGCCACCGACGTCCTGGATCGGCTGGGGATTCATCTCGATGTGCGGAGGCCGCTGAGCACGCTCAATATCGCGTTGCAGCAGATGGTCGCCATCGCGCGGGCGACTTCGAGCGATGCGCGCATCGTGATTATGGACGAACCTACGTCTTCGCTCGACGAACGCGAGGTCGAGATCCTGTTCGACGTCATCCGTGGCCTCAAGGCCCGCGGTATTGCAGTGATCTATATCAGTCATCGACTGGACGAGCTCTATGCCGTCTGCGACCGGGTGACGATCATGCGCGACGGCAAGACGATCGACGAACGCCCGATCGCTGGGGCCAGCAAAGTCGAGCTGGTGGCACGGATGCTGGGCAAGGAGATCGGGGAGGTGCGCCGCTCGGGGGTGACCGGGTTCGAGCATCGGGGCGAGCGTCCAGCCGGCGAGGTGCTGGTCGAGGTGAATCACCTACAAGGAGCCCGCCTCGATGGCGCCAGCGTTGCGGTACGCAGCGGCGAGATCGTCGGTCTGGCGGGTCTGCTTGGTTCCGGCCGGACCGAAGTCGCGCGCGCTCTCTTTGGCGCCGATCCCGCCCTCGGCGAGTTGCGGGTTCGCGGCAAACCCGCGCGCTGGAAGTCGCCGCGCGATGCGATCCGGGCCGGGTTCGGTTTCAGCTCGGAGGATCGCAAGGCTGACGGCATCATTCCCTACATGTCAGTGCGCGAAAACCTCACGCTGGCGGCGCTGCCGGCGCTATCGCGGAATGGGATCGTCGACCGCGCCGAGCAGCGGAAAATTGTCGAACGTTTCATCGACCGGCTGGGAATCAAGACAGCGGGTCCCGAGCAGACGATCCGTGAGCTTTCGGGCGGCAACCAGCAAAAAGTGTTGCTGGCGCGTTGGCTCTGCCTCAACCCGTCGTTGCTGCTGCTCGACGAACCGACGCGCGGCATCGACGTCGGCGCCAAGGCCGAAATCCAGGGGCTGATCGACGAGCTTGCCGACAACGGGCTCGGTGTGCTGATGATCTCGTCGGAGCTGGAGGAGATCACCGAGGGTGCGGACCGGGTGGTGGTGTTGCGCGAGGGTCGAACAGTGGCAGAGTTCGACCATGCCGAAGTGAGCCAGGACACCGTGATGCACGCGATGGCGCACGGGGACGATGAGACGGCAAGACGGCTAGACGGCAAGACGGCAAGTCAGGAACTAGGCGCAACGCCTGCGTCGTCCGGCTCATCGGACGTGTCGTGAGCGAGCCGGTGAGTGGTTCGGTCGGTCAGGTGACGAGTCCGTCGCTTGCTCCTTCCCGGCTGACGACTTCCTGGCTTCCAGGCTTTGTCCGCACCTACAGCTCCCTGGTCGCGCTGGCGGTGCTTGTCATTTTCAACATCGTCTTCACCCCAAATTTTCTGACCGTCGGAAGTTTCAACGCCAACATGACGCAGGTGGCGACGATCGTGATCGTGGCCGTCGGTATGACGTTCGTCATTGCCACCGGCGGCATCGACCTCTCGGTCGGATCGCTAATGGCCATTGCCGGCGTGGTGGCGCCGATGTTTCTGCTCGATGCCCAGCAGTTCGGCCTTCCAGCGGTGGGGCTGGCATTGGCTATCGTGGTGCCGCTGATCGCGACGACGGTGCTTGGCGCGTTCAACGGTACCCTCGTGACGGTGGTTGGTCTGCAACCGATCATCGCAACGCTGGTGCTCTACCTGGGCGGTCGCGGCATCGCGCAGCTGCTCGTCAACGGTGAGCTGCGAGAATTGCGGAATCTCGGTTCGCCGCTGGTCCCGAGCTTCGAATTTATCGGGCTCGGACAAGTCTTCGGCGTCCGCTTCCAGATCATCATCATGGTGGTGGTCGTCGTCGTCGCGATCTGGGTGTTGCGGGCGACGACGTTCGGCAGGTACGTGCTGGCGACCGGCGGCAATCCCGCAGCGGCGCGTCTGGCCGGTGTTCCCGTGAACCGGGTCAAGATGACGGTCTACTGTATCAGTGGGTTTCTGGCGGGGCTGGCCGGGTTGGTCGTGGTCGCCATCAATCGCTCCGCGGATCCGCACCGGGTCGGGGAGTACATGGAGCTCGACGCCATTGCGGCGGTCGCAGTTGGAGGCACGCCACTCATGGGTGGGCGGGCCACCATTGTCGGCACGTTCATTGGCGCGATGATTATCCAGCTCTTGCGCTTTACCTTGATCGCGCACAACATCCCGGACGGCATCACCAGAATGGTGATCGCGGGCGCAATCGTCGTGGCGGTGCTGGCGCAGCGGCAGCGGTCTTCTTAGGCAGCCCACACCCCCTGCCGCCACCATGCCCAGAGGGCACCCGGTACCTGGCTCTTTAGGCGAGGAGAGCGGAGAACCTCTAGGAATAGGGAAAAGCAATGGCGAGCGCGGCTGTTCCAACCATAGCTCCCGGCGGTCAAGCGACCTCACGGGCGCGACTCGTGAGCGCCATTCAACGGCAGGGCGCAGTCATCGCGCTGGCCGCACTGATTGTCTTCGGCGCGGTCCGATATGGAGCGGGCTACTACAGCGTCTACAACATCTTCGATGCATTCCTGAACAACAACACCTACTACGCGCTGATCGCGTTGGGGATGACCTTCGTGATCATCACCGGGGGTATCGACCTGTCAGTGGGGTCGGTCGCGGTGCTCGCGGCAGTCACCGCGGCTCGGCTGAGCGTTTACGGGATAGGTCCGGCCGTGGCAGGAGGCGTGCTGATCGGTTTAGTTGCCGGGCTTATCAACGGGGGGCTGATCGCAGGGTTCGGCCTGCAGCCGTTTGTGGTCACACTGGCGATGCTGCTTGCAGGGCGTGGCGCGGCACTGACGCTGTCGGGGAACGCGCCGGTAATGGTCGACTTCTCGCATGGCTTCACCCAGTTGGGGATGTTGCGTGTCGGGCCGGTGCCGTTGCCGGTCCTGATCACCGCTGTACTCTACCTGCTCGGCGTGTTACTCCTGAACTACACCCGGTTCGGCCGGCACGTGCTGGCCATCGGTGGTAACGAGGAAGGCGCGCGGTTGGCCGGCATTCCGGTCGGACGCACGTTGGTCGCTGTTTACAGCATGAGCGGCGCGCTGGCTGGTCTGGCCGGAGTGTTTCTGGCCGCCCTCTCCTTCTCGGGGTCCCCGACGGGAGCGATCGGCTGGGAGTTGTCTGCGATCGCCGCGGTCGTCGTCGGAGGTACGCTGCTGACCGGGGGCGTTGGTTCCGTCGGGAGCACCCTCGCGGGAGTGCTCTTGCTGGGATTGATCTTCGTCACGTTGAATTTCGAGCGTGGTCAGGGCACCTTCGAACTTAATTCCTTTTGGGAGAACTTCATTCGGGGGGCGTTCCTCTTGATCGTGGTCGTGTTCCAGAGCCGGTTGGCGCGGAGGCTCGAGGTTCCGGGCTAGGGTGGCTCAAAGCAAGTCCGGGTCGTCTCCAGGCAGTGGTGAGGATTTGCGTCGGGGAGAGGACGTACTGGGGGATGTGGCGCGGTCCGATGTACCCTTGGGAATTATTGTTGATTGGTCACTGACCGTCGGGAGACCTCGTTGCATCGCATTTCCAAGCGAACACCACGCAGACTGACCAGGCGGCACGCGTTGCAAGTGACACTTGCGGCCAGCGGGCTTTCGCTCGTGGGATGCTCGTCAAGCATCGGCCGTAACAGTGCGGACGATGCGCTTCTGGCTTGGCCAGCCGAAGATCGCTGGCCGGAGCAGTTCCACAAGGCATCGGCGCGGGTTCAGGAAAACTACCGCTTCGCGGTCGCCAATCAGGATCTCTTGCAGTGGATGCCCTGCTTCTGCGGCTGCGGAGAGTGGGGGCACACATCGAATGCAAGCTGCTACGTGCAGGAGATCCGGGACGACGGCTCCGTGCTGCTGGATCCGATGAGCTATGGCTGAGGAGTCTGCCTCGACGTCACGCGTGCCGTGATGACCATGCGACCTGAAG
>Ga0126307_10003506_pt1 | contig 10747 bp, 7 predicted proteins | sample Plot28_FD_89955 | JGI IMG/M metagenome (GOLD analysis project Ga0126307, IMG submission 89955) | Serpentine soil microbial communities from UC McLaughlin Reserve, CA, USA - Plot28 | ecosystem: Environmental > Terrestrial > Soil > Grasslands | place: USA: UC McLaughlin Reserve, Lake County...
CACCTCGTTGCCAGCGGTGTGCGCACCACCGCCGATCCCGTGGTCGTGCTCGATCCGGCGCGACAGGAGGACGTCTGGTCGGTCCGTAAGGCCGGGTTGGGACTCCTGATGAGCGTCCGTGGCGACCACAAGCCAATCCCGGTCATCGAGGATGTCTCTGTCCCGGTCGAGCACCTGGCCGAGTACGTCGGGGCCATTGAAGAGCTGGTGGCCGCGCACGGGACGACGGCGGCTTACTACGCGCACGCCTCAGCCGGCTGCCTCCACATCCGCCCCTTGATCAATCTCAAGACGGTCGAGGGCGTCCAGGCCATGTCGGATATGGCGTATGCCGCCGCCGGTCTGGCGCACCGCTTCGGCGGCGTCATGTCTGGCGAGCACGGCGACGGCCTGCAGCGGTCGGAGCTGAACGAGCTGATTTTCGGCCCGGAGCTCTATCAGGCGATGCGTGAGTTCAAGCAGATCTGGGATCCACGCGGTCTGATGAACCCGGGCAAGAAGGTCGACGGACCGCCGATGACCGAAAACCTGCGCTTCGGACCGTCATATCACGCGCAGGAGCCGCAGACGTATCTCGATTTCAGCGCCGAGGGCGGATTCGCCCGCGCCGTCGAGATGTGCAACGGGGCGGCCGTGTGCCGTAAGCTGAAGGCGGGCACCATGTGCCCCTCGTTCATGGCGACTCGGGACGAGAAAGACTCGACCCGAGGCCGCGCCAACGCGTTGCGCGACGTCCTCGCCCGAGGCACGCTCGATCGCCCGGACCTGGCGTCGAAAGACGTCTACGACGTGCTCGATCTCTGCCTGTCATGCAAGGCGTGCAAGACCGAGTGCCCCTCCAGCGTCGACATGGCCAAGTTGAAGACCGAGTTTCTCGCGCACTATCAGGACGCACATGGCGCCTCACTCCGCTCTCGCGTCTTCGGTCACATCCACGATCTCTCCCGGCTGGCGTCACCCGTGGCGCCGTTGGTCAATCTCGGCATGCGTCTCGGTCTCGATGCGCCGGTGAAGAACGCGCTCGGGGTGGCGCCACAGCGGAGCCTCTCGCCGTTCGCGGCGCGTACATTCACCGATCGCTGGCGGAAGCATCAGCAGCGACACGAAGGACGAGCACGCCAGACGCGCGGGAAGGCCGTCTATTTCCACGACACCTTTGCCGAGTACAACTACCCGCGTATTGGCGTCGCCGCCGTCAAGCTGCTGGAAGCGGCTGGGTTCGAGGTCATCATCGAGACGCGCCGCGTCTGCTGTGGCCGCCCGCTGCTCTCCAAGGGATTCGTGGAAGAGGCTCGCAAGCTCGCGCGGCGCAACGTCGAGCTACTGGCTCCCTATGCTCAGCAGGGGATCCCGATCGTCGGCACCGAGCCGAGCTGCATCCTGACCCTGCGCGATGAGTACCCTGATTTGCTCCCTGATGACGCGGATGTGGCGACGATTGCCCGCGAGAGCTACATGGTCGATGAATTCCTGGCCAAGCTGAACCAGGCCGGCGACCTCGGCATCGTCTGGAAACAGGACGCGGGACCGGATGTTCTCTTCCACGGGCACTGCCATCAAAAGGCGCTGATCGGCATGGGGCCATCGATGGCGATGCTCGCCACCGCGGGATGCACCGCTACGGAGAGCGGCGCTGGCTGCTGTGGCATGGCCGGCTCGTTTGGGTATGAAGCTGAGCATTACGAGGTCTCGCGCAAGATTGGCGAGGAACGGCTCTTCCCGGCGGTTGCGGCCGCAACGCCCTCGACGACTGTCAGCGTCGCCGGAGTCTCCTGCCGGCAGCAGATCGAGCACTTCACCGACCGCGAGACGAAGCACATCGCCGAGGTCTTGGCAGAGCGCATCGCCCCCGGCCATACCTGGACGGTCCACGCCCCGGAACCAGTGCCCGCCGAAGTGGCCCCCACGCCGGAGTCGGTGGCGCACGCCCGGAATACCGGCGCCGGTCCCGCGTAGCGAACGCCCCTCGCGCCTATGCTGGCGGCGATATTCCGGGGCTACCATCACCTTTCGATCGTGGAGCATCGCGTGGCTGAGCCAACTGGGTTGAAGAGGAAGAGCAGGCGCATCCTCGTCGTCGAGGATGAACCGAGCATTGCCGGGTTCGTGCGCCGTGGTCTGCATTTCGAAGGGTATGACGTCGATGTGGTTCCCGACGGCCCAGGCGCTCTCCGGCGCCTCCGCGATAGCCCGCCCGATCTCCTCGTGCTCGACGTGATGGTGCCCGGTGTCGACGGGATTGAGATTGCACGCCGCCTGCGTGCCGCGGAAACGGCCGAGAGTTTGCCCGCGATCCCGATCCTGATGCTGACGGCGCGCGACGCAATTGCCGACCGTGTCACGGGATTGCGAGCCGGTGCTGACGACTATCTTGTAAAACCATTTGATTTCGACGAGCTCTTGGCCCGCATCGAGGCGCTCCTGCGGCGGACCTCGATTGCCAGTCCGGAGGAGTCAGCTCGCGAGACCTTGCGCTATGCCGATCTCGTTGTCGATCTAGCCGGTCGTACCGTCCGTCGCGGAGGCCGCGATATCCACCTCACTGCCCGCGAGTTCGACTTACTGGTCCTCTTCCTCCACCACCCGGAAAAGGTCCTGCCGCGCTCGACGATCATGACTCGCATCTGGGGCGACGATTTCTTCGGCGATTCGAATGTGCTGGAAGTGTTTATCGCCAACCTGAGGCGCGCGCTCGAGGCCGCGGGCGAACCACGTCTGATCCAGACGGTGCGCGGTGTGGGATACGTGCTACGAGGCGCGGCCAGGTCATGAGCTTGAAAGCGACAGCGTTGCGCCGCTTTCACCCATCAACTCGCATGCGCCTCACCGCTTGGTACGCAGCGCTGCTCGTCGTCGTGCTCTTCGCCTTAGGAGCATCGGTCGACACCCTGGCGCGGAACCGGCTTATGGCCGACGTCGACCTCCGACTGCTAAGCACCGCCGAGGATATCGGCACCGGTATCGAGCGCAATCTGGCTAGCTGGCCGTTCTCGACTGAGCCGGTCAGGTTTGAAGATATCGTTCCCACCCTGGGCTCCTTTGCATCGCGCGGTCAACTGATCCAGATCACCTCGCGGACCGGAGAGGTCGTCCGAAGCTCGGAGTACGCTCCCAGCAAACCGATCGTGCCCGAGTCCGGGGAACCCAGCGGAGAACCAGAAATCGTCTCGACCGAGCTAGCAGGCGATGAGGCCCGCGCTGTTCATTACCCGGTCACCGTTACCGACCGCGACGGCGTCCGCTGGTACATCGGGGCGGTCATCGTCGGCGAGCGCCTGACGACGATGCACGAAACACTCGCTTCTCTCAGACAGGTGCTTCTGGTCGCGTCTGCATTGGGACTCGCGTTGGCCCTCGCCGGCGGCTGGGTGCTGGCTGGACGAGCCCTGCGGCCGGTGGACCGCGTTACCGCCGCCGCCGCCGCGATCGCCACGGGAGATGGGACGGCGACATCGCTCAGCTCGCGCCTCGCGGTGCCCCCGACGGACGATGAACTGTCTCGCCTCTCCGCGACCTTCAACGCCATGCTCGACCGCCTGCAGGCGTCGTTTCGGGCTCAAGAGCGCTTCGTCGGCGATGCGTCACATGAGCTGCGCACACCGCTGACCGCGATCCGGGGCAATGTCGACGTACTGCTACGCCAGTCGCGTCTCAGCGGTCGCGAGCTCGGTGCGACCGATCTCGCTCCCGCGCTCGACGACATTCGCCGCGAAAGCGACCGCATGCGACGCCTGCTCGACGATCTGCTGTTGCTGGCCCGCGCGGATGCGGATGCAGGAAAAGACCCCGCGGACACCACGACGATTCGTCACGAGACGGTGCGTCTGGATGAGATCGCGGCGGATGCCGTCCGTTCCGCCGCGGCTCTGGCGTCTGGCCAGGTACTCGAGCTGGAAGCACCGCGTGGCGTCCAGGTTCCAGGCGACCCCGACCGCCTCCACCAGCTGGTAATGATCCTGCTCGACAACGCCATCCGGCATACCCCGCCCGGCGGACGGATCCGAGTCGCGGTCGCGAGCACGGCGGATGGCCAGGCGCGCATTGCCGTCCGTGACGAAGGGGAAGGGATCGCTCCGGAGCACCTGCCGCACCTGTTCGAGCGGTTCTATCGGGCCGATGGAGCGCGTGGCCGGTCCTCAGGAGGGACGGGATTAGGCCTCGCCATCGCCCAGGCCATTTGCCGGGCTCATGGCGGGGACATTTCAGTGACGAGCGCTCCGGACCAGGGAGCGACGTTCCTGGTGACTCTCCCGAGCGGAGTGCAATCGGAGGCCGACCAACGCCTTCTGCCACAGTCCGCCGAGGTGACCGATGGCCACGCCTCGAACACGGTTCCTGCCTACCGTCGCAACAGGATCAACGCCGCGATCGCGCCTCCCACCAGAATCACAAACGCGATCGGTAGTACGAGCCCAAGAACGGACTCCCGGCGGAACCCGAGACCGTAGATTCCGGTCATCTCCCGGATCCGGTCCAACACGTCGCCCACCTCCGGCGCCTCGCAAGCGCCAAAACCCAACGCAGATACGTCCCAAGAGCGGCCGCTTTCAGCGGACCACTCACTTTCTTCGGATCATACCCCACGACCGACGCCCCAGATCAGCCGGTGGTATCCCCCTGAGCATTGGGGACTTGCGATGACGTAGGTAACATGCGCATGGCCGGGAACAGCATGACGTCTCGGATGTTGCTCTGATCGGTGAACAGCATCGTCAAGCGGTCGATACCGATACCGATGCCACCAGTGGGCGGCATGCCATACATCAGCGCGTTGACGTAGTCCTCGTCGATCGGCATCGCTTCCTCGTCGCCCGCCTCCCGGTCGCGTTGCTGCTCGACGAAGCGTGAAAGCTGATCCAAGGGATCGTTGAGCTCGGTGAAGGCGTTGGCGATCTCACCACCCCCGATGTAGAGCTGGAATCGTTCCACATGGCTGGGATCGTCGGTTTTGCGCTTGGCTAGCGGTGACAACTCGACTGGATAGTCGAGCAAGAATGTCGGTTGGATCAAATTGGGGCGCACAAACTGCTTCAAAAGCTCGTCGACGATCCGCGGCCAGACCGTGTCACTGGCGACGTCGGCCCCCGCCGCGCGTGCCGCGGCTAGCAGAGCGGCCTGATCCGGGAACGCCGTGTAGTCGATGCCGCTGGCCTCCCGGATGGCGTCGCGCAAGGTGATCCGCACGAAGGGAGCGCTCAGGTCGATCTCGGCGCCGTTGTTGGTGAAACGAGGTTCACCGAAGACGTCGATGGCTATCTGCCGGATTAGCTCCTCGGTCATGGCCATAACCCGCTCGTAGTCGGAGTAGGCCTCGTACCACTCCAGCATCGTGAACTCGGGCTGGTGATTGCGGTCCATCCCCTCGTTGCGAAAGTCCTTACCGATCTCGTAGACGCGCTCGAATCCGCCGACGATCAATCGCTTGAGATAGAGCTCGACCGCGATGCGCAGATAGAACGTCTGACCGAGTGCGTGATGGGTCGTTGTGAATGGGCGAGCCGCGGCGCCGCCGTAGAGTGGTTGCAGCGTCGGCGTTTCGACCTCGATGAAACCTCGGGCATCGAGGAAACGCCTGATCGAGGAGACGATCTTCGATCGGGTCTCGAAGAGGGCGCGAACCTCCTCGTTGGCAATCAGGTCCGCATAGCGCTGCCGGTAGCGTGTCTCCACATCCTGAAGGCCGTGCCATTTTTCGGGTGGGGCGTTGAGCGCCTTAGTCAAGATCGCGAAGTCGCTGACGCGCAGCGAGACTTCGCCAGCCCGGGTACGGAACAGGCGGCCGGTCGCCTGGAGGAAATCGCCAAGATCGTAGAGCTTGAGGAAGTCCTCAAAAGCATCCGGACCCACGTCGTCGCGTCGCAGGTAGAGCTGCAACTCTCCAGAGCCATCACGCACGTGGGCAAACACCGTCTTGCCCTGGTGGCGCCGGCTGACGAGACGACCAGCCACGATCGTCTCGGCTTCATCTTCGCCGCTCTCCGGCAAAGACGACTCGATGGCGCTGAACCGTTCTTTCGCCTCGAGAGCAGTACTGCCCCGGCGCGTCCGGGGCGGATAGGGATCGATGCCGCGATCGCGGAGTGCCTCGACTTTCGCCTGGCGGATCTCCTGCAGCTCCGAAAGTCCCACGACAGCGCCAAGCGCGCGCGCTAGGTCACCCGAATTTGCACCCTCGACCGCGACGAGCTTCGCCCCGGCCGTCTCGTTTTCGCACGGCTCCGCGGTCACGCGACGTCGACAACCGTGAAGACGATCGCCCCACTCGGGGTTCGCACCGTCGCGGCGTCACCGACCCGACAGCCCATGATCGCCCGTCCGACGGGCGACTCCGTGGAGATCGTGCCATCCAGGGTGTTGGCCTCCTGCGGGCTAACGAGGATCCAGGTTTCTTCCTCGCCATCGTCGCTGCGCAGGGTCACCGTCGAGCCGAGGCCAACGGCCTCGTCGCCGTCTTCACGCTGGATGATCTCCGAGTGATCGAGAGTCTGCTCCAACTCGAAGATGCGAGCTTCGAGGCTGGCCCACTCGTCCTTGAGCTCCTCGTACTCGCTGTTATCCGAGATGTCTCCACTTTCGGTCGCTTCTTGAATTCTGGCGTGCAGCTCGGGTCGGCGCCGCGTGCGGAGGTCTTGCAACTCTTCTTCGAGCCGGCTCTTGCCCGCTTCGGTTAGCCAGATTGTCTGTACCATCGACACGGGTTCCTTTCCGGACCATCGCGACCCACATCCAGACCCGCTCTCGGTTGAGCGGGAACTGCAAAGGGCAGGCGATCCGACGCCGGACGACTGAGTTTCGCGGCAGTGCCTGCCGCGGCGGCTCACCGCATGGGAAAAAGCCAGGGGCACGCCCCGGCTCATGATTGAATGTAGAAGTATACTCGGCATCACTCACGCTGTGCGCCTGAAGCGCGCGAAGTGCCGCACGTGCTAGACTTATCGGCTCGAACCTGCTGACGCCGCTGGCCATGTCAACGCCGGCGGCGCGCTGCGTGAAGCGCCTGACGTTGCCGCCATTGGACCACTAGCTGCTATGAGCCCCGTCGCCGTCAGCCCACTTTCACACCGCCGCGTTGACCTGGCCCCGAGCGTCCCCGGGCAGGTCGATGCCGTCTCCCCAGCGTCGCTGGCGATGGAGCTCGGGATCGAACCTGGTGATCGCATCGTCGGCATCAATGGATTGCCGCTCATCGACGCGCTCGACTTTCAGTTTCAGGCGCAGGCAGAGCACGTGGTCCTCGACATCGAACGCGCCGGCGTGTTGCTTCGCTATGACCTTGAGCTGGAGGGTGACGAATTCTGGGGCGTTACCTTCGCCGACCCAACCTTCGACGGGGTCCGCATCTGCGAAAACGCCTGCCCCTTCTGTTTCATCAAGCAAATCCCCAAAGGGATGCGGCGATCGCTCTACGTGATGGACGACGACTATCGCTATTCGATGCTCTATGGCAGCTTCGTCACCCTGACGAACTTGACCGAAGAAGACTGGCGGCGCATCGAGGAGCAACACATCTCCCCGCTCCACGTCTCGGTCCACAGCACCGACCCGGACTTGCGCGTCGCCCTCGTCGGCAATCCCAAGGCGGGGCGCATCATGGATGATCTCGCCCGCCTGGAGCGCGCCGGGATCGACTTCCACGCGCAGCTCGTCCTGGTGCCGGGCGTCAATGATGGCCCGTATCTCGACCGCAGCTTGAGCGACCTGGCAACCTTTGGCAGCCGTCTCCGCTCGATCGCCGGTGTGCCGGTCGGCCTCTCTCGCCACGGCCAAGAGCGGCAGAGCCGGCAGCTTCGTCTCTCGAGGACCTGTATGCGGACCCTTCCTGGGAAGCACATCGCCGTGCGCCGCTACCACCCAGACGAGGCGTTGACCGTCATCTCTCAGGCCGCGTCGTGGCAGGCTCGATTCGAGCAGGAACGTGGTGACCCCTTCTTCTATCTCGGCGACGAGTTCTACTTGATGACCGGCACACCGGTGCCAGATGCGGCGCATTACGGCGGCTTCCCGCAGATCGAGGACGGCATCGGCATCACCCGTCACTTCATTGACGCCGCCGATAGCTTCCTACGCCGCTCCAAGCCAAACGGCCTGATTGGACAGCGGGGAACGGTAGCGTGCGGCGAGCTCATCGCCCCGACGATGCGTGCGGCCGTCGAACGCTTCAACGCGCGCACCGGCGCGGTGCTGGACACGGTCGCGGTCGAGAACGTCTATCTCGGCAAGGAAATCAACGTATCGGGCCTCCTCAGCGGTCAAGACCTGTTGGCGGCCTTCGCGCATCGCCCGGCGACCGAGCCGCTCTACATCTCGGATCGCATGATCAGCCAGCGTACCGGAACGCTGCTCGACGACATGACAATCGAGGAGGTCGAACGCGCACTCGGCCGGCCGGTCGTGCCAGCGGCCGACCTTTCCGACGTGGCCCGCGATCTTCGCACGCGATCTCGACGCCAGGCGCTCGTCGCGGCGTGACGACCGGCGTCAACCACGCGTCCGAAGTGTCGGCACACGCGCACGGCAGCGCGTTTTCGGTTGTCGTGGTTCCTCGCGCTGCCAGAGCGTCGATCCAACAACGGGCAGACGGCGCGATCCAGGTCCGCGTGACCGCCGCTCCAGTCGATGGGGCCGCCAACGCCGCGCTCTTGCGATTCCTCGCCGACGTGCTCGATGTGCCGCGATCGCGACTCGAGATCATCTCGGGCGCCTCAAGTCGTCACAAGCGAATCAATGTCGATGGAGTAACGCCAGCCGAACTGGCGACGCGTCTTCAAGCCGCGCTCCACCCTATTACCGATTCGGCAGGGTGACCACCTCGGCGTGGTCGATGTCGCCGCCCGGCGCAAAGAAGCTTCTCGCCAGCCGGGACTCCTCGGCGCGCATCTGGTCACTGGGATTCGGATCGAGCAGGACGCTCCGTCCGATCTCTCCGAGGTCTTCGACGATACGCTCATACCGGTAGTAGATGAGCGCTTCCGGGTCAATATCGACCGGCCCATACCCCGCGAAGAACAATTCCTCTTCCCTCGGCTCGACTACTCGCGCAATTATCGATCCGACGACAAAGAGCAGGTCACGTTCTCTAGGAGCGATTTTCGGTCCATCCCAATCGATCAGCCAGATCCGTCCATCCTCGCCGGCGAGGAGATTGGCGGCATGGATGTCCGCGTGGCAGAGAACCCGATCCAATGACCTGGCCTGGAGCCGCCGTCCCAGCGCTTCCGCCCGAGCAAGGACCGCGTCTATCCGCGCGGCGTGCTCCCACCAGAAGGCAGCGAACTGCGCGGCGACCGCGTTTTCGAACTCAGTGGTTTGGGTCAGATCCAGAATTCGCCGCACCAACGCGGCTGACGGGAGCGCGAATGTTTCGTCGGGAAGGTGGCCACTGAACTCGTGTTCAAGACCGCTGGAATGAACGGCCCGTAGCGTCACCCCGAACTCACGCCATTGGTCATCGCTCATCCCGGCAACCATCGCGTCCCTGCCGGCGATGAACGGATAGAGAATCAGGCTGCATCCGTCACACGTGCACCAGAGCGTGCCGGATCGCGTATGCAGTGGAGCAAGCACGTTGCGAATCCCGCGCGACGCCAGTGCCCACGGGACGTTCAGTCCGGCCTCGTGGACCGGTCCGAACCTGATCTTGAGGAAAAAGGTGGACCAATCCGCGGCGATGACCTTGTAGACGGCGGCGTTGAGATCAAAGCCGAGCGGCAGAAACGTGATGCAGCTCACGCGTAGGTCGTAGTGCGCATCCAGGCAGGCGGCTATCTCGTCGAGATCTAGTCCCGGGTCATCCCGCATTGCAATACTCAGATCCTGCGTCAGTCGCCCCTCGCCCTGCGCACAGGGCCGGGTACCCTCTGGGTGGCGGTTGGGGTGAGGGTATTCGAGGGGGCAGAGGGTGAGGGCCCTCCTGGGCTGGAGTGAAAATTGTCCGGCCGGTACGTTCGCATCCGCCACCACAAGGCCAGCGTCTCACCCACCGCCCGCAAAATGACCCGGGGGCTGCCACCGGTGGCTTCACCTGCGATGCGTGGATAGTGATGCACGCCCACTTGTTGCAGTCTTGCCCCCTGTCGACGCGCCTTGGCCTGGATCTCGGTGTTGATCAACGCTCCCGGCGCGGTCAGCGGCAACCCGCGCAGGAGGTCACCGCGAAAGAGCTTGAAGGCGCAGTCGATGTCTCGTAGGTGCACCCCGAACAGCATCCGCACTGAAACATTGAACATCTCGGCCAGCACTCGCCGGTGCAGCGGATCGCTGCGCTCCATGCGAAACCCGGCGACGATGTCGTACTCGCCCGCGAACGGAACCAGCAGGCGCAGATCGCGAATGTCGAACTGGCGATCCGCGTCCATGAACATGACGAAGTCGCCGGTCGAAGCGCAAAAACCCGACGTCAGCGCCGCTCCGTAGCCCCGGTTGCGCTCATGGCTCACCAGCCGGACGCGATCGTTGCCGGCCCCCAGGCGAGCGACGATCTCGCCGGTGCGATCGCGGCTTCCATCGTCGACGACGATGATCTCGTACGCATCGACGAATGCAGGGAGCGTCGCCAGCGAGTCATGGATGACCGCCGCGATGTTGGGCTCTTCGTTGAATGCGGGGAGGACGAGACTAAGACTGCCAGGAAGTCGCGTCGCCGGCAGGGTCGCGGGGCCAGGTTGACTCACCCGACCGCGGCGTCCTCGGCAGGTGGAACCCACTCCTCAACCGGCGCAACCCACTCTTCGGACGGCACTACCGAGCC
>Ga0126307_10003507_pt1 | contig 10745 bp, 10 predicted proteins | sample Plot28_FD_89955 | JGI IMG/M metagenome (GOLD analysis project Ga0126307, IMG submission 89955) | Serpentine soil microbial communities from UC McLaughlin Reserve, CA, USA - Plot28 | ecosystem: Environmental > Terrestrial > Soil > Grasslands | place: USA: UC McLaughlin Reserve, Lake County...
AGGACGGCGCCGACGGCGATCCGGCCCGACCGCCGGGTCGCCAGCAGCCCGAGCACGCCGGCGAGGCCGAGCACGCCGAGGGCGGGCACGAGCGGCTCGAGCTCGCGGCCGGACAGCCGCAGCGCGACCGCCGGCAGCGGGCGCGGTCGGTCGGCGGACAGCGCCAGCCAGTCCTGACTGCCGGCCAGCAACGCCAGGCCGCCGCCGGCGGCGCAGGCGAGCAGCACTACCGCGAGTTCGCGCCGGGCCGGCACGGTCCCCATCCGCGCTCAGCCCACTTCCGGTCCCGCTCCCGGCGGCGCCAGCGTCTGCGCGGTGGCGAGCGCCTGCAGCACCGCGCGGGCCTTGTTCCGGGTCTCCTGCTCCTCCGCCGCCGGGTCGCTGTCGGCGACGATTCCCGCGGAGGCCTGCACGTACGCCCTGCTCTCCCGGAGGATCGCGGTCCGGATCGCTATCGCCATGTCCAGGTCGCCGGCGGCGTCCAGGTAGCCGACCGCGCCCCCATACACCCCGCGCCGCACCGGCTCGAGCTCGTCGATCAGCTCCATCGCCCGCACCTTCGGCGCGCCCGTCAGCGTGCCGGCGGGGAAGCAGGCGCTCAGCACGTCGAGCGCGTCGCGGCCGTCCGCAACCTCCCCGGTCACGGTCGAGACGATGTGCCAGACGTGCGAGTACCGCTCCAGCGCGCCGAACTCGACCACCCGGACGGTGCCGGGCGCGCAGACCCGGCCCAGGTCGTTTCGGGCGAGGTCGACGAGCATCACGTGCTCGGCGCGCTCCTTGACGTCGCCGACGAGCTCCGCGGCGAGCTCGGCGTCCCGCTCGGGGGTGTCGCCGCGGGGTCGGGTGCCGGCGATCGGGTGCAGCACCGCGCGGCCGCCGGTCACCGTCACGAGCGCCTCCGGACTGCAGCCGACGATGTCGAAGCCATCCAGCCTGAGCAGGTACATGTACGGGGACGGGTTGAGCGTCCGAAGCACCCGGTAGACGTCGAGGGCATCGGCCCCGTTGGGGGCCTCGAAGCGCTGCCCGATCTGCACCTGGAAGACCTCGCCGGCGCGCACCGCGTCCAGCGCAGCCTTGACCGCCGGCTGGTACTGGCCCTCCGGCGTGCGGGAGACGTGCGGCACCGGTGGCACCGGGCGGGTCGTCGCAACGCTCGGCGCCGACGCCGTCGCCAGGTCCCGGGTCATGGCGTCCAACCGGGCGACCGCGTCGTCGTACGCGGCGTCCACCGCGGACGCGTCGGCGTCGGCGGGGACGAGCGCGTTGGCGACCAGCAGCACGCTCGCCTCGTGGTGGTCGACGACCGCCAGGTCGGTGGCGACGAGCATGGTCAGCTCGGGCAGCCCGAGGTCGTCGGTCGCGTACTCGGGCAGCCGCTCGATGCGGCGGACGACGTCGTAGCCGAGGTAGCCGACGAGACCGCCGGTCAGCGGCGGGAGGTCGCCCCGGTCGCCGTCCGGTGGCGGGCCCAGCAGCGCGCGCCAGGTGGCGGCGAGCACGTCCAGCGGGTCGCCCTCCGCCGGGGCACCGGGCGGCGGCGTGCCGGTCCAGACCGCCCGGCCGTCCCGCCCGGAGAGGGTGGCGATCGAACGCACCCCGACGAAGGACCACCGCGACCAGGACCGGCCGTGCTCGGCGGACTCGAGCAGGAACGTGCCGGGCCGGCCGCCGGCGAGCTTGCGGTAGACGCCGACCGGGGTCTCGCCGTCGGCGAGCAGCCGGCGGGTGACCGGCACCAGCCGGCAGCCGCGTGCCTGCCGGGCGAAGCCGGCGCGGTCCGGGGTCGGCTCGCCCGTCGTCACGTCGCACCCCTGGCCGGGTCGCCGGCCACCGCGGGCAGGGTGCCGGCGTCGAAGCAGGTCCGGTCTCCGCTGTGGCAGGCGCCGCCGACCTGGTCGACCTTCACCAGGATGGTGTCGCCGTCGCAGTCGAGCGCCACCGACCGCACCCACTGCTGGTTCCCCGAGGTCTCACCCTTCACCCAGTACTCCCGGCGGCTGCGGGACCAGTACGTGCAGCGGCCGGAGGTCAGCGTGCGGTGCAACGCCTCGTCGTCCATCCAGCCGACCATGAGCACCTCGCCGGTGTCCCACTGCTGGGCGACCGCGGTCACCAGGCCGGCGGGATCCCGCTTCAACCTGCCGGCGATGGCCGGGTCGAGGCCGGACCGGCGGGCGGCGTCGGGCCGGGCCGGCCGGGCGGTGGATCCCGTCATGCGGCCATTTTGCCGGGTGCGCCGTCCGCGGAGTCCGGCCGCCGGTGCTGCCCCGCCGGCGGCGACCGGTCAGGTTTCCTCGGCGCGCCGGGTCAGCGCGAGGGCGGCGGCCGGCAGCGCGACCATGACCGCCGCGACGGCGAGCTGGCCGAACCACCAGCCGGCCAGCACGTGGTGGTCCAAGGTCGGGCACAGCGCGCTCGCGGTCAGCAGGCCGGCACCGAAGGCGGCACCCGCGCCCAGCGCCCACCGTCGGCCGAGCAGGAATCCGGCGATCGATGCGAGCAGCGCGACCGTGACCCCGGTCTCGAGCACGCCGATCCAGGCCGGCAGCACCGGATCCGCGCCATCGGGGGGCGGCTCGAGCACCAGTCCCACGGTGAACAGCCCGGCGAGGGCGGTGCCGATGACTCTGATCCCGGTGGCGGTCAGAGGTGGGCGCGCGCGCGGCTGCCGGGTCCTCGCCGCCGCGACTGGTGGCGGCTTGGGGACGGGAGCGGGAGGGGGTGGGGTGACCGCCGGCTCGGCCGGCGCGGGCTCGACCCGGCCGGTCGTGGTCGGCGGCTCGAGGATCGCGGTCACCCGCCCACCGTACGTCCGGTTCGTACCGGAGGGAACAGTGCTCCGCTCTCGAAAGGACGGCTTCCGAAGCCGCGGGCCCGGCGGTCAGGAGTTGGCGGCCGGGGAGGCGGCGGCGGGGACCTCGGGGCCGCCGAGGCCGAGCGGTGCAGCGGGCAGCCGGACCGTCACCGTCGTGCCCGCCGCCACGTCGGACTCGAAGGCGACCCGCCCGCCGTGGTCGGTTACCAGCGCGTGCACGATCGAGAGGCCGAGGCCGCTGCCGCCGCGTGCCCGGGTGCGGGCCGAATCCGCCCGCCAGAAGCGGTCGAAGACCTGCGCCGCCTGCTCCGGCGGCAGCCCCGGCCCGCCGTCGGCCACCCGGACGACCACCTCGCCGTGCTGCCGGGTCGCGGTGACCTCGATCGGCTCGTCGGGGGTGGCGTGCACCGCGGCGTTGGTCAGCACGTTGCTGACGACCTGCAGCAGCTGGTCGCGGTCGCCGAGCACCGGCAGCGGCCGCGCGATGTGGACGTGCACCTCGCGCTCGGGATGAGCGGCGCGGAGCCCGGTGACGGCGTCCTCGACCACGTCCGCCATCTCCACCGCGACCCGCTCGGCCACCGTGCCCCGGTCCGACCGGGCGAGCGTGAGCAGGTCGTCGACCAGCCGGCCCATCCGGGTGCCCTCGGTCTCGATCCGCCGCAGCGAGTCCCCGGCTGCCTCGTCCAGGCCGCCGCGCAGCCGGACCAGCTCGGCGTACCCGCGCAGCGAGGTGAGCGGGGTGCGCAGCTCGTGCGAGGCGTCGGCGAGGAAGCGCCGCATCCGCTGCTCGCTCTCGTACCGCGCGGCGTACTCGCGCTCGACCGCGTCGAGCATCGTGTTGACCGCCTCGGCGAGCTGGCCGACCTCGGTGTGGGGGTCCGCCTCCGGCACGCGCCGGTCCAGCCCGGTGCCATCCGGGCCGAGCTCCGCCGCGACGGTGCGCGCGGTCCGCGTGACCCGGTCGAGCGGCCGCAGACCCAGCCGCACGCCGGCGGCGCCCAGCACCCCCGTGCCGACGATCGCGGCGGCGCCGACGATGAGCTCGAGCCCGAGCAGCCGTCCGAGGGTGGCCGAGACCTCGCCGGTGGGCAGCGCGACGATGATCAGCGCGTTGGCCTGGGGTATGGCGCTTGCGTCGGCCCGAACCTGCTGCCCCGCGGCGGTGCGCACGGTCACCGGACCGTCCGCCCGGACGACGTCGGACGCCGCATCGGAATCCAGCGACAGGCCGGTGTCGCCGGCGCGGCCGAGCGGGTACGGCTCCAGCGTCCCGCGGATGACCAGGGCGACCGACGCCTCCCGGTCCACCCGCGGCGGCGGCCCGGACGGGTCGGCGAGCTGCCGCACGAAGTAGTTCCCGACGTCGGCCGATGTGGCCCGCACCCGTTCGTCGAGCTGCCCGTAGAGGTAGCGGGAGAGCACGGTGTAGGTCGCGGCGCCGACGACCGTCACGGCGAAGGCCACGAGGGCGACCGCGACCGCGACGAGGCGGGTCCGTAGAGGGAGGCGGTTCACGGACCGCTCATCGGGGCGCCCGCAGCACGTAGCCGACGCCGCGGATGGTGTGGATCAGGTGCGGCTGCACCGCGTCGACCTTCTTGCGCAGGTAGCCGACGTACAGCTCGACGATGTTGGACCTGCCCTGGAAGTCGTACTTCCAGACCCGCTCGAGGATCTGCGACTTCGACAGCACCACCCGCTCGTTGCGCATGAGGTACCGCAGCAGCTCGAACTCGGTGGGGGTCAGCTGCACCTCCTCGCCGGCGCGGCGCACCTCGTGGCTGTCCTCGTCCAGCTCGAGGTCGGCGACCTTCAGCAGGGACGCCGGCGGCCGGTCGGGCGGCGCAGTGCGGCGTAGCACCGCGTGCACCCGGGCGAGCAGTTCCTCGATGCTGAACGGCTTGACGACGTAGTCGTCGGCACCGGCGCGCAGCCCCTCGACCCGGTGCTCGCCCGCGTCCCGGGCGGTCAGGAAGACCACCGGCACGTCCGAGCCGCCGGATCGCAGCCGCCGCAGCACCTCGACCCCGTCCAGGTCGCCGAGCATCACGTCGAGCACCACCAGGTCCGGCTGGTGCTCGGCCACCGCGGCGAGCGCCCGCGATCCCGAGTCGGCGGTGACGGTCTCGAAGCCGTCGAACCGCAGCGCCGACGAGACCAGGTGGGCGACGTTCTCCTCGTCGTCGACCACCAGCACCCGCCGCCGTCCGCGCTCCATCGTCCCCTGCACCGCGCCGCCCGCCCTCGTGCCCATGGTGTCACCCGTCCGTCCACCCGCGATGTCTCGAGCCTCCGGGCGGCCGCTGTGCCGTCACTGGGCGGCCGCTGTGCGCCCGCTGTGAGAAAGGCACGGCTTGCGGAAACCTTGGCTCCGTCTCTATATTCCTCGCATGCAGAGTTCTACAGGTGGGGAATTGGGCAGGACGGGCCGGCCGGAGGCGATTCGCGTCCGGGGGCTGCTGGTCGAACGCGGCGGGCGGCGGGTGATCGACGACATGGACTGCTCGGTGCCGAGCGGCCGGGTGACCGGCCTGCTCGGTCCGAGCGGCGGCGGCAAGACGACCTTCATGCGATGCCTGGTCGGGGTGCAGCGCATCGTCAGCGGCGAGGTGACGGTGCTCGGGCTGCCGGCCGGCGCGCCCGCCCTGCGCCGCCGGGTCGGGTACGTGACCCAGTCGCCGTCGGTGTATCCAGACCTGACGGCCGCGGCGAATGCGCGGTACTTCGCGGCGGTGCAGGGCGTGCCGGCCGCGGCTGCGGACCGGGCGCTGCGCGACGTCGGGCTGGCCGAGGACGCCGACCGCCTGGTGGGGCGGATGTCCGGCGGCCAGCGCGCCCGGGTCTCGCTGGCCTGCGCCCTGCTCGCCAGCCCGGAGCTGCTGGTGCTCGACGAACCCACGGTCGGCCTCGACCCGGTGCTGCGCCGTGACCTGTGGCGGATGTTCCACGACCTCGCCGGCGACGGCGCCACGCTGTTGGTGTCCAGCCACGTGATGGACGAGGCCGGCCGGTGCGACGACCTGCTGCTGATCCGGGAGGGTCGGCTGGTCGCCCACGACACGCCGGACGAGCTGCGCCGGGTCACCGGGCAGGACGACCTGGAGTCGGCCTTCCTCGCCCTCGCCGAGCGCGACGACTCCGCGCGGGTGGCGGCATGAGCGCCCGGGCCACCCTCGCGACCGCACGGCGGGTGCTCAGCCAGCTGCGGCACGACCCGCGCACGGTGGTCCTCCTGCTCGTGGTGCCCAGCCTGCTGATGGTGCTCTTCAAGTACGTCTTCGACGGTTCGCCGCAGGTCTTCGACCGGGTGGGGCTGCCGATGCTCGGTATCTTCCCGTTCACCACCATGTTCCTGGTCACCTCGATCGCGATGGTGCGGGAGCGGACCTCGGGAACGCTGGAGCGGCTGCTCACTACGCCGATGCACAAGCTGGACCAGCTCGGTGGGTACGCGCTGGCCTTCGGCCTGGTGGCGCTGGCGCAAGGTGCCGTGTCCGCCGCAGTGGCGCTGGGCCCGCTCGGCCTCGAGGTGGCGGCCGGAGTCGGCCTGGTGCTCACCCTGGCGGTGCTCAACGCCCTGCTCGGCATGGCGCTCGGGCTCTTCCTGTCGGCGTTCGCCACCACCGAGTTCCAGGCCGTGCAGTTCATGCCGGCGGCGGTGATTCCGCAGGTGCTACTCAGCGGGCTGCTCATCCCGCGGGAGCAGATGGCCGACGTGCTGCGCTGGGTCAGCGACGCGCTGCCGCTCAGCTACGCCGTCGACGCGCTGGTCGCGGCCCGGACCACGTCCGCCCTCACCGCGGGGATAGCGGCGGACCTGCTGGTAATCGTCGGCTGCGTGCTCGCAGCCCTCGCCCTCGGTGCGGCGACGCTGCGGCGCCGCAGCCCGTGAGCGAGCTGGCCGCCCACCGGGTGGGCCGGCAGCGGGGCCGGCCCCCGGGCCGCACGAACACCCGGCAGGACGTGCTCGACGCCGCCCGCCGGGTGTTCGCCGACCGCGGCTACCAGCACGCGTCACTGCGGGCGATCGCCGCCGAGGCGGGCGTCGACGCGGGGATGGTGCGGCACTTCTTCGGCGACAAGGCGGGGCTGTTCCGGGCGGCGATGGAGCTGCCGGTGGACCCCGCGACGATCCTGCCGGTCCTGCTCGGCCCGGGCCTCGACGGCCTCGGCGAGCGGGTGGTCCGCTTCTTCGTCTCGGTGTGGGACGACCCGGTCGCACGTGGCCCGTTCCTCAGCCTGATCCGGTCGGTCGCCGGGCACGAGGAGTCCGCGACGATGTTCCGGCAATTCATCACCGAGCAGATGCTCGGCCCGCTCGCCGCGGCGATCGGCCGGCCGAACGCCCGGCTGCGCGCGACGCTGGTCGGCAGCCAGCTGGTCGGGCTGGCCATGGTCCGGTACGTGGTGAAGGTCGAGCCGCTCGCCTCCGCGTCGGCCGACCAGGTCGTCGCGGCGGTCGCCCCGACGATCCAGCGGTACCTCACCGGCGACGTCTCCGACCTGAGCCCGCCGGCCGCCGACTCGGCCGCCACCGGGTGAGCCGCCCGCCGCTGCCGAGGACCTTCGTCCGGAACGTCTTGGACGTGTACGGACAGGAGGCCGGCAGCGCCTGGCTGACCGTCCTGCCCGACCTGCTCGCCGAAGCCGCCCGGCGCTGGTCGCTGACCCTCGGCGAGCCGTACCCGCTGACGTACAACTACGTGACCCGTGCCACGCGCGCGGACGGGAGCGCCGCGGTGCTCAAGCTCGCGCCGCCGGCCGGCGAGCTGCGCTTCGAGGCGGCGGCGCTGGAGCACTTCGCGGGCACCGGAGCGGTCCGGCTGCTCGAGGCCGACGTCGCCGCCGGGGCGCTGCTCCTGGAGCGCGCGGAGCCCGGCAGCCTGCTGACCGCCGTGCACGAGCGGGATGACGACGAGGCGACCCGCATCGCCGCCACGGTGGGGCTGCGCCTGCACCGGCCCGCCGAGCGCCCGTTCCGCACGGTCGAGGACTGGGCGGTCGCGGCGTTCGGCTGGTTGCGGGACCGCTACGGCGGCGGCACCGGCCCGCTGCCGGCAGACGTGGTCGACCGCGCCGAGCGCGAGCACGCCGAGCTCGTCGCATCGTCGGGGCCGCCGGTCATGCTGCACGGCGACCTGCACCACGGCAACATGCTGACCTCGGAGCGTGGCTGGCTCGCGATCGACCCGCACGGCGTGCTCGGCGAGCCCGCGTACGAGGCGGCCGGGCTGCTGCGCAACCCTCCCGGGACCGGCACGCGGCCCGACCTGCGCACGCTGCTGGACCGCCGGGTGGCGGTCCTGGCCGAGGCGTACGGCGTGGACCGGGAGCGCATCCGGGCCTGGGGGCGCGCACACAACGTCGTGTCGGTGCTGTGGTCGCACGAGGACGGCGGCTTCGTCGACGAGGAGACCCTCGCGGTGGTGGCCGCGCTGGCGGGCTGACCCCGCGGCCGTCGCTCACGCGGCGCGCGACCGGCGCTGCCTCCCGCCGCCCTCGGTCGGGTCGGGGGGCGGCCCCAGCCCCACCGCCAGCCGTAGCCGCCGGGCACCGGGTCGGTGACGACGAGCCGGTACTGCCAGCACCCCTCGCGGGTCTTCTCTCGCCGCCAGGTCTCCTCCAGGTCGCGCTGCCGCCACCGGCACTGCACGACCTCGGCCGGACGCGCCGCCCGGTCGAAGCTCACGGCGAGGTCGAGCCGCTCGCACGGCTGCGCCTGCACGTGCCGGAAGACCGGCTCGGCCGGCGGGGCGCCGGGGGTCGCCAAGTACCGCACCTCGAAGGCGAACTGGTGCTGCTCGCCCGCGCGCAGCGGGCGGTCGAAGAGCAGCTCGGTGGCGACCAGCCGCTCCCCGCCCGGCTCCGGACCGGCGGGCTCGCTCACCTGCCGGCCCAGCCGGCACCCCTGGGCCGCGGTGAGGGACGCTTGGAGCGGCGGGTCGACGGACTGCATGAACCAGTAGCGGTCGACGCCGTCGTGGGCGGCCCGGACCCGCATCGCCACCGTGCTGACCTCGGGGTGCCCGGCGGCGTCGATCCGCAGGTCCTTGGCGAGCGTGACCGGCAGGATCTGCTGCGGGCCGGTCAGGGCGGTGACGAGGTGGCGCAGCCGGGCGTGCCGCCCGGCGAGCCCGCCGTCGCGGGCCGGCGGCCGCCGTTGCGGGACCGCAGCGCCGCCGGGCATCAGCAGCGCCAGGGCACCGGCGGGCACTTCCAGGCAGCGCTCCAGGGCGAGCACGCGGCTGCGGCCCGCGGCGGTACGCGCCGGCGAGCTGGAGCCGGTCTGCCAGGCGCTCAGCGTCGCGACGCTGCTGGCCAGCGGCCCGTAATCCCGGACCAAGACGCGCTCGAGCTCGCGGAGGGACAGACCGCGGGCGGCGACGGCGGCCCGTACGGCCGCGGCGAATGCCGCGACCCGGCGCGGGTCCAGGGAAGTGCGCGCGGCGCGGTCGCCGAGGCGACAGCGTTCCGAGCAGTAGACGCGAGGGCGGCCCCGGCGCCGGCGGCCGGATTCCGAGCGGCGCTCGGGGACCAGCCGGCCGCAGACCGGGCACACGCGCACTTCGTCGTCGTCCGGGGCCGGGCGCGGCGCCGGCAGGGACGGCACCATCCGAGACCTCCGCCGCAGCCCCGCGATGCCGCCGACTCGCCGTCGGGACGCGGAGGTGCCGTTTGCGGGCGGAGCCGGGGGCGGCGGCGCGGACCCGTCGGGCACGGGAACAGGCCAGGGGTCGGGGAGCCGGGGCGATGTCGCGGGCATGGTGCTCCTGCCGGGGTCGGCGCGGCGTCCAGCCGGGCACCACCGGCGACATCGGCGGCTTCGGCCCGGCCGGTCCCACCGGCGGACGACACACGGGACCGGCGGGGCGCTGGGCGGTCCGGAGCGGAGGCATGGGTCCGGCCCGCGGGGAAACGGGAGGCGGGGACGGCGGGCCGCCACGGGCGGCCCCAGTGGATTTGTGGGCTTGGTAGGGCTAGGTGGGCTACTAGGGCTTGCTGGGCTCAGTGGGCCCGTTGGGCTTGTGGGAGCGGACAGTGATCCGTCGACCCCGGAGGGGCCCACTCGGACCATATGGGACGAGCGTGGGTGACTGCCAGTAGTCCAATGGGGGACACGGAGGTCCGGCCAGGCGGCGACGGCGCCGTCCAGCGGCGTCCTGGCCTGGGCAAACCCATCCCAGGTGAAACGTTCCGCCAACGGGGGATTGCTCGAAGCGAGCGGTTCTCGCTATGCCGGTGGAGCGGGACTGCCGCTCCCCGCGCCGTCCGGCCCGCACCGGAAGGAGCCGCCGATGCCGATCACCCAGTGGGAGTAGCGCGGATCAGTCCGCGCGCCGCTGGGCCGCCCAGGACGCGTGCAGCCGGGCGTACGGCCCGGCCCGTCCGACCAGCTCGGCGTGCGGTCCCCGCTGCACCACCCGCCCGGCGTCCACCACGATCACCTCGTCCGCCGCCTCGGCGGTGGCCAGCCGGTGCGCGATCGTCAGCGTCGTGCGGCCGCGCGTCAGCGAGTCGAGCGCCCGGGCGAGCCGCACCTCCGTGGCCGGGTCGACCGCGGACGTCGCCTCGTCGAGGACGAGGACGTCGGGATCCGCCACGTACGCCCGCGCGACCGCGACGAGCTGCCGCTCCCCCACCGACAACGCCTCGCCGCGCTCCCCCACCGGCGTCCGGACACCGTCGGGAAGCCCGCCGAGCCAGTCCGCCAGGCCCAGCGTGGCGAACGCGGCGGCGACCTCATCGTCGGCGGCGTCGGGCCGGCCGATGTGCGCGGAGCGTCGCTCCGCGTCCTGCCGGCGGGAGCGGGCGCTGCGTCGGGCCGGCCCCCGCTCCTCGGGCCCCCAGATCGGGAGGTGGGCCACCCGCCGGTCCGCGGTGCGGCGGTCAGGACCCCGGCGGTCCCCTACGGCCGCGCGGC
>Ga0126307_10003508_pt1 | contig 10745 bp, 12 predicted proteins | sample Plot28_FD_89955 | JGI IMG/M metagenome (GOLD analysis project Ga0126307, IMG submission 89955) | Serpentine soil microbial communities from UC McLaughlin Reserve, CA, USA - Plot28 | ecosystem: Environmental > Terrestrial > Soil > Grasslands | place: USA: UC McLaughlin Reserve, Lake County...
CCTCCCCCTTGATCGCCTCGAAGTCCTGCTTGGCGTTCATCAGGTCCGCCGCGCCGCCGGCGAGCAGGCCCCAGCCCGGATACAGGCGAGCGACCTCGAGGAACGTCCGGATCACGTTCGGCGCGTTGCCGGACCAGAACTCGTCCCAGTTGATCCCGCTCGCGGGGTTCGCGGCGTCCGGCGGGTTCGGTGTCTGCGACGGCCCGGCCGGGGTGCTCGACGGGCCGGCGGGGCCCGCAGCCGGTCCGGCCGGCGCGGGGCCCAGGCTCGGCGACGCGGTGGGCGCCGGTGCCGGCGGCGGCATGCGGGCGATGAACATCGGCGGGGCGACCAGCCGGGCGACCGCGTGGTTGCCCGCGGAGCGCTGCAGGGCGGAGACCTGCGAGATCCCGAAGCCGGACGGCAGTCCGGCCCGGCCGGAGGAGAACGCCCGCACCGAGGCGGCCATCGGGGCCGAGAACGCGCCGCTCGGCGCGGCGCCGACCGCGGACGGCGCGGCGGCGACCGGGGCGGGCGCCAGCTCCTGCTCGAGTTGCGGGTTGGGTTCGGGCATGCAGCCGGAGACGCGAACCTAACGCCCCGATGCCCGAAGGGGCAAGGGCAAATCGGGCAGCCGACCGGTCAGCCCGATGCCGGAAGGCGAACCTCGACGGCGAGCCCGCCGAGATCCGAGCCCGCGAGCCGCAGCTCGCCGCCGTGCAGGCCGACCTGCTGGGCCACGATCGCCAGCCCCAGGCCGGTGCCCTGGACGGTCGTCTCGCGCCCGCGCGCGAACGGCTCGAGCAGCCGCTCGCGCTCGGCCTCAGCGATCCCGGGGCCGTCGTCGGCGACGCGCAACAGCCAGCGGCCGTCCTCGCGCGCGAGATCGACGTCGACCCGCCCGCCCCCGTGCAGCGCCGCGTTCTCGAGCAGGTTGTCGACGACCAGCCGCAGCCCGTTGGCCCACCCGTGCACGGTGCTCACTCCCCCCTGCTCGCGCAGCCGGTAGCTGACGCCCGGATGACGGCGCCGGGCGCCGTAGATCGCGGCGTCGACGAGGTCGCCGAGCTCCACGTCCTCGCGCGGGAGCGATTCGGCCGCCTCGCCGCGGGCCAGCGCCTGCAGCCCGTCGAGCAGGTGCACGATGCGGTCCTGCTCGGCGCTGCTCTCGCGCAGCAGCGCGAGGCGCTCGGCCTCGGAAAGGCCGGGGTTGCGCTCGAGCGCGTCGAGGTTCGCCCGCAGTCCCGTCAGCGGCGTGCGCAGCTCGTGGCCGGCGTCGGCGGCGAAGCGGCGCGTCGCGGCCATCGAGGCCTGCAGCCGCGCGAGCATCCCGTTGAGCGCGCCGGCGAGCGAGCGGACTTCGTCGGGGCCCTCGTCGGGCAGCGGCGTGGCGAGGTCCTCGGCGCTCGTCACGCGCGCGGCGCCCGCCTGCAGACGCGCGAGCGGGCGCAGGGCGAGCGAGCTGAAGAACCAGGCGGCGAGGCCGGTGAGGACGAGCGCGAGCAGGCCGATGAGCAGGATCAGCCGCCGGATGCTCGCCACGCGCTCGTCGACCGGGGCGAGCGTGGAGAGCGCCTGGAAGCGCGCGTCCCCCGGCCCGCCGAGCAGGATCGTCAGCGAGCGCCAGGACGTGCCGTCGATGTCGACGGTCGAGAAGCCCTCGCGGTCGGGCGGCGCGGGCGAGTCCTCGGGCACGTCGCCGTCCTGCGCGACGACGTCGTCGCCGTAGGCGACCTGCACGAACGTGCCCGACCCCTTCAGAAGCGGCTGCCCTCCGCGCGGACCGCCACGGCCGAAGCGGCCTTCGCCCGGCGGGCCGCGCAGGACCTCGGCCGCCTGCTCGCGCAGCTCCTTGTCGACCGCCCTGCGGCCGTCGCGCGCGACGGCGGCGAGAAGCAGCGGACCCGCGATCGCCCCGCCGAGCGCGACCGCCAGCAGCGCCCCGAGCGTGAGCCGCGCGCGCAGGCTGCGCGGCGGCCTCATGGCCGCAGCGCCCAGCCGACCCCGCGTATCGTGTGCAGCGTCCGCGGCTCCCCGCCGGCCTCGAGCTTGCGGCGCACGTAGCCCACGAAGACGTCGACGACGTTGGTCTCGACATCGGACGAGTAGCCCCACACGAGCCGCAGCAGCTGCTCGCGCGAGAGCACCTGGCCCGGGTGGCGGACGAAGACCTCCAGCAGGTCGAACTCGCGGCGGGTCAGCTCCAGCTCGCGGCCGCCGCGGGTGGCGACGTGGCGTCGCGCGTCGACGACGACGTCGCCGACGACCAGCGGGCCGGTGCCCGACGTCCCGCGACGGCGCAGGAGCGCCTGCAGCCGGGCGGTCAGCTCCGCGATCGCGAACGGCTTGACGAGGTAGTCGTCCGCCCCGGCCTGCAGGCCCGCGACGCGGTCGTCGACCTCGTCGCGGGCGGAGAGGATGCAGACGGGCACGTCGATGCCCCCGGCGCGCAGGCGGCGGACGACGGAGACGCCGTCGAGGTCGGGCATCGTCACGTCCAGGACGATGACAGCCGGCGGGCGCTGAGCGACCGCCTCGAGCGCCTCCCTGCCCCCGGCGGCCGTGGCCACGGCGAAGCCCTCGAGGCGCAGCGCGCGCTCGAGGGCCGCCCGGACCGACGCCTCGTCGTCGACGACGAGGACCAGCGGCTGGTTATGGGTGGCGATGGCCCCCTCGCTCGGGAGCGAAGTCGTCGAGCGCGGCCTTCACCTTGGCCTCGTCGAGGTTGAGGCTCTTCGCGAGCGAGGCGGCGAGCGCGTCGCGCATCTTCTGGTGCTCGGCCTCGTGGGCGGCCCGCAGCTTCTCGAACGCCGCGTCGACCTTGGCCTGGGAGATGCCGAGCGCCTTCGCGAGGTCCGCGCCGCGATCGTCCCTGCGCTCCTCGCGCTGGCCGCGGAAGTCGTCACGCAGGCTCTGGAAGGCCTGCTCGAGCTTGGCCTCGGTCACACCCAGCGCCTTGGCGAGGTCCGCCTTGCGATCCCCGCGGTCGCCGGGGCCGGGGCGACCCTGGTCGTGGAGCTTCTCGAGCGCGGCGCGGACCTTGGCGGCGCTGATGCCGAGCTCCTTGCCCAGCGCGGCGGCGAGCTCGTCGTGGCGCTCGCCGCGGTCGGGCTTGACCGTGCCGATGGCGTCGCGCAGCTTGGCCTCGGTCACGCCGAGGGCGTCCGCGAGCTCCTTCAGGTGGTCGTCGCGGCGCTCTGGCGGTCGCGGCAGGCTCTGGCGGGCGTCCTCGAACGCCTCCTGGAGCGCCGAGGTCGACACGCCGAGCTTGGCGGCGAGGTCGTCGAGGGCCGGGCCGAAGCCGGGGCCGCCGTGGCGGCCGCCGAAGCCGCCGCGGCGGAACGTCGGGCGCGGTGCGGTCGAGGACGAGGAGCTCGACGAGGACGTGGCGGAGGCCGACTGCGCGCCGGCGTTGCCGCTGCCGGTCTGGCTGCCGATCGCGTAGGCGGTGAAGGAGAGCGCGACGGCGCCGCTGAGGACGAGGGCTGTGGACTTGGCCTTGGGCGTCATGGGACCAACGATCGGCGCGGCATCTGAGAAGAGCCTAAGAGAGTGTCGTTTCCTTAGGAACCTCACAACGCGCGGCCGGACGCTGGGCCGATGAGCACGGCGCTCTCCACGCGACGCCTCCTGGCGATGACCGCGGCCCTCTTCTTCGTGATCCTCGCCTTCCTCGCGGGGCGGGTGAACGCGGGAGCCGATCCGACGCAGGTGACGGCACCCGCGTCGAAGGTGACGCGGAGCGACCCGGCGCCCACCGGCACTGACGGGTACGGCGCGGACCCCTCCGGCGCGCCGGGCGCCGCTCCGCCGGGCTATGCCCCCGACCAGGGCGGCGGCTCCGTGCCCGACCAGGGCGGCGGCGTCTTGCCCGACCAGGGCGGCGGCTCCGTGCCCGACCAGGGCGGCGGCGCCGTGCCCGACGCGGACCCGCCGGGCACCTACGCGTCGTGACCCGGGTCGACGAGCGCTTCCGCTGCATGGGCTGCGCCGCGCGGGTGCGGCTCGAGTCGGCGGCGCTGCCCGCGGCCGAGCTGGTGCGGCTCGCGGGCTCGGTGCGCGCGGCGCTCGAGGACGCCGATGGCCGCCTCACCCGCTTCGCTTCCGCCTCGGAACTGTGCCGCCTCAACGCCGATCCGCGCGCGAGCGTGCCGGTGTCGCCGCTCGTGGAGCGGCTCGCGCGGGCCGCGGTGTGGGCGGGCGAGGCGAGCGGCGGGCTGGTCGACGCGACGCTGACCGGTGAGATCGAGGTCGCGGGCTACGCGGCCTCGCGCACGGGGTTGGGGCCGGCGTCGCTCGATGCGGCGCTGGCCGGCGCGCCGGTCCGGCGGCCCGCGCGGCCGCGTGACGAGCCCGGCATCTCGCGAGTCTCGGTGCCCGGCGACGGCCGTGTGGAGCGGCCGGCCGGCGTCCGGCTCGACTCGGGCGGGCTCGGCAAGGGCCTGGCCGCAGACCTCGCCGCCGAGCTGGTGCCGCCGGGTGTGCGCTACGCGATCTCGGTCGGCGGCGACCTCGCGGCCGGAGGCGGCGCGTGGCAGGTCGCGGTCATGGGCGCGCGCTCGGGCGAGGAGGCCCATCGCCTGCGCGTGAGCGGCGGCGTCGCCACGTCGGGCATCCACGCGCGGTTGTGGCGGCGCGACGACGGCACGTTCGCCCACCACCTGCTCGATCCGTCCACGGGCGAGCCGGCCTGGACCGGGCTGCTCGCGGCCACCGCCGCTGCTCCGAGCGCGCTGGAGGCCGAGGTGCTCGCCAAGACCGCGCTGCTGTCGGGGCGCGAGGTGGCGCGCCGGCTGCTGCGCCGCCACGGCGGGGTGCTCCAGCACGAGGACGGCGGCGTCGAGGTGATCGCGCCGGCTCCGGTCGTGCGGCTGCCGCGGCCCGCGTCCCGCGCCGCGGCGTGACGACGCGCGACCCGCTCGACTACGGCTGGTGGCTCGCCTCGCGCTCTGCGGGCCTCGTCGCCTACGCGCTGCTCAGCGCGGCCGTGCTGCTCGGGCTCGCGATGGCGCTGGGGCGCGGCTCGCCGCGGCTGCGCCGCGAGGCGCGGGCGCTGCACGAGCGGCTCGCGCTGCTCGCCCTCGGCGCGACCGCCGCGCACGGGCTGCTGCTGCTCGCCGACCCCTGGCTGCAGCCCGGCCTGGGCGGCCTGCTGGTGCCGTTCGCGACGGACTACCGGCCGCTGTGGACCGGGCTCGGCGTGCTCGCGGGCTACCTCGCCGCCGGGCTCTCGCTGACCTACTACGCGCGCCGCCGCCTCGGCGTGCGCCGGTGGCGCCGGGCGCATCGGTTCATCCCGGTCGCGTGGGCGCTCGCGGCCGTGCACGTGGCCGGCGCGGGCACCGACGCCGTGAGCCTGTGGCTCCAGGCACCGCTCGCGCTGAGCGCCGCGCTGGTGCTGGCGCTCCTGGCCGAGCGGCTGCTGGGCGCGCGGCGCCCGGCGCGCCCCGCCCACACCCGGGCGCCGTCCGCGCCGGCCGTCCCGGCCGCCCCGGCCGCGGAGCCGGCCCGGGAGCCCGAGCCCGCGCCGAGCCCCGCCGCCGCCCCGACCCCGCTCTGGAGCCGCGCGGGCTCACCCCGCGGCTGACACCGGCCCGACCCGGCGGCGGTCTCCCGGCGCCCGGGCGAGCAGCCGGATCTCGCGCGCGAACGCGCCGGCGGCCGCAAGGTAGACGGCCTGGCGAACCGTCACGCGCAGGGTGGCGGCGATCATCCGCCCGCCCTCGCGCCGCGCCCCGTCGGCGAGTGCCGCTCGCGCGCCGAGCACCTCGACGTCCTGCAGGGCGAGCTCGGTCGCGCCCGCACCCGAGCCGCGGTCGCGCGTGACGAGGACGTCGACGCGAGCCCCCGCGGCCACGGTGCCCGGCGCGGCCGCCGCGACGACCTCCGCCGCCCTCTGCCCGCGGGCGACGCCCGTGCCCGCCGGCGGCGCCGGGGGCTCGAGCAGCAGCGGCCCGACGGGGTCGCCCGCCGCGACGGGCACTGCGAGCCGGCGCGCGTTCAGCAGCTCCGGCGGCACGTCCCGAGCAGCGGCGGGGGCGAAGCGCTCCGGCACGGCCCGGCGGGCGAGGTCCTCCGGCGCGAGCCGGTGGCCCGCCCCGAGGTCCCGGCGGGCGACGACCACGTCCACGAGCGGCGCCAGCTCGGCCCGCAGCGCGGCTTCCCGGCGCGCGACGTCGGAGGCCGCCAGCGCGCCGAGGACGAGTGCCAGCCCGAGCAGCAGCGCGGCGCGGCGGCGCCGGCTCATCGCGCCCGGCGGGCGGGCGCATCAGCGCCCGGGAGCTCGAGCACGAGCCGGGCGCCGCGGGGCGAGGGCGCGGTCACGAGCCGGCCGCCGTGGCGGCGCGCGATCACCGAGGCCAAGGCCAGCCCGTGCCCGCGGCGCTCGCGCCGCCAGCGCGCGCCGGCCACGAGCTCGGACAGCGGCGCCGGGAGGCCGGGCCCGCCGTCGGTGATCTCGACGCGGGCGCCGCCGCCCGCCGCCGGGCGGGCGCGCACGCGCACCTCGCCGCCACCGTGCTCGATCGCGTTCGCGACGAGGTTCGCGAGCGCCTGCGCCACGCGTACGCGATCGGCGCGGACCCGCACCGGCATCAGCGGCGGCTCGACGACGAGCGAGGCCCCGCGGTCGCGCGCCAGCAGCTCCCACGCCGCGGCGGCCTGGCTCAGCAGCGCGCCGAGCTCCACCTCGCCGGGCGACCCGCAGGCGCGGCGCCCGCGTGCGGCCGCCGAGAGGTCCTCCAGCGCGAGCGCCGCCCGGCGCAGCTCGAGGTCGATCGCCGCCACGCGGCCGTGCTGGCCGTCATCGGAGAGCCCGTGCAGCCCGAGCAGCGCCGACTGCAGCGGCCCGCGCAGCTCGTGGCTCGCCTGCGCGACCAGCGACAGGCAGCGCCGGCGCCACAATAGCCCGGCGGCGAGCAGCGCCGCGAGCGCCACCAGCAGCGCGAGTCCGCTCACGCCGCCGCCCCGCGCCCGTCGATGAGGCGGTATCCGACGCCCCACACGTTGACTACGTAACGCCCGCCCGCACCGCCGAGCTTGTGCCGCAGCCGGCAGGCGTGCGAGTCCAGCGTCCGCGTGCGGCCCATCGAGCGGTAGCCCCAGACGTCGCGCAGCAGCTCCTCCTTCGTGAAGACCTTCAGCGGCTGCGCCGCCAGCGCCACCAGCAGCGCGAACTCCTTCTGGGAGAGCGCCGCGTGCTCGCCCGCGACGCGCACGTCCCGGCTCACCGGGTCGATCTCCAGCTCCCCCACGCGCAGCACACCGGCGGGCACCCGCTCGAGCGAGCGCCGCAGCAGCGCCTCGACGCGGCGTCGCAGCTCCGGATAAGAGAACGGCTTGACCACGTAGTCGTCGGCCCCGCGATCGAACCCGCGGATGCGGTCGACCTCCTCCCCGCGGCCGGACAGCACGAGCACCGGGAGCGCCGGGTCCACCCGCGGGTGGTCGGCGGCGCGCACGCGCGCGACGAGGTCGAGCCCCGAGCCGTCCGGCAGGCCGACGTCCACGATCGCGACGTCGGGAGCCTCGAGCTCGAGCAGCCGCAGCGCCTCGCGGAGGCAGTCGGCGCCGGTGACGGCGAACCCGTCGGCGATCAGGTTGTCGGCCAGGAAGCCGCGGACGAGCAGGTCGTCCTCCACCAGCAGGACGGTCGGGTCGGTGGCGCTCATGCGCCCGATAGGCGCGGGGTGACGAAACCTCGCCCCCGCCGGGTGGAACCATCCCCGGCGGGGGCGAAGCGAGCGGGCGGCCCTCCCCGGCCCGTGGGGGGATTCGGGCCGGGAGGGGGCCGGGTGCGGGGCCCGGGTCAGGGGGCCCTTGAGGAGGTGCACCCGGCGTCGCCGCTCCGCGAGGTCAGCCGTTCCGTGGCATCCGGTGTTGCCGCCGGCGGCGTCCGTGCCCGTCGGCGATCCGGCCTCGATGTCTACAGCCCTAGGAGCCGCGGGCGGGTGGGCCTGATACACGCGCCGCGAAGATAGGGAGGGCGGATAGGGAATGTGCCCGATGTGCGCGCACACGGGCGCCGGAAGGATCGCGGCATGACCACGCCGTCCCGACCGGAGGCCGACATGCTCCACATGCGGCACGCGCAGCTGAGCGCACTGCTCGCCCACCAGCAGGAGGCCGCGCGCCTCCGAGCCAAGCGCGACGCCGCTGCTCCCAGGACCCGGGCCGCCGCCCCCGCGCCCGCGCACGAGGGCGTCCCGGCCCGCCCGGTCCGGAAGGTCCGCGTCCACGGCCCGCGCACCGCCTGAATGTCCTCGCTCGCCCTCGCCCATCTCACCCGGGAGGCCGCAGGCGGCGGCGAGGACGCCTGGCGCACCCTCGTCGCGCTCCTGGACCCCATGCTGCACTCGATCGCCCGCGGCTACCGCCTCAGCGACGCCGACGCCGACGACGTCGTGCAGATCACCTGGGGCCGCGCGCTCCTGCACCTCGACCGCCTCGAGGACCCCGGCGCGGTCGCCGGCTGGCTGGCCGTCACCGCGCGCCGCGAGGCGATGCGCACCCTCCAGCGCGGCGTGCGCGAGCTGCCCGCCGCGGAGCCGCCGGAGCCGCGCACCAGCGCCCCGGCGCCCGAGGCCATGACGATCGAGCGCGAGCGCTGCTGCGAGCTGCGCGCGGCCATCGAGCGGCTCTCGGGCCGCCAGCGCGAGCTGCTGACCCTGCTCGTCAGCCGCCCGGAGCTCTCCTACGAGGAGGTCTCGCGCGAGCTCGGGATGCCCGTCGGCTCGATCGGCCCGACCCGCGAGCGCGCGTTCGAGCGCCTGCGCAGTGAAAGCGTCCTCGCGACCGCCGTGGCGGCGTGAGAGGGTTGCGCCTTGATCCTCCGCACGCATCAGCACGTCAGGTTGCGCGTCGGCCGCGGAGGCCGGATCGAGGGCGGCGACGACTCGCTGGCCCGGACGCTGCACGCTGCCGGGGCGACGCTCTCCCCGCTCTGCGCGCACCCGCGGGGCGGCGATCATCAGGCCGTCGCGGACCTCGGCTGCTACTTCGGCGTCCACGCCGGGCCGACCGGGATCGACCCCGGCCTGCCCGACCGCCTGCGCGAGCACGCGGTCGTGGAGTTCGCCTACGACAAGCCACCGGTCGCGCTCCCCACCGCCCCCGGCGCGGCGGACGACCTGCGCGGTGGCCAGGGGTACCTCGGCCCGGCGCCCGGCGGCATCGGCGCCCGCAGCGCCTGGGAGCGGCCCGGCGGCACTGGTCGCGGCGTGCGGCTGATCGACGTCGAGGGCGACTGGCGCTTCACCCATCAGGACCTCGGCCGCCGCGGCGCGCTCGCCGGCGGGCGCCCGGAGGGCGACGTGACCCGCCGCAATCACGGCACCAACGTGCTCGGGATGCTGCTCGGCGTCCACGACGAGCGCGGCGTCGACGGCATCTGCCCCGATCTCGCCGTGCGCGCGGTCTCCTACCAGCCCGAGGAGCGCTTCGGCAGCGCCCGGGCGATCGCCTACGCCGCGAACGCGCTGCGACCCGGCGACGTGCTGCTGATCGAGATGCAGCGCCCCGGCCCGCGCGCCAAGGAGGAGGGCGACAGCCAGGACGGCTACCTCCCGATGAGCTACTGGCCCGACGACCTGACCGCGATCCAGTACGCCGTCGGCCGCGGCGTGATCGTCGTCGAGGCGGCCGGCAATGGCGCCGAGCACCTCGACGACACCGCCTACGCCGGCCCCGGCCCCGGCTTCCGCCCGCACCGGCCCAACCCGTTCCTGCGCGACGGCCTCGACTCCGGCTCGATCATCGTCGGCGCCGGCGCGCCGCCCGGCGGCCGCCGCGGCCCCGACCGCTCGCGCCTGCGCTTCTCCAACTGGGGGGCCGCGCTCGACGCCCAGGGCTGGGGTCGGGACGTCGCCACGACCGGCGGCCTCGGCGGCGGCGCCGACGAGACGCGGCCGGGCGAGGACGAGGACGCCTGGTACACGGACGCCTTCGCGGGCACCTCGGCCGCCGCGCCGATGGTCGCCGGCGCGCTCGCGTGCGTGCAGGGCGTGCTGCGGGCCGAGGGGCGCACGCCGCTGGATCCCGCGCAGGCGCGCGCCGCGCTGCGCGAGACCGGCTCCCCGCAGCAGCCCGCGACGGACGGCTCGCTGCAGCGCATCGGCAACCGGCCCGACATCGGGCAGCTCATCGAATGGGCGCTCGAGGCCACCCGGCCCGCCCGGCCCGCGACACCACGACCCAGGAGGAAGTCCATGAAGGTGACCATCACGATCGAGGACGACGGCGAGGGCCGTATCGACTGGGATCCCGCCCACCCGGGCGCCGAGGGGCCCTACATCAAGGGCCCCTACATCAAGGGCCCGTACATCAAGGGCCCCTCGCTCGTGATCCCGCGCGAGGACGGGACCGAGACGCACCTGGACATCGCCGCGCTCGAGGCGGCCGCGCCCAAGCGCGAGGGCGCCTAGCCGGTGGCCGCCCGCGCCCGGTGGGCGACCTCGGCGGCCTGGGTGCGGTTGGCGACGCCGAGCTTGGCGAGGATGTTCGACACGTGCAGGCCCGCGGTCTTGGGGCTGATGAACAGCGTCTCGGCGATCTGCCGGTTCGTCAGCCCCTCGCCGACCAGCTCGAGCACCTCGGCCTCGCGCGCGGTGAGCCCGAGCGCGGCGTACGGCTCCGGCTCGGCCTCCTCCGGAGCCGGGCCCGCCGCGGCGAGCGGCACGCGGGCGCGGCGGGCGAGCGCCTCGAGCTCGCCGCGCACCAGCTCGGCGCCGAGCGCGGTCGCGGTGTCATGGGCTGAGCGGAGCGCCTCG
>Ga0126307_10003509_pt1 | contig 10743 bp, 10 predicted proteins | sample Plot28_FD_89955 | JGI IMG/M metagenome (GOLD analysis project Ga0126307, IMG submission 89955) | Serpentine soil microbial communities from UC McLaughlin Reserve, CA, USA - Plot28 | ecosystem: Environmental > Terrestrial > Soil > Grasslands | place: USA: UC McLaughlin Reserve, Lake County...
CGAGCCGTCGGAGTCGTCGGAGTCGACCGCCAACGAGGAGCCGTCGGAGTCGCCGGAGCCCTCGGCCCCCGAGCCCGCCACGTCGGAGTCGTCGCCGGCGGAATCGCCGGCCTCCGAGCCGCCGGCCACGGAGCCCCCGACGCTTGAGCCCGCTACGTCGGGGTCCTCGACGTCGGAGCCGGCGCCCAGTGCGGCGTCCCCCGGGCCGTCGGCCGAGCCGGACGACTCCCCGTCCTCGGAGGCGGCGGACGCGTCGCCCGAGCCGGAGCCGGTGGCGCCCGAGGGCGCCGAGCCTGACAGCGCGGCGACCGCCGAGCCGGGTTCCGCCGATGCGGGCGCCGACGACGCCCCGACCGCCAGCGACCCGCCGACCTCGCAGGCCGACACCACGCCGGCCGAGGAGTCCCCGTCGGCCGGCCCGTCCGCCGAGGCCGAGGTCCACGAGACCGAGTCCGGCGGCAGCCCGGTCATCGAGGTCGGCACCATGCCGGACGAGACCAAGCCCGACAGCTGACGCCCAGACCCACGAACGGTCCCCGCCCGAAGGAGCGGGGCCGTTTCGCGTCCCGGCCCAACCGGTCGCCCTCCGCCGGAGACCGTCGGGCATGAGGGCAAGGCAGCGCACCGACGAGGGGTCGGGTGGGTGGCGCCGAGGACGTCGGCCGCTGCCGGGTGGGTTTCCCGGCGGCGGTAGGCCGGCGCCCCAGTGCGCCAGGCCCTGCCCGACCCCGGGCACGCCACCCTGCTCCCTCCCGCCCGACCCAGGGCACGCCACATCGCGCTCCCTCCCGCCCGACCCGGGCACACCGGACGGTCCCGGGAAGACCCGAGGGCGGGAAGGACGAGCGGCCTAGACCTGGCGGGGGGTGACCACCGAATCCTGATTGCCGCGGCCGCGGTAGCGGCCGGTGACCGGCTCCTGGTCCCAGTGGGCGCCGCAGGCCATGCAGGTGCAGGCGTCCAGGTGGACCGTCCCGAGGTACAGCCGATCGATCTCGTAGGCCCCGCAGAAGGGGCACTCCAGAGGCCGGTTGCCGTCGCTCATGAGGTGATGCCGTCGCTCCGTTTTCGTCGGGCAGGAATTGCCGACGCCTGTGTCGGTCATCACCGTCGACCCTATCGACATTTCGCCGGTCGCGCCGCGCGAATCGGCGCGCGGTCGCACGAACCGTCGCTGTCCAGCGCCTGTCCCGGAGTGGCTCCCGCCGTGGCGCACACCACTAGGGTGGCCACATGGCCGTCGATTTCGTGCAGCGTGGACCGATCGCAGTCATCAAGATCAACCGCCCCGAGGCACGGAACGCCGTGAACAGTGCCGTGGCCGAGGGCATCGAGGCCGCGATCGACGAGATCGAGGCCAAGGACGAGATCTGGCTCGGCATCATCACGGGCGAGCCGCCGGTGTTCTGCGCCGGCGCCGACCTGAAGGAGATCAACGCCGGCCGGGCGGCCACGCTGGCGACGGCCCGGGGCGGGTTCGCCGGGGTCGCCCAGCGGGAGCGGACGAAGCCCCTGATCGCCGCGGTCGACGGCCCGGCGCTGGCGGGCGGCACCGAGATCGTCCTCGCGTGTGACCTGGTCGTGGCGTCGACGACCGCCACGTTCGGCATCCCCGAGGTGAAGCGATCGCTGGTCGCGGCCGCCGGCGGCCTATTCCGCCTGGGGCGCAAGCTGCCGATGAACATGGCCATGGAGATGACGCTCACCGGCGACCCGATCGCCGCCGAGCAGGCGTTCCACCACGGCCTCGTGAACCGGCTCGTCGAGCCGGGCAAGGCGCTCGACGGGGCCATGGCGCTGGCCGAGCAGGTGACGGCGAACGCCCCGGTGGCCGTGCGCGAGAGCCGCAAGGTGGTGCTGACCGCGACGCACGCCGACGACGAGGTGGGCTGGAAGATGTCCGCCGAGGCGATGGGGGTGGCGATGACGAGCGAGGACTTCTCCGAGGGCCTCACGGCGTTCATCGAGAAGCGCCCGCCGCGTTGGAAGGGCCGCTGACCGGCCGGAGCTAGCGGCCGGTCCCGCTGGGCGGGACCGGGCCGGGGACGACCCCGTGGCGCACGAGGAAGTCGGCGAGGCCGCCGACGAGGCCCTGCGCCGTCACCTCGGCCAGCGGGACCCAGGCGACGGCATCGGCGTCGTCGCCGGCCCGGGCGGCCGACGGCGGGTCGAGCAGGTCCACCCGGAAGTCCAGGATGACGAAGTGGCGGCCGTCGTCGATCACCTCGTTGAACCCGACGAAGTCGCCGCAGCGGGCGCGCAGGCCGGTCTCCTCGACGAGCTCGCGCACCGCCGCGTCGCGGACGCGCTCCCCCGGCTCGACCCGGCCGCCGGGGACCGCCCACGTCCCGGCGTCGCGCCGGCCGGGGGCCCGGCGCACCAGGAGCAGGCGCCCGTCCACGACGGCGACGGCGCTGGCGCAGACGATGGGCCGCACGCCGGTGACCTCCCCCACGACCAGCCGCTCCGCGAGCCCGCCGTTCCGGCCCGCTCAGCCGAGCGGCCGGTGCACGACGATCGCCCGGGCGACGAGGCCGAACGACTCGAAGAAGTTCTTGGTGTTGCGGTCGCCGGGCAGGGCGAGGCTGTCGATGCCGAAGCAGCCCTGCGCTCGCGCCCAGTCGAGCAGGTGGTCCATGAGCGCCTCGCCGATGCCGACGCCGCGGGCGTCGGGGTCGACGTAGAGGTCGTCGACCGTGGCCAACCGGCCCCCGTCACCGAGCGTCTCGACGCGGGCGAGGGCGTAGCCGACGACGGTTTCGTCGAAGGTGCCGACGGCCAGCTCGTGGGTCGGGGACTCGTGGGCGGCGGCGAGCGCGTCGGCGACGGGCCCAGCTCGGCGCTCGCGCCGACTCCACACCTCGCCGCCCTTCTGGACGGCCTTCTCGGCGGCCGCGGCCTCGACCATCGGCACGACGGCGGCGAGGTCGTCGGCCGTCGCGCTCCGCGCCTCGGCGTCCGGCATCGTCGTCTCGGGAACGGTCGGCGCGCTCACGTCTGGAGCTGGGCGACCTTGTTGAGGATCGTCTTGCGACCCCGGTGGGCGATCTCGTAGGCCCGGACGGCCTCGAGCTCGTCGGTGCCGAGGCCGTCGAGCCGGGTCACGACCTGCGACGCCGAGAGGCTGTCGTAGCCGGTGATCGCCAGGTCCTCGACGGTGGGCGAAGGCGTCGGTATCGGTGTGACGAGCCCGTTGCCCCCGACGGAGGTCGGCGCGGTGCCCTCGATCGAGGACGCGGTGGCGGCCGAGCGGGCCGAGGCGCCGTTGGGCCCCACGCCCACGCCGCCGGAAGCAGACGAGCCGGCGGCGGTCGAACCGGCCGCCGTGGCGGACGATGTGCCCGTGCCCGTGGGGCCGGGCGGGCGTGCGATGTCGTCGTCGCCGCGGACGCCGAGGATGCGCAGGGTCTCGCCCGCCTTCTCCTCGAACGCGGCGAGGCGACGCTCGAGCTCGGCACGCCCCTGGCGGACGGCGAACTCGCCGAACATGCGGCCCGCCTTCGCCTGGTTGCGCCCCTCCTCCACAAGCTGCGGCAGGAGCGACGGGCCGGAGAAGAAGAGGCCGATCGGCGCGTAGACCAGCATGTCGATCGCCTGCTCGAGCGGGCCTTTGGTGCTGTCGTCGTCGGTCACGTCGTCGGTCATCTCGTCTCCGGGGTCCGGGGGTCGCTGCCCGCCCGACGCCGTCCTACACGGCGGCCCTGGCCTACACGCAGTCGGCGCAGAGCATGTTGTCGGGGTCGGCGAGCTGGCTCGGGTGCTTCACGAGGAAGCAGGACTGGCACACGAACTCGCCGGGGCGCTTCGGCTGGATGCGCCCGCTGCCGTCGCCGCGGTCGTCGGGCTCGGGCTGCTCGTCCTCGTCTTCGCCCTCGTCCTCGTCGGGCTGGGCGGCGATGCGGTCCTTGAGGATCGTATCGAGGTCGGCCTCGACGTCGTCGGGGTCGGCCTCCTCGTCGTCCTCTTCCTCGTCCTCGTCGTCGCCGCGGCGGCCCTTGGCTTTGGCCTTGGCCTTCACGGGGACGGGCGCGGGGGCCTCCACCACCTCTTCCTCCACGACGTCGAACGCATCGTCGTCGTCGGTGTCTGCGGGCGGGTCGTCGGGGGCGAGGTCGTCCTCCAGCTCCTCGGGCTCGTCCTCGAAGTCTTCACCGATCTCCTCGGTGTCGAACTCCTCGTCGGTGTCGTCGTCTGCCATCGAATCCCTTCGAGGGTGGGCCTTGCGCGGCCGGATGATAGGCACACCGCCGGAGGCGGCGGGAGTTGGTGGCGTCGGTGCCGGTGCCACCGTCGTCGCGCCGCCGGCCGGGCTGGCCATGGGCGTTCGTGGGGCGGTCAGGGTAGCGATGGCGGTGACCCTCCGTTGTGTGACACGGGTCACCGCCACAGAACGTGGACAGGGGGGCGGACCGGCCGCCGGATACCCGTCGCCGCCGCCGTTCAACCGCTCCGGCCGCTGGTTGCCGGCAGGGCGCCGCGAGGGTCTCCCGGCGGTCGGCGCGAGCGCCTCGGCGGGCGGGCCGGGACGCCTCAGTGCGACAGGCGGCGGAGCTCGGCGCGCTGCTCGGCGGCGAGCCGCTCGAGCGGCTGCTCGGGCGAGTGGTCGGCGTAGCGCATCGCCTCGGCGACGGCCGTGTGGCCGGCCTGCTCGGCGATGAGCCGGTGCATCTCTTGCGCCACCTTGCGGTAGGCGGGGTGCCCCTGCGGGGCGGACCGCAGCTCGATGAGGTGCATGGCCGAGCGGGCGTTGAGCTGCATGGCGTAGCGCACCCGGTAGGCCAGCGACACGGCGTACGGCGCCTGCGCCGGGAACCGCTCGGCCAGCGTGTCGTGCAGGGCGGCGGACCGGGCCATGACCTCGTCGAAGCGGTCGGCCAGCCCGGCGGCGTCGATGGCCTCGGGCCGGGTGTAGCCGTGGCGGGGCGAGAGGGGCTGCCACTCGATCGTGAGCATGCGGTGGCGCTGGAGGTCGCGGAAGGCGCCGTAGTCGGCCAGCACGTCGAACCGGTAGGACGGGCGCTCGAACGCCCGGCCGGGCCGGTGCCGGCGGTTGGCCCGCTCCCCGACGTAGGCCCGGACGACGGAGAGGCGCTCGTCGACGGTCATGGCCCGCACCCGGTCCTCGATCTCCACCTCTGGCCGGTGCGTGTAGGGGTACAGCATCGACGCCACGAGCTTGAGCTCGGCATCGGGGTCGAACTCCACCAGCGACACCGAAGGTTCGCCGGTCGTCGCCCCGACCCCGGCCGCCCCCGCCGGGCCGGCGTGGTCGGGGAACAGCGCCGCCGCCATCTCCTCCATCGCCGTGCGGGTGGTGGCGAGGTAGGCGCTGGCGGCCACGCCGCGGTCGGTCACGTCGACGCGCTTGAGGAAGCTGGGGATCACCTTGCGGAGCTCGGTCAGCATGAGGTCGGCGTAGCTGCGGGCCTCGGCCAGCGGGTGCGCCCGCATGCGCAGCAGCAGGGCCTCGTAGGCCTGGCCGGAGCCGTAGATCCCCACGTTGGACAGCGAGGCGGCCGGCAGCAGCCCGCGCACCGTGTCGAGGGCCTTGGCCTTCACGGCCTGGCGGTGCACGAAGTCGCTGACGCCCGGTTCCTTCGGCGACCGGGCCCGGACGAACTCGACCATCTCGCCGGCCATCTCGGCGTAGGTGTCGAACACCCGGTCGAGGTCGCCGACGTAGCGCAGGCCGAGTGAGCTACCCAGCACGGCCGGGTCGCGGTGGTAGCGGTAACGCCCGCCCAGGCGCCCGTCGTAGGCGATGTAGCGGGTGGACTGCTCGAGGTACGACATGAGCCGCCCCCACTCGAGCACCTTGGTGAGCAGGTTGGATGCCTGCTCGCACGCCAGGTGGACGCCGCCGAGCTGGGCGACCGAGTCGTCGCCATACTCGAAGAAGACCCTGTCGTAGAGCTCCTCGGCGCGCTGGAGGCCGATCGTGGCGTCGACCGAGGCGTCACCCGAGATGTCGAGCTCGCCCACGAACTCGTCGAGGAACAGCCGCCGCAGGCTCTTGGGTGAGCGCGAGTAGCGGGCGAACAACGCGCCCTTCACCACCTCGGGCAGGTTCACCAAGGCGAACACCGGCCCGTCGAGGTTGGTGAAGTACCGCCGGAGGACGTCCGCCTCGGCGGGCGTGAACTCCTCGCCCACGTACACGGTCATAGGGCTGTTGATCGTAGGACGGGCGGGTACGCGGCTGGCGGACCCTCGGCGCCCGCCCGCGGCGTGCGTCAGCCCTGGACGTCGCCGCCGCGAGCGGCCACGTCGGCCTCCCACTCGGCCCGCGCGACGTCCACCAGCCCGGGGTCCTGCCACAGGTCGGCGACCGTGAACGCCAGCGCCTTGGCCCCGTCGAGCACGGCCGCGTCGCCCTCGGGGCCGCCGGCGTAGGCGGCGAAGGCCGGCGTGTGGATCGACACGCCGGGCGGCGCCACCTGGATCATCGGGTGGATGGACGGGGCGGCGTAGCTCACGTTGCCCATGTCGGTGCTGCCCACGACCCGCCGGCCGGGGCCGGGCTCCTTGACCGTGCGGCCCAGGGCGGCGGCGTTGGCGGCGTAGCGCAGGCCGATGGCCCGGTTGTCGACCATGTCGGCGTAGGTCACGTCCTGCCACTCGACGGACAGCTCGCACCCGGCGGCGTCGGCCCCGCCCTGCAGGCAGGCGAGGAACCGCTCCTTGAGGACGGCCAAGCCGGCCAGCGTCGGTGAGCGGACCATCCACTCGGTCTGCGCCCGGGCCGGCACGATGTTCGGCTTGTCGCCGCCGTCGGTGAAGATCCCGTGGATCCGCTCGCCGTCGGCGATGTGCTGCCGGAGCGCGGCCACGGCGGTGTAGCCGAGCACGGCGGCGTCGAGGGCGTTGCGGCCCTGCTCGGGAAAGGCGGCGGCGTGAGCCGACTCCCCCGTGTAGGTGGCCCACATCTGCTGGACGGCGATGGCGTCCATGGCGGCCAGCTCGGCGTCGGCCGGGTGGACCATGAGGGCGGCGTCCAGCCCGCCGGCCACGCCGGCCTCCAGCATCTTGATCTTCCCGCCGCCGCCCTCCTCCGCGGGCGTGCCGAGGACGACGAGCCGGCCACCCAGCTCGCTCGCCAGGGCGGCGGCGGCGAGCCCCGCCCCGAGGCCGGCGGCGGCGATGACGTTGTGGCCGCAGGCGTGGCCGATCCCCGGGAGGGCGTCGTACTCGCAGATCACGGCGACGGTGGCGCCGCTCCCCTCCTCGCCGGCGCCGGCGTCGGCCCGGAACGCGGTGGGCAGGCCGCCGGCGTGGCGGGTGACGGCCAGGCCCTCGCCCTCCAGCACCTGCGTGAGGAGCTCGTGGGCGAAGTGCTCCTGGTAGTTGAGCTCGGGCCGGGCGTGGATCTGGTGCGAGACGTCCAGGAGCAGGTCACGCCTGCGGTCGACCTCGGCGGCCAGGCGCTGCTTGACGTCGCTCAGCTCGGACGGCTCCATCGGGCCACGCTACGGCCCCTGCCGGGGTGCCGGCGCCACCGGGAGACTGCGCCGACAGCCGCCGCCGTGGCTGGCCCAGCGGCCCGGCGCCGAAGGCGCCACGAGCGGGAAATCCGCGTCGTGCGACCTTTCGGGCGCTCCGGCGCCCGGGAAGCAGCCGTGCCTGTCCGCGCTCTCTCAGTCGGGGTGGCGCAGGACGACCTTGCCGAGCTGGGCGCCCTCCCGCAGGCGTTCGAGCGCCTTGGGGTAGTCGGCCAGGTCGTGGACGTCGTCGACGTGGACGTCGAGGCCCTGGTCGACCAGGCGGGTGACCTCGGCGAACTCCTGGTACGAGCCCATGGTCGAGCCGATGAGCTCGATCTGCTTGAAGAACAGGCGGGGCAGGTTCAGCTCGACCTTCTGGCCGGAGGTGCCGCCGCACACGACCAGCCGGCCGCCGGGCTTGAGCGCCTTCACCGAGCGGTCCCAGGTGGCCGGCCCGACGGACTCGACCACGACCTCGACCCGCACCGGCCAGTCCTCGCCCGAGTCGAACGCCCCGACGGCGCCCAGCTCGAGGGACCGGCGCCGCTTGGCCTCGTCACGCGAGGTGGCGTAGACGGTGGCGCCGAGGCGCTTGGACAGGGCCAGGGCGGCGGCGCTCACGCCGCCACCGATGCCGACGATCAGGACGTGCTCGCCGGCCGTGAGCCGGGCCCGGCGCAGCATCCGCCAGGCGGTCAGCGTGGCGAGCGGGTAGGCGGCGCACTCCTCCCAGCTGCGGCCGACCGGGCGGGGCAGGACGTTGCGGGCCGGCACGACGACCAGCTCGCCGTGGCCGCCCCAGCGGTGCTCGCCCACGATCTGGAAGCCCCGGCCCATCGGCGAGTCGTTGCCCAGCTCGACGATCGCCTCGACCGGCGAGACGGCCGGGTTGACCACGACCTCGTCGCCGACGCGCACGCCGTCGACCTCGGCGCCGACCGACTCGACGACGCCGGCGACGTCGCAGCCGGGCACGTGGGGCAGGTGGGGCCGGGGCTGGCCGCGGGTGACCCACAGGTCCATGTGGTTGAGGGCCGAGGCCACGGGCCGGACCCGCACGTCGTCGGGCCCGACCGGCGGGTCCGCCACCTCGCCGGAGCGGTAGCTGCCGGGCGACTCGTCCAGGATCCAGGCCTGCATGCGGCCGAGGCTACGGGCGGGCCCGCTCGCCGGTCACACTGCGCAGGTGAGGGCGTCGGGCTCGACCCGGACCGACAGCCGCCGCGCCTGCGCGACCCGCTCGCCGTCGAGCCACACGGGGGTGGGGCGGTCGAATTCGAGCTGGACCGCCGGCACCCGGCGCGCCTCGATCGCCGGGTGCGGCACGTGGCCGCCGGTGGGCAGTCGGCGCCGGGCGGTGAGCCGGTCGCGCAGCGACATCGACGCCCGTACGTCGAGCACGTCGAGGCGGCCGTCGTTGGGATGGCTGCGGGGGGCGACGTCCCAGGAGCCGAGGAATTCGGCGTTCATGGCCGTCACCACCCGGCCCGTCCACCACGACCGCCGGGCCACGAGGTGCGCCACGAACCAGTGCTGGCGCCCGTCGATCAGGACCGAGCCCAGGTCCACGGGCGCCACCAGGCCCTCGCCCCGCGCCAACCGCCCCTCGTCACCCCGCCCGCCCATCGTGTGGCACAGGTCGCCGCCCAGCAGCGCCAGCGGCGGGACCGGTTCGCCCGCTCGCCGGGCCGCCTCGACCACCCGGCGGGCGGCGGCGTCGGACGCCACGGTCACGGCTCCGGCGGGGAGGGCGCCGACCGCGCCCCAGGCCTCCCCCTTCCGGATCGTCACGCCGGGACCCTCCTGCCGTCCCTGGGTCGCCGCATCTCCCAAATTGCGCACCTGAGCCCGCTATATGCGGGCGGAGGTGCGCAATTTGGCCCCCTCGGGGGTGGCGCCTTCCCGGTCACGCCGGTTCGACGTGGACGGCCGACCCGGACGGCGGGGCGTCTGCCTCGGGCTCGCCCACGCCGGTGGTGTCGCCCACGATCTCGTCGAGCGTCGAGGACACCGACACGACGCCCCGGTGGATCGCCTCGGCCGCCCGCCGGGCGTTGCGGGCCGTCGCGTCGTCCGGCGCCACGTCGCCCACCTGCCGCAGCAGGTCGAGCAGCGTGCGGATGTTGCGGACGAAGTCGCCGCCGGAGAGCTCCTCGTCGCCCAACACGTCGGCCAGCGGCTCGCCGGCCGCCCAGGCGTGGGCCATCGCCGCGAAGCCGGGGTCGGGCATGCGGGTCGGCGGGAGGCCGGCCTCGTCCTCGTCGGCGCGCAGGTCGTCGGCCAGCTGCTCGAGGCCGCCCCACCGCAGCCGCACGAGCCGGGACGGGAACTGCGGCGGCGGTGCGGGGCCGGGCCCGCGGTGCTCGTAGCTGAAGCACGACACCAGGGCGGCCAGCTCGGCGGGGTCGAGCCCGTCGAGCACGCCGGACGCCATCGCCTCCGCCACCAGCAGGTCGGACTCGTGGTACGTGCGGATCAGCACCTTCCCCCGGCCGGTGAGCGCCCAGCCGTCGAGGTAGCCCCAGGCCTCCAGCAGCTGCAGGACCTTCTCGAATCGCCGGGCGAGCGACTCGGTACGCGAGCGGACGTCGCGCTGCATCCCCTGCATCTCCCGGCGCGCCCGGCCCAGCTGCGCCAGCGCCCGGGTGTGGCGGTCGCGGTCGGGGCAGTCGTGGACCGGGTGCTCGGCCAGCAGCCGTTGGGCCTCGCGGGCGGCCTCGGCGACCTCGCCGGCACCCCGGCCGCCGGGCCGCGGCGGCCGAGCGGCGGGACGGGCGCGGCGCAGCAGGTCGGCCACCTCGCTCTGGAACGCCCGGTTGTTGGGGGCGTAGGGCTTGGGCAGCTCGATGCGCCCCAGCCGGACGGGTACGTCGAGCACCTCCTCCAGCGGGAGGGACACGAGCGTGCCGTCGGCCTCGATGCCGCGGAGCCGGACCGCCCCGCCCTTGCGGAACGCCACCGACAGCACGGCCATCTTCCGCCCGCCGATCTCGACGATGTCGCCCGGCCCCAGGCGGGACAGGGCGAACTCGACCTCGTCGCGTGCCGGCCGGGTCAGCGCCTTGGCCTCGGCCGCCTCCTGGCGCAGGCGCTGGTACTCCTCGAGGTCGCCCCGGTCGCACGTGGCCTCCGCGGTGAGGCGGTCGATGCGCTCCTGCTGGCGTTCGATACGGGCCTCGACCAGCGTCACGGCCCGGTCGGCCTGGAACTGGCCGAAGGACAGGTTCAGCAGGTGGCGGGCCTGGCCGGGCTCGTAGCGGGC
>Ga0126307_10003510_pt1 | contig 10743 bp, 10 predicted proteins | sample Plot28_FD_89955 | JGI IMG/M metagenome (GOLD analysis project Ga0126307, IMG submission 89955) | Serpentine soil microbial communities from UC McLaughlin Reserve, CA, USA - Plot28 | ecosystem: Environmental > Terrestrial > Soil > Grasslands | place: USA: UC McLaughlin Reserve, Lake County...
ACCAGCAACCTCCTTGATGCTGAAGTGGCGGCAGGAGTGGGCCATCACGTCGCGTTGTCGGTCGTGGGAACCGAACGCCTCTCCGAAAGTGGCTACTTCCGTGACAAGATCGCCCAGGAGAAACTGATCAAGAGATCGTCTATCAAGTACTCGATCGTCCACGCTACGCAGTTCTTCGAGTTCATCGAGAGAATAGCCGACGATGCGACGGACGGCAACACGGTGCGACTCGCACCCGTTCTGATCCAACCCATGGCGGCTGAGGATGTCGCGAGTGCAGTTGGCAGGATCTCCGTAGGATCGCCGGTCAACGGCATCGTTGAAGTGGCGGGGCCACAACAGTTCCGTCTCGACGAACTCATCCGACGAGTCCTCAGGGAACGCCGCGATCCACGCGAAGTGATCACCGATCCGCACGCGCGCTACTTCGGCGCAGAACTGGATGAGCGCACACTCGTGCCCGGCGACGACGCCAGACTCGCCGAGACCCGCTTCGACGACTGGCTCAGCCAAGCCGGGTCTCGACACCCTAGCCCCATCTGATGGGTCCGTCGCTCACTTTATCTGCCAGAGATCCGCAGGGCGGCCTGCACCGCATAGTACATTAACGTGCTCGCAACGGGTCCAGCGATCCAAGCATTCCTCTGTAAGACGCCGAGGTACTTGGACAACCCGCCCTTCTCTAGCGGCTGCCCGCTGCGTAGAAGCTCTTCTACGTCGTTAAGTAGTTCCCGAAGCTCTCCAGCGTCCGAGACACCGTAACCGGTAACCGAGTTTCCGATAGAGACTCTAGGACATTCATCTTGGTGCATAGGATCTCGAGTCTTTCAGCAACTCGCTCTAATGAAAACTATCGACAGATGCGGTTTTACAGGACTTAATCGAAGTGTGAGAGAGAAGAAAAACACGGGGAAAGAGAGCATCAGAAAAAGGATTGGGAATGAGCCGACTGCGCCTTTTGAGTTTGGCGGGCTTCCTAGTCTCGGTACCTCTAATCTTGGTGGCCGTTGCAATTACTCTAGAGTTATTCGGCCTTACTGAGGCCATTGGCCTTACAGAGCCCACCGATCCCGGGGTAGCGCTTGCTACAGCAGGGTTAGCGATTTTCATAGGGGTGCTATTCTTTGCCGAAGCTGTGGCGGCGCGCGTAGGCCTCGCGCTCATAGTGGGCCATGTCGAGGCGGTAACCGGCGATTTCGCTCCCGCGCTCGCGCTTCTGCGAAGAAGAGCTTCTGTTAGAGCCGGAGAAGCTTGTGAAGGTGGGGTTCGAGCCGATGCTCCCGGAGATAGAGAAGCTGAAGACCCTTCAGGACCTACCGGAGGCAAACCTGGAGGGGCTTAAGGAGTACGAAGCGACCCTCAGGCGGGTCTGGAGCAAGCTGGTAAGGTCGGATTGATGCCCCTATTAGAAGGGCAGCGATCTGCTCAGCGTAGTGCCTAATATTGCTATACTTCGCTAGGCAGGCACTGCACAGGGAGGTCGGAGCATGGCTGCATACGTGCGTAAAAAGGGTGTGGGGCACTACGAGTACTACCAGCTGGTCGAGAACCGTCGGGTAGAAGGCAAACCACGCCAGAAGGTGCTGGTTCACTTGGGCAAACACTCGACCGTGGATGATGCGTTTAAAGAGTGGCCACGGGAGATCAGGAGGCTGCGCCGCCGCGCACAAAAGGACCGCGACAGCGTCTCAGAGGGTTCGGAGTCTATGCCGGTGTACCGGGATATACTGAAGTGGGCGGCAAGTTCGGAGAAGCGAGCCGACAGCCTGGAAACCAACCTGAAGAAGCTGCAGAAAGTGAGAAAAGCGGGTGGTGTGTAGTGCCTAATTGTGTTATACTGCTTAGGCACTACAAGCCACAAAGGAGCAAAACGATGGCGGAGAAGCTGACCGCCGCGATGGCGGACCGGGACAAGGGCCTCGTCTTCGATGACGAGAACATGACCGTCGGAGAGTACCTTGACTCCTGGCTTTCGGACTCCATGCGTGGCTCCGTAAGAGAAAGTACTCACGATAGTTACGAGATAGCCGTCCGGTGCCATATCAAGCTTGCTCTTGGAAGGTTGAAGCTGAAGAAGCTCACGTCCGCACACGTCGCGAACTTCTACCAGGATCGGCTTACCGCCGGCTTTGCTCCGGCCTCCGTTAACAAGTGGCACGTAGTCTTGCACAAGGCCCTCGACCAGGCCGTTAAGTGGCACATGGTCCCGCGCAACGTCTGCGAGGCGGTCAAGGCTCCGAGGCCCGCCTCCGGAGAGATGCAGACGCTCTCAGCCGATGAGACTCGCCGCCTTCTCGAAGCGGCGCGGGGCGACAGGCTCGAAGCTTTGTACGTGTTGGCCGTCCACACCGGAATGAGGCAGGGCGAACTGCTGGGGCTCAAGTGGTCCGACGTGGATCTCAAGGCCGGGACGATCAGCGTCCGGCGGACGCTCACCAAGAGCGGTACGAGCCTCCTCCTAGGCGAGCCCAAGACCAAGAAGAGCCGCCGCACCGTCTACCTCACCGAAGCAGCCACAGAAGCCCTAAGAGACCACCTACGCCGTCAGATGGAGGAAATGGAGCGTCTGGGCGACCTCTACGAAGACCACGGCCTCGTCTTCACCACGGCGGCTGGGACCCTCATTAACCCCACGAACCTCCGCAAGCGGTCTTTCGCGCCGCTCTTGCAGCGCACCAAGTTGTCGCCGGTCCGCTTCCACGATCTGAGGCACACGTGCGCTACGCTGCTCTTTAGCCGAGGCGTCCATCCCAAGTACGTCCAGGAGCTTTTTGGGCACGCCAACATCGCCATTACCCTAGACCGTTACTCGCACGTCATACCTGGCATGGGCGCACACACCGCCCGCGCTATGGAGGATGCGCTGTCTTAGCCCTCTGTTAGTGTCAAACTAGTGTCAAAGAGCCTCGGCAACAGCGCCGAGGCTCGCCGTTTTTCTACTATTTGCAGGTCTTTTGTTGGTGGGCGATAGTGGATTCGAACCACTGACCTCTTCCGCGTCAAGGAAGCGCTCTCCCCCTGAGCTAATCGCCCTTGCACACAAGTCACCCCTCTTCTTAGGTCCCTTCCGAGAGGCGGCACCCGGAATCGAACCGGGGTACAGGGTTTTGCAGACCCTTGCCTAACCACTCGGCCATGCCGCCAACTTGCCGACACCTTCGGCCCCGGGGTAAGAGCGGAAGACGGGATTCGAACCCGCGACCCTCACCATGGCAAGGTGATGCTCTACCAACTGAGCTACTTCCGCCTGCTCGCGCGGATAATTTAGCACGCCCTCCAACGTCTTACAAGCGCCCCCGCGTCGCTTCCAGACACAGCGGCGGAGAAGATCTGGGCGAGGTTCCCCCCAACGTTCGCCGCCCCAGTTGGCGAGCCCACGAACGAGAACATCGACCAGAGGCAATCCACCCCTGGCGGTGAATCTCCTTGCCAAATCCTAGTTCACTCGGGGGTATAGTCAGGCTTGATTAGTAACATGCCGGTGCATAAGAGTTAGCTCTCCAGGAAAGCGGGAGAAAGGAGAGGAACCTACAAATGCCATGCCATCTATTGGAGACTGGGTATACCCCCGAGGCGTGGCCGGCCTTGGTCCAAGACCCCGAGGATCGCAGGGAGGCGATACCATCGGTTTTCGAGGGACTCGGGGGCACCATCCACGGCGCATGGCTCACGTTCGGGGAGCACGATACGGTCCTCCACTTGCAGCTGCCGGACAACGTTGCGGGGGCGGCCACTTCTATAGCGTTCACGTCGGGGGCGCCTTGAAGGACGTTAAGACCACGCCGTTGTTGAGATGGGAGGAGGAGCTCGAAGCGATGCGGGGGTATCAGGCACAGGCATCGGCTACCGGGTGGCTAGACCCCTAGGTGTCTTCGGGAAGAGACCGGAAGCTTAAGCTCCGCGACCTGCGCTGTTGGCCTTCAAAAGTTGAGTATATCTTCGTAGTAGCCTCGGAGCGAGGCGGTCGAGGCCTCCCAACCCAGCTTCTCCGCCGAGGCCCGGGCTCCCCGGCCCAAAGCGGCACACAACGTGCCGTCTCCGAAGATGCGGCGGATGGTAGCGACGAGTTCCCCATCAGAGCCGGGCTCGTAGAGGAGGCCGTTCTCCCCATTTAAGACGACCTCGTGGGCGCCGCCACTGCGAACGGCGACCACCGGCAGGCCGGAGGAGAGGGCCTCGATCATGGCTATCCCCAAAGTCTCCGTGGTCGACGGAAAGACGAATAAGTCAGCCGAAGCGTACGCGTTTGCCAGGTCGTCCCCCCCGAGGAATCCGGTGAAGATCGTCGGCATCCCCCGGAACTCCCTCTCCAGGGCTTTGCGGGCCGGGCCATCGCCGACGATGGCGAGTCTGGTGCCCGTGATCCCACGCAGCACTGCCTTGAGCTGCCCGATGCTCTTCTCGCGGGCGAGCCGCCCGACGTAGAGGAGTATCTTCTCCTCGGGGCGCCCGCCGGAGAGCCTGTTCCGCCACTCCTTAGAGGCGCGGTCCGGGCGAAAGCGTCGGGCGTCCACGCCCCGCGGCCAGAGCCTGACGCGCGTTATGCCCTCGCGGAGGAGGTAGTCGCGGGTAGTTCCGGAGGTGCAGAGGGTGAGAGCGGCCCGGTTGTGCAAGGTCCTCGTCCACCAGCGAGTCGCGCCCTCGAAGAAGCCCAGACCGTAAAAGTGGGTGTAGGCCGCTAAGTTGGTGTGGTAGGAGGTTATAAGCGGCACTTTCAAGCGTCGGGCGTAGAAGATGCCGCCCGTCCCGAGGACGAACGGGTTGACGGCGTGGATCAGGTCAGGGTCGAACCATCCGAGCGTGCGTGCCACCCTCGGATGCGGCGGGCAGAGATGGATCTGGGGGTAAGGCGGGAACGGAACGCCTGCCACCCCGTGGATGCGTGCCCCGGCATAAGATTTCGGTCCGCCCGAGGGCGCGAAGACCAATACCTCGTCACCCACGCGAACGAGCTCCTCGACGGTGTGCTTGAGGCGTGTGACCACGCCGTTGGTCTCCGGCAGGAACGTCTCCGTGAAGAGCGTAACGCGCAAGGGTTTTTGTCTCATCCCCCTACTTGTAGTGGGGCCGGCGCCAGTTCGCCTGCGGGGCAAAAGTCTCCGGGTGGATCCGGTCCCGGTTCTCCATCGCCGTCAAGAGCAGCCGCTCCACCGTTTCCTCGCCTAAGAGGTGCGGCTTCAGCCCCAGCTCCAACAGGCTCGTGTTCGCCGCGTTGTAGTAGTGCTCCTCTTTTTCGACCCTGGGATTCTTCAGGTGGGCGAGCTCTGATTCGAGGTCTAAAGTGTGGGCGACCTTCTCGACGAGCTTCGCGAGCTCCAGGACGCTCCATTGCTCGGTGAACTGGTTAAAGACCCTGAACTCGCCCGGCTCGGCTGGGTTGTTCGCGGCGAGCTCTATGCAGCGCACCGTGTCCCGGATATCTATGAAGCCGCGCGTCTGCCCGCCCTCGCCGTAGACGGTGATCGGATTCCCGCTCGCTGCCTGGGCACAGAAACGGTTCAGGGCTGTTCCAAAGATGCCGTCGTAGTCGTAACGGTTCGTGAGGATCAGGTCGGGGACAGTCTCGGCGGTCTCCACGTTGTAGACGACGCCTTGGTTGAGGTCGGTGGCCCTCAAGCCCCAGGTGCGGCAGGCGAACATGATGTTGTGGGAGTCGTGGACCTTGGAGAGGTGGTAGAAGGAGCCGGGCTGCTTCGGGTACGGTAGGGTGTCGGTGCGGCCCTTGTACTCGACCGTTATGTACCCCTCCTCGATGTCTATATTGGGGGTGCCATACTCGCCCATCGTGCCAAGCTTTATCAGGTGGCACCCCGGGACGATCTCACTCATGGCGTAGAGGAGGTTCAAGTTGCCGACGACGTTGTTCGTCTGAGTGAAGACGGCGTGGGAGCGGTCGATCATGGAGTACGGGGCCGAACGCTGCTCGGCGAAGTGAACCAGCGCCTCGGGCTCGAAGCCGCTCATAATCTCGTAAACGAAGCGCTCGTCGGTGAGGTCGCCGACGGCGTACTCTATCCCGCGGCCCGTAAGCTCCTTCCACCGGGCCGCGCGGGTCTTGAGGTCGGAGATCCTGGTCAGAGATTCCGTGCCGAGCTCTTCGTCCCAGCGCCTGCGGCTGAAGTTGTCCGCTACGAAGACTTCATGGCCCTGCGCCGAGAGGTACAAGGATGTGGGCCAACCGCAGAAACCGTCACCGCCCGCCACGAGAACGCGCATCCAACCTCCCATTTCGAGTTACGAACAGTACCAGTTTACATGGTCCCAAGAGGTTTGAGGCCGCGCCCCGTGTAAATATTTCGCTACCGGACTACGAGAGGTTTTGAACTATTGCCTGCGTGAATTCTTTGGTGCCCGCCGAGCCCCCCAGGTCCTTGGTGCGGTTCTCGGGGCTCTTGAGGGCCTCCTCTATGGCGTTCTGCAACCTGTCGGCTTCCTCGTTCAGGTTCATGTAGTCGAGCATGTTCTTCGCCGAGCGCAGGGTCGCAAGCGGGTTCGCCCGGTTCTGGCCGGCGTACTTCGGCGCCGAGCCGTGCACCGGCTCGAAGAGGGCGGTATCGTCCCCGATGTTCGCACCCGGCGCCACGCCCAAGCCCCCGGTCAGGCCTGCGCACTCGTCGGAGAGGATGTCGCCGTAGAGGTTCGGGCAGACCAAAACATCGTATTCGGTTGGCCGTGTGATCAGCTGCATTGCCATGTTGTCTACGATGCGGTCGTCGATCTCCTCGAAGTCGTTCTCGTACTCTTTTGCGACCTCGAAGAAGACGTCCTTGAATAGACCGTCGGTGAACTTCATGATGTTGGCCTTATGGACGACGGTTATACGCTTGCGTCCCCACTCCTTCGACTGCTCAAAGGCCAGGCGGCACAGGCGCTCGGTGCCCTCGCGGGTGATGATCTTGATAGACTCCGCGGCGTGTTGACCGACGGTGTGCTCGACGCCGGCGTACAGGTCCTCGGTGTTCTCGCGGAAGATAATGATGTCTATGCCCTCGAAAGGGAGGTCTATCCCCGGCATGCTCAAGGCCGGCCGGACGTTGGCGTAGAGATCCAACTCCTTGCGCAGGGCCACGTTCACCGAACGAAAACCGGCCCCCACGGGTGTCGTCAGCGGGCCTTTTATCGCGATCTTGTTGCGACGGATGGATTCTAGGACGTCCTCCGGGAGGGGAGTGCCCTTCTCCTCCATCACCGTCTCTCCGGCCTCGGCGATCTCCCACTCGATGTCTACGCCTAAAGCATCTATCACTTCCTGAACCGAGTTGGTTACGTCGGGACCTATGCCGTCCCCCGGTATTAGAGTAACCGTCCGAGCCACGAGAGAACCTCCTTTGCCTTCGACCGCACTTAGTATAGCGGTCGCGCGAACGCTCGGCTGGTGGCCGATCCTACAAACCTAGGCCCGAGCAGAGGATGGCCGTGGCGATCAGCACAGGTCGGAGCTGCCAGAGAGGATCGGGCAGCCGGCCTCCAGCTCTCTTCTATAAAAGTCGTCTAACTAAAACTGTTGCTGGTTTCCGAGCAAGAACACCAATAGCGCGGCGCCGATGCCGAAGATGACCAGCAGGATCAGGACCACGGCCACCGGGATTAGGACGACGAGAGCCGCCGTACCTGTGCTCGTACCGTGCACCTCCCGGACACCGAAAATGTACAAGACGATGGCCCATATGGCGCCGATTATCGACCCTATGACAGGTATCCAGGTTACGAGCTGCGTCACTTGAGTGTAAGAGGCGATCCTAAAGGTCGCTTCGAACCCCGCGTTGGTAGGCCTTACAAAAAGCAGCACGAGCAAGTGGAGTATGCCAGCCACTATAACTAAGACTATCGCTGTGATTATAGGTGTAAGGATCAGGCCGACCAAGAACCCCCCAATACCTCCTGCGAACGCCTCGCCAGTATCGCCCGGGCCAGCGAAGAGCGGGGCAATGATTATGCCGAGGATGCCGGTGAGGATGGCGGAGATCAAGGCGCATATCAAAGCGAAGACCAGCGGGTTTATGAAGTCTCCTTGCCGGGCTATGCCGCGGAAGAAGGGAACCGGCTGGGTAGCTACCGCTACGACCGTTCTGATAAAGCTGCCGACCGGATCTGAGAGGGTGAATTCTCCTCCGGCCCCTCCCGGCGCCGGCCTCTGTGTACCGCCGGGCTCTGGGGAAGAACGTCCCGATTCTGGTCCCGTGTTGAAGTCCATAGCCTCTCCTCCCGCATTAGTTCTTTCGTTATTTGAATGTAGCTGTTTTCTGTGTCTGACGCAACACCGCCATCACGAGTCGCGGTTTAGGGGTTGCTGTAGAATGTGCGGGAGCCGAGAACGGTTTGGGAGAAGCGGGAAGGGTTTGCGGTGTCTTCCACAATAGAGACCTTGGAGCGCGAGTTGGGGGAAGCCCAACTCGTTCGCGTGGAGCAGCAGAAGGCGGTGATGCGGGCAGAGAACGCCCACGAGGCCGCCTGCGCCGCCCGAGACGACGCCTGGGCGGAGTCGTCCGAGGGGTTCGGCACGGACGAAGAGGTGGAACGTCTTAGTGCGCTGGTCTACGAGCGGCGGAGGGAGCTCTACGAGGCGATAGATCGGCTCAAAGCGGCTGAAGGCAAGGAACGCAGGATCAAGAGCCGCCTCATGTACGTCCTGCCCGCCGAACGGAGGCGCTACCTATCGGGGGCCGTGGACGAAGAATTCGAGGAGCTGCTGCGGGCCGTCGAGGCAGCTTACGACGACGGGGAAAGTCCGCTCAAGGTCGAGGTCTCGGTGGTCGTAGCGGAGCCCGGCGAGTTGGACCTCCGGGGGGACGCGACCTGGCGGGCCTTGGAGCGGCTCTATTCCGGGACCGTTCGTCGGTGGGTGGAGATCCGGGCCCCGGGCGACACCGAAAAAGCGAGCATCATGGCCCGTCAGATCGCTTACTACGCGGGCGGTCACGTCCCGCGGGTCTTCGTCGGCGGCGAGGAGATACGGGCGGAGAGCTCCTCGGTGGGGTCCGACTGGGAAGGCTGGCGGCCGCTCGCTGGGTTCGACGGGCCTAACGGGCAGCTCGCGCTCGCCAAGATCACGGCCCGACGATACCTCGACGAAGGCTCGGTGGCGCGCCTCGGCAAACGCGCCGCCGCACTCGTGCAGATCGCAAAGATAGCACGCCTCTACCAGACCATGAACCTCACAGGAGACGAGATCCGGTGGCGCCTCGAGCAGTTGATCTCCTTGCGGCTCGAGGTCCTCGAAGCAATCTACGACCTTACTGGTCACCGTCGCCGCTTCTCCTTCTACGAGATAGCCCGCGCCGCCCGCCTGCTCGACGGGCACTTCCCCGACTCCGGCGTTGCCGCCGAAGCCCTGGCGCGCGCCGTGAACCGCGCCCTCGAAACGGGCGTCCCCCTCGTGGACGTCGCCTACTTGAGCGTTACATCAGGCGAAGGCTTCTGAGCCTTCGCCGGCAATTAAGAGCGCCTTGCAAAACCCTCACAACAGGTAGTTGAGGCAGATGAGCGCGCAACCCAGGTGGAGGAGCGCCTCGTGGATGTCCGCCCGGCGCTCGTAACGCACCGCGAGCGTGCGGTAGCGGGCCAGCCACGCCAGCGTGCGCTCCACTACCCACCAGTGCCGTACCAGCCGCTCGCTGCCATCTTTCCCCTTCCGGGCTATCCGGCCTTTGATGCCGCGCTTCCTCAGAGCCTGACGGCACTTCTTGGCATCATAACCTTTGTCAGCATGTACCTTGTCGGGGCGGTTCCTCGGTCCTCCACGAGGACACTTGATCGGCTTGATAGCGTCGAGCAGTTCCTAGAAGACCTTTGAGTCGTGAACGTTGGCCGCTGTGAGGACTACCGCAAGCGGTATACCTTTTCGGTCTGCCACAATGTGACGCTTCGAGCCTGCTTTGCTACGGTCGGTCGGGTTCTTGCCGACTCTCGCCCCCCTTTTCGCGGGCACACTCGCCGAATCCAGAGAGGCTCGTGACCAATCGATCTTGCCTGTTTCCCCGAGGCGGTCCAAGAACACTCGGTGCAGGCTCTGCCATACCCCGGCTTCTTGCCAGTCGCGTAAGCGTCGCCAGCACGTCGCCCCACTGCCGCAACCCATCTCCTTAGGTAACATTTCCCAGGGGATGCCGCTCTTCAAGACGAAGATGATGCCAGTAAGGGCTAGCCTGTCCGGCACGCGAGGTCTACCACCCTCGGCTTAGGCGGTTCGGGTGGCAGCAAAGGCTCGATGATCTCCCACACCTCGTCCGTTACCAGTCGTTTGCTCATGATGGGAAGCGTAGCATCGAACCACACTACGACCGTTTTGGCACCTCCTTTGAGGCGGGGCGTGGTTGCTCTCAAGGCATGCTAAAACCCTGGCCAACGACTCGCTTATGTTGTGTATGGTTCCCTACGGCACTCCGAGTGCTGGTAGCGAAGCTCCATCTTTTCCTCTTGCCTCGGAGGGCGCCTCCGAGGCGACAAGGCATTGAATCTCAGATAAACGTATTGACCTTCCACTCGACTCTACCTTGTAAAGGATCGTTCGCTAACGTGTATCTGTTCTCATCGCGCTCCAAACGTATGCGGTGCAGCGCACCTTCCTTAGGAAGGCAGACCGAGCCTTCCGCAGCAGGGGCTTCTACGCTAAAGACTACTAGCTCTATCTCTTGCCAGTCCATCTCAGCTGTGCTCTGCGCGAGCTGGGCGTGCGGGATCGCCGCGCCGTCCTTGACCAGCATTATTATGGGGATCTCCCCGACCTTTATCCGGTGCCAGCGA
>Ga0126307_10003511_pt1 | contig 10739 bp, 11 predicted proteins | sample Plot28_FD_89955 | JGI IMG/M metagenome (GOLD analysis project Ga0126307, IMG submission 89955) | Serpentine soil microbial communities from UC McLaughlin Reserve, CA, USA - Plot28 | ecosystem: Environmental > Terrestrial > Soil > Grasslands | place: USA: UC McLaughlin Reserve, Lake County...
CCCTCAGACGGAGCCGAACGCGCCATCGCGGGAAGCCGCTGAAGGTCCTTGCCCTCGACGAGGCACGCCTCGGGCTCATCAACTGGCACAGGAGGCGCTACTGTCCCAAGGGCTTCCGTCCACCCTACGTGGTGAGACGCTCCTACGAGTGGACCTACCTGTACGCGGCGGTGGAGCCCGCGACCGGGGGAAGCTTCTGCCTGTACCTGCCGGGGATGGACGATGGATGCCTGGAGATCTTCCTCGACGAACTCTCGAAGGCCTACCCCGATCACCACCTGCTCGTCGTGCTGGACGGCGCCCCCAGCCACCGCTCCGAGCGGATCGACCATCCGGAGAACGTGAGCCTCATCATGCTCCCGCCCTACTCACCGGAGCTCGATCCGGCGGAGAGGTGGTTTCAGGAGTTCAGGCGCAAGCTGTCCAACGGGACGTTCGAGAGCATCGCTGTGCTGCAAGAGGCGCTCACCCGGACGCTGGCGCCCTACTGGGAAAACCCCGCCCTCCTGAAAGGGATCATCGGATACTCCTGGTGGGTCGAGGCGGTGGAAGCGTTATGACATCAATAGCCCGGAACGGTATTACTTTCTGCTCTCTTGCAATCGTAGAAGACCCGCTTGAAGGTCCTGTGGCCATCACGCCTCCCTTTGTTGTTAGCCACCCATTGGTAGGACTCACGGGCCGCGAGGACAGGATGGGTATAGGCAGCAAGCCTGTCGGCGCTCTCGAAGGCGCGGATGTCTCCCCCGATCACCAGAACACGGCTCCGAGGATCGGCCCCATGCCCGGCAAGCTGGTGAGAATCCGACCCTCGAGGCCGGCGAGAAAACGCTGCTTGAGCTCCTCATCGATCCTCTTGACGCGCTCCTTGAGGCTGAGGACATCTATGGTGAGCCCGGCGACGATAGAGGCAGCCACCCCCTGTGCGAGTAGGCTGACACTTTGAGTTGTGGCTGCGACCAAAGCTATATTCGCTACTTTCTTTGACCCTTTGACGCTACGGTTTCTAAAGTAGGTGGCGACGTCATTGTGCTCAGCTCGGCTGAGCCGGGCTGGTGTCTGGTAGTAGCTCAGGAGAGTAAAGGGATCATTGTTATGTAGATCTCAGACCCGCTCCAAAGCGGAAAACAAAACGGAGTGTATCTCTTAAGGTTAGAGAAGGGTTCTGCAAACTTGCATTGGCACCTCAGAGACGTTCGCTACCTACAAGCAACGCCCAAACAATACCAAATACGACCAGATGGATGTTGCGCCCGCACCTGCAGGTCCTGTACGCTACCTTCGTGAGGTACACGGGTGGGGCATCTACTCTGTGCTCTACCCTACCTAAAAAGGGAGATTAGGTCATGACGAAAAGGATTACGACACTGTTCGTAGGAGCCGCTACGGCTGCGCTCATGTGGGCTGTGGTGGCGACGGTGGCGGATGCTTCGTCGGTGCTTGAGCAGTGAAGAAATTCGAATGGTCCCAGGTTAAGGAGTTCTACGAAGCTCGCAGCTCCCATTGGCAGAAATTCGACCCCGGGGACGATCCAGATGCACTGCGGAACATAGTGCAGCCGGGAGCACCGCTGTGGTTTGCCAAATACTATGCGCGGGGCCAGGAGATAGCTTATCAAACGCTCTTCGACTTCATTCCTGCCACAAGGCCGTCAGCTAGAGCGCTTGACATAGGCTGTGGTGCTGGGAGATGGTCTCGCTTCTTGTCCGAACACGGGTACCAGGCGGTCGGAATAGATCTCCAATCGGCCCTTGTCGAAGCAGCACGCCGCCGTTATTCACACATTGACTTCCTTTGCACTTCCTTCCAAGAGTACTCTCCTGAGGAGCCATTTGACCTGATTTCCTCCGTCGAAGTTCTACAGCACAATCCTTTTGAGGAACAGGAAAGCTTAATCAGGAAAATGCGGGAATCTCTAAGAGACGGCGGCTACGTAATTATGCTTGAGGGCATCGGCGAAGATCCACGAGCTTGGGCCTTTTTCAGAGCTATCAACTCGTGGATAGAGGTGTTCGAGAAATCCGGCTTCCGTACTATCGCCTTCCAACGCTACAGTTACCATCCTGTCCTGAAGTCATTTGGCTCTGTCCGGAGACAGCTTGCTTCCATGCTCACAGTGCAGAAGAAGCGAACTCGAGACGAAAGAAAATCGGAGAAGAGTATACTAGATCCAGAGGCGAGTGCGGCGATTCCAGAGACGAACAGCGGACACCTGTACGATCTTGCAAGAAGAATGATTGTAGGTCTTGACGCTCCGATAGAGTTCCTTCTTCTCCGGAGTAACAGCAACATACCGAGCCCCTCTAATTGCGGATTTCTGTTTCAGGCAGCATGATCATGTTGGGCGCGTCTTTGGCACCCGAGCCCCCAGAGGTCGACTTTAGCCATTCACGCTGCGTAGCAAACCGCGTCGGTTAGGTGTTGGAGATATGCCCGTGGGACTTTTACCGTGTCGCTCTGCGCAGGCAACCCGTAAAAAGTCGCATATGCCCACAAATCCTTGCGTACCAGTGCCAGAGCATCTGAGAAGGTCGGGTGGGGTTTGCGGTACCACGCCACTCGCCGGACTGTCTCCTCCGTGCTTGGCGCCATGCGCCGATGAGCGAACAGGGTTATGAGCGAGAACAACCCCAACAGCGCCGGTGTAGTACGCCGGATCGCCATCTCCGACCACTGCCTCTGGGTTTCGAACCCCACATGCCTGCGCGCCTCCTGGAAGGTCACCTCAAGCTGCCAGCGCATCACGAACCAGCAGACGATCTTCTGCGGATCGGCTTTGAGGTCGGTACAAAGGAGGGCCTGGGTTTTGAACTCTCCTTCAGGATCACGCACCAACACCCAACGCAAGGGTACGGCAGGCAAGCCCGTGGAGTACCAAACGGCCGTCTGAGAAGCGATCTCGACCATGCGATCCCCGCTGCCGTACCAGTTAGCGACCGTGGTTGGCTTCCAAGCGGTGGTAGGGTCTTCGGCTACATCGGAGAGGTTGGGCAAGCGCTCGCCCTTGAGACGCGGCCTCCCTCTCTGTCCAGGACGGCGCACAGGAGCAGGCTCGTAGAGGGCGGCATCAAACCTAAGACGGGTGATGAAGGTCACCGGCTTGCTCAACGATCGGCAGCGATCTAGTAGTTTGAGCGATGCGTAAGCGCGGTCGGCTACGGCCACGATCTCACGCTGTGGGTACCATCGCCTTAGCACCAAGAGCAGCTGCCAGGCCCACTCGGTTATCTTCTTGTGGCGTTTGCCCCGCTTGGCCGCATAGCGCTCGGAAGGAGCCAGGGCACAGAGGAAGGGCAGAGCCCACCACGCCCGAGCGGCCCAGGGGACCTCCACCAACAACGTCACGCATACCCATCTGAGGCCGCTACTCTTCACGAAGGTTTCGTGGGTAGAACGCACCGGATCTCAGTAGATGCCTTTTGCGGCGATCTTCTTGCCGTAGCGTCGCTCGAGTGTCTCGTCGATGCCCACGACCAGAGGACCTCCTTCTGGCACGAATGCCCCTACGAGCAAGCCCAACAAGACGCGACCCACCTCCAGACTCGACCAGTTGGCGCGACTGAGCACCCAGTGGTAGCGATGGAACCGCTTGTGTTGCTCCAAACCCATCGCACGCAAGGCGGAACTGACCGTTCTCGCGCCCGGAGCGAGGATCGCTCCTATGAGCAGCACCCGAGCGTGCCTAAAGACGCGCTCGGAGAAAAGTGGCGCAAAGGGGGTCAACGCCTGTACCATCTTGGGCGGTAGGATACGCGCCTTGAGATCACCTCTTTTTGGCCGATTGCGGTGACGAGCGTACCCTACCCCTTTCGCTTCCAAATGGCTAAAGTCGAGCCCAGAGAGGCGGTTCGAAAAATAGCTGGAGGGATTCTCGATCGTATTCAAAGCCGAAGAGATTGCTTTCGTCGAGAGGCAGAACCCCTTTCTAGAAGAGGCACATAGGATTGGGCCGACCAGGAGACCTTCGCAACCAAGATTCTCGAAAGAACCGTGCTACCGGGGCAATTTCAGGGTATCGCAAGGTAGAGCGATCGTTGAAATTTGGTTCGTTGCACCCCGGACGACATAAAACATACTCGGATGCAACGGAAACCAAGGCGAGACTCAAAATAGGTTTATCCCCGAAGGTGGCAGTGAAAACATCGCCACAGTAAAGTGAGGGAGCCAAAAAACGATCAGCCTACCAAGGCACGAGTCCCTCTTCGCGTACAAACAGTATAATGAGCAATAGTAAGGTTACTCCTTCACCGACGACGCAGGCCCAGATCACCCCAGACAAGCCCATGCTTGTCGCCAAGAAGGGTTTCAATAGGTTCGAAATAGCGTAGCCTACCAGCGAAAGGAGCGTGTACGCTCCTCCTCGGGAAATCACGAAGAAGTAGCGAGCGTACAGCTGCCTGAGAGCGACTACTATGAAATAGCCTGCATACGGAACGAGGGTCTGGGCAACCCTCGCGGTATCGTATGCTGAGAACGCTCCTCTCTCGTAGACGAGCCGCACAACCGGTTCTCGAAAAGCGATCAGCAGCAGCGCGATGAGCAAGACCAACAGGGCCATCGCGAGCGCGATGAAGGCGAAGTGCAAGCCCCTTCTTTCTGAAGTTTCATTGTTGCTCAGCCAGGCCTGGATCATCTGGTTTAGGGGGGTCACGACTCCATTCAGGGTGAACGTGGCCAGCCGCGTGGTATACGCGTACACTGCGATCGAGCCCGCTCCCGTGGTTCCGGCAAAGTAAACGTTGAGTAGCTGGTTCAGGTTAAAGCCGACGTTCTCAGTCGAGGACGCCGACAGCTGTTTGAAGAAACCTCTCAGATAAGGACCCTGCGCGCGGCGCTTTTGCGGAGGGGAGACAGGAGCGTCTCTCACCAGCCGTCGCATCATATACACTGCACACCCACCGGCTACGAGTGCTCCTATCACGAAGGACCAAGGGAGCGCATAGGTGTTGTTCACCTGGATCAAATGCAACCCTATAAGGCTGAGGAACATGACGAAAGGTAGTACGAGTTCTACAAGCATTGCTTTGACATGCTGCCGTTCGGCATGAAGCATACCGTAGCTCACACCCAATAACACTATAGGCAGTATAGACAGGGCGAGTATCTGCGCGAAGTCGCCTGCCAGATCACGTGCTACCCCGGCCACGCCGACGATCTGCGGCACCCATTTGTACGCGCCGGCGAACATCAATCCAGCCACAACAAACCCTACCGAAACCAGGACTCGGAGCAAGGCTTTCAAAAAGGCTCCGGCGAAGCGTTCTTGCTTTGCATGAGCGAAGCTAGGTATAAAGACCAGGTTGAAGGCACCGAACATGTAGTTCTGAGCGAACAGCGGGATTTGTTGCACCGCAAAGAAGGCGTCCGTCACCCTCGAAACACCGTACAAACTGGAGATGTAGACCTCGCGAGCGAAACCTACGACTTTGCTCCCGCCGTTAATCGCGAGCACTAGGAAAACGGTGCGTAAGTAAAAACGTCCTTCCTTCGAGAGGAAGCGGGAGAACATCCATCGTCGCAGGCTGGCCATCGACCGGCTAGTCATCTCGTCGATCACCTGACGCTGAGTGGGAATTATTCCCTACACAAGGAGGACAAGCCTCTGCTGGTGAGGCGGCATGGCTACGTTCAATAGCTACCTGAGGTTTTTGCGCCAGCGTAGCACCACACCTTTTTCGAGCAGACCTGTTTCTGTGGAGAGCGGGACGAGACAGTCTGGCATCTGGTCCGCTACTTTGTCCGGTTAGGCAACAACTCAGACTCACGCGCGGTGGCGCCACTAGCACCGGTGACGTACAAGTAACTGCCGAGCCGGCGCCTGCTCGGAGGTTTCGGTTTAGCATCAGGTCTTTACTCCCGGACAGGCAGCAAGTCACCACCAAACGGTGGATCAGAGAAGGCGCTCTGCAACGGCCTCTCAAAAAGCTCATCTTCAGTTGCTCTCGGCACTTTGCGGACCTCCTTTGTCGGCATTTCCATCCAAGACTCTGGGTTGTCCGCCGGCCCGGGTCAAGTTCGAACTACTTTCGCAAATAATCTAGGCTTCTGGAGGAGGAGACCAGCCTGATCACAGCGGACGTCGTTTCCGTCGCTTGTAAGAGCTGGAACAACGAGTAGCATTATCAGCGCCGCCACAAGTAGCATTGCCGTGATAATAACCTCGATTCATTCCATACCTTCCATTAACAATCAGTGGCCTGCAACGCCGCTAATCTAGTTTCACGTCTCGTCGGGATACAGTTGCCTACGACGTGGCGCCAATCTTAGCGTGGCGCTCTTGACTTGGTTCTCGAACCCCGGACAGGCCTATTCGGGCGTTGCACCAGGATGACAAGCGATTGCAAGAAGTGGTGATTCGTTCAGAACCGAACTGCCATTTCTAGGGCTCGACCCCGACCTCTGTGCAATGCCGCCAAACATAGGCGCGTATACCGGGATCGACCACCCCCGTTTCACACAATTCTAGCCCGCCCATACCTCCTCAACAGTCTACCGATAATGCTCGTAGTAGTGGTTATCGCCGCCGGCAACCTTGGCCTTGTTCATAATCGTGCCAAGCATATTGGCCCTAACAGCTCGCAGGCTGCGCACGCTATGCCAGACAGAGCCCTTACGGGTGTTCTGAGCGTCGATGACCAGCAGGACTCCATCCGCTCGGGGAGCGATGGCAAGAACGTCGGAGAAGAGTCCGACAGGCGGCGTATCCAAAAGTATGTAGTCGAATTCCTGGTGCAGCTGATCCAGAAACTCTGCGAACTGTCTGGAGCCCAAAAGCTCTGCCGGATTAGATGGTAGCAAACCCGCGGTGACAATTCTGAGCCCCGATAGTGGTTCATGCCAGACTTCTGGAAGTTCGTGCTCGCCGGCCAACACGTTTACCACCCCGAAGGTGTTGCGTATTCCGAAGATTTTGTGCATTGCGGGATTGCGGAAGTCGCAATCCGCGAGTAGGACCTTCTTGTCCATTTGTCCTAGCGCTGCGCCTAAATTAGCGCTGATGGTGCTCTTGCCGTCCCCGTGGCCAGGGCTCGTCAGCACAATTACCTGAGGAGGATTGTCTGCAAACGCGTACAGCAGAGTGGCGCGCAAGCTGCGGTAGGCCTCTGCGGCAGCACCAGCGGAAGCCGAGACAGTTACTAGGCGCCCAGAGAGATCGTTGTCACGCTTCTCCCGTGCCCCAGGCTCTACCCTACGACGAGAACGGAACACCTTAACGGCTCGCCTTCTTACTAGCCTTGGGCGCCGAAGCATTCAACGCCTCGTACTCCGGGATTACCCCCAATGTAGGCGCCCCAGAGATCTGCTCTACTTCCTCAGGCGCCTGCCAGCTGTCGTCCAAGTACTCCAGCAGGAACGCCAGGAACACCGCAAGTGTTGTTCCCATCACCAGCGCGACGAGTATGTTGAGCCAAAGATCAGGACTCTCAGGACGGGTGGGCACTGCCGCCGTTTCCCACACTATAGCGGTTACGCCCCCATTGTTCGCACTTATCTCAGAGACCTGTTCAGAGAACACGCTGCCAACGGTGTTGGCGACCTTCTGAGCTCTCTCTGGACTAGAATCTTCGTAGCTCACTTCAATGATCTGCGTCACTCTGACCTGCTCCGCGCTCAGGTTATCAAGGAAATTCTCAGGAGTTATCTGCAGATCTAGCCGCCGGATAGTCGCCTCGGCTACGGGGCTGCTATCAACAACCGTAGCTAGCGTGCTGGTAAACTGCTGTAGCCCGGCAACATCGCTTCCCAAATTGCTCTGATCTACTGTACTCGTTTTTTGCCCAACGAGCAGCTTAATGGAAGCTTGGTAGGTGGGTGGCCACGCAAGGCTAAATCCTACCGCCGCCCCCACTACTACGATTACTACAAGCGCAATCACCCGCAATCTCTTCCAGAGAACACGGGCGAGACTTCCTAGGGAAAGTATATACTCGTCCTGGGTATGATCTGCATTCATATTTTGCCCTGGTCCTATCGACATTATCAATTTAGTATAAACCGCCTATTGCATCTTTGTAGCGGGTCAAGTCCTGAAGTGATACTTTTGGTTTATTCGTCTGGCATGCCGAAAAGGGCCAAAAGTGTATCCATCAGAACTCGAAAATTGGTTCCAGGACACATTTCGAGGCTCCTTCATTGAATAAACCAACAGTATCCTTTACGGACGCAACCGGCATGATCGTATATTACAATCACTGGATCTATTACGCTGGTTACAATGTCTGATTACGCACCGCGACGCAGCAGGCTCGGCATCTACTTCGAGCTGCCCTACCGGCGCGACGAGAGTGGGTTCTCAACCTACATTCCGTTCATCCGCTTCGTGCTCGCGCTCAGGCCGCACTTTGACGGCCTCGTTCTCATCGGCCGTGTTGATCCCGAACCCGGCCGTGAGTTCTACGCAATCCCCGATGACATCGAGGTGGCGGCGCTGCCTCACTACGCGTCCCTCAGGGATATCATAGGGATCGTCAGCAGGCTGCCAGAGACCCTGCGCGCGATCTGGCACGCACTCGGGAGCGTCGACACCGTCTGGGTGATCGGTCCGGCTCCCATGAGCATCCCGGTCGCGGTCCTGGGCCTCGCTCGCAAGAAGCACGTGGTGCTCGGCGTCCGCCAAGACTGGCCACGATACGTCGGCCACCGCCTCGGCGGGATGCGGTGGGCACCGGCACTCGGAGCGGCATACATACTCGAGATACTCTTCCGTCTATTGGCGCGGAAGGTGCCCACCGTCGCCGTGGGCGCCGACCTAGCCCGGCGCTACTCTGGCGGGACGGCCCCGGTGCTCGAGCTGACGATCTCGCTCGTCTCGGAGGCGGATGTACACTCGTTGTCGGCGGGCACCCGCGACCCGGACACCGGACGCCCGGTCGAGCTGCTCTCGGTCGGCCGCCTCGATCCTGAGAAGGCGCCCGAAATGCTCCTCAAGGCTCTGGCGCGGCTCGAGGAGCGCGACCCGGGGCGCTACCGCCTCACGATCATCGGCGACGGCCAGCTCGAGAACGCGCTCAGGGCCGAGGCCCATCGGTTCGGCGAAGCCGTCCGGTTCCGCGGACACGTCCCCAACGGGCCGGAGCTCTTCGAGCTTTACCGTACGAGCGATATCTTCGTGCACGTAGCGCGTACGGAGGGCCTGCCGCAGGTCCTGACAGAGGCGCAGGCCGCCGGACTGCCCATCGTGGCGACGGACGTGGGCGGGGTGCGCGCCGGGCTCGGCGACGGCGCCGAGGCGCTCCTCGTACCTCCTAACGACTCTGCAGCCCTCGCAGCCGCCATCGCGCGCATTGCTTCGGACGGCGACCTGCGCGCGGTTTTCAGACAACAAGGGTTAGCGCGGGCGCGAAAGCTGACGCTCGAGCGTCAGGCAGCGCGAGTGGCCGCCTTTATCTCAAGCGCGGAGGCGTCGGAAATTAGGAATGCGGCCGAGCGCCGCCTTTCCCGCCGAAACTAGAAAGCCGGTTCCCCAAGAGAGGTGCATGGTACCGAGCGCGACCGCTGCGTGAGGAGCAAGCCGTATGCCAACACGCGAGCCGAGGATCGCCGCGCCGACGACGAGGAAGAGCGCGTAGGAGCCGCCGACTACAGCAAGAGTGACGCGGCCAGGAGTCGTCCGCGAGAAGAAGATTCCCGTGGCTAGGAAGACGACGAGCATCGGGGGCACGAGCCAGCGAAGGTGTAGCGACGACGGGTGCCGGACGAGCGTCCTGTACCTCCCACGGCCGTAGGCGTAGTACTGGTGAGCCAGCCTGGCCGGCGTCTCCCGGACACGCCAGTCGAAGACTATTGCCGGGTCGAAGAGCAGTCGTCCTCCGGCGCGCCGATAGCGGAAATCGAAGTCGTAGTCCTCGTTCGGCCTGAGCTCTTCGTCCCAACCACCGATCGCACGCGCCTGCTCTGTGACATAAGAGCCGAAGGGGATGTGGTCGACGATGTCCTGCCGCTGTGAATAGTGGTATTTCGAGTTGCCAATCCCTAAGCGGGAGCCATGTGCGGCGGCGACTGCCCGTCCGAAGGGCCCTTGGCCGACGGCGAGCTTGTGTCCGCCGGCTCCCTCGCAGGCGCCCGAGCGAAGGTGGTCGAGGAGCGCCTGGACGTAGTCGGGCGGGACGATCGAGTGGCCGTCGACGCGGACAAGGAAGCGGCCCGAGGCCGCTTCCAGACCGCGGTTAAGTGCATGAGCGGCGCCCCGGCGCGGGTTGCTGAGGAGGCGAACACGCTCGTCCTTCACCGCCCAGCGCTCGACGATGCTCCGCGTATTGTCGGTGGAGTGATCATCGACGACGATCACCTCGACTGGCGCGTCGGTCACCTGCGCGCACACCGACGCGAGGGTGGCATCTAGCGAGGCCGCCTCATTGTGCACGGGTATGATGGTCGAGACCTCAGGTCTAGTGCTCATTCAGAGCTCCGAAGGCCGATTGTGGTTGACGAAGGGCCTGATGCGCTAAGTGCATCGAAGCGCGAGAAGCTAGCTGTCATCATTTGCCTTCGCGTTCGTCGCCGCGTCCGTTCGTGTCCCGGTGAAAGCTTGAAGAGCGGTGACGCCTCCCCTTCGACACCGGCTTCTTCGCCACAGCCACCACCGACTATTCTTCTCGACACACTGCCTTCTAAATTTGTTTCCAGCAGCACTCTCTTGTCCGTTAAAGTCAAATTATCACCTGCTGTTGTGCACTGACATAGACTGCATTGCAGCTTATTGGTTTAAAGGTTACTCACCCCTATGACCTGAGTGAAGG
>Ga0126307_10003512_pt1 | contig 10738 bp, 8 predicted proteins | sample Plot28_FD_89955 | JGI IMG/M metagenome (GOLD analysis project Ga0126307, IMG submission 89955) | Serpentine soil microbial communities from UC McLaughlin Reserve, CA, USA - Plot28 | ecosystem: Environmental > Terrestrial > Soil > Grasslands | place: USA: UC McLaughlin Reserve, Lake County...
ACCAGCAGACGGGCTTGTAATCTTAGACCCAAAGCCGCAGGGCTGTAGCGTCAAGTAGCAAACCACGATCTGAGCATTCCTTGTCCCCGGGGGTCCCTGCTAGCAGGAGCCCTGGGGCTTTACTAGAAGAGTTCTGAGTACGGTGCGTGTCCAGAACAGCTGGCTTTGGGGAAGGTAGCCGAAGAGGAGGAGCAGATGTATCCCCAGAGAAGAATGGTGAGGCAGATCCTTATGCTGGGGCTGGTAGTTACACTAGTCGTCTTGGCCGCAAGCGCCTGCGCTGGCGGTGCTAAGGACGGAGCAGAGGAGGCTTCGAAGCCAAAGCCAGAGCTTACGACGGTGGCGGGCGACGGTGGGGAGCAACTCGGAGACGGCGGCCCCGCAACGGAGGCCAAGTTCTGCGGGCCCAACGACGTTGCGTTCGACACGGCAGGAAACACGTACATCTCGGACGGACGGATCTATTGCACCGGACCTGGCGGCTACACCGTTCGCAAGGTGGATACTCATGGGACCATTACCACCGTGGCGGGCACCGGAGAGGCGGGTTTCTCAGGCGACGGCGGGCCAGCCACCAAGGCAAAACTCGATGTCCCCATCGCCGTGGCGGTGGACCGGGAGGGGAACCTCTACATTACAGACGAGAGCAACTACCGGATTCGCAAGGTGGACAAAGACGGCATCATCCACACGATCGCGGGCACGGGCAAAAAGGGCTACTCGGGTGACGGAGGTCCGGCCACCGAGGCTGCTCTGGACGACCCGGTGGGCATCGCCGTTGATGGAGAGGCAAACGTGTTCTTCTCCGACCACCATAACAACGTGGTCCACGAGATCGATCGAAACGGCACGATCACGACTGTGGCCGGCACGGGGGAGTCGGGTTTCAACCGCGAGAAGGGACCCGCGACCAAAGTGTGGCTCAACGAGCCCGTTGGCCTGTTCGTCGACGACGATCCGGGAGTTCTTTACATCCCCGACACATTCAATGCCCGCATCAGAGCAGTTCACTTGGAGGACTCATGAGTGGAGGCGATGTCTGAGGCCAAGCGAGGACGGTGTGCTCGGGCTGCGACGCAGAGCCTGGCTCTTTTCACCGAAGTGCTCAGAAGGCGTGTTTTCGGAAGCTTGTTCCCTCTGAGCATAAGACTGTCCCATGAATGGTTGTCGTAATGCTCTGGAGAAGGTAATGCGGTAGAGCGATGGTTGTGACGAAAGAGGCAAGAAACCAGGATCGAGGAGTCGGTGGGAAGAGCCGCAACATCGCCGCTTGGGTTGCCTGGTCGCTGTGGGCGGTGTGCGTGGTACTTATCGCGCTCGCCCTCTTGCTCGACTTCGTTACAGACGATGTCCCCCTTCCGCCAGATGCCAGGGTAGGCCTTAGTCTCGCTGTACTAACAGGAGTGCTGTCACTGGCGTACCCGACGGTCGGCGCACTGATCGCCTCGCGCCTCCCGACTAACCCCATCGGCTGGATCTTCTGTGGTGTAGGGCTACTTTACGTAGTGCAGCGCCTCACTGAGGCGTACGCCGACTACGCGCTGCTCGAGAATTTAGCGCTGCCTTGGGGCGAATACGTAGCCTGGTTCTCAACGTTGGCAGAGTTCTCGGGACGAATCCTGGCGGGAGTCTTCGTGATGCTGCTCTTCCCCAACGGCTGTCTACTGTCGCGTAGGTGGCGGATCGTGGCGTGGACAGCGGTCTTGGGAGCCGCGTTGATAGCACTCAACGATGCCTTCTATCCGGACATTCTGTCTACCCACGGTTACGTTAACAATCCGTTCGGAGTCGTGGGGGTCATCGGCGGCCGGTTAACGACGTACGAGTTCTTTACGGCCTCAACTCTCGTCGGCAAGACGCTGCTCTTGATGAGCAGTCTTGCTGCACTTTTCTCGCTCTTCGTTCGGCTCCACCGCGCACGGGGAGATGAGCGCCAGCAACTCAAATGGTTCCTATACGCTGCTGTGCCGGCAGGTGTGTGTTTCAGTCTAATCCTGCTTCAATATATACTCGTCGACTTAGAGGAGCTCTTCCTGTTCAGCCCACAACAAATGCTGATGTGGGAGTCGTGGGGTCTCTTTAAGGATGATATTCGTTATTTGGCTGCGTTGGCTATGCACGTCGTCCCAGTCTTCACTTACATCGCCATCGTTAGATACCACCTCTACGACATAGACGTGGTCATAAACCGCACCCTCGTCTACGGAGCTCTTACCTCTTGCGTAGTCGGGATCTACGTGCTCGCGGTAGTGGCCTTGGGTGCCCTCTTTCAGGCCCAGGGCAACATTGCCGTCTCGCTCTCGGCCACGGGGCTTGTAGCCGTGCTGTTCCAGCCCATAAGGAGCAGGCTTCAGCGCGGTGTTAATAGGCTGATGTACGGCGAGCGTGATGATCCTTACGCTGTGGTCTCGCACCTAGGGAAGCGCCTCGAGGCGACCCTTGCCCCGGAGGCCGTGCTGCCAACACTCGTCGAGACTATAGCCCAGGCTCTGAAGCTGCCCTATGCAGCCATCCTACTTAAGGATGGCGAGAGGTTCAGGACTGCTGCTGCCTACGGATCGCTCAGGGGAGATCCGGAAACGCTTCCGCTGATCTATCAAAGAGAAGAGATCGGGCGTCTTGTGCTCTCTCCCAGGGCACCAGGAGAAGGGTTCTCGGATGCCGACCGCGGCTTGCTTGAGGATCTCGCCCGACAGGCGGAGGTAGCTGTGCACGCAGTCAGGCTCACCACCGATCTGCAGCACTCGCGCGAGCGGCTGGTAGCAACCCGAGAGGAGGAGCGCCGTCGCCTCAGGCGTGACCTGCACGACGGTCTAGGCGCACAACTTGCCGGGCTGAGTGTCCAGGCCGGGTCTCTCCGTCGCCTCATCCCAACCGACCCTGACGCCGCTGATGAGCTGGTGGTAGAGTTGCGCGAGGAGCTCCGCTCTGCCATCGCCGACATAAGGCACCTCGTTTACGATCTAAGACCCCGAGCCCTCGACGATCTAGGTCTTGTAGAGGCACTGCGCCGGCTCGCCGAGCGCTACGGCTCAGAAGGAGGGAAACTACGCGTGGCCATTGAGGCGCCTGAAGGCCTTCCCAACCTCCCTGCGGCAGTCGAAGTGGCTGTCTACCGCATCACACAGGAGGCACTAACTAACGTAGCGCGGCATGCCCGAGCACAAAGCTGCGTTGTGCATCTCGCTGTCAATGAAGATGTGGCACTGGAGGTCGTTGACGACGGCATTGGCATCCCTGCGGAGCATGGTGCGGGCGTGGGCCTCTCCTCGATGCGCGAGCGTGCATCCGAGTTGGGCGGAAGTTGCGTCGTCGAACCTGCCCCAAAGGGTGGTACCCAGGTGCTGGTCCGTCTGCCACTACCGAAGGAGTGAGAATGTTGGAGACTCTACGTATCCTCATCGCCGAAGACCATCCCCTCTTTAGGAAGGGCATGTTCTCCCTGCTCTCTTCAGTGCCCGAGTTGGAGGTCGTCGGCGAGGCTAAAACGGGCGAAGAGGCCATCGTGCGTACTGCCGATCTGCAGCCAGACGTGGTCTTGATGGACCTGCAGATGCCTGAGGTAAATGGCATAGAGGCCACGCGAAGGATCCTCCAAGAGAGCCCGAACGTCCGCATCTTGGTGGTAACGCTCTTCGAGGATGACGACTCGGTATTCATGGCCTTGAGGGCCGGGGCGCGTGGGTACGTCCTAAAAGATGCAGATGAGGAAGAGATGGTGGCCTCGATTCGGGCGGTGGGCAGAGGCGAGGCTATCTTCAGCCCGAATGTAGCAACCCGCGTGCTCGCCTACTTCGCGGCCTCTCCACCAGGAGGAGCCCCACCTCAGGCCTTCCCCACGCTCACCGACCGCGAGCGCGAGATCCTAAACCTTATCGCACAAGGACATCCCAACCCTTCTATTGCCAGGCAACTATCGCTGAGCACCAAGACCGTTGGCGACTACGTCTCCAACATCTTCACCAAGTTGCAAGTTGCTGACCGGGCGCAGGCGATCATCCGCGCCAGGGAAGCGGGCCTGGGGTAGGGCAAGCAGACACGTCAAACTAAGAAGCGATTCTCGCTGGCCCCTGGGTCGACATTTGGCTATACGACCTCTCGGTACGGTTCGCCAAGTTGGCCTAGATGCCTGTCCCACCGTCTGGGCCATTGTTGCCAACCACGCCTACTCTGAAGTTGCGGGAGCAGAGATCGTGTGAGCCGCCGTTGGTAACGACGTGATCATCACCGGCCCAACCCCTCATGGCGTCATCGTGGGAGCTACCGTAATGAGCGTCGGCATAACAGTCAAGTACTTATCAGTAGCTTTCCGAGGTACGGTGACTCCTGGGATGCCCTTGGCCATCGTCCCACCTCCAAGACCCGCGTGTGCCTTCCCACGCCAAAGGGTGAACCTCAAGTGTGATGGTTACGTCACACCAGTTCTGAGGTCCTAATTGCTTTCCCTAAATCCCCTGACGTTACCTGAGTGGTGCCAAAGTGGTGTCAAATAGCCTCAGTGATCGCACCGAAGCTCTATTCCTTTCCGACTATTCGGCTTATCTATGGGGAATGTAGAAGGGTGACCGACGGGACTCGAACCCGCGACCTTCGGAGCCACATCCGATGTCATCGGTTTCTAGGCGTTGCCGTATGTTGCAGAATCGGCTTAGATAAGCCAGTTTCTGTGCTCACGGTTGCCTGCTGTTTCTGCGTGTTGCGCTCTGAGTGGTGTCAGAAGTGGTGTCAGCACCCTCATCCTGTAGTGGCCACAAGGTGTGTTCTCACCCGTCGAGGATCGGAGGGCATCTTCTCAGTATCTACCCTCGACTAGCTCAGTGACACGTGCGCCGCTCTTGTGCCCTTGAAGATGTTCACGTCGAGGTTGTTCAATGGGTTCCTTGAGCACGCCACGGCGACAACTTTGGGCTCATGCTCACACGCCATGCCCAGCATAGTCTCTAAACCCTCCAGGAGGGAGATCATATTTCGAAGGGCCCGCAATTACCCTAAACCACGTCAACCCGCAACAGTTGGCCTGTTGTCCGCCTGATTTGTCGTTGATTCATTGGCGTATGCTCCAATCTTGTAGGAAAATTAGCGAGTAGAGCGTTCGAAAGCGCTACCCCTAAGAGAGGGGAAGGAAGTGGATGGGGTCTTCTGGCTCTAAGCGTGTCAGGAAGCTCGGGACGCCGACGGGTGGGAAACGCAAGGTCGTAAGGGTATGGTTGCTCGGTGACTTTCGGGTTAGTGTAGGTTCCAGAATCATATCCCAAGATGCCTGGCGCCTGAGGAAGGCAGCCGCGTTAGTGAAGCTCCTCTCCCTGGCTCCTGGGCATCGCATGCACCGAGAGCAGGTCATGGAGCTTCTCTGGCCCGACTCGGGTAGGAAGGCGGCCTCCAACAGCTTGCGCAGCACCCTCCACGCCGCACGTAAGGTTCTCGACCCGGCCGTGGGATCACTCTACTTGGCAGGCGAAGACGAGTCGCTGGTGCTGTGTCCGGCAGGCGGCCTGTGGGTTGACGTTGATGCTTTCGAGCACGCGGTGGCGACCGCTCGTCGTTCCCAAGATCCTGCGGCCTACAGGGCGGCTCTCGAATTGTATCCGGGAGAACTCTTGCCCGATGACCGCTATGAGGAGTGGGCGGAGAATAGGCGCCAAGAGCTTCGCAGGATGTTCCTTTTAGCGCTGATCGAATTGGCTGGCCTCTACGAGGCCCACGGAGATTACGCGCGAGGCCTTGAGACGCTACAGAGGTCCTTATCTGTGGAACCTACACATGAGGAGGCACACACCCGCTTGATGCGCCTCCAAGCGCTTTCAGGCAGGCAGCATGAGGCGCTCTCTCAATACGAGCAGCTCTCAAGAGCCCTCTCTAGGCAGTTCGGCACGGAGCCTGACGTCACGACACGCCGTCTGCGCGACGACATAGCGGAGGGTGCGTTTCCCAGGCCCCCACCGTTGCTTAGTGATCCCCCGCAAGAGGGGGCGTCCGATCTCAGCAGGCATAACCTAAGCGAACCGAGAACCAGCTTCGTGGGACGCGAACGAGAGATACTCGAGGTCAAAAGGGCGCTCTCTGCAACGCAACTCCTGACCCTGACGGGCACGGGAGGATCGGGTAAGACACGATTGGCCCTAGAGGTTGCCAGGGATCTCGTAGGTTCCTACGCGGATGGGGTGTGGCTGATCGAGCTTGCGCCACTCTCCGAGCCGGATCTGGTCGTCCAGGAGGTAGCCGGGACTCTGGGGGTGCAAGAACGCCCAGGGCTTCTCCTCCTAGAGAGCCTCCTCGATGCCTTGGGCGGCAAAGAGATGTTGCTTCTCCTGGACAACTGCGAGCAACTCATCGACGCTGTAGCGCGCCTAACGAGGTCGCTCCTCGACTCTTGTCCATGGATGCGGGTCCTTGCCACCAGCAGGGAGCACCTGGGCGTTATAGGCGAGTCGATCTGGCTCGTGCCTTCCCTCTCGGTGCCCAGCGTCCAGAAGATCCCTACGGTGGAGGAGCTCGAGGGCTACGAGGCAGCGCGGCTGTTTGCCGCTCGTGTCTCGATGAGGCACCCGGACTTCCAACTTACGCCCGAGAACGCTCGGGCGGTGGCCCAGATATGCGCGAGACTGGAAGGCATACCGCTGGCCATAGAGCTCGCGGCGGCCAGGATCGGGCTGCTCTCGGCTGAGCAGATCGCCGGCAGACTTGGACACTCCTTAAAACTGCTTGCGGGCAGCGAGCGGACCGCAGACCACCGCCACCATACCCTGAGGGCGACGCTGGATTGGAGCTACGAGTTGCTTGGGGGGACCGAGCAAGTCTTGTTCCGGCGTCTCGCCGCATTCGCCGGCGGCTTCACCCCGGAAGCGGCAGAGAGCGTCGGGGCAGGGGGAAGCATCGATGAAGGGGATATCCTGGAATTGCTATCTATGCTGGTGGGTAAGTCGCTTGTGGAGGTTGAAGAGAGCTGGGAAAGGGGGGCACGCTTCAGGCTGCTCGAGCCCATTGGGCAGTACGCCCGGGAGAAGTTAAGCAGTAGCGGGGAAGCTGAGGCGGTCTGGCGTCGGCACGCCGAGTTCTTTCTCGCCTTGGCCGAAGAGGCTGAGCCGGAGCTCAAGGGGCCACGGCAGGTGGAGTGGCTGGATCGTTTGCAGACCGAGCACGACAACCTCAGGGCAGCGCTCTCGTGGTCGCTCGAACGGGGTGTCGATCTGGGAGCTCGAATCGCAGGCGCCCTGAGCCTTTTCTGGTACACGCGGGGTTATTTGAGTGAGGGGAGAACATACCTGGAGGCTGTTGCAAGGAGTGGCGTGGCACCAGCGACCGTGCGCGCCAAGGCGCTCGACGGGTTGGGATGGATAGCGGAGCCGCAAGGCGATTACGAGCGAGCGCGCACAGCATACGAAGAGAGCCTGGAGTTGTACCGAAGTTCCAATGACAAAACGGGGGTTGCGAACGCGCTCGGTGACTTGGGGTCTTTGGCGCTGGATCGGGGGGACTACAAGCAGGCGACCTCGCTGCTGGAAGAAAGCTTGATATTACACCGAGAGTTGGGAAGTAGAGAAGGCCTTATCGGGGTACTCGACGGCCTCGGCGTATTGGCATCGGCCAAAGGAGAACAGGAGCAGTCGATCTCGTTCTTCAGCGAAGCCTTGGCGTTGAGCCGCGGGACCGGAAACGTACGGAGGACCGCTGTCTCCCTGGGTAACCTGGGGATTACGATGTTGGCACATGGCAACCCCGGACAGGCTACGGCGTTGCTCGAGGAGAGCTTGGCGTTGTTTCGAGAGATCGGTGATAGCTCCAATATTGCCATAAGCCTCATGAATTCGGCCCTTGCTGCGTTAACCCAGGGCGACCATGGACGGGTTCAAGCGCTGGGCGAAGAAAGCTTGAAACTGCTCCAGAAAACCCGGGACACGCAGCACATCGCCGACTGCCTGGGGATAATGGCAAGCGCAGCCGGGGCGCGAGGCAGCGCGAAAAGAGCGGCGCGGCTGTGGGGGGCGGCCGAGGCGCTGCGTGAAGAGATCGGGGTGCCCTTGCAGCCTGAAGATCGCATGGTACTGGATCCTTATCTAGCCACCGCACGTTCCAGTCTGGGTGAGATCGCATGGCAAACGACTTTGGTGGAGGGTCGAGCCATGACGCCCGAGCAGGCTATCGAGTACTCGCTCGACACAGCGGAACCGCTCTTGCCTTCACCGGCTACCTACCGCTCAGGCGAGAACACTACCGCCCTTACCCCGCGCGAGGAGGACGTAGCGGTACTGGTTTCCCGTGGGCTCACCAACCGCCAGATCGCCTCGGAACTCTCCATCTCCGAGCACACGGTCGCCACCCACATTACCAAGATCCTCAAGAGGCTCGGCCTGAACTCCCGCTCCCGGCTCTCCGCCTGGGTGGCCGAACGAGGGTTGTCCCAATCGGACAAGAGCAGCTAGCCAGCCTGTCGGCCCTCACCTTTCAGCAGACAAGGAGCCGACAAGCTGAAGTGCTGACAGGCTGATAGCTCGCCGTGCGTAGGCGTGTAAGCCTTGTGCACGATGCCGTCAATGTGTTTTGTGACGCACTCTAGTCGAAATCTTGCCCTTGTAACAGCCGCACTCGTCTATAGGTTCTTGGTCGGCATCCGCCAGTGTGTCCGCCTCGGCGGGATTACCCATGGTTCGGAGCACATGTCCGTAATCGAGGATAGGATCCAGAGGGAGCGATTCCTGTGCTCTGGTTACACTGTTCGGCATACTGCCGGCTCCAGCGGCGACGAACAGTAGAACGAGGGCCAACGCGCACACGCAACGTCTCGTTATGGTCACCATTCCACCGCCCTTTCCTGCAGCGCCAATTCGCCGTCGGGCTTGCCCGAGGACGGAGGTCGGTTTGTTCATGGCCTCTCCTTTCCTTCGCTGCTCCAGCGGGAGAGAGATCCTCCGCCAGAGCGTGCTTCGATTGCGAAGTCAAGCCTAGAGTTGGGGTTGTCCCGTCGTCATGAGCACCCGTCACGAACTGCTCGGGAAGATGGTTCTCTCCAACTGGGGATCGTGCCGGTGACGGCGGGACCTGTTCCCTCTCGGATCTGCGGCCGGACCGTACCTGGCACGGGACACTTGAGTAGCGAACCTCTTTCAGGCATCTATCCCGAGCCGCTCGGGAAGATAATCCCGTCCAACTCGGGACCTGTGCTCATGACGACGGGACGCTTTCCCGTCTAGGCTCGCGGCAGAGACCGCACTCGATACGGTCTTCGAGAGAGGAACAACAAGACGTCTAGCGAACAGAGGTACGGGAAGGACCACGAAGTCTGGATGGGTCACTGCTGGTTGCCGGACCGGCTAATTCTCGGCCGCTTCAGATGCACCAGGCCGCGTCCGGTGCCATCATTCCAGGTTGAGAAAGGCTTCAACAGAAAGGCGATCCATCGGAGAGATCACGGCCCCAGGCAACGGGCCCCGGCGAGAATAGGAAAGCGTGGCCATCCCACGCGGTGCGTTAGCGTTGGCCGCTCGTCGCAATGGCGTCTCAGGTGGTGACTGGTATGAGTAGGTTGAACGCTGAGTGGAAGGCGCTGCGGTCGGGGTTTGCTCGCCTCGGACGCCACCTGCACCGTGGAGCAGCGGCGTACGGGGTACTATTGATAGCACTCTTCCTCACCATCTTGGCCTTCTACTACGTTCGCCAGAACGTCGAGGCAGAAGCACGCACCCGGTTCGACGAGACCACCCATGCGGTGAAGACGGTCATTTATCGTCGTGTGAATCGCTATCTCGACGCGATGTTCGGCGCCCGGGGGTTGTTCCTTGGGAGCGATCCGGTGGAGCCTGAGGACTGGAATGGCTACGTAAGGGCACTAGAACCGGAGGCTCGTTTCCGACTGAATGATTTGCAATCTTTAGCCTTTGCGACGTACGTAAGACCCGGGGAGAGGAAGACCTTCTCCCGAGAGGCTCGGGAAGAGGGTATGCGGGATCTTTGGCCAGAACCGAACGGCGAACGCGCAGCCTACTTCCCCCTGAAGTTCGTGGCACCCTCCAACGAGGCCAATCGGATGATGTTCGGCTTCGATGCGTACTCGGATCCCACCCACCGGTCCGCGATGGACAGGGCGCGCGACACCGACTCGCCGCAGGCGACGAGGATGACTTACGTGCTCACAGAGGCCGACCCTGGTTCTGAGGCGGACCTGGCCTTGAGGAAAGGCCTTGCCATATACCTTCCTGTTTACCAGAAGGACGAGCCGAGGGACACCGTTGCCGAACGACGGCAAGCTCTGAGAGGATTCGTCGTCGCCACCTTCACGACAAATGAGCTCTTTGGGGACGCCTTCTCGAGACGCTTCCACCCCGCTGTAGATTTCGAGGTCTACGATAGCGAGTATGTGGCGACGAGCTCGCCACTCTATGACTACAACGGCGTGAAGAATGCCGGCGAGGAGGGGAACGTGGCTCTCTTCTCCGGGGAGCGGCGGATCAAGGAGCTCTTGGCCGGACGCGAGTGGACTCTGTACTTCGCTACGCTACCAGGATTCGAGCGAGGGGCAGAAAGCAACCTGCCCGCCTTCGTTCTAGCTAGCGGTGTCACCGTGAGTCTCTTGCTCTTCGGCATCACCTTGATGCTAGCGCGCAGCCGTACGCAAGCCTTCCGCGCAAGCGCGGACCTCAAGAAAGCCAACCTAGAGCTTGAGCAGGCAAACACGGAGTTGCAGAGGTCGAGGGAGAGCCTTGTCAGCGCCCGTGAGGAGGAGCGGCGGCGCCTGAGACGGGAC
>Ga0126307_10003513_pt1 | contig 10737 bp, 14 predicted proteins | sample Plot28_FD_89955 | JGI IMG/M metagenome (GOLD analysis project Ga0126307, IMG submission 89955) | Serpentine soil microbial communities from UC McLaughlin Reserve, CA, USA - Plot28 | ecosystem: Environmental > Terrestrial > Soil > Grasslands | place: USA: UC McLaughlin Reserve, Lake County...
AGGATGCGGACGGCGGTGGTCTTGCCGGCCCCGTTCGGGCCGAGCATCCCCAGCACCTTGGCGCGTTCGACCTCGAAGTCGACCCCGCGCAGGGCCTGGGTGGGGCCGAAGCTCTTGGTGAGGCCTTGGGCGACGACGGCAGTCACGGCTGGCGAACGTACCGGAGGGCCCCCGGTTGTACGCGCGCCTTTTGGCGGTCCTGTGACCTGCTGGACCGCTTCCCCGCCGGCCCCCGCCACGATGGGGTGGATGAACCTGCTCGCCCACGCCTGGGTTGCGGTGGCCACCGGCCACGACCAGCCCGAGGCGGTCCTCGGCGCCCTCCTGCCCGACCTGGCCACCATGGCCCGGGTCCGCCTCGACAGAGCGGGGCTGGCGGCGGCGTCGCCCGGCGACCCGCTGGCCACGGGCGTCCGGTGCCACGTCGCCACCGACGCCGTCTTCCACCGCGACGCCCGGTTCCTGGCGGGCTCGTCCGCCATCCGGCGCGACCTGCGGGACGCCGGCGTGCAGCTGGGCGCCGCCCGGGCGGTCGGACACGTGGGCTGGGAGCTTCTGTTGGACGGCACGCTGCTCCGCACGCCCGCCGACGCGGCCTTCCAGGACGCGCTGGCGCTCGTCGACCGCGCCACCGCCGTCGTGGCCCCGGGCGACCGGGCCCGCTGGGGCGCCTTCCTCGACGCCTGGCGGAGCGGCCGCACCCGGCCGCACCGCCTCCGGTACGACGACCCGGCGTGGGTGGCCGACCGGCTGGTGGCGATCCTGGCGCCGCGCCCGCGGCTGGCCCTGCCGGCGGACCGGGTGCCCGCCGTGCGGGCCACCCTCGAGCGGCACGTGGCCGGGGTGGCCGCCGCCGGCGCGAGCGTCCTCGCCGACACGGCGGCCGGCGTCGCGGCAGCATGATGCCGGGATGGCCGTGGACGCCGGGGACCACTTCGATCGCGTGTGGCGCCCGTCGGCGGGGGCGCGCCTCGCCTTCGGGGCGATCATCGGCGTGTTCGCCCTGCTGGCGCTCGCTGGGGTGGCCGGTGCCCTCGGCGGCGGCGATGTCGGCGCGTCGCTGCTCGTGGCCTGGGTGAACGCCCTCGTGGCCGTGTGCGCCTGGCGGTGGGGGAGCCACCCGCTCATCGGGGCGTCCGGCACGGGCGTGACCGTCCGCAACCCGCTGCGCACGGTCGTGGTCCGGTGGGAGGACGTCACCGGCTGCGCCGCCACGTCGCGCGGCGTGACGATCGGCCGGGCCGGAGAGGCCCCGATCGTGGCGTGGGCGGTGCCCAAGCCGACCCTGTCCGCCTGGCTCGGGCGGGTGACGCGGGCGGACGAGGTCGTCGGCTACATCGCCACCCGCGCCCTGGCCCACCAGGGCGGCCCGTCGGACGACCCGTTCACCGACCAGGACGACCGGCCACCGACCTAGCATCGGGGCATGGCACCCCCTGCGTCACCGCCCGACCTGGGCAGCCAGGTGCGCGCCCACGGGCCGAGCGCCCAACTCGTGACCGTGGCGGCGGACGGGAAGCCGCACGTCGTGGCGGTCCTGGTCGAGGTGGCCGACGACCGCGCCGCCGGCCTGACCGTGCCCGCCGGGAGCACGACCCGGGACAACGTGGCGGCCAACCCCGCCGTGACGCTCCTGTGGGCGGCACCGCCCGGGCAGGATCACAGCCTCATGGTCGACGGGGTGGCAGCGGTGGACGGCGAGGCGGTGGTGATCACGCCCACGTCGGCCCTGCTCCATCGGGCCGCCCACGTCGCCGCCGACGTGCCGCGGTGCCTGGCGGTCGACGTGCCGGCGCCGATCATTGACTGACCCGGTGATTGCACTTGATGTAATTACACCGGTAGTATTTGGCGGTGAAGCTCGACGCCAAGAAGGCGGTCGTCCTCATCGCCGTGGCGTTCCTGGCCATGTCGATCTGGAACAACCCGTCCGGTACGGCCGAAAACTTCGGCAACTTCCTGGGGGACGTCGGGGGCTGGGTGGAAGACCTGCTCGACAAGGGCCGCGAGTTCTTCGAGGGCCTCTTCGGCGACTGATCGCCGTGCGGGCCGGGGTGGTCGACCGTGGCTGACGAGCGCCGCATCCGCCGGCGCGACGAGACGGCCTACGGGCGCGATCCCCGCTCGGTCCCCCAGCCGCCCACCGGCATGCCGGCCGATCCGGCCGAGCAACTCGACCCCTTCGGCGGCTCCGTCATCGACTCCGGGCCGCTGTGGGCCCGGCGGCACCGCCGGCAGTGGCGCGAGACCGACTGGCTCGACCCGGCGCCATACGTCGGCGAGCCGGACGAGGCGCCGGTGCAGCCCTCGGCGCTGCGCGCCCGGGCCACGGCCGCCCGCCGCCATTTCCTCCCGCTGCCGATCGAGAACATCGACCGCCACCTGGGCGCCGGCGAGGAGGTGCTGCACGACGACCGCCCCGCCCTGGCCTGGTTCCTGGTGCGCAAGGTCGCGTGGCTGCTCGCCCTGGCCGTCGTCGTGGCAGCGATGCTGGTCTCGCTGCTCGAGGGGTGGGGGTGGGCGGCGGGGTTCTTCGCCGTCGTCGCCGTCGTCATCGTCGTGGTGTTGTTCGTCATGCGACTCGACGATCGCTACACGGCGTACGTCATCACGAACGCCCGCATGATCCGGATGTCCGGCGTGCTGCGCAACGACGTCGAGTCGATCCCGTGGGTGCGGGTGACCGACGTCCACTTCGAGCAGTCGTTCGTCGAGCGGTTGTTCGGCTACGCCACCCTCCACATCCAGTCGGCCAACGAGCACACCGGCCTTCGCAGGATGTCGGGCATCGACGACTTCGAGTCGTTCACCCACCACCTAACCGACATGATCGTGGCCAAGCAGGGGGCCACGACGCCGCTTGGGCGCCGGTCCGACTACGCGATCATGCCGGCCAACCGGGGCCTCATCGCCTTCCGGCGGAAGCAGCGCGAGCAGCGGGTGGGCTCGGCGCTGGTCGTCGAGGACGCCACGCCGGCCGCCGGTGGGCCGGCCGTGGTGATCCGAGCGGCCGACACCGCCCCGGGCCCCGGCACCACGCAGCCCGGCACCACGGGGCCCGGGGCCACAGCGGCCGGCGCCACAGCGCCCGGCGACCTCGGGCGCGACGACGACACGGTGGCCGGCCCGCCGGTGCCCGGGGCCACGTCCCGTCCCGCCCCGGCGCCGACCCGGCCGACGGTGCCCCGCGTCCGGATCGCCGAGCCGGAACCCGAGCCCGACCCCGGCCAGGGGCCGGTGACGACGGCGCGGATGGCGATCCCCGGCCGCCTCCGCCGCAAGCGGCCGGACGGCGGCACCCCCGCGCCCGATCCGGCGTTGCCGCAGGACCTGTCCGACATGGCCCGCGTGGCGCGCTCCGAGATGGAGGCCGACCGCCGCCGCCAGGACGACCTGCTCGGCCGCACCGGGCCCGACACCGGCAGCGGCGGCGAGGCGGGCCGCGACGAGGAGCCCGGGCGTGACGCGCCGGGCCCCCGGGACTGACCGCCGACACCGGTGGGCGCGCCCCGGACGATCGACGACGGCGAGCGGCGCGCCCGCCTCGGTCGCCGCCACGCCCTCGCCCCGGACGCCGCCGCCCCCGACGTGACGACGCTGACCGAGGCCATCGCCGTCCTACACGCCACCGACGCCGCCGCGGTGTTCCTGGCCGCCCGGGCGCGGGTCGACGGGCTGGTCCCGGCCGACGTCGAGCGGGCGCTGTACGACGACCGCACGCTGGTCCGGATGCTCGGTATGCGCCGGACGGTGTTCGTCGTGCCGGTCGACCTGGTCCCCGTCGTCCACGCAGCCTGCACCCGGGCCGTGGCCGTGAAGGAGCGCCGCCGGCTCGTCGGCCAGATCGAGGGCGCCGGCGTCGCCGACGACGGCGCCGCCTGGCTGAGCGCCGTCGAGGACGAGACCGTCGCCGCCCTGGCGGCCCGCGGCGAGGCGACCTCCAAGGAGCTGCGGGCCGACATCGAGGCCCTGAACGTGCAGATCCCGTTGGCCGTGGGCAAGGCCTACGAGGGGACGCTGGGCATGGCGACGGCCGTCCTCCAGGCGCTGGCGGCCGCCGGCCGGGTCGTCCGGGGCCGCCCGCTCGGCTCGTGGATGGGCAACCAGTACCGCTGGGCGCCCGTCGAGGCCTGGCTCGGTCCCGGGCACCCGGGCGTCGACCACCTGGGCACGGCCGAGGCACAGGCCGAGCTGGCCCGGCGCTGGCTGGCGGCGTTCGGCCCGGCCACCGTCGCCGACCTGCGCTGGTGGGCGGGGTGGACCGCCCGCGAGGCGAGCGCCGCCCTGGCCGCCGTGGGGGCGGTACCCGTCGGGCTGACCGGGGTGACCGGCGGCGCCGGCCTCGTGCTGCCGGGCGACGAGGGCCCGGTCCCGGCCGCCGAGCCATGGGTGGCGCTGCTCCCGGCCCTCGACCCGACGCTCATGGGCTGGAAGGAGCGCGCCTGGTACGTCGGCGAGCACGGGCCGGCGCTGTACGACCGGTCGGGCAACCCGGGGCCGACGATCTGGGCCGACGGGCGCATCGTGGGCGGCTGGGCGCAGCGCAGGGACGGCGAGGTGGCGTTCCACCTCCTGGAGGTCGTCGGCGCCGACGTGATGGCCGCGGTCGCAGCCGAGGCCGAGCGGGTAGCGGCCTGGCTGGGCGACCGGCGGGTCACGCCCCGGTTCCGCACGCCGCTCGAACGCGAGCTGTCCTCCTGAACGGCCCCTCCGAGCCGCCCGGCCAACGCATCGCGACCTGAGCCGGCGGCGTCCCCTCGGGGCTGCGCCGCCGGCCGAGGGGATGGCCGCCGCGCTCGACGGGCTCGACGGCGGCTACGACGATGAGCTGACGCTCGTCCTCGACGTCGTCCCGGAGACGGCGCGCCGGCTGCCGGAGACGACGGCGGCGCTGGCCGGCGGAGAGCCGGGCGGCCCCGGAAGGCGACCACGCGCGAAACCCGACGGAGCGCGGGCGCGAGGTAGCGGGCCGGGGAGCGGACGGGCGGAGACCGCTCCGCCGGCCCAGCGAAGGCCTACCCTCCGTGCGACGGGGGAAACGTCAGCTGTCGATCGGTCAGGCGCGAGGCTCCGGGCGCGGGTTGGCCGCCCCGCGGTCGGTGATGCTGGTGGTCTTGCCGCCGGGCTCGACGCCCATCGCCTCGGCGCCGGGGCCGGCCGGGCGGTCCATGACGTCGTCCTTGCGGGCGCCCCGCTGCCAGTCCTCGTCCGGGGCCAGCACGTCGCCGTCGGCGAGGCGGGGATCCTCCTCCGACAGTCGGGCGGGCGAGCGCTTCGTGAGCATCACCGCGCCCCACACGATGGCCACCAGGGCCACGGCCACGACGAGCACGACGATCGGGGTCTCCATGGCCCGGCTGCTTCCCCGGGCCCCAGCAGGGGAAACGTCGCCGCCCGCGGACGCTGCTCAGCTGATCGCCACGACCTCGTGGCCGGTGACCTCGCCGTCGGCGAGCGTGAGCCAGCCCATCGTCCGCCGCGGCTGGCGCCGCTGCTGGACCGCCGAGCCCGGGTTGAACAGGAGTTGCCCCTCGATGCCCTCGGCGTCGACCGGGACGTGGCTGTGCCCGAACACCACGACCCGGGCGTCGGGGAACGAGCGCCGCATGCGTCGCTCCCGCCCCACACGGGTGCCGGAGTCGTGCACCATGGCCACCCGGACGCCGGCGAGCTCCAGTTCCAGCCGTTCGGGGAGCCGGCCGACCAGCGTGCGGTCGTTGTTGCCGAGGACGGCGTGGACCTCGACGCCGTCGCGGGCCCGGTCCCGCAGGGCACCCAGGAGGTGGCCGGTGACGACGTCGCCGGCGTGGAGGACCACGTCGGCCGTCGTCAGGCCGTCCCAGACCTCGGGCGGGAGCTTGGCGAGGTCGTCACGTAGGTGGGTGTCGGACAGGACGAGGGCGCGGACGGTGGCGATGGCGTACATCTTCCCCGTTGCGCCGGAGGAAACGCCGCTCGACAAGGACGCAAAGAGTTGTTGCAAAGACTCTTTGCACATAGCGTTGACACGCATGGACGGCGAACGCCCCACGGTCAAGCGGCTCGACGCCGAGTCGGTGCGGGCGCTGGCCCACCCCCTGCGGGTGCGCATCGTGGGCCGGCTGCGGCGCACCGGGCCGGCCACCGCCACGTCGCTGGCGAAGGCCCTGGGGGAGAGCTCCGGGGCGACCAGCTACCACCTGCGCGCGCTCGCCCGGTACGGCTTCGTGGTCGAGGACCGCGGCAGGGGCCGCGGCCGCGAGCGCTGGTGGCGGGCGGCGCAGGGCATGACGTCCTGGCGCCCGGAGGACTTCGCCGGTGACCCCGCCGCCGAGGCGGCCGAGGAGTGGCTGTCGGGCTTCCACGCCCGCACCGCGATGGAGCTGATCGACGACTGGTCCCGCCGGCGACCCGACGCCGACCCCGCCTGGGTGTCCGCCGCCGAGCAGAGCGACTACCTGCTCACGATGACGCCGGACGAGGTCCGGGCGATGCTGGCCGAGGTCCACGAGGTGGTCCTCCGGCACCGGCAGGCGGCACTCGACCGGCCGCATGACCCGGCGGCCCGCCCGCTCCGCCTGTTCACGCTCGCCCTGCCCGACCCGGTCGAGCCCGAGGGCGGCGCCCGCGACGCCGATGACGCCGATGACGACGACGGCGGGCCCGGCGGCGGCGAGCGGGCGTGACGTGCGGGGCGACGGCGTCCGATCCGTCCGATCCGTCCGGCGGCGCTTCCTCGCCCTGAGCGCGCTGCGGTGGCTCCCGACGGGGCTGCTGATGCCGGTCACGGTCCTGCTCCAGCAGGACCGCGGCCTGTCGCTCGGCCAGGTGGGCCTGGTCACGGCGGCCCAGGGCATCGTCGTCGCCGTGCTCGAGCTTCCGACCGGCGGGCTGGCGGACGCGGTCGGGCGCCGGCCGGTCCTCCTGTGGGCGTCGGTGTTCGACGTCGGGTCGGTCGTCCTGTTCGCCGCCGCCGGTTCGCCGGGGACGTTCCTCGTGGCGTGGGCGATCCAGGGCGTCTACCGGGCGCTCGAGTCCGGCCCGCTGGAGGCCTGGTTCGTGGACGCCACCCTCGCGGCGACCGGCCGCGAGGGGGAGGGGGTCGCCGCTGTCGAGCGGGGCCTGGCGCGGGCCGGGGTCGCCATCGGCGTCGCCATCTCCGCGGGGGCGCTCGGCGCCGCGGCGCTCGTCACATGGCCGCCGGGCGGCGTGGACGCCCTGGTGGCCCCGGTCCTCGTGTCGATCGCCTTTCGGGTCGTGAGCGCCTTGGCGTTGGCCGCCGGCCTGCGGGACGTCCGCCCGGGCGCCGCGGCGGCAGCGCCGGTCGCCGTCACCGGCGCCGCGCCGGCCGCCGGAACTGCGGCCGGGCCCGACCGGGTCGGCGTGCCCCGCCGCGGGCGGGCCCGCATCGCCCTGGGAGACACGGCCGCCACGCTGCGGTCGTCGTGGATGCTGCTCGGCGCCAGCGCAGCGCTGCGCGGCCTCGTCGCCGTCGAGCTGCTCTGGGGCGCCGGGTTGACCGGCATCGAGCTGTTCACCGCCCCGCGCCTCGTCGAGCTGCTGGGCAGCGGCGACGAGAGCGCCGTCGTGTTCGCCCTGGCCATGGCGCTCGGCTGGACCGTGGTGGCGCTCGGCTCGGCCGCCACGGGACGGGTGACACGCCTGTCGGGCGGCCAGGCCCGGGCGGGGGCGGTGCTGCGCCTCGTCCACGGGGCATCCGCGCTGCTCATGGCCGTGGTCGGCGGGCCGGCCGCCCTCGTCGCCGGCTACCTGGCGGGCCAGTTCGTCCACGGGACGGCGAACGTCGTGCATTACGCCCTCGTCCACCGCCTGGTGGACGGGTCGCGGCGGGCCACGATCCTGTCGGCGCACAGCCTGGCGGCGCGGGCCGGGGGCACGGTGGCCGCCGTCGGGCTGGGCGCCCTGGCGTCCGGCGCCGGCCCGGCCGCCGCCCTGGCCGTGGCCGCGTTGCTGCTGGCGGCCGGCGCCCCGCTCTACCGGGCCGCCGGCCGGGCGGTCGCCGCCGCGTGATCGACGCGCCCGACCCGGGTCAGACACCCAGCGAGCGGCCGATGATCTCCTTCATGATCTCGGTCGTGCCGCCGTAGATGCGGGTGATGCGGGCGTCGGCCCACGCCCGGGCGATGGGGTACTCGGCCATGTAGCCGTAGCCGCCGTGGAGCTGGACGCCCATGTCGATGACCCGGCCCTGCAGTTCGGTGCACCACCACTTGGCCATGGCGGCCTCCTCGGCCGTGAGGTCGCCGGCGTTGTGGGCGAGGACGCAGCGGTCGACGAACGCCTGCGCCACCTCGACCTCGGTCGCCATCTCCGCCAGCTTGAACCGGCTGTTCTGGAACGACCCGATCGGCTGGCCGAAGGCCGTCCGTTCCTTGGCGTAGGCGAGCGTCCACTCGAAGCCGGCCCGGGCCGCCGCCACGCCGGACAGGGCGATCGACAGCCGCTCCTGGGGCAGGTTCTCCATGAGGTGGCGGAAGCCGTTGCCCTCCTCGCCGAGCCGGTAGGCGACGGGCACGCGCACGTCGTCGAAGAACAGCTCGGCGGTGTCCTGGGCGTGGAGCCCGACCTTCTCCAGGTTCCGGCCGCGCGTGAAGCCCGCCATGCCCCGCTCGAGCACCAGCAGCGAGATGCCCCGGTGGCGCTCGGACGGGTCGGTCTTGACCGCGGTGATGACCAGGTCGGCGTTGATCCCGTTGGTGATGAACGTCTTCGACCCGTTGACCACGTAGTCGTCGCCGTCGCGGCTCGCCGTCGTGCCCAGCGAGGCGAGGTCGGACCCGATGCCCGGCTCGGTCATCGCCACGGCCGTGATCAGGTCGCCCGAGCAGATGCCGGGCAGCCAGCGGGACTTCTGCTCCTCGGTGGTGAGCCGGGTGAAGTAGGGGAGGCAGATGTCGTTGTGCAGCGTGATGCCGAGCCCGGCGGCGTTCACGCCGGCCGCCTGGACCTCCTCGCCCAGCACGAGGTTGTTGCGGAAGTCGTCAACGCCCCCGCCGCCGTAGGCCTCGTCAACATTCATCCCGAGGAACCCGGCGGCGCCGGCCTTGGCGAAGACCGCCCTGTCCATGACGCCGTCCCGCTCGAACTGGGCGTTGCGGGGGACCACCTCGGTGTCGAGGAACCGCCGCACGCTGGCCCGGAACAGGTCGTGCTCCTCGTCGAACAGGTCGCGACGCATGCGGCTCACCGTAGCGACGTGCCCGGCGGCGCACCCCCGGGCCATGACGACGGGCCGCCGGGCGGCGCCGCTGGGGTCGGCACCTGCCCGGCGTCCCGGATGGTCGATCTTGCCAGACCGGCCACAGTCGTGCCGATCTCGCTCCGGTGTTTCTCGTGAGGATTTCGCCGAGATCAGCTCGGCGTGTGGTCGCCGCTGGCGGCGAACACCTTGACGAACTCGTCGCAGAAGGCCGGGATGTCGTCGGGCTTGCGGCTGGTCACGAGCACGTTCGGGCCGGCGCTGCAGGAGAACACCTGCTCGTCGACCCAGGTGCCGCCGGCGTTGCGGATGTCGGTCTGGAGGCTCGGCCAGCTCGTCAGCGTGCGGCCGTCGACGGCGGCCGCCTCGACGAGGGCCCAGGGGGCGTGGCAGATCGCCGCGACGGGCTTGCCGGCCTGGAAGAAGTCCTTGATGAACGCCACCGCCGCCGGGACCGTCCGCAGCTGGTCGGGGTTGGCCACCCCGCCCGGCAGGACCAGGCCGACGAAGCGCCCGACTTCGGCCCGGTCGACGGTGAGGTCGACGGGGAACGTGTCGCCCTTGTCGAGGTGGTTGAAGGCCTGGACCTCGCCCGCCTCGGGGGCCACGAGGACCGGGCGGCCGCCCGCCTCCTGCACGGCCTGCCACGGGCCGGTCAGCTCGACCTGCTCGGCGCCCTCCATGGCGACGAGGAAGGCAACTTCACGTCCGGCGAGTTCGGATGCCATGTGTGTCCTCCGTCTCCGCCCGCGTCTGGACTCATGGGGTGACTAACCGCCGCGGGACGCGCTACACGAGGATCGGGGGTCGCCCGATCGGGCAGGACTCGCCGGCGTGCGCTCGTTCACCTGCGCGACCTGCGGCCGTCCCGGCCGTTTGGCGTGGCGCCCGTTGGGGGAAGCCACGGGGCGGAGGTACCCACATGACCGACCAGCGCAGGACCGACACGACCGCCGACGACGCCGAGGACACGGCGCTCGGCCGCAGCACCCGGGCGCCGCAGGGCTACGAGATCCAGCCGGACCCGGCGGCCGATTCCGGCGAGACGGGCGAGGAGGCCGCCGGCGAGGTCGAGCGCCTCGAGGGCCACAGCCGTCCCACGACCCAGCCCGAGGAGCCCGGCGCCGCCTCCTGAGCGAGAGGACCGTCCGAACCAAAACCGCCGGTGCGCTGCCCGGACCGACCAGGTCGGCGGGCAGCGCACCAGGGTATCTGCGGCGCCCGGGCGGGCGACCGGGGTCACTCGATGTGGTCGCCGAGGTGCTCGCCCTCGTCGGACAGGCCCTCGTCTTCGAGCTCCTGCTCGATGGCCTCCCGGCGGGTCTCGGAGTCCTCGTTCGTGACCGCGACCTCGGACGCCAGCCGCTCGGCCTTCTCGCGATCGGTCTCGGTGCCGTGGGCGGTGTCACTCATCAGGTGCGCCGCTCCTCGGTAGGGAGGCGGTCGGGCCGGTCCTCGTGCGAGCGCTCCTCGAAGCGGCGCTCGGCCTCCTCCACGTCGCCGCCCGTCTCCTCCATGAGCTCGTCGGCGAGCTCGTC
>Ga0126307_10003514_pt1 | contig 10735 bp, 8 predicted proteins | sample Plot28_FD_89955 | JGI IMG/M metagenome (GOLD analysis project Ga0126307, IMG submission 89955) | Serpentine soil microbial communities from UC McLaughlin Reserve, CA, USA - Plot28 | ecosystem: Environmental > Terrestrial > Soil > Grasslands | place: USA: UC McLaughlin Reserve, Lake County...
GGCATGCCCGTCGACGTGCTGAAGATGGACCAGTACTTCCTGTCCAACGTCGAGCACGACCCCGCGCGCCGGGCCATGTGCCGGGCCGTGCTGCAGCTGGGCTCCAGCCTCAACCTGCCGGTGATCGTCGAGGGCGTCACCAACCCCGCCGTCCTCGCCCTGCTGCGCGACATGGGTCACCGGTACCTGCAGGGCTACGTCTTCTCCCGGCCGCTCGAGGCCGCCCAGCTCGCCGCGGGCGAGTGGCGGGCCTGCGCCGAGCCGACCGAGCCGGTCGCGGCCGTGGCCGCCGAATCCGGACGATCGCCGGCAGTCCCGTGATGACCGGCCTCCGCAGCATCCCCTCGAGCGTGCGGTGGTCGGTGCTGCTGGGCCTGCTCGGCCTCGCCCTGACCGTGCCGTTCAGCGCTCCCGACGGCACCGGCATGCAGCCGGACGAGCTCGTGCTCGGCACCGTCGCCGCCACCGCCGCCTGGGGTTCCTTCCGGGCGGCACGGACCATGGACGGCGAGGCGGCCCGGCCGTGGCGGTTCATCGGCGTCGGCTGCCTCACGTTCATGGTCGCGCAGTACCTCGCGGGCGCCTTCCCGGGGCCGGAGTTCGACGGCTTCGGGGTCGACGACGTCCTGATCTTCGCCGGAGCCTGCTCCCCGCTGATCACCTGCGGCCTGCTGGCCCGGCGGGTGAGCCGCACGCGCTGGACGACGCTCGTCGTCGACGGCGCGGTCGTCACCGTGGCCCTGCTCGTGGTGACCGAGGTCCTCCGCACCCCGATCGTCAACCCGGTGGGCGCCCCCGACGACCTGCGCTCGCTCGTGCTCGCCTACGGCGGCTACGCCGCGGTCATGCTCGGCGGGGCCGGTGCGCTGTGCACCGTCTCCACCGCAGCCCTGCGCCGGTCGATGACCGTCATGCTGCTGGCGGTGGCCTGGCAGGCATCGGCGGCGTTCTGCGAGGCCATGGCCATCGTCGCGCCCTCGCCGCTGTGGACCGCCGGCTCAGACGTATCGGTGGGCCTCGGCCTGCAGACCGTTGTGGTCGCGGCCGCCTTCGCGCCGAGGACCTTTACCGACCGCAGCGCCCGCGCGTCCGCGCCGGTCGTCAGCGCCGCGGGCATGGTCCTGGTCGTCCTCGCCCTCCTGGGCCTCCCGCTGGCCCTCGGGCTGAGCATCTGGGAGGGCCGGTCCCTGACCACCGGCGCCCAGGTGGGTTGCGCGATCGTGTTCGCGCTCATGGCCCTGCGGGTGGTGCTGCGCATCCGTGAGGACGGCCGGGTCACCGAGGACCTCGTGCGCAGCGAGGAGGACTTCCGCGAGCTGATCGAGTCCAGCTCCGACGGCATCGCGATCGTGGACCGCGACTTCCACCTGCTCTTCACCTCGCCGGCAGCGCGCAGCCTCCTCGGGCTGCAGGGCGAGACCGACGAGGACGTCGACCTGCTCCGTCTCGTCGAGCCGGCCGACCACGCGCACGTGCGCAGCGGCACCCTCGACCACCCGGCCGGGGAGGGCCCGGCCCTCCACTTCCGCGTCGTGCACGCCGACGGCTCCCTCCGTGAGCTCGAGGCGACCTCCACCGAGCGCCCGGGCAGCGGCCGCCGCGTGCTCTACCTGCGCGACGTCACCAAGCGGCGCCGCCGCGAGCGCGAGCTCGAGCGCATGGCCTACACCGACCACCTGACCGCGCTGCCCAACCGCGCGGCGCTGTTCGAGGAGCTGACCGCTCCCGCCGACCAGGAGCGTTGCCTGCTGGTCCTCGACCTCGACGGGTTCAAGGCGGTCAACGACATGGCCGGACACGAGGCCGGCGACCAGCTGCTGGTCGAAGTGGCCCGCCGGCTGAACACGGTCGTCCGCGAGGACGACGTGGTCGCGCGCCTCGGCGGCGACGAGTTCGCCGTCGTCGTCAGCGGCTCGCTCGACGAGGCCGAGGACGTCGCCCAGCGGATCGTCGACGTCCTCGGCCTGCCGTACCGCTCCAGCGAGTGGGCGTTCGCCGTCGGCGCCAGCGTCGGTGTCGCCGAGCTGCGCGCCGCCGGTGGCCAGGCGGCCTTCCGCGACGCCGACGAGGCACTTCGGGCGGCCAAGCAGGCCGGCAAGGGGTGCGTGCGGACGGCGCACCGGAAGACCTGGCCCATCGACGTCCCGGACGCCGACCTCACCGCCGTGGCGGACGAGGGCCTCCTCCAGGTGCGCTTCGACACCGCGAGCGACGCCGACGGACGCGTCGTGCTCGTGCACGCCGTCCCCGTCTGGGAGCACCCCGAGCGGGGCGTGCTGCGCGGCACGGAGCTGTGGAGCGCCGCCCAGCGCCACGGTCATGCCGCGGCCCTGCAGCGGTGGGTGCTCCGTCAGGCCTGCGTGGAGGTCGCGGGTCTGGACGACGAACTGGTCGGCGTGGTCGTGAGCCTGCCCGCCGGGCTGGTGGACGCCGACGGGCTGGCCGCCGAGGTCGCGTCCGCGCTCGCCGACTCGGGGCTGTCCCCGACCCGCGTGACGCTCTCGTTCACCGAGGAGATCCTGCTCACGGCCTCGGCCGCGCTCGTTCCGGAGCTCGAGGCCGCACGGGAGACCGGCGTCCGGCTCTGCCTGGACAACTACGGCATGGGCCACAGCCTCTTCGCGCTGCTGGCGCGCGTGCCCCTGGACCTCGTCCGGGTCGACCTGGCCGCCATGGCCACCCGGGACGACACCGGCCGGGCGCTGCAGGTGCTGGGTGCCATCGTGCAGACGACCGCCACGTTCGGCCTGGTCCCCATCGCCGGCGGCGTGACCACCGAGGAGCTGCGGACGGCGGTCTTCGACGTCGGGGTTCAGCTGGCGCACGGTCGCGCGCTCCCGGTCGACCTGAGCCCGCTCGAGCTGGCCGAGCGGCTCGCGGCCGTCGGACCCGTCCCGACCGCCTGACCACTCGGGGTTCTCCCCCATTTCCGGGGTCGGCTTCCCCCAGAAGGGCGCAAACTCCTGGGATCTGTCACCCGCCCGGCCGATACTGGCGCCGTGGCGAGCCCGGACCTGCACTTCCTGGGCCACTCGACGGTCCGGGTCGAGCTGGCCGGCCGCACCGTGCTCACCGACCCGCTGCTCGCGACCACGGTCGGCGCGCTGCGCCGGGTCGTGCCGCTGCCCGACCGGTCCACGTGGGCCGGCGTCGACGTCGTGCTCATCAGCCACCTGCACGGCGACCACCTGCACATCCCGTCGCTGCGCACGCTCGGGCAGGGCGTCCGGATCGTCGTCCCCCGGGGCGCCGGTGCGTGGCTGCGGGGTCGGGGCTTCCCGCGGGTCGACGAGCTGTCGGCCGGCGAGTCCATCCGCGACGGCGACCTGCGGATCACCGCCGTCCGCGCCGAGCACAGCGGCCACCGGTGGGGGCCGCGGTCCACGCACGGGCCCGGCACCGAGTCCCTCGGGTTCCTCCTGGAGGGCGACGGCGCGACGGTCTACGCCAGCGGCGACACCGGTCTGTTCGAGGGCATGGGTCTGCTGGCGGAGCGGTCCGTCGACGTCGCCCTGCTGCCGGTGTGGGGCTGGGGCCCGACGCTCGGCCCCGGTCACCTGGACCCGGTCAGCGCGGCGGACGCGGTCGGACTGATCCGTCCGCGGATCGCCGTCCCGGTGCACTGGGGCACGCTCACGCTCGCGGGGATGACCGCCCTGCCCTCGCCGATGCGCTCCCGCATGCGCCGGCTGCTGGTCGACCCGCCGCGCTCCTTCGCCACCGAGGTCGCCGCCCGCGGCCTGGATGCCCGCGTCGTCGTCACCGAGCCCGGCAGCCGTGTCGTGCTCGGGGCTGCGTCCAGCCCGAGGGCGGTCGCATGAGCACCGTCCTGCTGGCGGCCGACTGGACCGACGGGTCCGCGATCGGCTACCCGCTGCTGTTCGGGGCGGTCCTGCTGGGGTCGGTCATCCCGGTGGTCCCGACCGGCCTGGTGGTGGGTGCCGCGGCGGCGTTCGCGACGTCCACGAACGGGCTGTCCCTGCCCCTCGTCATCGCCCTGTCGACGCTCGCCGCCCTGCTGGGCGACCTGATCACCTTCGCGATCTGCCGCTTCGGCGGGCCCGCGGCGGTGCGCTGGGTGTCCCGCGGCCAGCACGCCGACCGGGTCGACGAGGTGCGCGACCAGTTCCACCGCCACGGCTGGCAGATCATCGTCGTCGGCCGGCTCCTCCCGGCCGGACGCATCCCGGTGCTGGCGGCGGCCGGCGCCCTGGCCTATCCATGGCGCCGGCTGGTCCCCGCGTCGCTGCTCGCCGCGTTCCTGTGGGCCGTCGCGTACGCGCTGATCGGCATTCTCAGCGGCGGCATCTTCGACTCTCCGCTGCTGGCCATGCTGGTCGCCACCGTCCTGATCCTCGCCGTCAGCGCGGTGCTCAACGTCGTCGGCGCCCACCGCCGCCGGCACGCCGGGCCGGACGCCGACCCTGAGCCCGAGACGCCCCAGCCCTCGGCGTGCGAGTCGGCGTGACCGCCACCGGCACCCACGGCCGGCTCCTCCGGACCGGCCGGACCGTCGCCCGCGTGCTCGTCACCTGGGCGGCCGCGATCGGCGCCCTGATCGCCCTGGACTCCTGGCTCACCGGCTTCGCCATGCGGTCCTGGTGGCAGCCGCCGGTCGCCGCCCTGCTGCTCGGCCTGCTCGCGGCCGGGGTCTGGCCGCTGGTGCTGCGCTGGGCGCTGCCGGTCGCCTTCTTCACCTTCGGCCTGGGCGGCTTCCTGCTGCTCGGCGCCGGCGTGCTCGCCGTGTTCACGGCGCTGCCCGGCGTGGAGGTGCACAGCTTCACGACATCGGTGGTGGTCGCCGTCGCCCTGGCCGCCGTCTCCGGGCTGGTCAACAGCGCCCTGGCGGTCGACGAGGACGAGATCTTCTTCCGGCGGGCGCGCCGCCGGGCGCCCCCCGGTGCGGACCAGGAGCCGCGGCCACCGGGCGTGCTGTTCCTGCAGATCGACGGCCTGGGCTACGACACGGCCCGCCGCGCCGTCCGCGACGGCTCCATGCCCACGCTCGCCGCCTGGCTCCGGTCGGGCAGCCACGTGCTGACCTCGTGGCACACCGACTGGAGCTCGCAGACCGGGGCCAGCGTCTGCGGGATCCTGCACGGCTCCACCTACGACATCCTCGGCTTCCGCTGGTACGAGAAGGACCGCGACCACGTCACGCGGGTCTCCTCTCCGGTGGACGCGGCCGAGGTCGAGCGCCGGCACTCCGACGGCCGCGGCCTGCTCGCAGACGGCGGCGCGGGACGGGGCAACCTGTTCACCGGCGACGCGCGCCACGTGAGCCTGACCATGAGCTCGCTGGCCCACGTCGTCCCGGCTCGATCCCGGCGGGAGCGGCGCGGGCGCGACCGGGTCGGCGCCGGTTACTACGCGTACTTCGCCAATCCGGTGAACGCGCTGCGCACGCTCGGGGTCTCCGTCGTCGACGTCTACCGCGAGCTCGCCGCGGCGGCCCAGCAGCGCCGCGCCGACGTGCGCCCGCGGGTGCCCCGCGGCGGCATCTACCCGCTGGCCCGCCCGGGGACGACGGTGATCACCCGGGACATCGTGGTGTCGGCTTTGCTCGAGGACATGCTGGCCGGGCGGCCGGTCGTCTACGCCGACTTCCTGGGCTACGACGAGGTCGCCCACCACTCCGGGCTGGAGCGCTTCGACACCCTCGAGGTGCTGCGCAGCATCGACCAGCAGATCGGGCGGCTCTACCGCGCCGGCGCCCTCGCGCCGCGGGAGTACCACCTGGTCTGCCTCTCCGACCACGGCCAGACGCAGGGCTGGGCGTTCGCCGACCGGTTCGGGGAGTCGATCGAGCAGCTGGTCGGCCGGCTGTGCGGCTCACTGGTGCCGACCCGGGAGAAGCCACTGACCGGGCCGAAGGACAGCCGCCGGCCCGCGGAGGGCTGGCAGGTGGCCACCGCCCTGGCGGAGAGCAGCGGCCCGATCGCCCGCCGGCTGCGGCAGCGCGTCGAGCGCGCTGCGGACACCGAGCACGACCACGAGCTGATCCCCGGCGAGGACGGACGGGTGCCGCGGGTGGCCCCCGGGGTGGTCGTGGTCGTCTCGGGCCACACGGCGATGGTGTCCTTCCCCGACATCCCGGGCCGGGTGTCCCTGGAGGAGATCGAGCGGCACTGGCCGGCCCTGCTGCCCGGCCTGGTCGACCACGACGGAGTGGGGTTCCTGCTGGTCCGCTCCGACGAGTTCGGGCCGGTGGTGCTCGGCCGGGCGGGCCTGCACCGGCTCGCCACGGGGGTGGTGATCGGCGAGGACCCGCTGGCGGCGTACGGCCCGCACGCCGCCACGCTGGTGGCCCGGGTCTCGGACTTCCCGCACTGCGCGGACGTGGTCATCAACAGCCGTTACGACCCCGACACCGACGAGGCCTCCCCGTTCGAACCGCACGTCGGCTCGCACGGCGGGCTCGGTGGTCCGCAGCAGCGGGGCTTCCTCGCCCATCCGCGGGCGTGGACGCCGCCGGGCGAGATCGTGGGTGCCGAGCACCTGCACCGGGTGCTCCGCGGTTGGCTGACCGATCTCGGCCACCCGGAGCCGACCGGCGACGGCGCGGCCATCGGCGAGCAGAGCCCCACGGCGCTGTCGGGGGTTCGTGCGTCCGCTCGGTGAGCCGGAGGAGGGATCCGCAGCCTCAGCTCGGCGACGTCTGACTCTGAGTTGCACGTGCACTCAGAGGCAGAGATCTCCAGGAGCTCAGTGGGCGTCCATCGCGGAGGACAGCTCGACGGTGACGATGCCAGGGTTGCCCACCGGAGCGCCGTCGCCCAGGTCGCCGAAGGTGCCCAGGCCCGAGAGGGCCAGGGTGCCGCCCAGGACCGCGAGTGCGGTGACGAGACGCGCGCCGGTGACGCGGCGGGTCATGGCTGCGTCGGTGGCCTTCGTCATCGTCGTGCTCCTCGCGGTCCTGGCGGCATCTCCCCCTGGGAGGGGCAGGTCCTACTGTGCGGCCCGAATCGCACGCCGACCGCCGGGCAACCGCAAGGAATCCGCAAGAAGCGACGCGTGACGTCGGCAGCGCACGATGGCGACGGCCCGATGTCGAACGCGTGAACTCGACCGCTTTCCGATGCGCCGTCCTGGCCAGTTCCGCGTTCCTCGTCGACAGTGGGGCGATGAGACCCGACGCCCGCGCCTGGTTCCGGCACTGCACGACGTCCGCCACCTCACTCGGCGACGTCGACCCCGCCGGGCTGCTGCGCGCCAAGCGGCGGGGCGGCCACCGGATCAGCGTCGTCCTCCCGGCCCGCGACGAGGAGGCCACCGTGGGCCACCTGGTCGCCGACGTGCGCGACCGCTGGATGCGCCACGTGCCGCTCGTCGACGAGCTCGTCGTGATGGACTCCGACTCCACCGACGCCACCGCCGAGGTCGCCCGGGCCGCGGGGGCCGAGGTCGTCGCCACCGCCGACGTGCTGCCGGGCCACGGGAGCCAGCCGGGCAAGGGCGAGGCACTGTGGAAGTCGCTCGCGGCCACCTCGGGCGACCTGCTCGTCTTCCTCGACGCGGACCTGCTCGGCGACGTGGCCCACTTCGTGCCCGGCCTGCTCGGCCCCCTGCTGACCGACCCGCAGGTCAGCTACGTCAAGGGCTGCTACACCCGGCCGCTCGAGGTCGACGGCCGCACCCAGCCCGACGGCGGCGGGCGCGTCACCGAGCTCACCGCGCGTCCGCTGCTCAATGCGCTCTGGCCCGAGCTCGCGGGGTTCGTGCAGCCCCTCGGCGGCGAGTACGCCGGCCGCCGGTCGGCGCTGGAGCGGGTGCCGTTCGTCGCCTCCTACGGCGTCGAGGTGGGCCTGCTCATCGACCTGCTGGGGCTGGGCGGGCTGTCCTCGCTCGCCCAGGTCGACCTCGGCGTGCGCCGCCACGGGTCGCAGAGCCAGGAGGCGCTCGGCGTCATGGCCGGGGAGGTCGTGTCCACCGTCCTGGCCCGCGCCGAGTGTGGGCGGCCCGGCCACCGGCGGCCGGACGCGAGCGGGCTGCTGACCCAGTTCCGGCACGACGGAACGGCCTTCGTGCCGACCAGCCGCACGGTCGCGGTCGACGAACGGCCCCCGATGGAGACGGTGGCGGAGTACCGCAGCCGCTGGGCGGGGATGGTCGGCTGACCGACGCGCCGGGACCCCGTCGCGCACGACCAGGTAGACGGTAGAAGATCGTTCCGTGCCGGTCACCCCTCGTCGCGGCCCGTCCGCCAGCCCGGAGGTCGTTGCCCACCGGGGCGCCACGTCCGCGGCCGGCGAGCACACGCTGGCCGCCTACCGGCACGCGGCCCGGATCGGTGCCGACGCCGTCGAGTGCGACGTCCGCATGACCCGCGACGGCGTGCTGGTGTGCGTGCACGACCGGCAGATCAAGCACACCTCCAACGGCCGCGGCATCGTCTCGGCCCTGCGCCTTCAAGAGCTCGAGCAGTTCCAGTTCGGCGCCCGGCGTCCGGCTCGCGGGAGCCGGTGGGCCGACGACGAGATCCTGTCGGTGAACGACGAGCCGGACGTCGAGAACGGCCTGGTCCTCACCCTGGAGCGGCTGCTCGACTACATCACCGCCAGCCCCGGGACGGTGCGGCTGGCGATCGAGACCAAGCACCCCACCCGGCACGCGCGCAAGGTCGAGGAGGCACTCGCCGCCTGCCTCCAGCGGTTCGGTCTGCTGTCCGCCCGGGGACCGGCGAAGTGGGCGGGCAAGCCCGCCGTCCGGGGCATGAGCTTCTCCCAGGTCGCGGTGCGCCGGATGCAGGACCTCGCTCCCGGCATGCCGACCGTGCAGCTGATCGGCAAGCGGCTGCGACCGCTGCGCCGGGAGCTGCTGGCCGGAACCGCCACCGCGGTCGGCCCGAGCATGGGCATCCTGCGGGCCGACCCGCAGTACGTCGCCGACGCCCACTCGGCCGGCAAGGAGGTGCACGTCTGGACGGTCAACCGGACCGCCGACATGGACCTCGCGCGTGAGCTGGGGGTGGACGTGATCATCACCGACCATCCCGACGAGGTGCTCCGCCTCTGCGGGCGGGCCGCCCCTCCGGGCTAGGTACCCGGCGCAAGCTCGTGCTCTGCTCCGCCCTGGTATGCAGAGCACGAGGTTGACGGCGAAAGCTACGTCACCGTGACCACCGCTACGACAGGTCGGTCTCGTCCAGCGCTGCGGCGAGGTCGGCCGGGGTGTCGTAGATCGCGATCGCCCCCGCGTCGCGCAGCTCGTCGTCGCCAAAGCCTCCGGAGCGGACGACGATCGCGGGCATCCCGGCGTTCTTCGCCGCCTCGACGTCGAACACTGAGTCGCCGATGACGACGCTGGGCGCGTCCACCGGTTCCCCGAGCTTCTTCAGGGCGACCTGCAGCAGGTCGGGCGCGGGCTTGGTCTCCTCGACGTCCTCGCTGGTGGTCCACGCGTCGGCGATCTGCCGGGCGTCGAGCAGGTCGAGGGCGTGCTCGACGTGGTGCGGCTTGCCCGAGCTGGCCAACACCACCCGGTGGCCGCGCTCCTTGAGCGCCTCGATCAGCCGGCGAGCGCCGGGCAGCAGCGCCACCTCCGCCATCAGCGGGTCGGCCTCGCGCACCCACCGCTCGCGCGCCTCGTCGCCGATCCGCGCCTCGACGTCGTCCCCACCCAGCGCGGCCACCAGCTGGTCACCGCCCATGCCGATCAGCCGGTGGATCCGCCAGACCGGGAACGTCTCCCCCAGCGACCGGAAGGCCCGGTACCAGGCGAGGGCGTGCTGGTAGTTGCTGTCGACGAGGGTCCCGTCGACGTCGAGGACGGCGATGCGCGGCTGGCTCATGCGCAGGCCCATGCCCAGGGGACGCCGCGGTTAGTGCACTACGCGCCCAGGGAGTGGTCGAGCAGGCCGCGCACGGTGAGTCCCGCCGCCTGGTCGCGGTAGCCCTCGTTCAGCTGCTCCAGCGCGTACCTCCGGGTGATCAGCCGGTCCAGCTCGAGCCGGCCCTCCTCGTGCATGCGCAGCAGCTTCGGGATGTCGCGGAACGGGTTGCACGAGCCGAACAGCGAGCCCTGGATGCGCTGCTCGAAGACGGTTACCAACTGCCCGCTCAGCCCGACGTTGCCGTCCGACACCCGGTCCGCCAGCGCCGTCAGCACCAGCGTGCCGCCCTTGCCGAGGCAGGTCATCGCGCCGGCCATCACCTCGGCCGACATATTCCCGACGGTGACGACGACGACGTCGGCGCCGGTGCCGCGGGAGAGGTCCCGGGCCAGCCCGGCCGCCTCGGCGGCGTCGGCCACGGTGTGCGTGGCACCGACCGACTCCGCGAACTCGCGCTTCATCTCGACCGGGTCCACGCCGATCACCGTCAGCGCGCCGGCGTGCACCGCCCCCTGGACGGCGTTGGCACCGACCCCGCCCAAACCGACGACGACCACCGTGTCGCCCGGCCGCACGCCGCCGGCGTAGACCGCCGACCCCCATCCCGTGGGGACGCTGCAGGCGACCAGCGCCGCGGTGTCCAGCGGCACCCAGGGGTCGATCCGCACGCAGGAGAACTCGCTGAGCAGGGAGTGCTGGGCGAAGGCCCCGACCATGCAGAAGCCGCCGAGCGGCTCGCCGTCCAGCCGGAACGGGAAGGTGCCGCTGGGCAGCTTCCCGCTGGCGATCGTGGCGCCCTTGTCGCAGAGGTTCGACCGGCCCGACGCGCAGAACCGGCAGTGCCCGCACGCGGGCAGGAAGCTGGTGACGACGTGGTCCCCCGGTGCCACGGACGTGACACCC
>Ga0126307_10003515_pt1 | contig 10731 bp, 7 predicted proteins | sample Plot28_FD_89955 | JGI IMG/M metagenome (GOLD analysis project Ga0126307, IMG submission 89955) | Serpentine soil microbial communities from UC McLaughlin Reserve, CA, USA - Plot28 | ecosystem: Environmental > Terrestrial > Soil > Grasslands | place: USA: UC McLaughlin Reserve, Lake County...
CGGGCACCGACGGGACGGTCAACGCCTCGCTGATCTGGTCCTGAGGACCTAGGCGACCGCCCGCGCGCGAGTGCCGTCGGAGGCGCGGGCATGTTCGGAGACTGCGTCGATGATCTGCGGCCAGACGCCCCGCGGCAGATCGTGGCCCATCCCCTCGATCATCAGCAGCCTGGCGCCTGGGATCGCCTTCGCGGTCGCCTTGCCGCCCGAGGGCCTCACCATCTTGTCGACCGTGCCGTGGATCACCAGCGTGGGCGCCTTGATCTGCCCGAGCTTCTTCGTCCGGTCGCCCGTGGCGACGATGGCCCCGAGCTGGCGGCCCCCGGCCCGGACGTCGTAACCGCGGTCGAAGCTCTGCGCGGCGCGCTCCCGGACGTACTGCTCATCGCGCTCGAAGCCGGTGGATCCCACCAGGCCGAAGACCTGGGCCGATCGCTCGATGTAGCCCTCGCGGTCGCGGGGAGGGGGCTGGAGCAGGTAGCGGTAGACGGCGAGCGCCGGCTGTCCATGCCGGCGATTGCCGGTGGTCGACATGATCGATGTCAGCGAGCGGACCACGTCGGGATGCTCGGCGGCGAGCAGCTGGCCGATCATTCCGCCCATCGATGCCCCGACCACGTGGGCAGGGGCGATCCCCAGCTCGCGGAGCAGGATCGCCGCATCCTCGGCCATGTCCGAGAGCGTGTACTGCTCCGGTCCGAGCCGACGGCGGAGCATCTGGCCGACCGTCGGCGGGCGGAAGTCGAAGTGGGTCGAGCGGCCGATGTCGCGGTTGTCGAATCGCACGACGTAGAAGCCGCGCTCTGCGAGCTCCTCGCAGAAGTCCTCGTGCCAGGCGATCATCTGGGTCGCCAGGCCCATGATCAGCAGGATCGGTGTGTCGTCCGGGTCCCCGAAGGTCTCGTAACAGAGGGTTACGCCCCGGCCGACGTCGCAGAGCTCCTCAGGCATCAGTCGATCGTAGTTACCCCGTTCCGCGAGCTGCACTCCTCTCGATTCCCTGCCTCGTCGCTACTCGGTACCTCGATCCGCAAGCGATCTTGCACGCCTGTTAGCAACCGCTGACAATTCGGAGCCGAAGCTCTAGCCTGGCGGGCAGCTGGGAGGCGGCCCGTCGCCTCTCGGTTTCCCTGCCGATGCCGAGTCCCGAGCCGCAAACACGCCCACCAGCCACGCGGAGTGGCCGCCTTGCGATGGTCTCGCTGATGGTCTTCGTCACGCTCGTGATCGGGGCGGTGATGGGGCAGAGCGCGATCGGCGATCCCGCCTCGAAGATCGCCCAGAAGCAGGACGAGCTGAGCCGCATCCAGTCGACCTCCGGCTCGCTCGAGAGCCAGATCGACGCGATGAACCAGCAGGTGGACCAGCTGATCGGGGAGGAGTCGCGGCTGCGGCAGGCCCAGGCCGCTGCGCAGGCCGAGCTCGACCAGAAGCAGGCCGAGCTCGACAAGGCGACCGAGCAGCTCAACGCCGAGAAGGCGGAGCTCGCCAGGATCCGCGCGAAGCTGAAGGAGGCGACGGCTGCCCTCGAGCAGTTGCTCGTCGACATCTACAAGTCGAACGACCCCGACGTGACGGCTGTGGTGATGCGCGCGGCCAACTGGTCGGACCTGCTGACCCGAACCGAGTACATCGACCACATCCAGAACTACGACAACGAGGTTGTCTCGCGCGTTCGCGGACTCCGCGATCAGATCGCGGCGCTAGTGACCCAGCTCCAGGCCACTCACGACCGGATCCTCGCGGCCCGAGATGCGGTCGCCGCCAAGGAGCGGCAGATCGAAAGCCAGCACGCGCAGATCCAGTCGCAGCAGTCCCGGCTGGTCGCCGCGCGCGATGCCCGCGAGGGCGTCCTCAATGCGCTGCTCCGCAAGGAGCGCCAGATCCAGACCGATCTCTCGAACATCCCGGCGCCCGCCGGACACGCGACGATCGACTCCAGTGGGGATGCCATCCCGCCGTCGAATGCCCCGCTGGCCGTACGCGGCGCGATCGAGGCGGCCAACCAGATCGATGATCTTCCCTATGTGTGGGGAGGAGGCCACGGCTCCTTCACCTCGAGCGGCTACGACTGCTCTGGCGCGGTCAGCTTTGCGCTCCACGGCGGGGGCTTCCTCTCGAGCCCGCTCGACTCGACGGGCCTCGAGGTCTGGGGCGAGTCCGGCGGCGGGAACTGGATCACCGTCTTCGCCAACAGCGGCCACGCCTGGGCCTACGTCGCCGGTCTGCGCTGGGACACCGGCGGCCCCGGCGGAGGCAACGGCCCCCGCTGGAGCACCGTGATGCGCGACGACGCGTCGAGCTTCGTCGCACGGCACCCTGCCGGGTATTAGCCGCGCGGTCTAGGACTTGGCGGGCAGGCAGTACCCGTACGCGGTCAGCTGCGGCGCGGCCCCGAAGAACCCGTAGGCGTTCGCGGAGAAGGTCCCGTCCCGGTTGAAGGTGCCGGCGGCGAAGAGCGCGTCGGTGGACCCGTGCGTGCTGAAGCCGCCGGTGATCAGCCGCTTGCCCGCGGGACAGGTCGGTGTGGTGGTCGTGGCTGAGCCATTCGCCGCGACCGGCGCCGGGGAGGAGACGACCTCGCTGAGGATCGGCTTCTTCATCCGCGCGCAGTAGGCGATCGAGGTGAGCTCGCCGGAGCCGGTCCCGTAGGCGTGGCCGCTGACGACCCAGGCGTTCGTGCCGAGCGCGCGCGACTCGGTGACGTAGTCGCCGCCGTCGCTGCGGAAGTCGGTGCGCTGGAAGCCGCCGGAAACCAGGAACTGGCCCTTCGGGCAACGCGCGACCACCGTCTTGGTCTGCCCGGGGCGCACGTAGACGGTTCTGTGAGGAGTCGGAGTCGCCGGGATCACGCCGAACCCGCACATGGCCTGGACCGTGACGTCCCGTGGAGTGGTGCTGCCACGGCTCGGGTCGAGGAAGACGACGCTGATGTGCCAGCCGCGCTGGGCACCGAGGCGCTCGTAGGAGTGCGGGTAGATGCCTTCGCCATCGGCGCCCGTCGCCGGGGTCGTCGACATCCCGCCGCCGACCGGGAACCTCCCGCCGGGGCACAGCGTCTGCAGGCGCGGCGCGGTGTCGGGCTTGGTGACATGGAAGGTCTTCGTGGCGAGCTTCAGGTTGCTGAGGCGCCGCGCCAGGCCCGGCGTGGCGGCGCCCTTGTGGCCCTGAAGGCGGACCGTGCCCTGCTTGGAGTCGAGGACGTAGATGCCGCCGACGGCGCGGAGCGCCATCCGGAGGTGCTCGCAGCTCGTGCCCTGGCGCAGGACGTAGACCTGGTTCAAATTGCGGAGAGCCTTGGTGTTCGGGGCGACGCCGACCTTGCGGTGGGTGGACACCTGGATCGCGTGCGCGAGCTTCGGCGGGGCGGGGTAGCAGCCCTCGGGATTGAAGCGCCGCTCGAAGAGAGCGATCTTGTAGGAGGCCTCAAGCCGCTTGGTCGCGAGGTTGAAGCCCGCCTTGATCCCGAAGGCGCTCGGCGCGGCCACCAGGAGGGCGGCGGCGACGGCGATCAGGGAGGTGACGAGGGCCATTCGCTTCATGGGACGACCAGAACCCCTCGCTCAGCGAGAAGTTGCGGGATACTGCCGGCCTGCCTGGGAGCGCCGCTTGACGATACATTTCAGTCCGCGTGTATCACTAGCGGCCAGATGGAGGGAAGAATGAAGAGGCGGGACGGGATGTCTGTGAGGCTCGCGCTGATCGCGGTAGCGGTCGCGGCTCTGTGGGCGGTGCTCGCCCCGGCTGCCGGCGCGAAGGTGCAGGTGAAGTTCAAGACGATGGCTGGATACCAGTCACCCGGGACCCCGCCGAACCTGAACGTGGTCGGGGCCCTGAAGATCGGAGATCCGAAGGCGCACAACATCCTCGTTCTCAATCCGGGGACCTCCGCCAGCGCGGCCTACTTCCAGCCCCTCGCTCGGACGATCGCCAAGACGCTCCCGGATTGGCAGGTCTGGTCGGTCGAGCGCCGGGAGAACTTCCTCGAGGACCAGTCGGTGCTCAACCGGTTGAAGCAGCGAACCGCGAGCACGACGGACCTCTTCAACTACTACCTCAACCACTTCGGCCAGCCCGGCGGCTACCAACCGGTGCAGGATTCTCAGGTCCCGTTCGCCCGGGAGTGGGGGATGAACACCGAGATCAACGATCTGCGGGTCGTCGTCAAGGCGGCCACGAGAAAGGGCCGTACCGTGGCGATGGGAGGCCACTCGCTGGGCGGCTCGATCACGACGGCCTACGCGACGTGGGACTTCAACGGCAGGCCTGGCGGCCGGGATCTCTCCGGACTGGTTTTGATCGACGGTGCCAGTAGCCCGACGCCGGTGTCGGCGGAACGGGCCGCCACCTCGCTCAACGACCTGCAGAGCTCATCGCCATGGCTCAGCTTCGGCGGCATCCCGGCGCCATTCGCCGGCCTGTTCGGGATGGTCGGATCGGCCCTGACGAAGGCGAACCCCAACGAGCCAGCCGTCCTGGCGCAATGGCCGCTGCTGCCGGCGAACTTGAAGCCGCCGCCCGACGTCCACCCGACCAACGAGGCCGGATTCGGCTACGCGACGGACGTCGCGACCTCTCCCTCGAGCCTGCGGGCCGCCCAGGTCCACTCCGGACACCTGGCCCCGAGCGGAGATCCCCGAACCTGGGTCCGCGATGGGGCGATCACGCCGATCCAGCGGTGGGCGACGATGTTCTCGGGATGGGGCCTCCAGAATCTGGATGGGACCGCCTGGTACCACCCGTTGCGGCTGACGATCGACTCGGGGGCGGTTGGCGACGGGGTCGCGAACCCGGCGCAGTCGGTGCTTGACGTGCACTCGACGGACGCGGCGAAGCTGCCGAAGCGGCTGCGGATCTACGCGTTCGGCGCGGCTCTCGGCGGCCCGAACGTGCTGACCGCGGCTCAGACGCTGGCCGCGACTGCGCGGATTCCGGCCAGGAACCTGAAGCTCGTCAATCGGCAGCCGACCTACTCGCACAACGACCCGAACTCGGCCTATCCGAAGAACGCCTTCATCAAGCGATTGATCCCGTTCCTCGACAAGGTCAGCGCGGGGAAGAAGTCCGGGAAGAAGAAGTAGCCCTAGCCCGATTCCACAGGGTGGCCGGCGCGGCGCCACGTGCCGACGCCGCCGTTGGCGACGTGGAGGACTCGCTCGAATCCCTCCCGCTGCAGGATCGAGGCGGCGAGGCCGCTGCGCTTGCCGCCACTGCAGATCGCGGCGATCGCCCGGTCGCGGGGGAGTTCGTCCTGCCGGTCCGGGAGTTCTCCGTACGGCAGGTTGACCGAGCCGGGGATGTGAGCCTCGGCGAACTCGTCTTCCTCCCGGACGTCGAGGACCATCAGGTCGTCACTCTCGAGACGCGCCGCGAGCTCGTCGGGATCGATCAGCTCGATGCGGCCCACCGGCCGGCCCTCGGAGCGCCACGCGGTCATCCCGCCCTCGAGGTAGCCGCGCACACGGAGGCCAACCGACGCCAGCAGCTCGGCGGCCTCGAGCTCGTAGCCGTCTGAGGCCGCGACGACGATCAGCTCGACGTCGGCCGGCAGGACCTTGGCGACCTTCGTGCCGAAGCCGGTCTCATATGCAGACGCGCTGATCGCACCCGGGATGTGGGCCTCGTCGAACTGCTCATTGGTGCGCGCGTCGACCAGCAGCGCGCCCTCAGCGATACCGACCTCGACCGCGCGGGGAGCCAGGGGAATCGGCGTGCCCATTTCCTCGATCAGCGGCCCCTGGTTGAGCGAGACGATGTGCTCGACGTTGGGCGGCGGGTCGCCCAGGGTGGCCACGGCGTCGTCGACGAAATCCGCCTCCGTGTCGAACCGAAGAGCGCGATTGTGCTCGCGCTCGAACCCGATCGTCGAGGTCGACTTGTGGTCGATCCCGGCGCTGCCGCAGGACGACCCTCCCAGGTGCCCGGGCCAGACCTCGACGTCGTCCGGGAGCGATAGGAGGCGCTCGTGCAGGGAGCGGTAGATGCCGGCGGCGCCCTCGCGCTCCTCGATCGCCAGGTCCGGACGGGCAACGTCGCCGACGAAAAGCGAGTCGCCGGTCAGGACTGCCCAGGGGTCACCGCCGCGGTCGGCGTCACGGAGCAGGAACGAGGTGTGCTCCGGCCGATGGCCCGGTGTGTGCATCGCCTCGATCTCGACTTGCCCGAGACTGAGCTTCCATCCGTCGGTGAATGACCCGTGTGGATATTTGGCGTCGGCGAGCTCGTGGACGTGAATCGTCGCCCCAGTCGCGCGCGCCAGTCGCCCGTGGCCCGACACGTGGTCGGCGTGGTTGTGCGTCTCGATCACGTGCTCGATCCGGACACCGTGCAGGCGGCTGAGGCGCAGATACGGGTCGATGGCCCACTGCGGATCGATCACGGCCGCGACGCCAGCGCTCGTGTCGCCGACCAGGTAGGAGGCGCAGCTCAGGTCCTCATGCAGGATCTGGCGGAAGAGCACGAATCCAGCTTAGGGTCGGCTAGGACCCGGTGAAGTTCGGCTCGCGCTTCTCGACGAAGGCGATCACGCCCTCGACGAAGTCCTTGCTCTGACCCTGGTCGCGCTGCGCCTCCGCCTCGGCGTCGAGCTGGCCGGCTAGCTCGGCGTAGAGCCGGCGGTTGAGGAGGCGCTTCGAGCCGGCGTAGGAGCGGGTGGGGCCGTTGGCCAGGCGCTCGAGCAATGCGCCGGAGACGGCTTCGAGCTCACCGTCGGCGACGACCTGGTTGATCAGGCCCCAGTCGAGCGCCTTCTGCGCGGGCACGCGCTCGCCGAGCATCGCCATTTCCGCGGCGCGGGCGTAACCGACCCGGGCCGGGATGAAGGCGGTCGAGCCGCCATCGGGAACGAGCCCGATGTTGACGAAGGCGAGCAGGAAGTAGGCGGACTCCGCCGCGACGATCAGGTCGGCGGCGAGGGCGAGCGAGCAGCCGATTCCGACGGCGGGGCCGTTGACGGCGCTGACCACCGGCTTCGGCATCTCGCGGAGCTCGGTGATGATCGGGTGGTAGATCTCCTTCAGGCGGGCGCTCAGGTCCGGGAGGCCGTCCTCACCGCTGCCGCGCTGCTCCTTCAGGTCCGCTCCCGAGGAGAACCCGCGTCCGGCGCCGGTGATCAGGACCGCCCTAATCGAGTCGTCGCCCGCCACCGTGCTCACCGCGTCTCGGAGGTCGTTGCCGAACTGCTCGTTCCAGGCGTTCAGCGCGTCGGGGCGGTTCAGGAGGATCCTGGCCGCCGGGCCGTCGGTGGTCAGGTCGACCGTCTCGTGGGAGGCCATCCCTGAACCTTATTCTCCTTCCCGTGAGTCGATATCTGCCTCGGCCCGTGGCCAAGCTGGCGACTCTGGCCTTGCAGCGGGCTCCCCATCAGTCGTGGATCCCTCTGGCGGCTCAACGCCGGTTCCAGGACGCGGCCGCGCGGATCACCCGGCTGCCGCCGGGGGTCACGGTCACGTCAGAGGCGCTGGGGGGAATCAAATGCGACCGAATCGCGAGTGAAGGGGTGGGCCAGGGCCGGAGCGTCCTCTTCCTTCACGGCGGCGCCTACACGGCCGGTTCGCTTCGCACCCACCGCGGGATCGCGGCACAGCTGGCGGCTGCCGCCGGCGCTCCGGTGTATCTGGTCGACTACCGGCTGGCACCCGAACATCCGCACCCCGCCGCCGTCGAGGATGCGCTCGCCGCCTATCTCGGCCTGGTCGATACCGGAATCGAACCGAGGTCGATCGTCGTCGCCGGAGACTCGGCGGGCGCGGGGCTGACCCTGGCCCTGGCGCAGCGCTTACGCGACAGTGGCGCGCTGCCGGCGGGGTTGGTGCTCATCGATGGCTGGTTCGACCTGACCTGCTCCGGGGCTTCGATGGAGACCAACCGGCGGCGAGACGTCGGCCTCTCCAAAGCCCACCTGATCGAGAGCGCTGCCCAATACGCAGGCGCAACCGATGCGCGCGACCCGCAGCTCTCGGTGATCAACGCAGACCTCTCCGGCCTGCCGCCGATGTACCTCCAGGTGGGAACCCACGAGATCCTGCTGAGCGACTCCGAGCGGCTCGCAGAGCGGGCCCGAGAGGCGGGCGTGGACGTAGCCCTGTCCCGCTACGCCGACATGTGGCACGACTTCCAGCTCGGCGCGGGCCTGCGGCCCGAGCCGGACCAGGCCATCGCGGATCTCGCGAGGGCACTCGACGACATTTGGGCAGGACGGTCGCTCGCCGATCGCCACACCTCTTCGGGCAACGGCGGTCCGCCTCGCTCGCCGCGGGTGGCGATCATCGGCGCGGGATTCGGTGGCATCGGTCTTGCGATGACACTGAAGCGGGCCGGATTCGACTCGCTCACCATCCTCGAGAAGGCCGAGGGGATCGGGGGCGTCTGGCGCGACAACACCTATCCCGGCGCGGCGTGCGACGTGCCCTCGCACCTGTACTCGTTCTCTTTCGAACCCAATCCCGGCTGGAGCCGGCGCTACTCGCCGCAGCCGGAGATCCTCGACTACCTGGAGCGCTGCGTCGAGCGCTATGGGTTGAGGCGCCATCTCCGGCTCGGCACCGAGGTATCCCGGGCTGATTTCGACGAGGACGCGGGCGTATGGCGGATCGAGATCGTGGGCGGCCAGACGATCGAGGCCGAGGTCCTGGTCTCGTCCTGCGGCCAGCTCAGCCGCCCGGCGCTCAACCGGATCGAGGGAGCCGAGCGCTTCGAGGGCCCGATGTTCCACACGGCCCGCTGGGATCACAGCGTCGGACTGGATGGCAAGCGGGTGGCGGTGATCGGCACGGGCGCCAGCACGATCCAGGTGGTCCCGGCGATCGCCGATCGGGTTGCCCAGCTCGACGTCTACCAGCGCTCAGCGCCCTATGTGATCCCGAAGAAGGACCGTCCCTACATGCCCTGGGAGCGCCGGCTGTTCCGGTGGTTCCCGCCGGCGCGCCTTGCGGCGCGCTTCTCGCAATGGCTGACCTTCGAGATCTTCATCGCGGCCTTCAACCAGGTCAGGGCGGTGGGGAGGCTCGGGGTGCGGATGTTCGAGCGCCATCTGGAGGACCAGGTCTCCGATCCCGAGCTGAAGCGCGCATTGACGCCCGATGACGTGCTCGGGTGCAAGCGGGTGCTGATCTCTCCCGACTACTACTCCACCCTCGAGCGGCCGAAAGTCGAGCTCGTCAGCCAGGGGGTTCGCGAGCTCAACGCGCACGGGGTGGTGGCCGACGACGGGACCGAGCGGCTCGCCGACGTGATCGTCCTCTCCACGGGGTTCGAGAGCACTCGGTTTCTCGCGCCGATGGAGGTGCGCGGCCGCGATGGCCGCGATCTCAACGAGGTGTGGAACGAGGGGGCGAACGCCTACCTCGGCATGGCGGTCGCGGGGTTCCCGAACCTCTTCGTCATGTACGGGCCGAACACCAACCTCGGGTCGGGCTCGATCATCTTCCAGCTCGAGAGCCAGATGAACTACATCGCGGACGCTGTGGAGCGGCTGCGGAGGATCGGCGCCCCGCTCTCGGTGAGGCCGGAGGTCCAGCAGGCCTTCGACCGTGAGATGCAGAGCCGGCTCTCCACCTCCGTGTGGCAGACCGGATGCAACAACTGGTACATCGACGAGCACGGCCGGAACACCAACAACTGGCCCGGCTTCACGCTCGAATACAGGCGCCGCACGCGCCGAGTCGATCTGGCCGACTACGAGATCGGCGCTCGCGCGCCGACACCCGCCGAGGATCAGCTGAGCACGTCGGGCTTGTAACCGAGGTCCTCGACCAGCTCGAGCAGTCGCTCCGCGTGCTCGGGGCCGCGCGTCTCCATCACCAGCTCCACACCGGTCTCGCTGACGGAGAGGCCGACGCCCTCGCGCACGTGGTCGATGTCGATCAGGTTGGCTCCGCCGTCTCCGAGCGCGGTGAGCAGCGCCGCGAGGGACCCGGGCTCATCGGCGATCTTGGTGAAGATCCGCAGCCGCCTGCCCCGGGACGTCTCGTGATGGCGGGCGAGGTCGGCGAGAACGCCGGTGTCGATATTGCCGCCGGAGAGGATCACCACCGTGGTCCCAGTCGCGGCAGGCTGGACCAGCTCCTGCCTGAGCGCCGCGACCCCGACCGCACCCGCGCCCTCGACGACCAGCTTCGTCCGCTCCAGCAGCAGCATGATCGCGTCTGCGATCGCGTTCTGATCGACGCTGACCGTGTCATCGAGCAGGCTTTCGAGCAGGGTCGCGGTGATCTCGCCCGGTTGCTTCACCGCGATCCCGTCGGCGAGCGGGCACTGGGCCTTGACCCCGATCACCTCGACGTCCTCGCGAGTGGCCTTGATCGCCGCGGCGATTCCTGCGGCGAGGCCGCCGCCGCCGACCGGCACGACGACCTTCTGGAGGTCGGGTACCTCCTCGAACAGCTCGAAACCGATCGTCCCCTGCCCTGCGATCACCGCAGGGTCGTCGAAGGGGTGGACGAAAGGGAGGTTCTCGGACTCGGCGTGCGCCAGGGCCTCGGCGAGGCAGACGTCGAGTGATTCTCCGCTGAGCACGATCTCCGCGCCGGACTCGCGAGCGGCGGCGATCTTGGCAAGCGCCGCCCGCTCCGGCATGAAGATGGTCGCGTCCAGGCCCCGTGCACGAGCGGCGTAGGCAACCGATTGGCCATGGTTCCCCGCGCTGGCGGTGACGACCCCCGTCGTGTCCGGGTCGAGCGTCGAGATCTTGTTGAGGGCACCGCGCAGCTTGAATGAGCCGGTCCGCTGGAG
>Ga0126307_10003516_pt1 | contig 10731 bp, 8 predicted proteins | sample Plot28_FD_89955 | JGI IMG/M metagenome (GOLD analysis project Ga0126307, IMG submission 89955) | Serpentine soil microbial communities from UC McLaughlin Reserve, CA, USA - Plot28 | ecosystem: Environmental > Terrestrial > Soil > Grasslands | place: USA: UC McLaughlin Reserve, Lake County...
AACAACCCCGGGTCGCCGCACTACGGCCGCGCCTACGTGACCGTCACGCGGTTCCTGAACGGGCCGCTGGGATCGTACGCCGAGAGCCCGATCCAGATCGCCTGGTCCGACGACGGCGGGCGCGCGTGGACCGAGCCGCGCGCGATCTCGGGCACCAGCAGCGCCTGCGGGTTCCAGTCGTCCGGTCCCGTCGGCGAGTGCGACGAGAGCTCGTTCTCGATCCCCGAGGTCGCGAGCGACGGCACGCTCTACGTGCACTTCCTCAACAACCAGGACGACGCCGAGTGGGAGGTCGAGAACGACTTCGACGGGCAGCTGATGGTGATCCGCTCCGACGACGGCGGCGCGACGTTCAGCGACCCGGTCCGCGCGGTGCAGCTGGAGGACGGCGCGTCCGACACGCCCTACTCCGTGATCGGGAGCCCGACCGTCTGGGGCCACCAGATCCGCTGGAACGCCGTCGGCAACATCTCCGTGAACCCGAACGACCCGGACGACGTCACGCTGGTGTTCGCCGACCGCGGGGATCCGAACCCGAACGCGACCGACGAGTGCGTGGAAGCCTCGCCGGAGGCGCCGGCCTACGACCCATGCGACTCGGGGCCGAGCGCCGACACCGACGTCTACGCCGTGCGGTCGCTCGACGGCGGTGAGACGTGGAGCGATCGAGTCGTGCTGGACGGCGGGCCGGAGCACGCCTGGTTCCCATGGGCCGACCATCGCGCCGACGGCACGCTCGTGGTGGCCTACGACCGCGACGTGCAGCCGGCCGGCGGCGCTGCGCCCGTCAACGACACGTTCCGGCACATGCTCAAGGTCGGCGCGGGAGCGCCGCAGGCGGTCGGCGCCGAGGAGCACGTCGACGTCTCGGTGACGCACTGGCCGGGCCAGTACGTCGACGTCCCCGACTGGCCGCGGGTCTGCGGGCCGGTCGGGTACTCCGACCCGCCCGTCGTGGATGCGACCGGCAAGGACTGCAACGCGTTCGACGGCGACTACACCGGCCTGGCGGTCGACTCGCTCGGCCGCGCGCACGTGGTCTGGACCGGCCTGAACCGCGCCGCCACGTCGCAGCAGCTCGATCCGTACGTGGGCGGGCCGCACGACGGCTTCGCGCAGGACGCGATGTACGCGCGTCGGCCCTAGCCGGTCCAGGGCGCCAGACGGCGCACGAGCTGGTCGAGCGCGATCCGCACGCGCTCGGCCTGCTCGCCTTGGCCGGGCACGCCCAGCGCGACGACCGCGAACTGCGACCCACCGAGATGACGCAGCTCGGCGGCGACCAGCTCGGTCCCGGAGCCCGGGCCGACGGCGGCGATGAACGCGTCGACGGCCGGCTCGGGCAGCTCGCGCAGCAGCACGTGCTCGCCGATCGCCTGCGGGCGCTCCAGCGGCGGCCGGCGCGCGAGCAGCTCGTCGGCGCTCTCGGCGGCGACGCTGTCGAACTCGGGGCCCAGGCGCCGCAGCGCGGCGAGGCGGCGTGCGGCGAGCGCCGGCGCGCCCGGGATCGCGACGTCGATCCCGACGATCCCGCGGCCGCGCAGCGCCGGCGCGATGCCCGCGAGATGCGGTGCGCGCAGGATCCGCGCGACGCTCGCACCGTCGTCCGGAATCTCCGGCACCCACGTGCGCCACGCGAGCAGCACGCGGTGCGCGTGCTGCCACGACCACATCAGGGTGCCGGCGGTCAGCACCCCGGCGGCGCCGGGCGCCAGCGCATAGGGCGGCACGACCCCGGCGCCGATCGCGGCGCGAAGCGAGTCGAGGTCGGCGGCTGAGACGGAGGAGCGCATGGCCCATGAACGGTGGCACGGGTGCGCCCCTTGCGCCATCGGGGATATCCCGGAGCTTTCCCGGAACATCCGGGGCCCCGCGAAGCCGGTCGAGACCGGGTGCGCGACGGCGCCCGCGCGCTGTTCCGGCCCGGCGGCGTGCGCGGCTCAGCCGGGGCGCGGCGCCGGGGCGCCGGTGAGCGCCGCGCGGAGCGCGTCGGCGCACAGGTCTTCCAGCGGGAACAGCAGGCCGCGGACGCGCACGAGCGCCGCGCGATCCTCCTCGCGCACCCACTCGGCCTCGTCGCGCGACTCGACGAAGCGGGCGATCGCGTCGCGGTAGACGGTCAGGCGCGCCGGTCGCAGCACGATCGTGCGCATGCCGGGACGCAGCGCCAGGTCCGCGAGCTCGTCGGCGAGCACGGTCAGCTCGCGCAGCTCGATGACGTCGTCGACCGACATCTCGGTGTCGCGGAAGCGCTCGGCCGTCGCCGCGACGGCGTGCGCCGAGGCGGCGAGCTGCTCGTCGCCGAGGTCGAAGCACGCGAGCACGACGGGCTCGCCGTCGAGGCCCTGCGAGATGTCGATGTGCGCGTTGACCATGACCACAGTTGAGAACTTATCGGCTTCTCGTAAGTTGCCCGTTAGGAGTGTGCGACAGTCATGCCTGATACGTCGCATGCTCGCGCGCACGCGCGCGCCCGCGTGCTACAAGGCTGGGCGTGATCCGGCTGGGCGAGCTCGTCGACGTCTCCGCCGCCGTCGGCGCCACGCGGGCGCGCAACGACAAGGTGGCGCTGCTCGCCGCACTGCTGTCGCGCGCCGAGCCGGACGAGGTCGCACCGGTCACCAGCTGGCTGTCGGGCGAGCTGACGCAGCGCCAGATCGGGGTGGGCTACGCGCTGCTGCGCGAGCGCCCTGAGCCCGCGGCGGAGCGGACGCTCACGGTCGCCGAGCTGGAGCACGCGCTCGCCTCGATCGGCGCGCTGGAGGGCGCCGGATCGGTCGCAGCGCGGCGCGCGGCGGTGCGGGCGCTGATGGCGCGCGCGGACGCCGCCGAGCAGGAGTTCCTGCTGCGGCTGCTGCTCGGCGACCTCGGGCAGGGCGCGCTCGCGGGCGTGATGACCGACGCGGTGGCGCGCGCCGCCGCGCTCCCGGCCGCAGAGCTGCGGCGGGCCATGATGCTGCGCGGCGACCTCCCCGCCGTCGCCGCGATCGCGCTGCGCGACGGCCGTCCCGGGCTCGCCGCGATCGGCCTCCAGGTCGGGCGGCCGCTGGCGCCGATGCTCGCCGGCAGCGCCGGCGACGTGTCGGCCGCGCTCGCGCGAACTGGGCCCGCGGCGGTCGACTGGAAGCTCGACGGGGCGCGCCTCCAGGCGCACCGTGACGGATCCGACGTCGCGCTCTTCACGCGCACGCTCGACGACGTGACGGCGCGGCTGCCCGAGGTCGTGGAGGCCGTGCGCGCGCTGCCGCTGCGGGCGGTCGTGCTCGACGGCGAGGCGATCGCGCTGCGCGCCGACGGCCGGCCGGAGCCGTTCCAGGTCACCGCCGCGCGCTTCGGCACGCGCGGCGCGCGGGCGCAGCCGCTGGCATCACTGTTCTTCGACGTGCTGCACGTCGACGGCGATGACCTGCTCGACGAGCCGCTCGCGCGCCGCGTGGCCGCGCTCGACGCCGCCGTGGCGCCGGCGCTGCGAGTGCCGCGCGCGGTTGCCGAGGACCCCGGCGCGGCCGCGCGCGCGTTCGACGCCGCGCTCGCGGCCGGGCACGAGGGCGTCGTCGTGAAGGCGCTCGACGCGCCCTACGCCGCGGGCCGGCGCGGCGCCGGCTGGCTGAAGGTCAAGCCGGTGCACACGCTCGACCTGGTCGTGCTCGCGGCCGAGTGGGGCCACGGCCGCCGCCGCGGGTGGCTGTCCAACCTGCACCTCGGCGCCCGCGACGAACAGACCGGCGGCTGGGCGATGCTCGGCAAGACGTTCAAGGGGCTCACCGACGAGCTGCTCGAGTGGCAGACCCGCCGACTGCTCGTGCTCGAGACGCATCGCGAGGGGATCGCGGTCCATGTGCGACCGGAGCTCGTCGTCGAGGTCGCCTTCGACGGCGTCCAGACCTCCCCGCGCTACCCCTCCGGGATGGCGCTGCGGTTCGCCCGCGTCAAGCGCTACCGCGACGACAAGACGGCCGCCGCGGCCGACACGGTCACCACGGTGAGGGCGTTCCGCGACGCCTACTAGAGGGCCCGCACGGGCGGTCCCGCCGGCGCGCGCGCTACCTCGGGACGACCGAAGGGCCGCCTGAGGGCGGCCCTTCGGGTCAGCCGGATCGGAGCGGGCGCCTAGTCGAGCCCGCCCAGGTACTCCATCGCGTTGCGCAGCAGCGCGGAGCGCTTGTCGGCCCCGTCGACCGCCTCGAGGCCGAAGCCCCACATGATCGAATGGTTGGTGCGCACACCCGGACCGTCGACCAGGCCGATGCTCTGCGCCCGCGTCCAGTCGTTCGCGTTGCCCCGGCTCTCCGGCAGCGCCCCGGGGACCGTCCAGCCGTCGAGGCCGTCCTCGAAGGACGTCTCCGCGAGCGTGTCGGCACCGGACGTGATGCGCGCGTCGTCGACGAACGCCCCGAGCCCCAGCGTCCCCGGGTCCGTCTGGTAGACGATGGACACCTCGATCTGATCGCCCTCGAAGTCGGCGTTGTTCAGCGCGACGCGCCAGTCCTGGAAGCCGGCCGAGTTGCCGGTCGCGGCGTTCCAGCTGCCCGGCGCCGTCGGCCCGCACTCGTACGTCGAGCCGCCCGGCGTCGTCGGCTCCGCGCTGCGCACGATGTACTCGCGCAGGTGCGGGTGGGCGCTGAGCCAGTAGTCGCTCGACTCGGTGCAGCCCACGCCGACGCTCGTGTCCGTGTGGCCGTTGGCGTCCGGCAGCGTCTTCCAGTCGCTGCCGCCCACGGAGCGGGCCTCGACGAACACGAAGTCGTACTGCGGCTCCGTGTCGAACGAGATCTTGAACGCCAGCTCCGCCGCGTCGCGCCCGGTCAGGTCCACCGTCCTGGTGAGGCGCTTGTATGCGTAGTTCGCCGAGCCGGAGGACATGTACCAGTCCCCGGTGGGCGGGTCGAACGACGGCTTGCGGTTGAACGCGATCGCGCGATCGGAGCCGAACTCGGTGCCCGCCGCGAAGGCCGGGTAATCCGGGATCAGGCTCGTCGTCGTCAAGAACGACTGGAGCAGCGGCGCGTTGCTGACCGATCCTGGTCCGTTGAGCGCGAACGCCGTATCGCCGATCGCCGGCGCCTCCTTCAGCTGCTCGGTGAGCGCCGCTCCCGCCGGGATGTACGCGCCCAGCCAGTACTGAAGGAAGTCGTTCGAGATCGCACTGCAGTTGTTCTCCTGGCCGACCGGGTCGTCGGCGTCGTTCTGGCCCGTGGTCTGGTTGGACTTGCACCACGGCGCCGTCGGCCCCTGGTCGGGGTTGTACAGGAACTGGTCGCGGACGCCCTGCAGCGCTCCTTGCCCGCGAACAGCACCTTGCCGCCCGCGTTCATGTAGTCGCGCACGGCGAGCACCTCGTCGTCGAGCAGCTTCGAGACGCCCGTGCCGCCCGGCTGGGTCGGCTCGCGGGTGTAGACGTCGCCGCCCGTCTCCCAGACCACGGCGTCGTAGTGCGACAGGACGCCGATCGCCGACGGCGCGCGGCGCCCCTGGGCGTCGACGTCATAGACGTCGTGCGGGATCCCCGCATCGGTCAGCGCCTGCTGATAGGTGGCCTGGAAGAAGGGCTCGGTCGCCTTCGGCAGCAGGCCGGAGTTGCCGGTGTAGTCCTCCGCCACGAGCAGCAGCACGCGCGCGCCGCTGTCGCTCGCGAGCGTGTAGGTGAAGTGCGCGGACTCCTGCCCGCCGGCCGTGAACCACACCTCGACCTGCTGGCCCGGGGTGGCGCCAGTCGTCACCGTGGCGCGCATGTGGTGGTAGTACGTCCCAGGAGCGCCATAGCGCAACCCGCCGTCCCACTCGGACATCGCTGCCGAGCCAGAGCCGCCGCCCGCGACCTCCCAGTGCGCCGTCACGGCGCCCAGCGCCTTCTTGGCGTTGACCGCGAGCAGCTGCGGATCGCCGTGGGAGACGTCGAACGCCGCCGGCACCAGCTCGACCGCCTCGTTGCCGATGTGCGACTGCGGGTCATCCGGGTCGGGCGCTGAGCGGGCGAGATCCAGGGCGAACTGGAGGTTCTCCTGGAAGACCGTCTCGACCTCGGTCTCGGAATCCGGGAAGACGAAGCCACCCGGGACCCGGTTGGGGTGCGTACCGTCGGTGCCGCCGACCGGAGATCCGAATCCGGGGGTCAGCTCCACGGTGTAGGCCTGGGTCCCGTCGACGTGCAGCGCATCGTCGGTGACATCGCCGTTGGTCGTGTAGAGCTCGGCGGACAGATCCGGGTCATAGCCCGGAATCGCCGGGTTGTTCTCGTCGCGGCCGGCGAGTGCCTCCATGATCGGGTCGTCGGTCGCCCGCGTCTCCACCTGCCAACCCTCCGGATACAGGATGAGCTCGCCGTAGGAGTGGTAGTCGATCATGAACTTCGCCTTCAACCGGTTCATCAGAGCGCGGTAGGCGGCGACCTCCGGCTCCGAGCTCGGGGACGGCCCCCGGTAGGTCTCCGAGGCGGGGTTGTCCGACGCGCCGCGCACAACCCTCGGCGCGGACGCCGGGGCCCCGACCGCGCCTGGCCCGCTGTAGGCTGCGCGGCGTGACCGACGCGCCCCCGCCTGCGCTGCCCGAGCTCGAGACCGCGGTGATGGAGCGCGTCTGGGCGCGCGGCGAGGCGACCGTACACGCCGTCCGCGACGACCTGAACGCGCGCCCGGAGCGCCAGCGCGCGTACACGACCGTGCTGACCGTGATGGTGCGGCTGTGCGCGAAGGGTCTCCTGCACAAGCAGCGCCGCGGCCGCCGCGACCATTACGTCGCCGCGATGAGCCGCGACGAGTACGTCGCGGCGCGCGCACGGTCCGAGGTCGCGACGCTCGTCGCCGAGTACGGCGACCTCGCGCTCGCACACTTCGCCGCGCGCGTCGACGAGCTCGACGCCGCCCGGCGCGAGAAGCTGGCGCGGCTCGCACGCGGTGGCTGACGCCGGCCGGGTACGGCGCGACGAGCTCGCGTTCGCCCTGCTCGGGGTGACGGGAGCGGTGGCCGCGCTGATCGTCGCGCTCGACGCCGTCCGCTTTCACGGCGCCGCGCTGCCGGCTGCGCTGACCGGACGGCTGTCGGGTGAGCTGCACGCGGAGGCCGTGGCGGTGCTCGCGCTCGCCTTCGCCGCCGTCGCCGTCGCGATGCTGGCGCTCCGCGCCGCGGCGCGCGAGCTGCTGGCACAGCGGTCGCTCGTGCGGCGTCTGGAGCCGCTCGGCACGACGCGCGTCGACGGGCGCACGATCGTCGTCGTCGCCGGGCGCGGCAGCGTCGCGTTCTGCGCCGGCCTCCTGCGCCCGCGGATCTTCGTCTCGCAGGGCGCGCTGCGGCGGCTGTCGGCAGCCGAGCTGCGGGCGGTGATCGCCCACGAGGGTCACCACGCCGACAGGCGCGATCCGCTGCGGCTGCTGGTCGCCCGTTCGCTGACCGCGGGGCTGCGCCGGTGCCCGGCCGTCGATGCCCTCGGCCGCCGACAGGCCGTGCTGAGCGAGCTCGCGGCCGACGCCGCCGCGGTCCGCTCGCTCGGGAGCACGGCGCCGCTGGCCGGCGCGCTGCTCGCGTTCGACGAGGACCACAGCGGGGTCACGCCCGAGCGCGTCGACCAGCTGCCCGGCGAGCTCGCGCCGGCGCGCATCCCGCGCACGGTGCTCGCGCTCGCCGCGGTCGGGCTCGTCGCGCTGCTGGCAGACGCATGGCTGGTCCTGACGCTGCCCCGCCACTCCGAGCTCCCGGCGATCGGCGCCGCGCCGCTCGCCGCCGCTGCCGTGTACGCCGTGATCGCCCGGCGGCGCGGCACGGTTTGACGAATAGCCGCTCAAGTGATCTGATCCCGCTCGCCTAACCCGCGGCGCGTGTTACCGCTGGCTCGGCAAGACGATCGCCGTCCTGACGGACGGCCGCTTCGGGCGTGCCGGCTGCCCGCGCCTGCCCGCCGCGGCGCGCCGGGACTGCCGCGCCGGCGCCGCCGCGATGGACGAGGCGCTCGTCACGTTCAGCTGAACGGGCTGCGCGCGTCGAGCCGGATCGTCCACGGGTCGATCGAGCCGACCCGGAGATGCGTTCCGCTCCAGGGGTCGCGCGCGAGCGTCGCCCGTACCGCCTCCTCGGACTCGGCGTCGACGGCGTGCGCGACCCGCAGCTCGTCCGCCAGCGGTCCGCCGAGGACGATGAAGCCGGCGTCGACGAGCCCGTCCATGAACGCCGCGTGCTCGTCCCAGCCGGACTGGTCCTCCAGCGGCCGCGACGCGTCCCATTCGGGGCCCGAGCGGACGAGCACGACGAGGAACATCGCCACGCCCGCGTTCTACCACGCCGTCGGCGTTCACGCCGCTGCGCCGGCCGGGCTACGCCGATCGCGCCTCGTGCCCACGAACGTGCTGCGCGTGACGGGGCGCCGCGCGCGAGATGTCCTGGATGTAGGAGGCGACGACTCCGTCGGAGATCCGCCGGATCCTTGCCCGGCCGTCTGCCCTCGTGGCGCGCCGGGCGCGGCGCTCGCAGCGCATATGAACGCGGCGAGCAGTGGCGGGCGAATCGGCTGACTCCGGAAATGCCCGCGCCGGGCGGAGCGTTTAGCGGCTGTGAGCCTCATGACTACCACCGAAGTCTCCTCCCCCTTGTTCCCCGCCGGATCAGCCGGACGCGATGCCGTCCCGCTGACGACGAACGCGGGACGTAACGGCGCCTGGCGCCGCACGGTGCGCCGGCTGCTCGCCGCCACCGTGCTCGCCGCCGGTGTGCTTGCCGCAACGACCGTGCCGGCCAATGCCGCGGTAACCGCGACGTTCAGCCCCGGAACCGGCCAGCTGAGCGTGTTCGGCGACAGCCTCGACAACTCGATCACCATCAGTCGCAATGCGGCCGGCCAGATCCTCGGTGAACGGCGGCGCGGTCGCCGTCAGGGGCGGCACGCCGACAGTCGCCAACACCGCGCTGATCCAGGTCTTCGGGGTCGGCGGCAACGATGCGATAGTGCTCAACCAGGCCAGCGGTGCGCTGCCGCGAGCGAACCTGTTCGGCGGCGCCGGCAACGACACGCTCGACGGCGGGTCCGGCGGCGACCAGCTCTTCGGTGAAGCCGGCAACGACACGCTGCTCGGTCGCGGTGGCGTCGACCTGCTGTTCGGCGGCGCCGACAACGACACCATCACCGGCGGCGACGCCGACGACCAGTCGTTCGGCCAGAGCGGCAACGACCGGATGGTCTGGAACCCCGGCGACGACACCGACCTCAACGAGGGCGGCGACGGCACCGACACGGTCGAGGTCAACGGCGGCAACGGAACCGAGCAGTTCACCACGACGGCCAACGGCACCCGCGTGCGGTTCGACCGCCTCGACCCGGCGCCGTTCGCGATCGACATCGGCACCTCCGAGAAGCTCGTCCTGAACGCGAACGGCGGCGACGACAGCTTCTCGGCGACCGGCAACCTGGCCGCGCTGATCCAGATCACGGTCGACGGCGGCGTCGGCGCCGACACGATCCTCGGCAGCAACGGGACCGACCTCCTGCTCGGCGGCGACGGCGACGACTTCGTCGATGGCCAGCAGGGCAACGACACCGCCTTCCTCGGCGCCGGCGCCGACCGCTTCCAGTGGGACCCGGGCGACGGCAGCGACACGGTCGAGGGCCAGGACGGCACCGACACCATGGTGTTCAACGGAAGCGGCATCAGCGAGCTGTTCGACGCCTCGGCCAACGGCGGGCGCCTGCGCTTCACGCGCAACATCGGCAACATCGTCATGGACGTCGACGGACTCGAGGTCGTAGACCTGAACGCGCTCGGCGGGACCGACGCGATCACCGTCAACGAGCTGTCCGGCACCGACGTCACCAAGCTCGACGGCGATCTCGCCGGCACGCTCGGCGGCAGCGCCGGCGACGGCCAGCCCGACACCGTCATCGTCAACGGCACCAACGGCGCCGACGTCATCGACGTCTTCGGCGCCGGGACCTCGGCCTCGGTGGTCGGACTGGCGGCGCAGGTGAGCGTCACCAACTCCGATGGCGCCAACGACGCGCTCGTCGTCAACGCGCTCGGGGGCGACGACGACGTCACGGCGACCACGCTGCCCGCGGGCGTGATCAAGCTCACGATCGACGGGGGCGCGGGCGAGGACGACATGCTCGGCTCGCAGGGCGCCGACATGCTCCTCGGCGGCGCCGACGACGACTTCACACTCGGGGACAACGGCAACGACGTGGCCCTGGTGGGCGCCGGCGACGATGGGTTCCAGTGGAACCCCGGCGACGGCAACGACACGCTGGAAGGCCAGGACGGCACCGACGAGATGCTGTTCTTCGGGGCGAACATCGCCGAGAACGTCGACATCTCCGCGAACGGCGGGCGGGTGCGGTTCTTCCGCGACATCGCGGCCGTCACCATGGACCTCAACGACGTCGAGCACATCGACTTCCGGGCCCTCGGCGGCACGGACAACATCGTCGTCGGCGACCTGAGCGGCACCGACGTTACGCAGAACGGCCTCGACCTGCGTGGCCCGAACGGCGGCGGCGACGGCGCGGCTGACACGGTCACCGTCAACGGCACCCAGGGCAACGACGTGTTCGGAGCCGCCGGCGACGCCGGCGGGGTCAACGTCTTCGGGCTCCAGGCCGCGGTCAACGTCTTCTCCCAGGAGCAGGCCAACGACCGGCTGACGCTCAACGCGCTCGGCGGCGTGGACACCGTCGACGCGACGTCGCTGGAAGCCGACGGCATCCAGCTCACCGAGAACGGCGGGCTCGGCGCCGACGTGCTGCTCGGCAGC
>Ga0126307_10003517_pt1 | contig 10728 bp, 8 predicted proteins | sample Plot28_FD_89955 | JGI IMG/M metagenome (GOLD analysis project Ga0126307, IMG submission 89955) | Serpentine soil microbial communities from UC McLaughlin Reserve, CA, USA - Plot28 | ecosystem: Environmental > Terrestrial > Soil > Grasslands | place: USA: UC McLaughlin Reserve, Lake County...
GCCGACCACCTGGGCCGGGACCGGTAATCCCCGGTCTGCTCGTGCTGGTTCTCGTTGTTCACCGCCATGACAGGCATCTTCACCCCTGCCTACTCGGTGTCCAAGAGAACCGGGAGCGATGGAACCGTTTCCCTTCCCAGCGCTCGAGACCTGCTCACGAGACTGGTGGACACCCCATTGGTCACCCTCACCGGACGACCCAACCGCATCCTTGCCGTCCAGCAGACCCAGGTGGTGGTCGCCACCGACCGATCCCCCCACGGCCAACCCATTCCGATCGATGAGCTGCAACAGGCGTTAGAGCTATTGGGCCGCCACGGCGAGGTGGAAATCACCCCAGCGGTCGTCAGCTACCGCAGCGCCTTCATCGGGGCTGTGCTGCGCACCCTCCCCGGCGCCGTCGTTGCCTTCGATCCGCCACGAGTCCGCCTTCAAGGGGATGGTGGTCGGCCGGGGGCGGCCGCCACCCAGAATGATGGCCGTGACCAAGCCGACGCTGCCACCACCGCTAGCTTGCTCGACGCCATTCAGAGTATGCGTCGCTGGACCCGCGACCAGACCGAGGCGGTCCACAAACCGCTGCTGCTCCTGCTCGCCTTCACGCGCCTTCATAAGGGGCTGCCGCGCCTGGTCCGCTTCACCGAGCTGGAAGCCGACCTACGGGCGCTCATTGCCGAGTTCTCCGAGCGTCGGAGCGGCAGCGTCCACCCGGAGTATCCGTTCTGGCGACTCCAAGCCGACGACCTGTGGGAGGTGACCGGCGCCCACCAGTTGCCCACGCGGGCCAGCAACACCGACCCTCCCATCAGTGCTTTACGGTCGAATCAGGTACAGGGCGGACTGCCCGGCCACTACGACCAACTCCTTCGCCGCCGCGGCGACCTGCTCGAGCAGGCCGTCAATGCCACCCTCGATCTGCTGGCCCCTGAACATCGTGGGATTGTGCTGGCCCGGGTCGGCTGGGACGACATCCCACCCCCAGCCGGCCCCAGCCCTGCTACCCGAACCGGACCAGTGGGGGTGCCGTATCGAGCGGCCAAGCCAACCACACCGACGGCGTCCGCCAGCAGCTACCAAGTCGATCCGGACAAGGTCGGTCGCGGCCTCCAAGGACATCAGGCCACCCTGGACGCCCTCGCCGACGCGGTTCGCGCCCAAGAGCTGGTGCCGCTGGAACCGGCCCCCGGCGGCCCGGCCTACGACCTGGCCTGGGAGACCCCGACCACCATCTATGTTGCCGAGGTCAAGAGCCTGACTCCCGCCAACGCCGAACAGCAGCTGCGGCTTGGCCTGGGCCAGGTCCTGCGCTATTGGCACGCCATGACCCACACCTCCAAGCCGGTCGTCGCGGTCCTGGCGGTCGAGCACCAACCCGCCAACCCTGGCTGGCGCGCCCTCTGCCAACGCGTCGGCGTGCAGTTGCTGTGGCCCGACATCATGGCCGCCACGATCGCGCAGCTGTGCCAGCAGCCAGCAGGACGCGGCTAGCGCGAAGCCAACTGCTCGCCGCCACGGCCAGCCCCCATAGCCACCGATCGCGGGCGCCTCCAGCAGCAAGTTCCCAGCCGCTGGCCGTGGCCGACCCAGATGCTGGTCTCCGGACAAAGGCCCATCCGCCCTGCTGGTAGGCCCTGGTTGCTGGGCTATGCCCAGACTGTCCAGGTCACCCCGAGAAACCCTCCCAGGGCGTCAGATTCGACCCTGGTGACAGCAAGGGTGCCCCACCGGTCATCGCTGGTATGCAGGCAAAGTTGAAGACCAGGGTGGAGCGAAGCCATGGCGATCGAGGACGTCCAAGCATCCGCCGGGCGCGCACGGCAGGCCTGGGCCGACAGTAGCTGGCCGGCCGGTGCCGGTGCGACGCCGGCGCTATTGAGCATCGAGAGGCCGCTGTCGTCGTTGTAGGAGGCGTCGGCCAGGCTGTTGGTCGCCTTTGGCGGATCGAAATCTTGACTACTCAACAGCAGCGTCGAACGCGAGTAGGCTTCCGGGGCTTGAGCTGAAGTTGAACTCCTTGGGGGAAGCTCCGGTGTCACCGTCGACGGGTCGTCTGATTGTGTTGCGACTCGGCCCGCCACCAGAATTGCCCCGCCACCAGGGCGAGGAGCAAGACCGCTCCACTGCCGATCGTGATCTGCCGCTGAATCTGGTAGACATCACCGCCGGCAACAACCCAATCCCCAGCGATTTCACCTGGGTTGTCTACCGCTATAGCCACCCTCGAGCTGGACGCGGAACCGTTGACGGGCTCTGGTGGTGCCGCCTGGTTCCCCAAGCGATGGCGCAGCACTTCAAGGCCGGCAAGGGAGATCGCCAGCACCATCAGTGTGGCCAGCGACGCCCAGCTCCAACGTCCGACCACCAGGTTGCCGACCAGCCCCACCAGCACCGACAGCAAGATCGAGGCGGCGGTGGCAGCATCCAGCCGGTTCGTGCGAAGCCAGTGTCCACCCTTGCTGCTGACCAGTCTCTGACCTCGCCTCTTCGACCGATTCGCACCCCGTGACATGGCGGACTATAGCCGCTTCATGCCGCTCTCCATTTGCGGAAAAAAGCCGTACACAAGCAAATCATGAGATTTTGGCGTCATGCTTGCTGGCTACCGTGCCGCTGGTCTATCGAGGCACGTGACCAAAGATGACAACGCGACCCGGCCGCAGGTCAGTCAATCCTGCGTGGTCATCGGTGCTAGGTCGGCACGACGTTCTGCTCAGGGTCGCTGGGGGCTAGCCAGGCAAGGTCGGCCAGCTGCGCGATGTCCTGGACTGGCTGAAGGTGTTGGAAGTCGCTGGTGAAGGCGGCCCGGTAGGCCATGGCAGCGAAGTTCACCAGCACCACTGCCCCATAGACATCCGCACTGTGGAGTTCCCAGTTGGCCATCCCGGGGTTGTCGGCCTTGTCGACCCAGGCGCCGCTCATCTGCATCTGTTCCCGGCGTGACAGCCTCGGCCAGTAGCCCGGCCGCAGGGTCCCCTTGACCTCAACGGCGACAACCTGGGTCTGCGATGGGCTAAGGACAAGGAGGTCGATGCCGTGCTGGCCGGGACCGGTGAAATGCCAGAGCGGCGCATATCCCAACTCATCCAGCAGCAGTTCCACAACGGATTCGGCAACATGGCCGGTCACGCCGGCCAGGGCGCCGCGTCGCTCGCTGGCCGTGAGGGCGGCAAGGGTGTGGCGGCAGGCGCGGGCGAAGAGCCGGTCGGTGGGGTCGTCCAGGTTCAAGCAGCCCGCCACCAACCCTGGGGGCAGGGGAAGGATCGCGGCCGTGGGGGGAAGAGCTCGCTCCATCGCTGCCCGCAAGCATAGGCCGGGTTAGTGGCAGAGACGCTTGTCGTGACTACCAAGCCAGCTTGCTGCTGGCTGATCGCCTCGAGACTGGCTCCGAGATGGGCCGCTGGTCGCTGGCTAGTGGTACAGGACAACGCCAGCTGGTGGCAGGGTCAGCTGCACGGCCTTGCCGTTGCGGCGTGCCACCGCCACGGTCGTGCCGATGGTTGCCGAGTCGGTCGAGTACAGGCAGGCCAGGGTGTCGCCCTCAGCATGAAGCCCGTGGTCGATGGTGGCCCAGGCGGTGCGTGGGTTGTCGGGGTCGGTGTTGATGGCGGCCAGGATCTCGTGGTCGGCGAGGATGCGTGACCAGGCGACAACCGAGCGCAGCTGGCCGCCGAGCATGCGGGGCGGGCCAAAGTTCTGGCCATCCCCGAAGATGTCGCGCAGGTACTGTCGGCCCCGGCGCAGCGCCGGTTGCTGGCGGCGGATGGCCAAGATGGCGGCCAGCTGCCGATAGAGGAGATGCTGTTCGTCAAAGCAATGCCGGTCGGCGCTGCGGAACGGCCCGAACCGGCCCCCGAACATGGCCTCGCGGATGTAGCGGTCCTTGCCCGGCTCCCGGTTGTCGGCCGGGACGTGGCCGTCAAAGCCTTGTTCGCTGCCGTAGTAGATACAGGGGATGCCCAGGGTAGTTGCATTCAGGGCCAACGCCCCCAAGGCGAGCTGCTGGTCGGCGCAGAAGCGGGCTTTGGCGTCGCCCTTGCGGACCTGGTCGTGGTCATCATAGGAGGTGACGACCTTGTCCCTAAACCAGCTGTGGGAGTCCTTGCCGACCAGCAGCGAGTTGCGGAACAAGTCGAAGTACTCGTTGGGGTCGCGGTAGCCCTTGACCATCCACTCCAGCTTGTCCTGGATGTCGGCCAACCCAAGGGCAGCGTCCATCCCGGTGACCTCGGCCGTCTCATAGGCAAAGCCGCGGTCGCCGGTGATCTCGGCAATCAGGTAGAAGTTGTCCTTGCCGATGGCCTGGGCGAATTCATGGATGGAGGAGGCAAAGAAGCGGGCCGCGCCCAGGTCCATGTGCTTGACGGTGTCAACCCGGAAGCCGTCGAGGTCGCCAACCGCGATCCAGTACTGGTAGCAGCGGGTGAGGGCGACCAGGGCGGTGGATGGCTGATAGGCGTCGACCGGGCCGGCCCCAAGGTGGATGTCTTTGAGGCCGTAGAAGTCTCCTTCCAGGTATTCCGGCGGCCAGTCCCAGTTGCTGATCCGGCCCTTCTGGGTGAAGGTGACCGGATCCTGGAGCTCGGCTGGCCAGATGGCACCATCGGGCCAGGCGTTGGGATGGGCGGTGAGGTCGACCGGGCCGAAGGGGAGGGTGGGGTCGCCAGCCGGATCCCGCAGGCCACGCACCCGATAGAGACCTTGGTCCCAGCGGGGGTCCAGGAACCAGCGGCCACTGTCGGGGTCCTGGGTCCAGTAGCGGTCGGGGTCGTAGGCGAACACATCTCCGCTGTGGTTGAGGACCACGTCCAAGATGACGTAGATGCCATGCTGGTGGGCGGTGTCGACCAGCTCCCGCAGCTCGGCTGCGGTGCCAAAATGTGGTTCGATGTCGAGGAAGTTCTGGGTGCCGTAGCCGTGGTAGCTGGCCTGGAAGCTGACCTGCTTGAGCACCGGACTGATCCAGATGGCAGTGACGCCCAGGCGCTGGAGGTAGCCGACCTTGGTCTGGAGCCCGGCGAGGCTGCCGCCCAACCAGTCAGTGCCGGCGGCCCGCCAGCCGGCGGCGTCAGCGTCGGTGGTAACGGCGTTGTTGGCGTCAGCCGGCTGGAACATCGGGGTGGCGCCGCCGGCGACTGGGTTGCCGTCGTTGTCGCGGTAGCCCGCCTCGTTGCCGTCGGAGAACCGATCCAGCAACAGGAAGTACAGGATTTGGTCTTCCCACGCCGCCGGCGATGGCGTGAAAGGTCCGCCGAGATGGTCCTGCAGGTTCAGGTCACTGAGACGTTGCACCGCCATGCCAACCTCCTCGAATCCGCTTGCGCCGCGACCCGCGGCAGCACTCAAGCCCAGACGTAGCATTGCCTGCGTGACCGAACAGCCTCCTTCCAGCGATGGTGTTGCGGTGCTGAGAGCGGCAGCCCAGCACCGCCACACTGGATCCGAACACGAGGACTCCCGGGTCTGGCTCGACGCTTGGAGTGGACCTGCGATGATGCTGTTCGTGGGTGGCGCCGCCTTGGCGGCGGTCTTGCCGAGCACCGCCGTCGCCTACGGGCTCGGGAACCAGGGCGCGGCTCGGTGCCAGCCAGCTAGGCGTAGGTGAGGGCCACGGTGGCGGGGCGGTGGTCGGTTGGTCGCTGATCGCGGTGGCTGCCATCACCGGTGACGTGGGCAGCCCAGGCGTCGTGGGCGATGCGACCCGACTCAGGAATCTTGGTCAGGGCGCCGTTGGCGGCGGTGAGGGCGGGGGAGAGGAGGATGTGGTCGAGCAGGAGCCGCTTGTTAGCCTCGTCGGTCACAAAGTCGTCAAAGACCGCACTAAAGCGGTCGGCCTCGGGGACATCGGCCTGGGCATGGTTGAACAGCCGCTCGGGACGATAGGGGGAGCCGAGGAGGATGTCGGTGACGTTGTGGGCCAGATACCGCTCCTCGAAGTAGTCCTGGCCGGGCCCGTCGTTGAGGTCCCCGAGTACGATCATGGCCGCGGTGCGGTCATCGTTGAGCCGCTGCTCCAAGTAGCTGCGGATCCGCATGGCCTCGGTCGCGATCCGCCGGCGGTTGCGTAACGCCGCCTTGATGAAGTCCGGTCGACGGGCTGGGTCTTGCCATTGTTCCTGGCCATGGTTGATGAAATTCGACTTGAGGTGGGCCACGATCACCTCCAGCCGGACCCCCGCGAGCTGCGCCTGACAGGCCAAGGGCGTGCGGGTGAAGCGGTACTCGTCCAAGACCGCGTCGCCGTCAACGTCGGCCTCCCAGGGCTCCAGGAGCAGCGACAGCTCACTCGAGGCAATCAACTCCAAGGTTACCGAGGCGGGCTTGAAGAGCAGGGCGAGCTTCTGGCTGCCGCCCGCGTCACCTAGCAGGAACTCATAGGTGGGGCTGCCGTTGGTGGTCAGGTACCGGTCCGCAAACAGCGCCAGCTCCGCCGCTCGGCTGGGTGCCTCCACCAGCGCCACCACATCGGCGCCGAGGGCGTTGATCAGTCCAGCCAGCCGCGACGCCGCCTCGTCAGTGTCGCCGACCTCCCCATCCCGGCTGAACTGCGCCTTGAACTGGGCTGGCTCAGCGTCTGGGGTGAACCAGTCGTTCATCCACTCGCCATTAACGGTTGCGATCGAGAGCTCCGGCACCAAACCCGCCTCCTGTCCCACTGGCTGAGCGGCGTTATCTGAGGATCGGACACCCAGACACGAACGTCAACCTTGACAAAAATGTCAGTGCTGGGGCGATACTCCTTAGGTGAGGACCTTGGCTGCCAGTCCAACCGATGGTGGTGTTGGCTAAGGTGACCATGACCAGCAGCGGATGCTAGCGGTGGAGTTGACCCTCCAGCCTTTAGCTGAACAGGCATGGGGAGCCCTGTTCTGCAACGTGAAGAATTGTGGTGAACCAGGGTTCCAGAATCTGCATTGCCTTTTTTCTTGCTATCCTCTGTCCGACTCTGACCAAGGGAGACCAGCCGTGGCGGTCAAACAAGTTCATGTGTCCGACTCTCAGGCCGCCAAGCTTGTGAGGACCAGTTCGCCAAACTCATCGTGCATCAGCACCCCCAATACCAAGGCCCCATCACCCTGGATGTTCTCCCCGAGGAGCTTGGGGAATTGCCCGACAGCGACCAGTACGTGTCCATCGAAGTTATCCAGCCTGGGGAGCGCAGCGGCCAGCGGGCGTTGCTGTCGGTGGACCGGTGCAATCAGCTGGCCGCGGGCGGCGACATGCAGGCCGTCTTGATGAATGCCGTGGCAACCCAGCAGCCCAACGCCCAGCCCAACCACGCCGGCGTCGTGGTGGCCGACCAGCTGGAGATGCCCGGAACGTTGGCAGAGGCAAGGTGAATGGGGCCTGCCGCATCGAGGGCGCGTCTCGCCCGAAGAAGCGGCCTGCGTCAGAGACCACCTTTACGAGGTACGGTAGCTACGGTCGGCGCGTGGCCTGCCGCTGCTGGACCCCGAACCCAAGACCAAAGCCCGCTACGGTCTCTAACCGCTCTGGTCGGCTGGCGCGCGAGGTTGCGTCACTCCCGGCGCTGCTGAGGGGCCGCCCACGCCCAAGCCACGCTGCGGCGTGAGCGCCGCGAAATTGGCTTCTTGACCATTTGTGCAATCCGCGCAGTATAGGAATGTGATTGCTGGGCGGTCAGAGTGGGGGGATGGTCATGAACGTCCAGGACCGTCCTCCCTCTTCAAGCCGCGCCCCACCCGGCGCGGGGTGTTGGCCAGCCTGGCCGACGGCGCCCGGGTTCGCCGTCCAGATCCAGTGCTAGCTGCGCTGGTATGACTACGGGCGCGGTCATCCACGGCATCAACCAGGCCGAACGGCTGGTCGGCAGCGCCATCACCGGTGCCACCGCCACCGCCGTGCAGGCAACCGCCTACCCGATGGCACCATCGCCCGCCCCGGCTCTAGTCACTTGATTCAGCTGACCATGACCCGCGTATGTCTGCCGCCGGTGCTCGCATCCGGTGCAGCTAGGCTGCTAGATCGGAATTTCACCCCACGCCAATGCCCGGCGGCCGCCACCGCTAAGCCGCTCAGGACCGCCCTGGTTCAGCAGCCGCGCCCCACCGCCCATCGGCCCATCGGTACTGCGGCCACCGGTGGCGTCGCTACTCCCCATCGGCAGCCGCATCCCACCGCCAATCCCGACGCATCCTGACCGGGCCGACCCCGCCGCATCACACACCGACCAACAGGAGGATCACACATGCATACCCCGTGGCTTGGCGCCCGACGCGTCGCTGTCATCCCTGCCGTGGTCACCAGCCCACAGTTTGACCCGCCGCCCGCTGACTGGGCGGATCAGATCCACCGGCGCCTGTTCTATGACCCCGACCCAACCAGCGGCATCGACCGGTCCCTGCGGAGCTATGTGCACACCATCTCCTACGGCAAGGCGCTGCTCGAAGCGGACGTGTTCAACCCGGTCCCGGTCCAGACCTCCCACTGCGGCGCCATGCAAGACGAGGCCATCGGCACCCTGCCGGCTGGGCACACCTATGAGTACGCCTGTGTGGTGTTCACCGGCGGCAGCCACAACTGCCGAGGCTGGGCGTTCTACGAAAACCCCCCGTTTCCCGGCACCAGCAGCCTTCGCCACTGGTGCTATATCTCCACCGGCGAAGGGCTCGGCGTGTGGGCCATGGAGTTGCTGCATACCCTGACCGGCTTCGGCGACCTCTACCAGACCACCGATGCCCGGCCTGGTGGCTTTGACAATATGGACTGTGCCTGCGGCACCCATCCTTCGGCCTTCACCAAGCTGAAGCTCAACTGGCTGGACCAAAGCCAGGTCCGCACCACGGTCGCCGGCCCGGCCGCCACCTTCACCCTGCACGCACTGGCCTTGCTGCAGCCATCCCCCCCGGGCCGGGTCGCGGCGATCCGCATCCCCTCCACCATCTCCCAGCACTACTTCCTGGTCGAGGCCCGCCTTGGCGTTGATCCCTACGAGCGTTCGACACCCGGGGTGTCGGCCGGGTTGCCCAGTGAGGGGGTCGTGGTCTATGAGATCGACGAGGCGGTCTGGGCGCCGGTCCACCTTCGCGCCGTGCTGGCAGCTGGCCAGAGCTACACCAACCAGGCCGAGCAGCTGCAGATCTCGGCAGCCGCCCAGGTCCCGGGAGGCTTCACCGTCACCGTGCGGTCCACCGAGCATCCCGACTGCCCAGCCATCCGAGACCAGATCGCCGAGGCGGAGGCAGAGATCCGCAGCCTCCAGGAAGACCTCCAGCATGCAGCTCCGGGAGAAAAGGCCGCAATCGTCGCGCAGATCCGGCGGTGGCGCGCTACCCTCCGGACCGCCCAGCAACGCGCCACCGAACTCGCCTGCCGGTTGGGCTAGCCGCATCCGAGCCACCTCGTCGGGCACCAATCCAACAGGCTGCAGACAACCGGCCTGCGATCAAGTGGGGCCGCAGACCGGCCTGCTCGGGGTTTCGCGGCCTGCCGGCACTCGCGCATCACCCTTGTCTTTGTGCCGCTTGCGTGGATCATGAACCTACGCAGCGCTTGTCTGGAAGTCCTGTCTGACGCCTTCCTCGACCTGCTGGCTTCCTTCGCTCCCTTCCACCCGCTCTTCTCCTGCTGACGTGCTGGTCCAGGTGGATGTCAACCCCGACCGTGACCGGTGGGATCGCTGCTGGCTGCTCTCCATGACCGTTCCTTCCGGGCTGATCGGACAGGGACGGCACGCACCCATCGGGACGGTGGATAGCACTGCGATCGGGCCTCTAGGTCAGGCTCCTGACTTGTTCAATCGCGGCTAGGACGCGCAGGTCTGCAGCCCGTAGCGTCCAGGGTGCCGGCCGTCTGGCTCGCAGGCTCCTTGCCACCCGTTTGGGTTGGCTTGCTGATAGCGTGCCGGAACACGGCCGGCACCCGCCGTGACGTGGCTCAACAGAGGCGTGTGCCCACCTGAAGTCAGGCTGCCCGTCGCGGACCCCGTCCCGCCGCGACGAAAGGCCACCCGTGGTCACCATCGGGATCGATCCCCACAAGCGCTCCCTGACCGCTGCCGCCCTCGACCCCCACAGCCGGCCGCTCGGCCAGCTGCGCGTGCCGACCACGGCCCAAGCCGCCCGGCAACTGCTGGCCTGGGCGGACGTCTGGCCCGAACGATGCTGGGCGGTCGAGGGCGCCAGCGGGCTGGGCCGGCCCATCGCCCAGCTGCTGGTCGCCGCCGGCGAGCAGGTCCTGGATGTGCCGGCAAAGCTGGCGGCCCGGGCTCGGCTGCTGGGGACCAGCAGCGCCCGCAAGACCGACCTGGCCGACGCCTGCTCGGTTGCGGCCGCCGCGATCCACCATCGGCGGCTGCGCCCGGTCGCCCTCGAGAACCAGACGGCGATCTTGCGGCTGCTGTCTGACCGGCGCGATAACCTGGTCGCCGAACGCACCCGCACCCTGGGCCGGCTGCACGTGTTGCTGGCTGACCTGCATCCCGGGGGCGCCACCCGGGAGCTCTCGGCCACCCAGGCCGCCGCCATGTTGCGTCAGGTCCGCCCCGTCACCGTCGTTGACATCCAGCGCAAGCGCATCGCCCGCGAACTGCTGGCCGACGTGCGCCGCCTGGACCGCCAGGTCAAGACAGCGAGTCAGACCATCCGCACCGCGGTCCGCGAGCACGGCACCACCCTGACCCAGATCTTCGGGGTCGGCCCCGTGCTGGCCGCCAAACTGCTGGGCCACGCCGGCGACATCACCCGGTTCCCCAGCCGCGACCACTTCGCC
>Ga0126307_10003518_pt1 | contig 10727 bp, 9 predicted proteins | sample Plot28_FD_89955 | JGI IMG/M metagenome (GOLD analysis project Ga0126307, IMG submission 89955) | Serpentine soil microbial communities from UC McLaughlin Reserve, CA, USA - Plot28 | ecosystem: Environmental > Terrestrial > Soil > Grasslands | place: USA: UC McLaughlin Reserve, Lake County...
GAAAACCCGTTGAAACGCCGTTGCGTCCACCAAATAGCCTGTGGCAGAACCGTTCAGGACGATCCCGAAATGACCGGCTCAGGCACGCCGCTGCATCCGGCCGTATTCCGATGCGGCCGGATGCAGCGAGCAGTTATCGTGAATCAGGTTGAGCGCCAACGAGTAGCTTTACGACGAGGCCTCGGCAGGAGCCACCGCCGCTTCTCGAAGCCGACGAGGCCACGGTATCAGCATGGGCACCCGACGCTGATAATCGCGGTACTTGGCACCCAGGACGGCCACCAGGTCGCGCTCTTCGAGCTGCAGCGCGATCAGGATGTAGCCGGTCGTCGCGGCGGCGAAGAGTAGATGGCCGGCGGTCATGGTCGGCGTCGACCAGAACGCGATGATGAAGCCCAGCATCAGCGGGTGACGCACCAGCCGGTACAGCAGAAATGTACGAAATCGGAGGTCTGTGTACGGGCGCCCGCGCCAGGCCAGATAGACCTGCCGAAGACCGAAAAGATCGAAGTGGTTGATCATGAATGTCGCTGCCAATACCATCGACCAGCCAAGCCAGAAGAGCGCATGCAACACGAGCCGGCCAGCGGGCGACGAGATGTCCCAGACCACTGCTGGCATCGTCCGCCATTGCCAATACATCACTAACAGAATGGAACTCGCGAGCAGCACGTAGGTACTGCGCTCAATTGAGTGTGGCACCCACCGCGTCCACCAGCGCTTGAATGACGGGCGGGCCATGACGCTGTGCTGTACGGCGAACAAGCCAAGCAAGAGCACGTTGACGACGATCGCTTCTTTCATGGGCGCAGCGATCCCGGAATCGACGGTCCGCGGCACAATGAAATCGCTTACGAAGGCAATCGCATAGAGGAACGCCACGAGAAAGATGACGTAGCTCACTGCGCCGTAGCCGACGGCAAGAAAGCGCTGCATGATGTTCTCCAGGTGTCTGTGTTGGTCGGTCTTTCGGTTTCGTCGCGCCGCGAAAAGTCAGCTAGGTGGTGTTCCGGCGCGCACGCGGTGACGAGGCGCCTTATGCCGCCCCGGCCGGCACGCGCAACTCGGATTCATGAAGTCACGATCGCGAACCAGTGTTGAAAAACCGTTGAAACGCCGTTGAGTGGAATATACGGGCTGCGGCTTCCCGCCAGAGCGCGTCGGCGATTCGGCTCAGGACATAGTTCCCAGCTGTCTCCCGACATAGTTGACACATCCGCGGCGCCGGGGGAGTCGCCCGCGACAACGACGCCTGCCGACAATGGGTGCAATAACTGGTTCAGTGCTGTCAGGGCGCCGCTATGGAGCCGCGCTCCACCAGCCCGCAGAGGAACGCGTGAGGTCCGGCGTCATCACTCTGGGCGCCTCGCTGGCACCGGCACCGAGCTGGCGGCGCCCCTTGGCCCCAAACGAAAAATTTTGAACCTAACGCAGGTCCGGAACTATTCCGATGTCCTGAGACATCACGTGTGGCAGGTGCATGATTCGAACCTGCGTAGGCGTTAGCCGACGGATTTACAGTCCATACCGGCAGTTTGCGACCGCTTTCAGCTAACGCGGATTGGCGCTGGTCGCGAACATGGGCGAGCCCAGATTGCGCTGTGCAGCAAGGTAACTCAGGCGAGTGGCAGCGTTAGTGGAGACTATTGATGGAATTGAGGAGGTTTGCGGTAAACCAGCGTTAAACCTCAGTTGCTGGGATGGCGCTGGGATGCGATTTTCCCTTTCAGCTATCTTTGCTCGGCGGGGCCTAGCCCGTGTGTCCCCAGCCGGGGCGTCGGTGGGTGGAATCACGGCCAAGCCGCGAAGCTCATCCCGCTCGCGGGAATCGACATCGTCGGCGGCCTCCTACAGGGCGCGGGCCTGGCGCTTGCACGTTACTTCTTAGGCAACATCGGCTTCATCAAGCCGACATGATCGATCGTGTTTGTGTCGGTCCCGCCGGCGTCATCTCCGTCTACGCGCCTGTTGGAGCGGCAACGCGGTCGCCGCCCCGAGCCGCAGCCGGTTCTGAACCGTCTGCTTGATCGATCCCACAATTAGAGGCGCGGTGGCCTGTGTTGGGGGTTGCGCTCGCGAATTAGTGCCATGAACAGCTCCTGTAGGCCGGTCAGGGAATGCGCGGGCAGGAACAAATCGCAATAGGGCAGGGCGCCCGCCATGGATCCCGCCAGCGGCCGGAATCCGTTGTACGCCGCGCGCGGGTTGAGCCAGACGAGTAGCTCCGCGCGGCGCCGGACTCTTGCGAGTGCTCGCTGGAGAACCTCCGGCGGGTCGCTGTCCCACCCGTCTGACGCAATGATCACCACCGCACCGCGCAGCACGTTGCCTTGGGGCGCCGCCCGCAACTGCGCGATGCACCGGCCGAGGTGGGTGCCGCCGTAGCGGTCCGTGACCTTCGCGTTGGCCCGCTCGAGCGCCACTTCGGCCGAGCGATGTGACAACACTGATGTCAGCCGCGTGAGCGATGTCGAGAATGCGAACACCTCCGGCCGAATCCCCTGTCGGCCCAGTGCTGTGGCGCGCATCAAATGCAGGTACATTGCGGCGTACGGCTGCATCGATCGGCTTACGTCACAGACCAGCACGATACGGCGAGGGCGATGGCGGTGGCGGGTGCGAGCCAGCATCACCGCTTCCCAGCCCGTCGACCGCGACGCGTTCATGGTCTCGCGCAGGTCTATCCACTTGCCATGTCGGTTCTTCTCCCGACGCAGACTGCGCCGCCGCGGCCAGCGCGAGGCCGCATGTTCGAGCAAGGAACCAAGCAGGCGCAGATCGTCGGCATCGAATCGTTCGAACGGTTCATCGGCTCGGGCCACGATGCGGCTCGGAAGGACATTTGGCACCGCAACGTTAACGTCGTGATGGTCGCCGGCCGTCAGCACCGACGGTCGGGTGATCCACGGCAGACCGCCACCCTCGTCTGGCGGAGCACCGTCGCGGCCGCGTGCGCCTGGTACCGACGATGCGGGCAGCCCCTTGCTGGCCTTGATGCCCGGCGGCTCCAGCCCCAACGTGGCATCGCCGAACACCGCCTCGAACACCGCATCAAAGGCGGCGAGGTCCTCCATCCGATTAACCAAGGTCAGCCGAGCCGCCCAATACAGCTCCGATCGCGTGCGGGGAACAAGCTCGGCCAGCGCCTGCACGAAACCCGTCGGCCCGCTTCCGGCCACCACCACCCCGCCGTCACGCATCCGCGCGACCAGGGCCGCCGCGAACGCGGCGCGGTCTACTCCACGCAGCAAGAGCGGAACGTTCATCTTCTGCGGCGCAACGCATTCACAATGAAAATCACCAGCAGTACCGCCATCGCCGCCACCCCGGCTGGTGCGTACTTCTTCAGCATGCCGCCGCCCGCCAGCTGTAGCAGGTCAATCGGAGCGGGCTCGGCCGCAGCCGTAGCCGTCGCCGAATCGACGGGCTCTGCAGCCGCGTTGCTCGGCGTGGCGGAATCCGCGGCCAGCTTTGCCTCGAGAGACTGCACGAACTCGCCCAGCAGTTTCTCCGATACCTGCTGCAACATGCCGCCGCCGACCTGAGCCAGCTTGCCGACGATCTTGAGGTCTGTGTCGACTGTGACGCGGGTGCGATCGCCGGCGTCGTGCAGCTGGGCGGCGACGGTGGCCGCCGCGTTGCCGGTGCCGCGCTGCTCCTTTCCCTTGCCTTCGATCACCGCACGGTGGTGTTCGCGATCATGCTCGACGAAGCGCGCTCTGCCGTTGAACTCGCTGGTGACTGGGCCTACCTTGACCTTGACCTTGCCGAGGAAGTCATCGCCGTCGCGGCCAATAAGCTGCGCTCCCGGCATCAACGGGATCACTTGCTCAAGATCAGAAAGGACGTCCCACGCCTTGTCCATCGGTGCACTGACGGTGAACTCGTTGGCGATCTTCATGCTTGGCTACCTTTCGCGTAGTCGACGAACGCGTCGTGAATCGTGTCGCGGTCATCCAGGGTTTTCGCCAATGCGCCGAGCCCTGCGATGGCGTCGGGTGCGGTCAGGTCCGCAACGCCGAGCGCTACCAGCGCGGCGACCCAGTCGATGGTTTCCGCGATACCCGGTGGCTTATCGAGGTCGAGACCGCGGGCACTGCCGACGAACTGGGCGGCGTGCTCGATCAACGCCGCGGCGGCGCCCGGCACTGTGCGGCGGACGATCGCGGCCACCCGTGACGCCTCCGGGTAGTCGATCCAGTGGTAGAGGCAGCGGCGGCGCAGCGCGTCGTGCAGATCACGGCTGCGGTTCGAGGTGAGCACGGCGACTGGTGGGCGTTCGGCGACGAATGTGCCCAATTCGGGCACTGTGACCGCGGCCTCCCCGAGAAATTCCAGCAGCAGCGCCTCGAATTCATCGTCTGCTCGGTCGATTTCGTCGATCAGAAGAACCGGCGGCGTGGCGCCGCGATGGCGGACGCACTGAAGGATGGGGCGGTCTACCAAATACGTCTCGGTATACAGGTCGGATTCGTCGATACTTCCCGCGCGCGCCTCGGCGAGCCTGATGGACAGCAACTGCCGTTGGTAGTTCCAGTCGTAGAGCGCCTCACTGGCGGTCAGCCCCTCATAGCACTGCAGCCGCACTAGCGGCGCATCCAGCGCCGCGGCGAGCGTCTTAGCGGCCGTTGTCTTGCCCACGCCCGGTTCCCCTTCCAGCAGCAGTGGGCGGCCGAGCGTGACGGCGAGGTACAGCGCGGATGCGGTGCCCTCGTCAAGCAGGTAGTCGTGTGCATCGAACCGACGGATGACGTCGTCGATATTCGCGAACGGTGCCTTCATTGCACCACCGACGCGCGCAGCCGCTCGTAGTCCTCCCACGTGTCGACATCGAGCGGAATGCTGCCGGCCACGGCAATTTCCCGCACCGGGAAGCGACCAGATTCGATGAGTTTCCAGACGCCCTTGTCACCATGCAGTTGGGCCAGCTCACCGAATACGTTGCGGCTCAGCCAGAACGGATGCCCGATCCCGTCAGAGTACCGGCACACAGCGATCAGGCTGGTAGTTCCGTCCGCGATCAAACTTTCCACCGTGGCTGTAGCCACTCCTGGTTGATCTCCGAGCATCAACACGATTCCCGAAGCCTGCGGTTGCACTCGAGGTAACGCAACGCGAAGCGAAGAGGAGCAACCGGAACCGAAGTCGTCGGTTATCACGACATCGACACCGCCGAGAGGAACGGCTCGTCGTACTTCGGCTGCCGATCCGCCGAGCGTGATAATGATCTGGGCGAATGGACAGGCTCTTGCCAGATCAAGCGTCGCACCGAGCACAGTCGAGTTGCCCAGCGGTAAAAGCTGTTTCGGCGTGCCGAGCCGGCGGGAGCCGCCCGCTGCCAGCACGACGCCGGTCACCCGCGGAGCTGTCATGCGCCTTCTCTCGCGGATCGGAACGATGCACGGCATGTCGGACTGCAGAACCAGTAGTCCTTTCCATCGACCCGCATGTGCTCGATCCCACGGCCGATTGTCACCGTCATGCCGCACACCGGATCGACAGCTTCGGCGACATCGGTGGTCTGGCCGACCGCAAGACCACGGACGCGGATCTCCTGAATGACTTCAGCGACGATCGACACCGCAATCTCTGCCGGGGTTTTTGCGCCGATGGGCAAGCCTACCGGTGTGTGCACCCGCGCCCGTTCGTCCTCCGAGAGCCCCAGGCTGTCCAGAATCGCAGCGCCGCGGACCCTGCTGGCCACCAAGCCGATATAGCCGACGCCCGCATCCAGAGACGCCCTGATCATTTCGGCTTCCGGCCCCCCGTGGCTGGCGATCACCACCGCGGTTGCCTGCGTCAGATCGCCCGACTCGGCGCGGTCCACCTCGAAACCCAGCACCCCGCATAGCTCGGCCAGCTTGTCAGCGATCGGCGTGGCTCCGCGGATCTGAACCAGCGGAGCCGGAACATGCGGCGCGAGATAGATTTCCAGCGCGCCGCCGGACAGGCAGGGGTTCACCACGACGCACGCGCCCGGCGCCTCGGGAAAATGCACGTCGCCGTCGGGAAGCACGCGCAGCAGCACGCTCTCATTGGTCTGCAACGCGCCCAGTGCGGCCTTGCGCACGGAACTCTGCGCGCACTGGCCGCCGACGAATCCCTCGCTGGTTCCGTCTGACAAGAAAATCGCCTCATCGCCAGCATGCGCTGAACTGGGCTGCTGGGCGCGGACGACCGTCGCATGGACGAACGGCGTCCGCGTGCGCAGCAGATGTTGGGCACGTTCTTCGAGCGTCATCGTCGTCATGGAGTGATCCGCACGCCTCAGATAGGCGGTTGGGCCCTGCCCTGCATCGCCTCCCACACCCGCGAGGGTGTGAGCGGCATGTCGGCGTGCCGAACCCCGAATGGCGCCAATGCATCCACCACGGCATTCACCACCGCGGGTGGTGATCCCACGGTGGCGGACTCGCCGATGCCCTTGGCACCGATGGGGTGGTGCGGCGACGGCGTCACCGTGTGACCGGTTTCCAGGTGCGGCACCTCCAGTGCAGTAGGGATCAGGTAGTCCATCAACGACCCACCGAGGCAGTTGCCCTCTTCGTCGAACGCGATGATCTCCATCAGCGCCATCCCGATGCCGTCGGCGATGCCGCCGTGAACCTGACCCTCGATGATCATCGGGTTGATGCGTGTGCCGCAGTCGTCGACTGCAAGGAACCGGCGAACCTTGACCACTGCGGTTCCGGGATCGATGTCCACTATGCAGAAGTACGCCCCATAGGGGTAGGTCAAATTCTCGGGGTTATAACAGATCTGGGCGTCCAGACCGCCTTCGATTCCCTCAGGCAAGTCGCCTGCGCCATGCGCGCGCATCGCGATGTCCTGGATCGTCACGGATGCCGACGGATCACCCTTGACGTGGAACGACCCCTTGTCCCACTCGAGGTCTGCCACCGAGGCCTCCAGCATGCCCGACGCGATGATCTCCGCTTTGTCGCGGACCTTCCGCGCGACCAATGCTGCCGCGGCGCCGGAGACCGGAGTCGATCGGCTGCCGTAGGTGCCCAGCCCGAACGGTGTCTGATCCGTGTCGCCGTGCACAACTTCGATATCGTCGGGCGGAATACCCAGCTCCTCGGCGACGATCTGAGCGAACGTGGTCTCGTGACCCTGACCCTGGGTCTGAACCGAAAGGCGCACAACGGCTTTGCCGGTCGGATGGACGCGCAGCTCGCAGCCGTCGGCCATCCCGAGGCCGAGAATATCCATGTCCTTGCGCGGCCCGGCGCCGACGGCCTCGGTGAAGAATGCCATTCCGATGCCCATCAACTCACCGCGATCGCGCCGCTCTTTCTGCTCGGCCCGTAGCGCGTCGTAGCCGATCATCTCCATGGCCTTACGCATCGTGGCCTCATAATCGCCCGAGTCGTAGACCCAACCTGTCTTGCTTTGGTACGGAAACTGCTCCGGCCGCAACAAGTTCCGTAGCCGCAGCTCAGCCGGATCCATTTTCAAGTCGTAAGCCAGGCAGTCGACAAGGCGTTCGACGAAGTACACCGCCTCGGTGATGCGGAACGAGCACGCGTACGCGACCCCGCCCGGCGCCTTATTGGTGTACACCGCGGTCATGTGGCAGTAGGCAGCCTCGATGTCATAGCTGCCGGTAAACACTCCGAAGAAGCCGGCGGGGTACTTCACCGGTGCGGCCTGGCCGTTGAAGGCGCCGTGGTCGGCCAGCACGTTGGACCGGATCGCCAGAATCTTGCCGTCTTTCGTCGCGGCAATTTCGCCGACCATGATGTAGTCGCGGGCGAAGCTGGTGCTGGTCAGGTTCTCGCTGCGGTCCTCCATCCACTTGACCGGCCTGCCCAGGAGCAGCGAGCCGACGATCGCGCAGACATAGCCGGGATAGATCGGCACCTTGTTGCCGAAACCGCCTCCGATGTCCGGTGAGATGACCCGGATCTTGTGCTCGGGCAGCCCCGCGACCAAGGCATAAAGCGTGCGGTGTGCGTGCGGGGCCTGCGATGTGGTCCACAGCGTCAGCTTGCCCGAGACCGGGTCCAAGTCGGCTACCGCGCCACAGGTCTCCATCGGCGCGGGATGCACACGGGGATAGACGATCTCCTGCTTGGCTACCACATCGGCCTTAGCGAAGGCCGCCTCTGTCGCCGCGGCGTCGCCAACCTCCCAGTCGAAGATATGGTTGTCGCTCTTGCCCTCGAGATCGGTGCGGATCACCGGAGCTTGCGGGTCCAGGGCATGCCGCGCATCGATGACCGGATCAAGCGGTTCGTAGTCGACATCGATCAGCTCGAGAGCGTCCCGTGCGGAGTACCGGTCCTCGGCCACGACAAATGCCACCTCCTGGCCCTGGAAACGCACCTTGTCGGTGGCCAGTACCGCCTGAACGTCGTTGGACAGCGTCGGCATCCACGCCAGGCCCTTTTCGGCGAGAGCGGCGCCCGTCACCACCGCCTTCACCTTCGGATGTGCCTGTGCCGCGGTGGTGTCGATGCTGACGATGCGGGCATGCGCGAACGGCGAACGCAGGATCGCCAGGTGCAGCATGCCGGGCAGTGCGACGTCGTCGACGTAGTTGCCGCGGCCACGGATGAACCGCGGATCCTCTTTGCGCAGCATCCGCCCGTGCCCGCACGGCTTCTGGTCGTTGTCGACGGTGTCTTCGGGACGCGATTCGAGGGTGGTCATGACGTGCTCCCGGCTTCCAACAGCGGCTCGGCGCCCTCGCCGCCGTGAGTGGTATCGGTCTGCGCCTCCGGCGCGAATTCTGTTTCACTTGGCCCTGATTCAACGGTCCGGCCGTTCGCATGTGCTGCGGCCCATTGGATCGAGCGCACGATAGTGGTGTAACCGGTGCAGCGGCAGATCTGTCCGGAAATCGCTTGGCGGATCGTCTCCTCGTCTGGGTCCGGAATCCTGTCCAGCAGTGCGCGGGCGGTGATCAGCATCCCGGGTGTGCAAAATCCGCATTGCAGGCCGTGGCACTGCATGAAACCTTCCTGCACGGGATCGAGCTTGCCGTCAACCTCGAGACCCTCGACCGTGCGGATGTCGTGGCCGCTTGCCATCGCCGCCAGCATCGTGCAGGACTTCACCGGCTCACCATCTACCGCCACCACGCAGGTGCCGCAGTTGCTGGTGTCACAACCCCAGTGAGTTCCAGTGAGCCGCAGTTGGTCTCGAAGGAAATGCACAAGCAGCACCCGAGGTTCGACTTCGGCACTGACAGGTTCGCCGTTGACGGTCATGTTCACCTGCATGATTAACGTCCTTCGCTGTCGATCGTGCCGCGCACCCGCTCGACGGATGCGCGCAGTGTTCGTTTGGTCAGTTCACCGGCGAGGTGGCGTTTGTACTCCGCACTGCCGCGGATGTCGCTTGTTGGATCGCAGGCCTGTGACGCGCGGCGCCCCGCTTCCTCATACAGAACCTCCGACGGAGCCTCGCCGACTAGCACTTCGGAAATCGCCCGCAGCGCCTCGGCGTCGGCGTTGACGGCTGTCAGGCCAACCCGCGCAGAGGCGATCGTGCCGTTGTCGAGCGAGACTGCCGAGCCAGCCGCAGTCACCGCCCAGTCGCCGATGCGGCGTTCGACTTTCGCGTACGCGCTTGAGCTGGAGGGTCGGATGGGGATCCGCACCTCGAGGAGCATTTCGTTGTGCGCCAGCGACGTCTCATACGGTCCGGCGAGGAAATCGTCGATCGACACTTCACGTGTCCCCGACGGTCCGCGGGCGACGCACACCGCATCCAGCACTGCGCACACCGTCGTCAGATCCTCGGCGGGGTCGGCCTGGCACAACGACCCGCCGACCGTGCCGCGATTGCGCACGACCGGATCGGCGATCAGCAACTCGGCATCCCTGAAGATCGGACAGACCGCTGCCAACTCGTCCGATTCCAGAACTTCGCGATGACGCGTCATCGCCCCCAGCCGAACCACTTTTGGTTCGGTGATGACGTATCCGAGTTCGTGGGCCAAGTCGTTGATGTCGATGAGGTACTCAGGGTTCGCCAGGCGCAGCTTCATCATCGGCAGCAGGCTGTGCCCGCCGGCGACGACGCGCGCGTCCTCACCCAGCCGGTCCAACAGACCGATGGCGTGATCGACACTCGTCGCGCGTTCGTACTCGAATGGTCCGGGAACTTGCATGTGCGACCGCCCTCACAACGATGGGAAGGGAAGTTAAGTGTCGGACCGTCGTGACATGGCCGTCAATAGTTACTTAAGTGATCGCTTAACTCGCTCGCGAGGCCTCGTCGGCTGCTCTTCATGGTGAATTCGCCCGCGGATCTCGATCAACGGACGCCGCCGCCGTCCTCGCGGATGACCGGTCGGCGGCCGATCCACTATGCGTCCGGATGCGACACCACGGTCGCGATCGCGGCCGCCCGTTCCGCCGGCACGCTAGATCGACATCAAATCCGCAAGAACCTCACGCACACCTCCCCAAGTAGGCTCGATTCGTGACGCCGGCTCAGCTTCGGGCCTACTCGACCGTGGTGCGATTGGGCTCCGTGCGAGCGGCTGCCGAGGAACTGGGAATGTCCGACGCGGGCATCTCGATGCATGTCGCACAGCTACGCAAGCAACTCGACGACCCGTTGTTCACCAGGACCGCCTCCGGTCTTGCGTTCACGCCGGGTGGTCTTCGGTTGGCCAGTCGGGCCGTCGAAATCCTGGGTCTGCAACGGCAGACGGCGATCGAGGTGACCGAAGCCGCGCGTGGGCGCCGGCTGCTTCGCATCGCCGCGTC
>Ga0126307_10003519_pt1 | contig 10727 bp, 6 predicted proteins | sample Plot28_FD_89955 | JGI IMG/M metagenome (GOLD analysis project Ga0126307, IMG submission 89955) | Serpentine soil microbial communities from UC McLaughlin Reserve, CA, USA - Plot28 | ecosystem: Environmental > Terrestrial > Soil > Grasslands | place: USA: UC McLaughlin Reserve, Lake County...
AGAATATGCGCCAGGTAATAAAACATAGCCACCCGTCCAAAAATTGCGATCTTTTCCGTTATTACATTCAGCGGCTTTTCAGCAAGCGCAAGAAAAATTAAGGCAGGACCCAGCGTTACGAGTATGTAAAGAAAAGAAGGTGGGTACTTGCTAACATTCAAAAATGATAACAAAGTAAAGACATTGTCTTTCTGGATTGACCAATGAGCGGCATCGCCATACAGATTGAACGATCGCAAAATAAGAAAAAGCATTATCGCACCACTTCCGAGGCACAGCAGGGTCTTATTTCTTTTTACAGAATTGTAACCCCGGCTATACAAATAACCAAAATAATAGCCCGTGGCCATTATGCCAATCCAGGGCAATAGCGGATAATGTATGCGAATTAAAAAATGGCCGATTGTGAACTGCTTCATTTCATGCAGCAAGGCCCAGAGAAACGACAGCATATTATCACCGGGTACATGAACGTTATCCAAAAGATTATGCCCAGCCATCAGCACAATGCCAAGACAAAGAATGAAACCCCGCTTCATATAGATGATAGCCGCCAAAGCGATCATGCTAATACCGATAGCCCAGATGACCTGTAAATTAGAATAGATATAAGTAGGATTAAAAGTTCTGAATAGCGACACGATAAACAGTTCAACCAACACCAACCATATACCTCTTGTCAAAAGAAAAAAAGATAATTCCTTCCTGCTTTTTTTAGCACCGTATAAATAAGCTGAGGCGCCTGCAAGAAAAACAAAAATTGGCGCACAATAGTGCGTTATAAATCTTGTTAAAAATAAAGGCACATTGGTAAGGGCAAGGTCTGTTGGCTCATACAGGAAAGCATCCGAATGAAAGTAATCACGCACATGATCCAAAGCCATAATAATCATTACAGTCCCCCGCAAAAGATCAATTGACTCTATGCGATTCGATTTAGTATTTAAAGCTGCCGTACTTGCACCTTTGACTTTAACCAGTGTTACAGTTGACATGTTTGGATATAATTTTCAACAGTAAAAAGATCCTTTCCAATGCCTGCATTTTATAACACCACACCATGACTCGCTCTCCTTCTTGCAACGGCAATTCTACCTCCTGCTCAAATCGATAACTCTTAGTAAAAGCTATGCAGGTGCGAAATTATAAGGCAAACAAACTTTAATTTGGATGATTTACTTATTGGTAGTCGTTCACTTACAAATGGCGAGTCTTCTTTCCCAAACGGTATTTTGTTAGACCAGGAAGCTGCAGACGCATGCTTACCATTGTCGAAGCCTAAGCCTGTCAGGAAAAGTTTTACCTGCACCATTTATAAATTCAAACTTGCCATTCATTAGCTTCTTTCCAGCCGTGGGGTGGATGATGACTTCAAACCACTTTCTTTTTTTTTACTTGCCTTCGTTTTTACAGTTTAGATCATAAACTGTCATCTATAGCAGTTTTCACTGAAATCGTTGTTATGAAAATGTTTTTATTCATCAAGGACTGGTTAAGAAAAAACAATGCCCGCGCATCCCTTTTTTCTTTGGCATTATCAGAAGGTATAAAAGATATGTTTACTGAAATGGGATATCGTTTTAATAAGGAAACTGAAAGATAGCTGCCTTCGTTACCCGCAATTTTTCAAAGCCTCACTTAGATCAATCAAAATACCATAGACATGATGCCATATGAAGATGAATCCCCTTATCAAAGTTGCGAGGTTGACCAGGTTAACCAAATAGCTGCTTGCCTGGCGAACAATTTTCTGAAATCCCTTCTCCAATTTTGCAATGGAAGGAACTACTTTTTTTACCTTGGATGTTTATCGGAAATTCTCAACTGGTCACATGAGTTTTATAAACAGTATTGCCAGGATGAAAAGAGTGAAACGCAAGAGAACCCTACAAATAATATTTATTGCGATTGTACTTATAGGGATGATGTTCTTATTGCCTGGGGCAATATCCGACTTGAAAAATATTTTGCCAAAAACCAAAAAAGGGCCCAAAAATTTATTTAAGCTCGAGGTTGAAAGCCGTGCTGGTAACGTCATTAATGAATCATAGCTGTGCCAAGTTTACGTTCCAGGCACTATCAGTTCGTTCTCTTTTCCAGGGCTTCATTTCCACAAATACATTTTATGATTTAAAAAATTAAATCCAACTTTTTGTAGTGAAAGGAAGTCATATCCAAGTACCCCGTCGATACAACACGCAATCGAAAAAGAAGTCTTTTCGAGATTTGTAACCATTACGGGCATTGACTGAACCACGTGGTTTCCTATCACCAGGTGATATAGATCTCCCTTCGTCGCCTCCAGTTTAGTGTAACCAGTTCCTGACATGGCAATTGTTTCCTTGGGATCAAAATTGTCAAACACGTCTTCAGGCAGCCGGCTATTCAGTATATTCGATTCTGCGCCACTATCGACTACAAATTTTATTTTTTTATCCCCAAGCATGGTTTGAATAACAATCATGTTTTCTCTTAATTGAATGGGTATGGTTTGGTAAGTTGCCGTATCAGCCAGGGTAACATGTTGATACAGTTTTGATTCCTTACGCCCAATCCGGTGAAGATGGATAAGACTGGCTTTAAAATCAATGATCATTTCACATTGGCTGAGCAATTGCATTCCTATTAATCCAAGTATTTTAATTCCTTTAATCGACTCTATATGCCTGAGGTTAACAAGATCAGCTTCAAGGTTGTAATGTTGCAGGGTTCCAAAAGAAAACTTTTTGATTACAGCCTGGGTAACCGAAGCTAAAGATCCGGTAATGTCTATTTTTTCTTCATCCTGGGCAAAGGTTGTGAAATAATGGCGGAAATAGTTTGTGTTGAGTACCAAACCCGGACATCCGGTATCAAGCACAAAATTCCCTTGAAGACTATCTGCACTCGCTTGAATAAGTATCAGGTTGCCTGCCCTATGGAAGGGAATAATACAGGAGCTGGAATCATTACCAAACGTTTGAGTAATGGAAAGTTTATTAAGCAATGACTGACCCGAAAACATGTCACCGCCACCAACCGCATAGCATTCATGGATTGAAAGAAACAATACAAGGAAAAATGGAATTTTAATTTTCTGAAAAAAGAATAACATACAATAAGCGTTAGCATTAAGACCACGTCTTAACGACGAAACACAAGGTAGAAACCACCGGAGCCAAGTAAATGTTTCCTTTTCCAACCGGGTAATGTCTTCTTCCTATCGGCAACGGTTAAACGTTACTGATAAAAGACTATTTGTAATTGCTTTCTTATCCTTTTTCGAAAGCGGGCCACGTTAAACGACATTTCAAATAAGTGAATGAGACGTAGCTTATATAGTAGATGTCCTAATTATTGCAAAATCGGGCAGGGATCAAAAATGGAGATGCATCGGTTTTCTCCGGAGCTTGAATACTATTCTACACGTTTAATAATATAACCGTTATCAACTTTTTGAAAGCCCACTTTTGGGTAATAATCTATTGCAGCTGGTGCAGCAAGAAGTAAGAGCATAGCCTGGTCGCCTATTGTTTCTTTTGTCAATTCAATTAATTTCTTTCCGATACCGCGATGTTTATATTCTTCACTTACCGCAAGGTCAGACAAATAACAGCAATAGCAGAAGTCGGTAAGTGAACGTGAAATTCCAACCAAGTTTTCTTCATTCCATGCCGTTACAATTAAATTTGAGTTGGCATACATTTTAGCAATTCGGTCATGGTCAGTAGTAGGCCGACTTATCCTTGAACTGTTATAAAGATCAATGATCATTTCTGTCTTTGGCCTTACGGTTGTTTTGTATATTATTTCCATTTTTAACCTTTTTTACTCCGCATTACAATGTTATGGAAGGGCATTTTTAAAAAACAACTTAGAAAGGAAAGCTGGAGTGAAAGCGTTAGGTTTTCCAAACGGTTATGTACTTTCTCCCATCAGTGTAAGAATCTGCAGTAAAAAAATATTTTGCCGTTTACTTTTACTATCGGCAGATATATCCCCACAAAAGGCAGGTCTAAATTTGTTAACGGAGGCAACTGTTACGAGGGATGTTACGTAGCGCAAATTGTATTACCAAACAATTACCTTTAGAAAGAAATGGAGTGAAACTAACTTTCCTAACCTGTTATTATCCGCACCTGCAATACCTCTGTCATTGATGTGATAGTTAGATCAAGCAAGTATCAGAAGCGTTATAAGGCGTGCATCAAGGAAAAAGTTTGGTTGTTAAAAGGATTTTATTTAAGTCCTGAGATCGGGTTAGCTACGGACTGGTTAGCTTTTCCCTCAATTCGGTTCCTGTGTTCAAACCAATTAACAGGCTGGCTTATGAAGCACCAATAATAATTCCAGTACGAACGAAAGGTATAGCCCCCGATTCAAAGTTTTCACCAGGTAATTGAATAGCATTTAAATCAGTATTAAAAGCGTCTCTCTTGCAACAATGATTTTGCGCCATGCGATTATACCACTGATTTCTCCAATAGTCATCTGCATGGCTGGCACCCACCTTTGTGTAGCGCAGGACCTGCATCAAAATAGCTTTATACGATATTCCAGGTTACAGGGCTTATCAAATAATTATGTTTCTGGCATAGTACAGGATACATCCGGTTACATCTGGATTGCAACACACAAGGGACTTAACCGTTTTAATGGAAAAACTTTCGAATCAATTTTCAAAAGTTCAGCCAATTCACCATTACCCGATAACCTGTTAATAGTCCTGCGACATGAACCGTCGAACGAGATCCTGGGCGCCACACGTGCAGGTGCTTTTGCTTTTGTGCCCTGTACAGGCGTATTCAAAAAATTTATCGTTCCCTGCGATTCTTTAATCTTTTTCTGGACCAATCACACCCTGGATATTGTAAAAGACAAAAAGGGGAACTATATAGTTTCTACCAAAACAGGCCTCTACGTTTTTAACCCATCAGGAAAACTGATAAAACGGTACGATCATCATACGCCTCGTGATGTAGGCAGGTCAGAATTGATATTTGGAGGTTGGGTCAATTCTCTCTCCAATGGTTCTACGCTCCAGCAAAATGGGTTGCTGGGTAGTGTGTACGATCCATCTGCCAATACAATCGATACGGCCTATATTGCCAAACACGAAGGTTTAAAAAAACTTTTCACAGATACGTCGGGAGATATGAAAATGGCCTGGGGCGGCCGGAAAGACGAGGTGTTCATATTGAATAGTGAAAAGAACACCATCGACGTCGCTGACATGAACTCGGGTCGATACAATTCTTGTCCTATGCCTTTTAGCATAGAATCAAACCTTGCCTGGGAAAGCAATCTCAATTATATAAATGACAGTACAATAACTATTACATGCAAAACCACCGGCTTTTATTTATTTCATTACAATTCCCAAAAACGTCAATTGTACTGCGACGGAAAAAGGTACTTTGAGGGCAACGCTTGTACGGCTGTTTTCAGGGACAGGGAAGGTCGGCTATGGGTTGGCACGGTTGACGGACTTTACAAGCAAAATCTCCGCAATGCCTTTTTTTCAGTCAATGACCTTTCCCTGCAACCTTCTTATTCACTTAATCATGAAATAAGATGCATTTACATTAAAGGCAATACAATTTTTGCAGGATTACAAAACGAAGGTGGCTTGCTGTTGATTGATAAAACCACTGGTAAAATTTTCAAAAAGATCCTTTTTACAAAAAGCGATTACAACAATACTATCTCTAACATCTTTCCCTACCATACCGATACATTATGGATTGCTACCAATAAAGGAATTATTTGGATGAATATGAATAACTACAAGTATGGCCGTGTAAGGATGCCACCGGAAATTGAATGGGCAAATAAGAGCATCTCTAGGTGTTTTTTCGAAGACTCAAAAAGAAATATATGGATCTCATTTGGAAAACTTAATAGCGTAATAAGATATAACCGTAACAGCCGCCGTTTCACGGAGATTTCAACCGACATAAATCCCCTGTTGAAAATAACTTATGTATTTAGTATGGCTGAAGATTTACAGGGCAATATCTGGCTGGCTGGTGATGGCCTTTGCAGATGGAATGTTAAGAAACAAATAATAGACACGCTCATTCCTTACCCCAGGGTCAGCAAATTGTTGCTTAACTATTTTCTTATCCTTGACAGGGACGCCCAAAATAATCTATGGCTGTCGTCTTTTGAAAATGAGATAATACAATATAACTGTACCACTAATAGGATGTATCTGCGTCAACATCAAAATAACTTTGTTGATGGTAATACTGTAACCAACTCTACTATCATCAACAAAATGATATGGATGGGAACGGATAATGGTATTTCGGCCTTTAATATAACCGACTATTCAGTAAAGCAATTCACTTATGCAGATGGCTTATCATCTGTTGCTATCTCAACTTTCCGAAACAGGAGTTTTTATGATAAAGAAGCCAATCGTTTTTATTTTGGAGCACGGCATCGTCTTATCTCTTTCGTTCCTGACGTTTCGTTATCCCATAAAGTGCCACCTGCGCTTTTCATTGACAAAATCAATGTCCGTGATTCGACGATCGTACCTAAACAAAAAGATATTCATTTAGAGTATTCCCAGAGAAACGTAACCATCCTCTTCAATACAATCAATTTTAATGACCCGGAAGAAGACCGCTTTGCCTGGCGTTCAATGAATAGTACCGACACCAGCTGGAATGAATTGAATGAGCAAACTTCAATTACCCTTGCCAACCTGGCTGGGGGGTGGCACACCATCCAAATCAAACTTTTTTCACAGAATAATCACTGGCCTCAGCAAATGAAGTCTCTTGATTTATACATACATCCACCTTTCTGGAGCACTGCCTGGTTTATTGGGATGCTGGCTTTTTTTACAGGCGTAAGCATTTTTATTATTTATAACCGGCGGGTTAATGAGATAAGAAAAAAAGAAAGACAGAAAGCGCAGGTGCAACAACTTATAGCAGAAGAATATAAAAATCAGTTTGAACTGGAACAGATAACCAATTACTTTTCATCTTCCCTTGTGGGTATAAAAAATGTGGATGAAGTGTTGTGGGACGTGTCGAAAAACCTGATTGGCAGAATGAATTATGAGGACTGCATGATTTATCTCTGGAACGAGGAAAAGACAAAAATGATACAAAAAGCTTCTTATGGGCCAAAAGGCACCCCCAAAGCAATTACTGACAGCCTGTTTGATGTGTTGCCGGGACAAGGTATAGTTGGATATGTAATGCAGACCAAGGAACCTTTAATGATCGCAGATACCAGGAAAGACAATCGCTATAGAATAGATGATATTATGCGGCTAAGCGAAATATGCGTACCAATCATTCATAATAACGAACTGATCGGAATCATTGATTCGGAACACCCTAATAAAAACCATTTTAAGGAACGAGATATCAAGATATTGACCACCATCTCAACATTGGTAAGCAACAAAATCAAACAAATAGAATCTGAACAATCATTGGAAATAAAACAAAAGGAAATCGCTTTGATCAATCAACAATTAGCTGAGGCTCAATTATTGGCTTTGCAAACACAAATGAACCCGCACTTTATTTTTAATTCGTTAAACAGCATCAAGCTTATGATACTGGAAAACGAACAACAAAAGGCTTCCAGGTATATGAGCAAATTTGCCAATATGCTTCGTATTACTCTTAATCAATCTAAAGAAGTGTTTACTACCTTATACGAAAACATGGAACACCTGGAAAATTACCTGGCAATGGAAAAGCTTCGTTTTGATGATTCCTTCACCTTCCGAATTACCGCAGACGAGTATATTGATAAAGAAGATACACTAGTACCCACTATGATGATACAACCATTGGCGGAAAATGCCATTTGGCATGGGCTAATGCCCAAAACCGGAAAGAAAAAAATATCCATTCATTTTTCCAGGTTAGGAACAACGATATGCTGTATAATTGAAGATAATGGCATAGGTATAAAGCGGTCGGAAGAATTAAAACAATTGACCAGGCCATTGCATCGATCAGTAGGTTTGACCAACCTTCGAAACCGCATAAAGCTACTGAACGAAAAATACAATGCCGGTTGTACGCTTGACATAACAGACTTGCAGGATTTTAATAAAGACAAAACCGGCAGTTGCGCTGTTCTAAGTTTTAATAGCATAATTAATAAACCTACTTTATGAGAGCAATTCTTGTTGACGACGAACCAGATGGTATCCGTACATTGAAAAAACTTCTTGAATTAAATTGTCCTGAAGTAGAAATAGTGTCTACCTGCACCGATGCCATTGCGGCCAAACAAAAACTGGAAGAATTTCGGCCAGACGTGGTCTTTCTTGATATCCAAATGCCGGGCAAAAGCGGCTTGGATATGCTGGCTGAACTTTATGAAAAAAACTTTGAAGTGATATTTGTTACGGCACACAATGAATATATACTACAGGCATTGCAGTTTAGCGCCGTTGACTATCTTATGAAACCAGTGGATGAAGACCGGTTGGTAGAAGCAGTACAACGGGTAAGGAAAAGATTAAGGAGCGATAAGCCGAAGGAGAATACAGAAACACTGCTTCATAACATGAACAAAGCCTCCTCTCCCCTTGATATGAGGCTTTGCCTGCCAACCCAAAAAGGCTTCACCATAGTTAAGCTGGAAGAAATTGTTTATTGTGAAGCGCAGAGAAGCTATACTCTTTTCCGCTTCACCAATAATAAATCCATATTAATATCAAAGCCTTTGTTTGATTACGAAAGATTATTGACAACCTCTATTTTCTTTCGGGTTCATAAGTCTTTTTTGATTAACCTCATGCATGTAAAGGAATATACACGTGGTGAAGGTGGTACTGTATCGATGAGTACAGGGATGGAAATAGAAGTAAGCCGGCGAAAGAAAGAAGTCTTTTTAATTAAAATAAAGGAGTTTTTTAAATATTGACCTGGCCGGATATTATTGGGTGCCCTGACGATTGGAAAAGACGAAATCTGGAGCTTGTCGGGCAACGGCTTTACTTTTATTTCCAGAAATATCGACACTTATTTATCTTTCCTACTCCCCGTTTAAATTCTTTTATTACAATGGGGGTATACTTATCAGCCTTCTCTTGAAATAGTTCAATTGCGTAACTGATTTACATGAAACCATAATAAAAGAAAATAAAAAAGCAGCTCCTTTCAGAACTGCTTTTTTATTTTCTTTTTCAAACGTTATTGTTTCAGCACCTGCTTTGTTTTTTGGGTTTGTCCCTTATCCCAGCTTGCAGATAACTGGTAAACGCCGTTGGCTACAGATCCCATTTCAATACTAATCACATTGTTTCCAGGTAAAAGATCAGCTTTTTGCATTTTTACCAATGATCCTTTGCTATCGAATATTTTTATCATGGCCTGCGATTCATGATCGGTACTAATACTAACAAATATCTTTTCCCGGGCAGGGTTTGGCCACATGCTGAACGTTTGCGTGACTGCACAGGACGAACGTATAACGCTGCTATATTGTACCCTGCCGTCCAAATCATATTCTGCAATACGATAGTAACCATTTTGTACAGGACTGTTGTCTGTAAAAGAATAGCGGCTTTCATTGGTGCTATTGCCCGCTGCAGGCACATTACCAATCACTGTCCATTGAACGCCATCAGGGCTTCTTTCAATGTTAAACCTGTTGCTGTTTTGCTCCTGGCCGGTTTTCCAGGCTATAATTACCTTATCTTTCTCACACCTGGCATTGAATGAAACATAACGAACCGGCAGTATAGTATTGATATTCGACAACGTAAAGCGGCTAAAACTGCCAATACCCGTTTTTTCAACAAAATTCGCAGTTACGTCTCTTGAAGTGAATCCCAGGTTTGTCCAGTTGGTATTCAGATTTTGTAAAAACACTAATGAGTTTTCAACAAGTCCGTTCAATTCTCCGTCCATATAGCTAAACCTTAAGGTAGCATTGAGATTGGCATTGTTGGCAGGTAAAATATCATAATAGCGAAGTACCGTATTACCTCCGGAACTATTCTGCGATTGATGTCCTCTCCTGATAATCACATTCCCCAAATCCTGGTTAGCTGTAATAAATACACCCAGGTTAGCAGGGTTAGAGCCTGTTGGCGCATTTAAACTTACATTAAACAAAACTTCACCTCCGTTGGGCCCGATAAAACGGGTATTTTCCTGTTCACCATCCAGGTGGCCCGTCGTTCCAAGATCTGTATTGAATCCGTTGAGATTAAAAAAGCCGGAAGAAAAAAGAACACGTTGTGTCACGCCGATTGCCCTTTGTAATACAATGGAACTACCATTTGTTTTGCTTGCTTCCACTTCAAAAAATTGAATGGGCTGAGTACCGCTGATGGATGAAGACGCGTTACCGGCAAAGGTGACCATGCTATTGCCCGCGATAAAATTTCCATTATTGACGAGATCCGTATTTTGCAGACTTAATTGCGTGTTACCGGCAATTGAAAATTGTGCACTGGGGCCTATTGTAACCTGCGCTGAGATTGTAAATGCGAATAACACCGGTAGAAGTACCAGGAATTTTGATTTCATAAAAACTATTTTTTTTAGCACTTTGAATACATTTTTAAAACCCGGGAATAGAACGTTTCTCATTTTTTTTCCAGGAAGAGCATTCTGTTTTTCAATTCTTCATTTTCTTTTTTCAATTCTTTTATCATTTGTTGTTGTTCCTGCACTGCTTTTATAATTGGTACTACAAAATCAGCATAGCGAAGTCCATACATGTCATTCTCATTCTTTGGTTTGTCAATA
>Ga0126307_10003520_pt1 | contig 10725 bp, 12 predicted proteins | sample Plot28_FD_89955 | JGI IMG/M metagenome (GOLD analysis project Ga0126307, IMG submission 89955) | Serpentine soil microbial communities from UC McLaughlin Reserve, CA, USA - Plot28 | ecosystem: Environmental > Terrestrial > Soil > Grasslands | place: USA: UC McLaughlin Reserve, Lake County...
CGGAATGTGTCGGGCCACGGCCGGTCGCAGACGATGCGCCGGCGCATCGTCGCCGCGACGGTGCCATCGGACGGATTGCGAATCTCGTGATAGGCGAGCAGGTGATTGTCGCCGACCTCCACCGGAGCCGATAAAACCTGGACCGGATCGACCTCGCGGAACTCGCGCAGGTAGCGGACGTGATCGCTGGCGGGACGGACCTCGAGCCCGGCGGCGCGCTGGGCACGCGGTCCGAGGCCAAGCTCGGCCAGCAGATGCGCCGACGCCTCGTGGCCGAACTCGGTGTAGAACTGGACGTTCAAATGGTCGTTTTCATCGCACTGCCACGTGTTCACGGCGGTGGTGAAAGTCGGGATCAGGCGGGGCCTCGACACGCTACGCGCTCTCTGCAGTCTGTGGATGACTGCTTCAAATGGCCGAAAAAGCCCCAAAAATCGACAGTTTTCGTGCATTGGGGGGTTGCGGGGGATCGATTCGTGGATAACCTTGGCGCGTCAACGCTGCCCTGGGGCGTCAGGAAGTCGTTGACGAACAAAAAACCTAAGGGACCCCTCATCATGGCTACCGCAACCAAACCGTCTGCTCCTACCGTCCCGCTGTCGAAGGTGGCGGCCGAACTGGCCGAAAAGACGGGCATGACCAAGAAGGACGCGACCGGCTGCCTCGACGATTTCATCGGCCTGGTCGTGAAGCATCTCAAGAAGGGCAACAAGGTCCGCATCACGGGCCTCGGCATTCTTCAGGTGCGCAACCGTCCGGCGCGCATGGGCCGCAACCCGGCGACCGGCGAGGCGATCAAGATCAAGGCGTCGAAGAAGGTCGCCTTCCGCGTCGCCAAGGACCTCAAGGAAGCGATCTAAGCCTCTTCGATATCCTCGACGGGGAAAAGATCGGGCGGGTCCCGGCGCGAGCCGGGCCCGCCCTTCTTTTTGTGTAGCGAGCGCTCGTGCGGGAACTCTTTGCCGAGCGCAACCGAGCCTAGTATAGCCGGCCTGCTCGCCCTGCATGGATACGTTCACCCTCCTCAAATTCCTGACCCAGTTCGCCATGCCGCCGGCATCGATGGCCGTCGGGCTGCTGTTGGGTGGCGTGCTGGCGATGGTGGGCTTGCGCCGATTCGGCATGCTGGTCGCCGCGCTGGCCATTGCGCAAACCCTGGTGATGTCGTTTCCGCCGGTGGCCGACGCGCTGCTCGAACGGCTGCAGGACAAGGCGCGCACGGCGGCGGCGGCGGCGCCTGCCTGCTGCTACGACGCGATCGTCGTGCTGGGGGGCGGCATGACGCCGGCCGCTCCGCCCTTCCTGACGGAGCCCGACCTCGCCGATGCCGCCGATCGTGTCTGGTATGCCGCCCAGCTTTATCATCGGGGCGTTGCGCGGCGCATCATCGTGAGCGGCGGGTCGCTTCTGCCGCTGGGAGGCGGGCCGGCGACGACCGAAGCCGAGGCGATGCGCCGCTTCCTCGTCGATCTCGGTGTGCCGTCGGACGCAATCGTCTCCGAAGGCAACTCCCTGAACACGCTGGAGAACATCCGCAACGTGCGGCACATGGTTGGCGAGGCCCGCGTCGCCTTGGTTACATCGGCCTATCACATGCCGAGGGCATTGAAGATTGCGCGCCAGGGCGATCTCAATGTCGGCGCCTTCCCAACCGACTGGCGCCTGCCCCCTGAAGCCCGGCCGTCTTGGGAAGTTTGGGTGCCGTCGATCGCCGCCATGGCCTGGTCGAGCATCAGCTTGCGCGAGCACATTGCCTTGTTGCTAGATCGCCGCGGAGAGATCTGATGACCAGCGCTTCATACCGCCTGCGCCGTCGTACTGCCCTTCGTCTCGCCGCAGGCGTGGCTGCGACCGGTCCGGTGCTGGTGCCGACCAGCCGCCCGCCGCAGGCCCAGACGCTCGACAAGGTGAGCATCCAAACCGACTGGCGTGCCCAGGCCGAGCATGGCGGCTATTACCAGGCGATCGCCACGGGTCTTTATCGTAAGGCCGGCATCGAGTGCGACGTGCGCCAGGGCGGGCCCAGCCTCAATATCAGCCAGCTCCTGATGGCCGGCCGTGTCGACATGACCATGTCGGGCAGCTTCGAGGCCTTCACCTTCGTCCGTGAGAACGCGCCCTTCTTCACCATTGCCGCGATCTTCCAGAAGGATCCCCAGGTCCTGATCGGTCATCCGGATACCGGCTTCGACTCTTTCGAGAAGCTCAAGGGTCGGCCAATCCTGATTGGCGCTGGCGGGCGCGTGACCTACTGGCCTTACCTGCGTCGGAAATACGGGCTCTCTGATGCCCAACTCAGACCCTACAACTACAGCCTGGCGCCGTTCCTCGCCGACAAGGAGCTGATCCAGCAGGGCTTCCTCTCGTCCGAACCTTATCCGATCACACAGGCGCTCGGCCGGCCGCCGTCGGTTCTGCTGATCGCCGATGCAGGCTACACCCCCTATCAGGCCACGATCGCGATCTCGCGCAAGCTGGCGCAGGAGAAGAAGGATCTCGTTCAGCGCTTCGTCGACGCCACACTCGAGGGCTGGGCGCAGTATCTCAAAGGCGGGCCTGCCATCGAAGCGGCCAATGCGTTGATCAAGCAGAACAACCCGGATCAGACTGACGGCCGCCTCGCCTACGCCATCAAGGTGCTGAACGAACGCGGCATCGCCATGTCGGGCGACGCGCTCAAGGGCGGCATCGGCGCCATGAGCGCCGAGCGCTGGCAAAGTTTCTACGACTCGATGGTCGCGGTCGGCGTGCTGCCGCCGGGGCTCGACGTAGCGCGCACGCACACGCTGGAATTCGTGAACAAGGGCATCGGGAAGTCATAGGAGAGCGGCATGCACAAGGTGAGCGAAGAACATGAGATGCTGCGCGAACTGGTGAAGAAGTTCGTGCGCAACGAGCTGATGCCGCTCGAGAAGAACATCCTGGACCGCTTCGCCGCCGGCCAGCCGGCAGCGCTCTCCGACGAGGAGAATCAGAAGCTCTTCAAGCAGTGCAAGGAGCTCGGCCTGTGGGCGCTCGACGTACCGGAGGAGGCGGGCGGCGCCAACCTGCCGGCGGTCGCCCTGGTCGGCGTCAACGAGGAGCTGGGCTACACGGCAGTGCCTTTCACCTTCCCGCCCGATTCGCCCAATCTCCATATGATGCTGGCGACCGTCACACCGGAGCAGCGCAAGAAGTACCTGGAACCCTATGCGGCCGGCGAGACGACCTCGGCCATCGCCATCTCCGAGCCGGGGGCGGGCGGCGATCCTGCCGGCATGAAGACCAAGGCGGTGAAGGACGGCGACCACTGGGTGATCAACGGCCGCAAGATCTGGATCAGCCGCATCGCCAAGGCCGACTTCACCATCGTCATGGCGGTGACCGATTCGAACCTCGGCGCACGCGGCGGCATCACCGCCTTCCTGGTCGACAAGGGCACCAAGGGCCTGGTGGTGGCGCGCGCCATCCCCATGCTGGCTGGCCAGCGCACCTACGAGGTCGTGTTCGAGGATTGCCGCGTGCACGAAAGCCAGGTGCTGGGCCGCATCGGTGCGGGCTTTGCCCCCATGCAGCTTCGCCTCACCGTGCGCCGGCTGCAGATGGGCTCGTGGTGCATCGGCATGGCCCAGCGTGCCCTCGACATGCTGGTCGAGCACGCCAACCAGCGCGTGACCTTCGGCCAGAAGCTCGCCGACCGCCAAGCCATCCAGTGGTGGATCGCCGATGCCGCCACCAAGCTGCATGCCTGCCGCCTGATGGTGATGGACGCCGCGGTCAAGCAGGACGAGGGCCGCGACGTGCGCATGGAAGCCTCGATGATCAAGGTCTTCGCCACCGAGATGGCGACCGAGGTGATCGACCATGCCCAGCAGGCGTTCGGCGCCATGGGCGTCACCCAGGAGCTGCCGTTGTCGTGGCTGGCGCAAAAGGTGCGCACCATGCGGGTCTACGAGGGACCGTCCGAAGTGCATCGCATGGTTATCGCGCGGCGCATTCTGGGCGGCCGTTGACAGTCAACCGCGGGCGGGTCGATCATTTCGGCCTACACGGATGGAGTAAGTGATGACCTACACGCTCGACGCCTTCGTCAATGATGCCAAGTCGGCCCTGAAGCACAACGACGGTCCGGCCGGCCGCGAGAAGGTGCGCGTGCTCCTGGAGAAGCTTTTGACCAACAAGTCGTTCGTCGACGAGGCGGTGGGGCCGGCGGCGCCAATCGGCACCCGCAAGCTCTACGAGGACAAAGACCTTGGTTTCGTCGTGCTGGCGCACTGCAATCCCAAGCCGCACAAGAGCCCGCCGCACGATCACGGCAGCTCGTGGGCGGTCTACGGCCAGGCGGTCAAATACACCGACATGAGCGAGTACAAGCGGCTCGACGGCGGCGAGGGCGAAGGCGAGGCCAAGCTCGAGAAGGTCAAGAGCTATCGGCTGGAACCCGGCCATGCCGGCGTCTATGACGTCGGCGCCATCCACGCCATCGACTATCCCGAGGGCAGCCGGTTCGTCCGCGTCACCGGCCGCGATCTCGACTACGTGCAGCGGCTGAAGTTCGACACCGCCGCGGGCAAGGCCATCACCATCGAGAGCGCGACAGCCGGCCGCGCCTAGCTTCCGGGTTCTCACAGAACGGTCATCACGGCTGCGTTGCCGTTCACCTTGGGACGGGCGAGTTTCCGTCCATGGATTCTCGCATTGAAAACTACATTCGCCGCGGCAAGTTCTATGTCGACGGTTGGCTGCGCACGGAAGCTGCGCAAATCGTCGTCGCCTTGACCGAGCGCCAGCGTTCACTCGGCGTCGCCGGCGGCATCGCCGAAATCGGCGTTCACCATGGCAAGCTTTTCATCCTGCTCTATCTGCTGAGCCAGCCGTCGGAGAAGGCGGTCGCAATCGACCTGTTCGAGGACCAGCACCTGAACGTCGACCAGTCAGGTAGCGGCGACCTCGCGAAGTTTCGCCGTAATCTCGAACGTCACGCCGACAGCAGACGACTGGTGCTCCACCAAGGCAACTCGATGGATCTCTCCGGCGCCATCCTGACCCGGCTGGCGGGCGGCGCGCTGCGCTTCGTCAGCATCGACGGCGGTCATACCGCCGAGATCACGGCGCACGACCTGGCCACGGCCGAAGCAGCGATCGCCGAGGGCGGCATCATCGTGGTCGACGACGTCTTCAATGAGCGATGGCCGGGCGTCGGCGACGGTGTGCATCGCTACTTCGAGCGCCGCCCCAACCTCGTTCCCTTCGCGATCGGCGCCAACAAGACCTATTTCTGCCGGCCATCGCATCGCGACATCTATCGCGATGCCGCGGCGGCGGCGGCGACCGCCACGACCACCGAGTTCCTGGGCCAGTCCGTCGCCTTTCTCGAGTTCTTGCGTCCGGGACTGAAGGACAAGGTGGCGGAGTCATCGGCGTGGCGACGCCTGCGGACAACGCCCATTGGCCTACCGTTGCGGTGGGCCTGGCATACCGTCCGCACCTTACGTCGCGGCCTGACGCGCAACGAAGACTTTTAGCGGGTGGCCGATTCCTCGCGCTCTTCCGCGTATTCCTCGGCAGCGACGGCGAAGTTCAGGTTCTGGCCGCCCCTGAAGTAAAAGGTGGTGATGCCGAGCAGATGGCCGCGCGCATCAAACAGGCCGCCGCCGGAGGAGCCCTGCGAGATCGGCGCCGAGGTTTGGACCACGCGCGTCTGGTTGTAGAGCCGCTTGGACGAGACGATGCCCTCGGCCGCCGTCAGCTCGAGGCCCTGCGGCGTGCCGATGGTGATGGCGCGCTCGCCGACCTTGATGTCGTCGTAGGGACGGACCGTGACCCATTTGGCGAGCTTGGTTTCCGTGCGCAGCACGCAGCGATCGGCGTCGGCATTGCGCGAGACGACCTTGGCGGGCATCTCGTCCTTGGCGCGGGCGATCCTGACTTCGGCGAGATCACCCGTGACGTGACAGTTGGTCAGGAGTTCGTTGTCGCTGATTGCCACCGCCGAACCGAGACGCCGGTCGGCCTTGACGACGTAGACCGCGCCTGACGCCTTGTCGAACACCTCGTCGGCGCGCAGGTCGGCGCCGTCGCGGGTTTCGAGCTTGAGCGCGCCGGTCTTGCCGGAGTCATCGATGGACGAGGGCTTGGCCGCTTTGGCTTTCGGTTGGGGACGAGCCACCTGCTCGTCGGAGAATCCGGATGGAGCGGGTGGCAGATCGTCGACGCGCGGCCGCGGCCGCACGGTAGTGTCGGGAATGCGGCTCAGCATCAGGCTGCTGGCCACGGCAAAGAACAGGCCGGGGTGCTCTTGCAGTGTCACGTCGGTAACGGTCATCTCCATGACGATCGATCCGGCTTGATGACACTTCACTTTCAGATAGCTCTTGCCGTCGCCGCGGTTGAACACGGCCGCGAACCAGTTGTCCGCGCGGGTGCGCGACTCCGCACCGGCGGTCACAGAAGGATAGTACGCGCCCAAGGTGCGGCAGGTCGGGTAGCCGGGATGGAAGGCGATCGACTGGGTAATCGTTCCTGCGGCGGAGTAGTAGAGTGTGCTGCCGTCGATGTGCGGTGTGCCGAAGTTCGCGAGCTTGGTCGGCACGCCGATCGCGAATCCCACCGCAGGGTCGCGCAGAATGGACCAACCGACGGTGTCGCGTTCCTTGAGGGCATCCTTGATGAGTTGAGCGGTCTGCTCGTCACTCAGCCTGTCGGTCGGCTGGTAACCCTTCGCCTTTTGCCAAGCTTGGGTCCCCTTGCGCACCGCTCCACTGAGCTCTCCCTTGAAGAAGAAGTCGAGATGGCCGGTCCAGACGAGTGCCTCTCGGATGTCGGCTGGGGTTATGGCATCGGCAGGGGGACCGTCGTTCCACCGGTAGGGGAACACGCCCATCGTCTGGGCGTGGACGGCACTGCACAGCAGCATGCCGTAAAGGGCTACCATACTACCAAGGATGCGAAGAGGGATGGCGAAGGCGGGCAATGCGGTACTCCAACCAACATTTTTGCGCATGTCCGCGCAGCGGCCCATCTCCGCTTTGTATCAAACGCATTCGCGGGATCAGGTTCTCCGGCGTCGAGGCCTGTTGACTTCGCCCCAGGCCTCCATGGCGTCGAGGATGGGGCCGAGCGTCAGTCCCTTCCGCGTGAATGAATATTCGACGTGCGGCGGCACGTTGTTGTGCACCGTGCGCGCCACCACGCCGTCCTGTTCCAGGGCACGCAGCTGGAGGGTGAGCATGCGCTGGGTAATGCCGGGCACCAGCCGGCGCAGCTCATTGAAGCGCCGCGGCTGGTCCTTGAGATGGAACAGGAGGGTGGGCTTCCACCGTCCGCCGATCACCTCGACCGTCGCCGTCACCGCGCACCAGGGCGCCTTGGTCGCCATGCCCGTCTCCATGTTTGATACCCAGTATAAAAATTGTGCGTACTTATGCGAAGGGCACCGTCGTGATAGCGGGGGTCGTCGTCCGTCGGAGGCTCTGCCGTGATCAGCCACGCTGTCCTTGTGCTCATCTTTGCCGCCGCCATCGGCAGCGGCCTCGTCGCGGGAATCTTCTTCGCCTTTTCCTCCTTCGTGATGGCGGCGTTGGGTCGCCTGCCGTCCGATCATGGGATCGCGGCGATGAACGCGATCAATGTCACAGTGATCAATCCGATGTTCTTCCTGGCCTTCTTTGGAACGGCGGCGCTCTGCGTGGCGGCGTCGGCTGGCGTTGCCCTGCGATGGACACCAACCGGCGGCACGCTCGTCCTGCTGGCGAGCGTGATCTACCTCGCAGGCTGCATCGGCGTCACGATGGTCCGCAATGTTCCGCTGAACAATGCGCTCGCCGCGGCGACGCTGGGCACGCCCGAGGCTGCCGCCCTGTGGACGCGCTATCTCGGCGAATGGACCTTCTGGAACACGGTGCGCACGGTGGCGCCGATCGTGTCGGCGGTCCTGTTCACCGCGGCGCTGCTCTGACGCGACGCCTCAGGCGAGCCGTGCCGCTGCCTCGGCGTTGGCCTTGAGGCGGCTTTCGAGCAGGGGCGCCAGCCGCTCGCGGATGCGCTTGACCCTTTCGACGCCGGCTTTCTCGGGCGAGCCCGAATCGAACGGCGGCTGCGGATCGTACTCGAGCACGAGCTGGATCGACTTGGCGACTTCATCGCCGGCCAGCTCGGCGGCGACAGTGAGGCCGAAATCGATGCCGGCGGTGACACCGCCACCGGAGATGCGGTTGCGGTCGCGCACGACGCGTTCGGCGACGGCGATGGCGCCAAAATCCTTCAGCATGTCGCGCCACGCCCAGTGGCAGGCCGACTTGTAGCCCTTGAGCAGGCCGGCGGCGCCCAGGATCAGCGAGCCGGTGCAGACTGAGGTGACATAACGCGCCTTCGCCGCCTGCTTGCGGAGGAACTCGAGCGCCTCGGCATCGACCATCACCTCGACCTGGCCGCCGCCGCCCGGCACGCAGATCACGTCGAGTTGCGGGCAATCGGCGAAGGTCGTGGTCGGCACGATCGAGAAGCCGGCGTCGGTCGGCACCGGATCGTGCGTCTTCCAGATCATGTGCATCTTGGCGCCCGGCACGCGCGACAGGACCTGGGCGGGGCCGGTGGCATCGAGCTGGGTGACGTTGGGATAAAGCAGGATGCCGATCTGGATGGGCTCAGCCATGGGGGATCTCCTTGGATTGCCGCCATCCTAGCGTGGAGCGGGCTGGCAGAAATGACAAAAGAGGTCTATTTTCTGCCAATGCCCAGACACCGCATCTCCATCCTGGCCTATGAAGGCTGCCAACTCCTCGATGTCACCGGCCCGGCTGCCGTGGTCGGCGCCGCCAACGAAAGCCGGGGACAGCCTTTCTACGACCTCAGGATCGTGTCGCCCGACGGCGGCGCGGTTACGTCTAGCGCGGGCGTGGCGATCCAGAGCCGCAAGATCGGCGGCCAGCCCGACACCTTGCTGGTGGCCGGCGGTTCGCGCGGCCTGAAAGCCGCGATGGTGCGTGACGATCTGCGGCGCTGGCTGCGCACGGTTGCGCCCAAGGCCAAGCGCTTCGGCTCGGTATGCACCGGCGCGTTCGTGCTCGCGGCGGCCGGGCTGCTCGACGGCAAGCGCGTGGCGACCCACTGGGCGAGTTGCGAGCGCCTGGCCCGGAAGTTTCCGGCGCTGGAGGTCGACGCCGATTCGCTCTACGTCGTCGACGGCAAGATCTGGACGTCGGCCGGGGTCACGACCGGCATCGACATGGCGTTGGCCCTGGTCGAGGCCGACCTCGGCGCGGCCACGGCGAACCTGATCGCGCGGCACTTCGTGCTCTACGCCCGTCGGCCGGGCTATCAGTCGCAGTTCAGTCCGCTGCTGCAGGCCCAGACGGCGGCAGAGGCGCCGTTCGCCGCCTTGATCGACTGGATGCAGGAGAATCTCGACCAGCCGCTCGACGTGCCGACCCTCGCGGTCCGCGCCGGCCTGACCGAGCGCAGCTTCTATCGCAAGTTCACCGAGGCGACCGGAAAGACACCGGCGCATTTCGTCGAGGGCCTGCGGCTCGACGCGGCGCGTACGCTGCTGACGAAAGGCCTCCCGATCAAGACCATTGCCGGCAAGGTCGGCCTCAATTCACCGGCGCGGTTCGGCCAGGCTTTCGAACGCCGCTTCGGCATGGCGCCCTCATTGTTCCGCGAGATGCACCGCGCCGCCTAACCAGTCGTCTCGTGGATCCTGCTGAGGACGCGGTTCTCGAATTCCTCGACCGAGCAGTCGATCTCACAGGCGACGGCGCCGCACCGGTCGCAGCGGCATTCGTACCGATCGGCGGGCTGAATGTTGCCCAGATGCTTGAGCACGAGCCGATTGCCGCAGCGCAGACAGTAGGGCGTCAGGTCCTGCACACCACCCGATGCGTCGTATGACCAGCGCCAGCGGATGTTGAAGAAGTTTTCCTGGGTGCTGATCGGTGACGGGCGCCTGGCGTTGCCCGTCGGCCGCAAACCGGCGCCCAGCAGGCCGGCGACGACGATCGCGCAGATCGCGAAAATGCCTAAAAGCCAGTTCGGCACGAGGGTCGAGGCGGCGAGGAAATACCAAAGATCATTGAGCCAGCCGCCCAGGTCCGACCACAGGCCGAGGAAGTAGCCGACGATCAGGACGACGATGACGGCGGCGACGACGAGCTTGGCGGGCACGTTCCTAGTGCCTCAGCCGAAGGCTGCCGATCACCAGCGCCGCGCCGGCGAAGCCCGCACCCAGCCAGATCGCGGCACGGGCGGCATCGGCGGCGCCGCCGCTGGAGAAGTCGAACAGCCCGAACACCACCGCGACCAGCGCCGCTCCCATCGTCTGCCCCAGCGTCCGGGCGGTGGCGATGATACCGCCGGCGCTGCCGCTGCGCTCGCGCGGCACGGCGTTCATCATCAGCCGGTTGTTGGGCGAGGCGAAGACGCCAAAGCCCGCGCCGCACAGGACCAGCCGCCACATGATGTCGGCACTGGACGGGTCGGGTGGCAGCAGCGCCGTCAGGATCAAGCCCGCCGTCATGCAGGTGAGGCCGATGGTGCCCAGCAGCCCGGCGTGATGGCGGTCGGCCAGGCGGCCGGCGATGGGCGCAATGGTGGCCAGCGCCAGCGGCCAGGCGGTGAGCAGGATGCCGGTGCTGGTGGCGTCACGGCCCAACACCGTGTGGAAGAAGAAGGGCAGGCTGACGAAGGCCAGGCCCTGGGCGGTGAAGGTGCAGGTCGCGGCGGTGATCGACAGCGCGAAGATCGGCC